>VOFC01001556.1_pt1 | contig 44434 bp, 52 predicted proteins | sample 5384161 | NCBI WGS metagenome assembly VOFC01 (sample SAMN12384722, study PRJNA508395) | human gut metagenome | isolation source: healthy gut B | host: Homo sapiens | reverse complement strand
CGTCAATTGCCGTCCAGGTCACACCGAGCGGATAGGTGGGCTTTTACCTTTCCGGGCGCCTTGCTGGCGCGTCCTGCGAGGAAATCTCCAACGAGTTGTGCCGGTGCGTTCCAGTTGGAACCGCCCAGGCGATAGGCGGCCGCCTCGCAGGCACGCTGGAGCTCGATGCCGGCGAGCGGGTCATCGTTGGGAAGGTCCTCAGGCGTGACGTTAACGAGCAGGGCGGCATTTGCGTTGCGTCCGTCGCGGGCATTGAGACTGGCCCCGTTGACGCACAGATGGCACGGTTCTGAAGAGGCGGCAACAACCTGTCCGCCGGGGCACATGCAAAACGAGAACACGCTGCGGCCGTTGGGAAGATGGGCGACGAGCTTGTAGGGGGCTGCCCCGAGCGCTGGATGTCCCGCCGAGGCTCCATATTGGGCTCTGTCGATGTCGCGTTGCGGATGCTCGATGCGAACGCCCATGGCAAAGGTCTTTTGTGCGAGGGCCACGTTGCGGCCCTTAAGGAGCTCAAAAATATCGCGAGCAGAATGCCCGCAGGCGAGAATGAGGTGCTTTGTCTCGATTGACTCGTAAGCGGCGTCTTGGGACGATTGGACATCAATGCCGGTGATGGCGCCAGACACGTCGATGCGAATGTCGACGAGCTTCGTTCGATAACGGACGACACCTCCGAGCTGCTCGATGCGCTGGGATATAGCGGTGACAACCGTGGGAAGGATGTCGGAGCCAATGTGCGGCTTGGCATCCCACAGAATATCGCGGGGCGCACCCGCCTCGACGAAGGTTTCGAGGATAAGGCGATGGGCGGGATTTTTTTTCCCGTATTGAGCTTGCCGTCCGAGAAGGTCCCCGCGCCGCCCAGACCAAACTGAATATTGCTCTCGGGGTCGAGGATGCGCTCCTTTAGAAAGAGGTCGATCGCCTGCGAGCGGCGAAATGCCGGGTCGCCGCGCTCGATAAGCAAGGGCTTAAGACCTGCTTTGGCGAGCGTGAGCGCAGCGAAAAGGCCGGCGCATCCGGCGCCGACAACGACAGGGCGTTCTTGAGGTGCGTCGGAGACGGGGGAGGGGAATGAAGGCTCATCGTCTTCTATCGCGCGTACGCGCGAGCGGTCACGCTCGGCAACGCCGTCGACCGCTTCTGCTCGAGGTGGGGGACTAGTCAGCTCAACACGAAAGCTCAGGATAAAATGGACGTCTCGTTTTTTGCGAGCGTCGATTGACTTGCGGTGGAGCTCGATGGACTTGATCTCGGAGTCCTTGCAACGTAGGACGCGCTTGGCGACTCGCTTGCCAACAATGAGACAGGCATTTTCATCGCCGGCTTCATCGAGCGAAGCAGTTGACTTGGGTGATTTCGATCATCGAGGTCTCCTTAGAGGCAAAGAAAGAGGCCGTCCGGTATTCCAGACGGCCCGAATGCGTTTTTGATTATAGACTGAGCGGCTACAGGCTGCTTGCAGCGCGAATGCCCGAGAGCCAGGCCCACGCAAGGTTAAAGCCTCCGCAATCGGCGTCGATGTCGAGCGCTTCGCCGCAGACGTAAAGCGGGGCGTCGACAACGCTGCACGCGCGTAGACTGGGTGTTGAGATGCTCTCGACAGATACGCCACCACGCGTGACCTGCGCCGAGCGCTCCTCGGCTGTTCCCTCGACGAGCAACTTAAAGTGCTTGAGGACCGAGACCAGGTGGATGACATCGTTGGAGCCTGGATGGCACTGCTCGAACGCCGTGCAGACGACGCGGGAGAGTTGCGGGGCGAGCATGCCGTCGAGCCAACGGGGATCGCGGGGCGAAAAGCCGCCGAGCAGCTCAACGCGTCGGTTGAGCATATCGAGCAGCTTGTCTTTGGAGAGGTCGGGGAAAACGTCGAGCAGGATCGTGTCGCCGTGCTGGATGCGTCGGGAGAGGTTGAAGGCGGCGACACCTGAGATGCCGAAGGCTCGAAACAGGACTTCACCGTCTTCGCACCAGAGCTCCTCATGGTTGCGGGTGAGCGTCAAGCGGGCACGGACGCGTAGACCATCCAACGTCTTGAGTGCCGTCCGATCGCCGACGACCGTTGCCGATACGGGGGCAGAGGATGGGGCGCAGCGAAGTGAGGGGAGGCGAAACGTATCGGCGATACCGGTGGGGTTGCCGCCCGTGGCGATAATTGCGGTATGTGCCTGCAAAGTCACGTTTTTGCGCGGGGTATCGGCGAGCGCTTTCCGAAGCGAGCGGAGCCCGATTTTCGATCGTCGTGCTTTTTTGCCTTGAGCACCCGCGCTGGACGGTCTATTTGGAGTGCCCAGCCTTCGGGAAGCTTTGTGCGCCGAGGCAACGTTGGCTCCGCAGATTAAGGTGACGCCCAGATGATCGCAAACGTTGAGAAGCGCGTCGCGCACCGATTCAGCGCGAAGGGAGCGCGGGTACAATCGACCTTCCTCGGAGGTCGTCATGATGCCCAGCGAGGAGAAGAAACCCATAAGCTTTGTTCGGGCTGGGGCCCATGACGGATTCGACGAATGCGGGATGGTTGTACCGCCGAGGATCAATCGATTCGTTGGAGAGGTTGCAGCGGCCGTTGCCGGTCGCAAGGAGTTTAAGGCCACAGGCGACATCGCGCTCAACGATGCAGACGCTTTTGCCAGCGCGTGCGGCCGTAATGGCAGCGGCGAGGCCTGAAGCCCCGCCGCCGATTACCAGGACGTCATAGAAGGCGCTCGTGTTCACTTAGGCCTCGTCGGTCTCGTGCGGGGTAATAGCCTCGACGGCAGAGACTGCCTTGGGCAACATGCCATCGGGCAGCGCGGTCTCGACCTCGCCCTTATCGCAGGCCTCGGCGAGTGACGGATTGATGGGAAGCGTGCCCAAGATGTCGAGGTTATAGCGCTCTGCGACCTCGGGGAGCTTGCTCTTGCCAAAGACCTCGATCTTCTTGCCGCAGTCGGGGCACTCAATATAGCTCATGTTCTCGACGATGCCCAGAATGGGGACGTTCATCTTCTCGGCCATGTTGACCGCCTTGGCGACGATCATCGAGACCAGATCCTGCGGGCTCGTGACGATGACGATGCCGTCGACGGGCAGTGACTGGAAGACGGTGAGCGCGACGTCGCCTGTTCCCGGAGGCATGTCGACCAGCAGGTAGTCGATGGGGCCCCACGAGGTCTCGCTCCAGAACTGCCTAATGGCGCCTGCGATGACCGGACCGCGCCAAAGGACGGGGTCGGTCTCGTTTTGGAGCAGCAGGTTGGAGCTCATGACCTTGACGCCGTGCTCGGAGATTTCGGGCAGCATAAGGTTGCCAAGGGCATGGACGTGGCGTCCGCTCATACCGAACATCTTGGGGATAGAGGGACCGGTGATGTCGGCATCGAGGACGCCGACCTTGTGGCCGTGACGGGCAAGCTCGGTGGCGATGGCACCGGTGACAAACGACTTGCCGACACCGCCCTTGCCGGAAAGTACGGCGATGACGCGTTTGACCTCGGACAGCGTGTTCTCCTCAAATTGCGACGGCGACGTTTGTCCGCCGGCGGCCTGTGCGTGCTCGCAACCCATGTATGACTCCTTTGTATATGTTGGGGCCGGGGCCCCGTGATGTGACACGAGCGTCATTGTACCCTCGTTTGCGAGCGGGAGTCATTTGCGATGCATTTGGGCCGAGCGTGCTTGCAATACGATGGGTCCAAGCGAATGGGCGGGCTTACTGAACTTTGCTGGCGAACTCGAGGTATTGCATGCGCTGCAGCTTGTCGATCGTCGAGGCGTATGGGCTGTCTTCAGATTCCAAGTCGTAGCGCAGCCCGTCGGCACCAAGGTAGCCGGCAACATTGATGGGGGGCATCTGACCTTGTTGCAAGGAGAGCCTTTTGATAGTCGGTGAGCGGGGCGCCGATCTTATTAAGGGTAAGGGCTGCAATCTCGTTTGCCCCGACGGTGTCGTAGACGTTGAGCTCGGTATTGCCGGCGATTTCATAGTTAGCCCAGACGAAATAGGTCGACTGATAGATACGGAAAGCGTGGCTTGCCGTATCTTCCTGAGGGTACAGCTCGTCGTTGAGAGTCGTTGCGGCGCTCGGCTGATGGTCGCCAAAAAAGACAAGGACAACCGGTCTGCCGATATTGCGGAGCTCGTTGATAAAGTACTCGAGGTCCCGGTCGGATGCGTTGATGCAGGTAAGATAGGTGTTGAGCGCGCTATTGGCACCCTCGCTGGCTCCCTCGACCCAATAGTTTGTCAGCTCCTCGGCGGGAACGGTGCCATAGTCGTAGCCGCCGTGATTTTGCATCGTGACGTCAAAGATGAACTGCGGGGCTTCGTCGGTTCTAAGCAGGTCGAGTATCTTGTCGTAGGTGGCGTAGTCGCATACGCCGGCATGGTAACAGGGCGCACCTTCGAAATCGCCGATTGAAAGAAAGTCTCCGAAGCCCAGCTGCTGATAGATTTTATCTCGATGGTAGTTGACGGGGTTTTGCGGGTGCATAGCGGTAGCGGTATACCCAAGCTCCTTAAGGTCCTTTGCCAGGCTGTTGACGCCATTCATCTGATATAGCTGATAGGGGATTTTGCCCACTCCTACAAAGGCGGTCGTAGCTCCGGTCAAAAACTCAAATTCGGAGTTCGCTGTTCCGCCACCTGCGACCGAAGCGAGCATGGTGCCGCGAACAAGTGTGTCGGGAAGCGAGTTGTAGAATGCGGGTCCGGTGTACCCGGCCGCCTGGAGCTGCTCAAAGCACGAAAGGTCGCTAAAACTCTCGTTCATGACGGCAACAATCGTCGGCTTGATTTCATTGAACTGGGCAACGGCCGCCGCGCTCGCTCGCGCCATACGTGCTGTCGTAGGTGGCGGCGAGCTCCTGCTCGATGCTCTGCGCCTCATCGGGCGTATAGTCTTCGGGCTTCTCAATGGGCAACTCGTTGACCATTTCGGTGAACGAAGTGATAAAACCCTGAGACGCATACGTGGTGATGGGCTGCCAACGGTCAAATCAAAATTCAGCGCCTGCTCCAAGTCGATGCTGGAAAAGCCCGAGAGCCCCATAACGGTCACTAACAGCAGAAAAGCGCAGAGGTTAGCGGCGATTGCGGGGAAGACATGGGTGGGCGTACGGAGCTTTCTCGGTCGGATAAGCGAAAGAAGCCCTAGGGAAATCTCCAGCAGGGCGAGAGAGGTTACGATTCCGGCGGTAAAGGTAAACTCGTATCCCTCGCTCACCTCCATTGCGGTGCCAAGGGCCAAGATATCGCTTGGCAGGATGGCTTCGCCTTTAAACGTTATGACGAAGTGCTCGGCAATGCCAAGGATGCAGCAGGCGACGGGCACGAGGGCCATGACGCCTCCATGACGCTGTCCCAGCAAATAAAGGGAGAGCAGAACCGTCGCGAGCAGCCCGACGGAAAACCCGAATGAGTTGGCGGGAATGCGATAGAACGTTTCGTTGCAGGCAATTTCGAGTGAAACGAACGAGAGCGCTGAAACAGCGGCGATGACGAGAACGTCGCGACAGGTGCAAGCAATCGTTCCCGTTGCGAAATCGGATTGGTCGATGAATCTCGAAATCAAGGGCTCGACAAGAAGCACGACGGCAGCGGCACCGAGTGCCGAATAGGAAAGAATCCATAGGGAGCTGTCTTCGTTTACAAGCAATTGATTCGTAATCCAGGCAGCTACCACACCGAGCGGAATGAGGAGCGTCGCGCACCAAAAGGCGCGGGCAATGGGCGGCTTTTCATTTTGCTTGATTGAAAAATATACGCGCACGACGACGGCGGCTACGATAAGGACGGCGATGAATATGGGCAGATTGGCCATGTCGCTCGAAGTGATTTCAAGGGGGATATCTTCGGTCATGGACGTTCCTCTGGTTCAGCAAATGTAAGTTAATTATTAGACTACTGTAACCTTTCTAGGGCATTTCGAGAAACAAAGCGCTCGACACACAAAGCCAAAGGTCTGCGATTCTTGTATTACGAACACCTGTGCGCGTTGAGTGCGCTAAACTCATCGGCAGTGTGATTTGAAGTATAGGAGGCAAGGAGCTTCCATGTCTGATTCCTCTATCGTTATTCGCGGTGCGCGCGAACACAACTTGCGCGATATCGATGTATCCATTCCACGCGACCAGCTCGTGGTCATTACCGGTCTTTCCGGCTCGGGCAAAAGCTCGCTAGCGTTCGATACCATTTATGCCGAGGGACAGCGGCGCTATGTGGAAAGCCTGTCGAGCTATGCTCGCCAGTTCTTGGGCCAGATGGACAAGCCCGACCTGGATTCGATTGACGGCCTGTCGCCGGCCGTGTCGATCGATCAGAAGACGACGTCTAAAAACCCTCGCTCGACGGTTGGTACCGTAACCGAGATTTATGACTACCTGCGCCTGCTGTTCGCTCGCGTCGGCACGCCGCACTGTCCCGAGTGCGGCCGCGTCATTGAGCGTCAGACGACCGACCAGGTTGCCGATAAGGTCCTGGCGGCGGGGGAAGGCCGTCGCGCGTTTGTGCTGGCGCCGGTGGTTCGTGGACGCAAGGGTGAGTATGCCAAATTGTTCGAGGATCTGCGCGCGGAAGGCTTTAGCCGCGTGCGCGTCGACGGCGAGGTGCGTTCCCTCGACGACTCGATCGATTTGGACAAGAAATTCAAGCACGATATCGAGGTCGTGGTCGACCGTATCGTAATTCGCGAGAACTCCCTGGGCCGTATTGCCGAGTCTGTTGAGCAGGCGACCGCGCTGGCGCACGGCAATGTGAACGTATACTTGCTGCCCGACCGCGACGCTCCCGAGGGGACCGAAGGCGAGTTGCTGGAGTATTCGCTGGCGCTGGCGTGCCCGGAGCACGGACACTCCATCGATGATCTGCAGCCGCGCGATTTTCGTTCAACGCGCCGTATGGCGCGTGCCCCGAGTGCGATGGCCTGGGCTTTAAGAAGACGGTCGATGCCGAAGCGCTAATCGAAGACCCCTCGAAGTCGATTGCCGACGGGGTCTTTGGCAGCCTGTTCGGCAATTCTAACTACTATCCGCAGATTTTGCCGCGGTCTGCAAACACTTTAAGGTGAGCGTCGATACGCCGTGGGAGGATCTGCCTCGCGGGTGCGTCGCGCGTTTTTGGACGGCATGGGCGACAAGAAGATTTCGGTCGACTATCAAAAGCTCGACGGGCGTCGCAGCCAGTGGGATACCAAATTCTCGGGCGTGCGCAACATTCTGTACGAACGCTATACCGAGACGACGAACGAGAACACCAAGGCGCGCTTGGAGAAGTACATTCGCGAGGAGCCGTGCTCGAGCTGTCATGGCGCCCGTCTGCGTCCCGAGATGCTTGCTGTCACCGTGGGCGGTAAGTCGATTTATGAGGTTTGTTGCCTGTCGTGCCGTGAGTCGCTCGAGTTTTTTGAGAGCTTGGAGCTCACCGAGCGCCAGCAGTTTATCGGCGGCCGCATCGTCAAGGAAATCCTGGAGCGCCTGCGTTTTCTGGTCGATGTTGGACTCGACTATCTGACACTCGATCGCGCCTCGGCGACGCTTTCCGGTGGCGAGGCGCAGCGTATTCGCTTGGCAACGCAGATCGGCGCGGGTCTCATGGGCGTGCTCTATATTCTGGACGAGCCTTCGATCGGTCTTCATCAGCGCGACAACGAACGCCCTGATCAAGACGCTCGAGCGCCTGCGCGATATCGGCAATACCGTCATCGTCGTCGAGCACGACGAAGATACGATTCGCGCTGCCGACTACGTGATCGATATGGGTCCCGGTGCGGGCGTGAACGGCGGACACGTGGTTGCGGCAGGAACGCCTGCCGATATCATGGCGTGCCCCGAATCGATGACGGGCGCCTACCTGACCGGCAAGCGGATGATTCGCGTGCCCGAAGAGCGCCGCAAACCCGGTCGCGGCTGCCTTAAGATCACGGGCGCCCGCGCCAACAATCTCAAAAACGTTACCGCCAAGATCGAGTTCGGTACGCTTACGGTTGTTACCGGCGTGTCGGGATCGGGCAAGAGCTCCCTGGTTACCGATACCATTGCGCCTGCCCTTACGAATGCCATTCACCGTTCGACGCGCCCTGTGGGTCCGTATAAGAAAATCGAGGGCATCGAGTGTATCGATAAGGTTATCGATATCGACCAGTCGCCGATTGGCCGCACGCCGCGTTCCAACCCTGCTACCTATATCGGCCTGTGGGATGATCTTCGCGCGCTGTTTGCGAGTACGCCGGAGTCGAAGGCGCGCGGCTACTCGCCGGGTCGTTTCTCCTTTAATGTGAGTGGCGGGCGCTGCGAGGCCTGCAAGGGCGACGGCCAGATCAAGATCGAGATGCACTTCCTTCCCGATATCTACGTTCCCTGCGATGTTTGCGGCGGTAAACGCTACAACCGCGAGACACTCGAGGTCACTTACCGTGGCAAGACCATCTCGGACGTACTTGACATGAGCGTGGCCGAGGCACTGGCTTTCTTTTGGGAATATCCCGCAGATTAAGCGCAAGCTTCAGACGCTGTACGATGTAGGCTTGGGCTACGTGAGCCTGGGCCAGCCCGCCACGACGCTTTCGGGCGGCGAGGCACAGCGCGTGAAACTCGCCAAGGAGCTTCATCGACGCCAGACGGGCAAGACGTTCTATATTTTGGACGAGCCGACGACCGGCCTTCATTTTGAGGACGTCCGCCAGCTGCTCGATGTGCTGCAGCGCTTGGTCGATGCGGGCAACACGGTGCTGGTGATTGAACACAACCTTGATGTCATCAAGGTTGCCGACCGCCTGATCGATATGGGTCCCGAGGGCGGTAACGGCGGCGGAACCGTCGTGGTCTCGGGTACGCCGGAGCAGGTCGCGGCATGTCCGCAGAGTTATACGGGCAAGTTTTGGCGCCGTTGCTCAGGCGCGACCGGGAGCGTCAGGCTCAACTTGATGCTCAATAAATAGGCGATTCAGTTTATGGGCGCCATCGACTCCTTGTGATTCGATGGCTCTTGCTGTGTCGAAGTGACGTATGCAGCCGAATTGGACATATACTTAATCCTCGCGTCCGAATGCGAGGGAAAGGATATGTCATGGCAAAGGCTGTAAAGACGCCAAAAACCAATGCGATGCGCGAGCTGGAAAGCGCCGGCATTTCCTATGTTCTACATACGTACGAAGACGATGGTGATGAGTCGGTGGGCCTGGGGTCGCGATTTCGAGCAGCTTGGCGAGGAGCCCGGTCAAGGATTTAAGACTTTGGTCTGCGTGACACCGTCCAACGACTATGTCGTGTGCTGTATCCCTGTTGCCGACGAGCTCGATCTAAAGTCCGCCGCGCGTGCCGCGGGGGAGAAGTCCTGGCCATGATGCATGTGAAGGATTTGCTTGCGGCGACTGGCTACGTTCGCGGCGGCTGCAGCCCGGTCGGTATGAAAAAACGCTACCGGACGCTCATTGATGAGACATGCGTCCTTTGGGATACCATTTTTATTTCGGGAGGCAAGCGTGGTTATCAGCTCGAGCTTGCACCCGATGATTTAATTGCATTTTGCGGGGCGACGGTTGCCGCGATTACGAGAGGGACTGAGCGATGCCGCAGGAAGAATTGAAGCGCGGAACTCATTTTGCAAAAGGATCTGCGCCTCAGACACCCTCCTCCGAAGCTCCTTCGTCGCGAGATGACACTGACGACATGGGCTCGTCGGACTACTCCACGGTTGGTCGTTCCGCCGGGCTTATGACCATCCTGACCATCGTGTCTCGCGTCACCGGTTTTATCCGCACGTGGGCAATGGCGGCCGCTATCGGCATGTCGCTGCTCTCGTCCTCCTATCAGGTCGCCAACAACCTGCCCAATATGCTCTACGAACTCGTGATGGGCGGCATGCTCGTGACGGCGTTTTTGCCCGTGTACATGGGCGTGAGGCGTGAGCAGGGTCGCGAGGCCTCGAACGAGTACGTGGGCAACCTGCTCGGCATTCTGCTTTTGGTGCTGGGTGGCATTTCGTTGCTGGGGACCGTGTTCGCCCCGGGCTTTATCTGGACGCAATCGTTCCTTTCGGGTGACGGCGGCAGCATGGATACTGCTGCGTTCATGTTCCGTTTCTTTGCCATCCAGATTCTGTTCTACGGGCTGGGCTCGGTGTTCTCGGGTGTTCTCAACGCGCATCGCGACTACTTCTGGTCGACGTTTGCCCCGGTTCTCAACAATGTCATCGTTATCGCGAGCTTTATGGGCTTTGCGCCCGTGTCCGCACAGTTTGGCGAACGTGCCGGCATCATCTTGATTGCGGCCGGTACGACCCTCGGTGTCTTTGTTCAGATGGCATGTCAGATTCCCGCGCTTGGCAAGCACGGCGTGCATCCCCATATCCATATCGACTTTAAAGACCCCGCGCTGCGCCAGACGATTACGCTCGGTATTCCGACGCTGCTTGCAACGGTATGCATGTTTGTCTCGACCTCCATCACCAACGCCGCCGCGCTGGTGGTCCAGCCCGAGACCGGCCCTTCCGTCATCGCGTATGCGCGCCTGTGGTACACGCTGCCCTACGCGCTGATTGCCGCTTCGCTTTCGACGGCGCTGTACACCGAGCTCTCTCACGACGCACAGGAGAAGGATTACGACAGCGTTCGCACGGGCATTTCGCGTGGCGTCGCCCAGATGCTGTTCTTCCTGATTCCGTTCGCGTTGTACCTGATTGTCTTCGCGCGTCCGCTCAACATGATTTACTGTGCCGGCAAGTTTGATGAGTCCGGCGTGGCGCTGGTGTCCGAGTTCCTTGTCTATCTGGCGCTCTCGCTGCCACTCTACGGCGTGGTCGTGCTGATGCAGAAGAGCTTCTCTGCTCTGCTCGATATGAAGCCCTATGGCCGCTATTGTCTGTATTCCGCCATCGGCCAGGCCGGCTCGGTTCTGCTGTTTGGCGTTGTGCTGGGCTTCGGTATGCCGGCAATCGCGCTTTCGTATGTTGTCGACTACGTTATCTTGGTCGGTTGTTCGCTGTGGTGGCTGCGTCGTCGTCTGCATGGCCTTCAGGTTAAGTCTATACTGCACGGAGGCTTCTTTGGCCTTTTGCTCGGCGGCCTGGGCGCTGCCGCAGGCGCCGGCGTCATGTGGGCGCTTGAGCACTTTGTCGGGGCACTTGGCGGCTCGATTCTGATTACTCTTGGCTACGTTTGCGTTGCGGGTGTCGTCTCGCTTGCTGTTACCTTTGGCCTTGCCGCCGTCCTTAAGATGCCCGAGGTCTCGGCGCTGCTTCGTCGCAAGTAGGTGCGCGTGGCCGGTCACGACAACATTCCAACGCTTGCCGAGCAGGTTTCGCGCGTTCCCACACAGCCCGGATGCTACCTTTGGAAGGATGCCAAGGGCGATGTCATCTACGTGGGCAAGGCGAAAAACCTGCGCGCCCGTATGCGTCAGTACGTGACGCTGCAGGACGAGCGCCAAAAGATCCCGCTGATGATGCAGCTGGTGGCGAGCTTTGACTATATCGTGGTCGGAGACCGAGCATGAGGCGCTGGTGCTCGAGCGCAATCTGATCGGTCAGTACCATCCGTACTTTAACGTCGACCTCAAGGATGACAAGAGCTACCCCTTTATCGCCATTACAAAGGGCGACCTGTATCCCGCTATCAAATACACGCGTGAGCGCCATAAGCCGGGAACGCGCTATTTTGGCCCCTATACCGATAGCCGTGCGGCGCGTGAGACGATCGATACGCTGCGCAAGGTTATCCCCCATCTGCTCCGCATCCTGTGCGGAGTGGCGTCGTTGTCGCCGTATCATCGAGTCCCACAAGGGCGAGGAAGACATCGTCAATATGATTTGCGCACAAAACGGGCGTCCCTGCTTTGACTACCATGTCGGGCGCGGCCCGGGCGCGTGTGTCGGCGCGATTTCCCCGGCAGACTATGCCAAGAACGTCAAGCGTGTCGAGCGCTTTTTGTCGGGCCATCGCAAGGATGTCGTCGATGAGCTGACCTCCGAGATGACGGATGCCGCCGAGGCGCTCGACTTTGAGCGCGCGGCACGCGTCAAACGTCGTTTGGAGGTCATCAGGGGTCTGGACGATCGTCAGCAAGTCGTTTTTCCCTCCAGTGTCGATATCGATGTCATCGGGTTCTATCGCGAGGAGACCATCTCCGCCGCTTGCGTCTTCGTCGTTCGCGAGGGCCGAACAGTTCGCACCTGCGAGTTCATTCTTGACAAGGGTCTTGATGTTGACGAGGAAGAGCTCCAGTCGGGCTTTCTTAAGCGCTATTACGACGAGACGGCTGATATTCCAGCTGAGGTCAACCTTTCTGTCGAGCTTGAGGATGCGGAGGCGCTGGGGGAGTGGCTTGCGGGCAAGCGTGAGCGTTCCTGCCATCTCCATAGGCCGCAGCGTGGCGAAAAGCACCGTCTGCTCGATATGGCATCCAAAAATGCGCGCCATGCCCTCATGCGCTACATGATGCGAACGGGGTACGCTGACGACCGCACCAATCAAGCGCTCCTGGAGCTCGAAAGCGCGCTGGCGCTGCCGTCGCCGCCGATGCGTATCGAGTGCTTCGATATCTCTACACTGCATGGCACCTTTACGGTCGCCTCGATGGTGGTGTTTACCAACGGGCGCGCCGACAAGAGCCAGTACCGTCGTTTTAAAATTCAGGCCGAATTGGACGAGGCAAACGACTTCGTGTCGATGTCCGAGGTTTTGGGACGACGCTATGCTCCCGAGCGCATGGCCGACGAGCGCTTTGGCTCGCGCCCCGATTTGCTCGTTGTCGATGGCGGTAAGCCGCAATTGACCGCTGCGATCAAGCAACTTGAGGCTCTTGGGCTCGATATACCAGTTTGTGGCTTTGGCGAAGGCCGACGAGGAAGTTTTTGTGCCTTGGGACGAGACTCCTGTCGTGCTGCCGACCGGGTCTGCTTCGCTCTATCTCATCAAACAGGTGCGCGATGAGTCGCACCGATTTGCAATCACGTTCCATCGTGAGTTGCGCGATAAAGCCATGACGGTTTCGGTACTCGATGACGTTCCAGGCGTGGGACCCACCAGAAAACGTGCCCTTATGCGCCATTTTGGCTCGATGAAGCGTTTGCGCGCGGCGAGCGAGCAAGAGATCGCGGAAGTTCGCGGCATACCTGCCGATGTTGCCAAGGCGGTCCACGAGGCGCTCGTCGCATGGAATGCCGAGCGCGCCGAGGCGGCGGCTGGCCATTCCGATAGCTAAACACGAGCCTAAACAACTGGTATACATGCTTGCGCGATTTTCAACCATTTATTTCGCCATGATTGCATGCTGGTTTCGGGTTTTATTAACGCTAAAACGTTTGACTAACCCAAGCGAAAACCCTGCTATCCTGCGGGTTGACGAAGACTGATATCTCACCTCGCCGATACATACTGTCTGGCGAATCATTTGTCAACGAATTCGGTGAACGGTAGTAAATACCGTTCAAGCGGATGTATGTATCGGTCGCCGAGCGCGGCACCTCAGTTGGGTTCGTCGGTAGGTAAGGTATATATCGTCCGCAAGTTGCGGGGGGGCACGTCTAGGTGCTCCCGAGTAAGATTCTCTATTGATAGGGGAAGACATGGCCATCATCAACAAGGGTATGTCCAGGCGTTCGTTCCTCGGCCTCACCGGCAGCGTCGCTGCTGTCGCCGGCCTTGGTCTCACTGGCTGCGGTGGCAGCTCTAGCGACGAGGGTTCCGCTTCCGGCTCCACCGATTCCGCCAACCGTGGCGGCGGCGTGATCACCGCTGGTTCCGCTTACGCTCCGTCCAGCTTCGATCCCGCCAGCACCGGCTCCGCTGTGGGCCTGGGTGCTAACTGGCACGTCGTCGAGGGCCTCTACGGCATCGATTATCACGACTACAGCACGTTCAACGAGCTCGCCACCGATGATCCCAAGTCCGTGGACGACACCACCTTCGAGGTCACCATTCGTAAGGGCGCCAAGTTTTCCGATGGCACCGAGGTCACCGCTGACGATGTCGTCGCCTCCTACACTGCTTGCGCTGCTTCCGCTACCTATGCTCCGTTCTTCCAGCCCTTCGAGTCCATCGAGGCCAAGGACGCCAGCACCGTGACGGTCAAGACTAAGGTCCCCAACTTCTCCCCTGCTCAAGGATCGTCTGGCCATCGTCCGCGTTACCCCGGCCACCCAGACCGAGGAGGATCGCGCCAAGCAGCCGATCGGTTCCGGCCCCTGGATGTACGACTCTATCTCCGATACCGAGATCACCCTGGTTCCCAACCCCGAGTACAACGGTGAGTATGCTGCCGAGGATAAGAAGATCCAGTACAGCATCCTGACCGACCCCACCGCTCGCGTTACCGCTCAGCAGGAGGGCTCCACGCTCGTTATGGAGCTCGTTACCGCTGACGCCGTCGACCAGCTCGAGAGCGCCGGCTGCAAGATCGATAACGTTCAGGGTTTCGGCACCCGCTTCATCATGTTCAACGTCGCCAAGGAGCCTTGGAACAACGTCAAGGTCCGTCAGGCTGTCATGTACGCGCTCGACACCGAGAAGATGGTCACCAACACCTTCGCCGGCCTTGCCACCGCTGCCAGCTGCTACCTGCCCAAGAGCTTCACCAACTATCATGAGGCTTCCACGGTGCACAAGACCGACGCCAAGAAGGCTAAGAAGCTCATCGAGGAGTCTGGCATCACTCCGGGTGCCATCACCCTGCGCACCACCGACAACGAGCAGATTAAGGGCATGGCCGCCCAGGTCAAGAACGACCTCGACGCTCTCGGCTTCGATGTGACCATCCAGACCGATACCTCGCCGGCCACCTACGCTGCCATCGACGGCGGCGAGGCCTACGATATCCTCCTTGCCCCTGGCGATCCTTCCTGCTTCGGCGCCGACCCCGACCTGCTGCTCAACTGGTGGTACGGCGACAACGTCTGGATGCAGACCCGTTGCCCGTGGAAGGAGTCCGCTGAGTGGCAGAAGCTCCACGGTCTCATGGACGAGGCTCTTGCCGCCGAGGGCGACGAGCAGCAGAAGAAGTGGAACGAGTGCTTCGACATCATTGCCGACAACGCCGTTCTGTACCCCGTTGTCCACGTCAAGACCGTCTCCGCTTCCTGGGACGATCCGTCCACTGCGCCCAATGGCGAGGCTCTCGATGGCTTCAAGGGCATCGGCACGACGAGCATGTCCTTCAGGGGCGTCGCGACCGTCAAGGCCTAAGACTCGTTTGAGTCTGTATGTGGGGCGTCGGTCGTAAGGAACGTATCCTCATAGTTGAAACAAAGACCCGGGCGGCAACGATGTCGCTCGGGTCTTGTAATGAGTATCCGTACTCATATACCAGTTGGTCCTACCGACAAAAGAAAGGGGAGAGAACGTGAACAACTTGCTACGTTTGATTGGAAGGCGTCTTGTGGCGCTGCCGATCATGGCATTGGGCGTCACCGTCCTGGTGTTCTTCCTTATGTCGTTCTCCAAGACCGACCCCGCCTACACGGCGTTGGGTGACGGTGCCTCGCCCGAGGCGGTCGCCGAGTACCATGAGAAGTATGGTCTGGACGACCCCTGGCCCGTGCGCTACGTGCGCTATATGGGCGATTTGATCCATGGCGACATGGGCACCTATGGTGCTGCTCGCAACTCCGTTGCCAAGCGCATCTCCACGGCCCTGCCCGTCACGATGCAGCTGACCTTCATCGGTCTTGCCATCGGCGCGGTCGTCTCGTTTTTGCTCGGCGTCATCGCGGCACTGTATCGCGACAAATGGCCGGACCAAGTAATCCGTGTCTTTTCCATCGCCGGCTTGGCAACCCCGTCGTTCTGGCTTGCCGTTCTGTTGATCCTGCTGTTCTCTTCCTACCTTAAGGTGCTCCCGGCATCGGGCGCTCTGCCTCACTTCACCACGAATCCGGTTGGCTATCTGGGGCGTATGATCATGCCCGCTATCGCCTTGGCATTTCCGCTGACGGGCCAGATGACTCGTATCGTGCGTACCGCCATGGTCGAGGAGCTCGACAAGGATTATGTCCGCATGGCCCGCGGCGCCGGCGTTCCCGAGAAGGTCGTCGTCGGCATCAACGTTCTTCGCAATGCGCTGATCACCCCGGTCACCACCCTCGGTCTTAAGATCGGTTACCTCATGGGCGGCGCCGTCGTCATCGAGGTCATCTTCAACCTCCCCGGCATGGGCACTGCGATTCTGCAGGGCGTTCAGGGCAACGAGGCGAACCTGGTTCAGGGCGTCGTCATCGTCGTTGCTCTTGCCTTCATCATCATCAACATCGTGGTTGACATGCTCTACCTGCTCATCAACCCGCGCATCAGGACGGTGTAGATTATGGTAAAGATTCGAGAGAAGCAAACCGAGCAGCTCGAGAAGGCTGCCTCCAAGGGGCTCAAGCTCGGTGGCTGGAAGAAGATGACGCTGTCTTCTAAGATTGCCGCCGTCGTGCTGGTGCTGGTCGCCCTGACTGCGATTCTGGCGCCCCTTCTTGCCCCCTATAGCCCGGTCGAGATCTTTACGGCTCGCCAGGCTCCCGGCAACGGATTTATCTTCGGTACCGACGATAAGGGTCGCGACATTCTGTCGCGTATGCTCTACGGTGGTCGTTACTCGCTGATTATCGGCTTTGGCGCCACCGCCATGGCTCTGGTCTGCGGCTCGGTCGTGGGCGCCCTTGCAGCGGTTTCGCGCAAGGCCGTCTCCGAGACGATCATGCGTATCTTGGACATCATCATGTCCATCCCGGGCATCGCCCTCGCGGCCGTCTTCGTCTCCATCCTGGGCAACTCCGTGCCGTCGATCATCTTCGCCATCGGCTTTATGTACACTCCGCAGATTGCCCGTATCGTGCGCGCCAATATCGTGTCCGAGTACGGCGAGGACTATGTCCGCGCGGTCATCGTTTCCGGCGCCAAGGCTCCGTGGATTTTGATCAAGCATGTTCTGCGTAACTGCATCGCCCCGATCATGGTCTTCACCGTTACCCTGGTCGCCGACGCCATCATCTTCGAGGCCTCGCTGACCTTCATCGGCGCTGGTATCCAGGAGCCCACCGCTACCTGGGGCAACATCCTCGCCGACGCCCGCGGCGGCGTGCTCGCCGGCCGTTGGTGGCAGGCGCTGTTCCCGGGCCTAGCCATCATGATCACCTGCCTGGCGCTCAACATCCTCTCCGAGGGCATTACCGACGCCATGGCCGCTGCTCCCTCCGCTGCCCTGGATCCTACCGATTCCTCCAAGCGTCGCGAGGCCGATCTGCTGGTCTCCGACCCCGTTCGCGCCTACAAGGAGCAGGCCCAGTCCCTCTCCGCTCGCCTTGGCGCCCTGCGCGATGTCGAGCTCAAGCGTGACGATCGCCATGTGCCCGATGAGTCCGTTGAGCCGATCCTTTCGGTCCGCGATTTCTGCATCCAGTTTGAGCACCACGGCGATATCAACGTCGTCGACCATGTCAACTTTGACGTCCGTCCTGGCCAGACTATGGGCCTGGTGGGCGAGTCCGGCTGCGGTAAGTCCATCACCACGCTGGCCATCATGGGCTTGACCGACGATGACGAGCATCTTTCCGGCGAGGTTCTCTGGGAGGGCCGTGACCTGCTCAAGATGAGCAAGAAGGGGAGTGGTTCGGCCTGCGCGGTACCGATATCGCTATGGTCTATCAGGACGCCCTGTCCTCGCTCAACCCCTCCATGCTCATCTCTGCCCAGATGAAGCAGCTCACCAAGCGCGGCGGCACCCGCAGCGCCGAGGAACTCCTGGAGCTCGTGGGCCTCGACCCCAAGCGTACGCTCGAGAGCTACCCGCATGAGCTTTCCGGTGGCCAGCGTCAGCGCGTTCTGATCGCTATGGCCCTTACCGCGACCCCAAGCTGGTTATCTGCGACGAGCCCACGACCGCTCTGGATGTTACCGTTCAGAAGCAGGTCATTAAGCTGCTCAACGACCTTCAGGCCAAGCTCGGCTTTGCCATGATCTTCTGTCTCGCACGACCTGGCGCTGGTCGCCGAGGTCGCCCATAACATCACGGTTATGTACGCCGGTCAGGTTATCGAGCAGGCGCCCACCAAGGAGCTGCTCACTAACCCGATCCACGAGTACACCCGCGGTCTTCTGGGTTCCGTTCTGTCCATCGAGAGCGGTTCGGGCCGCCTGCACCAGGTGCCCGGCGCCGTTCCGAGCCCGCGCGATTTCCCCAAGGGCGATCGCTTCGCGCCCCGCTCGAGCCACCCGCGTATTGGCCTGGACACCCGTCCGGTCTTCAAGCGCGTGCCCGGCACCGAGCACTTCTATTCCGAGCTCCCCGACGAGGTGCTCAAGGCAAATGGTTTGACCCCTCACGCGGAGGTGATGTAGATGAGCGATACCGCAGTCAACGGCGTCGAGCCGATCATCTTCCTTGATGACGTCCACGTCACCTTTAGGACCCGTACCGGTTCGATTCTCCACCCTAACCTGGTTCACGCCGTCCAGGGTGTAACGATTAAGCTCATGCCCGGTCAGACGATCGGCATCGTCGGCGAGTCCGGTTGCGGTAAGTCCACCACCGCCAACGTCATGTGCGGCCTGCAGGCCCCCACGAGCGGCAAGGTCTACTTTAAGGGCAAGGACGTTACCAAACGTACCGCCGAGGACCGTCGCCACATGGGTCGCGTTATCTCGGTCGTGTTCCAGAACCCGGCCACGGCGCTCAACCCCCGCATGGTCGTTCGCGAGCAACTGCTCGACCCCATGCGCGTCCACAACCTGGGTACCGAGGCCGAGCAGGAGAAGCGCGTCAAGGAGCTCTTGGAGCTCACCGGTCTGCCCAGCTCCGCCGCCGAGGTTCTTCCCGGCCAGCTTTCGGGCGGCCAGCGCCAGCGCGTCGCAATTGCCCGTGCCCTGTCGCTGAACCCCGATGCCATCATCGCCGACGAGCCCACCTCGGCTCTGGACGTTTCGGTCCGCGCGCAGATTCTGAACCTGCTGACCGACCTTAAGAAGGAGCTCGGCCTGGCCATGGTGTTCATCAGCCATGACATCCAGACGGTCCGCTATATCTCTGACGACATCATCGTTATGAATGGCGGCAAGATCGTCGAGCAGGGGCGAGGCCAAGCAGGTCTTCCAGCATCCTCAGGACCCCTACACCAAGATGCTGCTCGGCGCTGCGCCGTCGCTGCTGCATCCCAAGCTCGGCGAGTAGCCTCACTTTCCCTCCCGTGCGCCCGGTTCCCTTGCCGGGCGCACCTCCGTTGCGATTTCGAAAGGCTGGGTTCACGAGCCATGCCAAGTGCTCAGGAGCTACAACAGCAATTTGGTGAATATCGAGGCGCTATGCCCCGTCCATCGGATTTCGATCTCTTTTGGAAGGACCGCATGGCCGAGGCCGACGCCGTCGAGCTCGACTATGCGATTGAGGCGGCTTCGGTTGCGGATTCCGCGACCTGTCGGTTTTTCGACCTCTGGTATACCGGCATGTGGGTGCACGCCTGCATGCCAAGTACCTCAAGCCGGTCTCGGAGGAGCCCATGCCGCTGGTGCTTCAGTTCCACGGCTATCCGGGTGCAAGCCGCAGCTGGTTCGAGCAGGCGTCGTTTGCGGGCATGGGCATGGCACTCATCGCTCTCGATTGTCCTGGCCAGGGTGGCCCCTCCGAGGATATTGGTGGATTTGAGGGTACGACGGTCGCGGGCCATATCGTCGCCGGTATCGACGGCGACCCGGCCAACCTCTACTATGTCCGCCTACACCAGGATATCCGCATTCTGTGCCGTATTGTTCGCGAGCTCGAGGGCATCGATCTTTCCCGCGTATTTGTGAACGGCGCATCGCAGGGCGGCGGTTTGGGTATTGCAACCTGCGCGCTCAATAGCGATTTGGTTGACCGCGCGGCTATCCTCTATCCCTTCTTATCGGACTTCCGCCTGGTTTGGGATCTGGATGCCGACGATATTGCCTACGAGGGTCTGCGCTATTGGTCGCGTTGGTTTGACGAGGACTCGACTCGTATTGAGGAGGCCTATGCCAAACTGGCGTACTTCGATTCCAAGAACTTTGCCCCCATGGTCAAATGCCCCGTGCTGTTTGGCACGGGCACGGCCGATATCGTCTGTCCGCCGGCGACGCAGTTTGCGGTCTACAACAATCTGACCTGCGAAAAGCGTCATGAGTTCTTTGAAGGCTTTGGCCACGAGGAGATTCAGGATTTTGACGATTTGATCATTCCGTTTTTCTGCAAGGGAGGGAGGCTCATGTCTAAGTGCGAGAGCAATGTTGACGAGCTGATAGTCCCCGGGCTCGTGGAATTCCTGGAACGGTTTCGTCAAGGCTCGCAGAATATCGGGACTGGCGCGGTGATGTCCAAGCAGATGTTTCTGATTTAGAGACATGCGCTTCGAATCTTGAGATTCAAGGCCTGGCCATTACGGCGATTGACTTTGTTAACCCCTGCGCCCGTTACTCCGAGGTTTCCTTTGAGCTCGGTGACGATGCGGTCCACGCTCGTTTGATCGAGCCTGTTGGTCGTGCCCGAGTATCTGAGCGCGTGCCGCTGTGCCTGATGTTCCACGACATCGATCGGCCTGTGCGAGGCTGGCATCACATGACGAGATTTGCCGCCATGGGGTATGCCGTCCTCGCGCTGGATGACGATGTTGCTGGTGCGGACGACCTGCAGCGGGGGATTGATTCGACCGCTTTTGTCGAGCGCGTCCGTTGGGGTTGCGCGATGGCGAAGGTTGCGCGCAATCTTGATGGCATGGACCCCGACCGCATCTTTGCATGGGGCGAGGGCCTTGGCGGCGGAGTCGCGCTGGCGGTTTCTGCTCTGGATGAGCAGGGCCTCGCCTGCACGGCGGTTGCCAACCCGCTGCCCGGCGGCCTCGAGGCTCTGTCGTCTCGGGTGCGCGGATCGGTGCTCATGGGCACGTCGCTCATGGATACCGTGAGCGACCCCAAGGGTCCAGTTTGCCGTATTCAACGGTCTTGAGTGTGACCGGAGGCATATCATCTATGCCAAATACGCTCACGAGCGTATTAACGCGTTCGAAAACGAAGTCGTCGACTTCTTTAACCAAACGTTCTACCCGTGTTCTTTGGCCTAGGCGGCCTGGACACTGCCAACAAGAGTGGGTGGCATAGGGTCGCCCGCCAGACAACTAAGGAGATTCTTGTGGCAACTCAGAAATTCACCGGCGTTATCCCTCCCGTCGTTGTTCCCGATACCGAAGACCACCAGCTCGATGTTGCCTCCTTTGAGCGCAGCATCAACCGCATGATCGATGCCGGCGTCGATGGTCTGTTCTTCCTGGGCTCTTCGGGCGAGGTCGTCTTCTCCACCGATGAGCGCCGCCGTCAGATTATCGCCGAGGCCGTTCGTATCGTCGACCACCGTGTGCCTGTTCTGGTCGGCATCATCGATACCGAGACCGAGCGCATGATCGAGCACGGCAAGGTCGCTCAGGAGCTGGGCGCCGATGCCCTCGTCGCCACCTGCCCGTTCTATGCCCTGCAGGGTGCATGACCGAGGTCGAGGAGCACTTCCGCATCCTGCACGAGGAGCTCGACCTGCCCATCTTTGCCTATGACATTCCCGTCTGCGTTCACACCAAGCTCCCCTGGAAGCTCCTTGCCAAGCTCGGCGCCGAGGGCGTCCTTGCTGGCGTCAAGGATTCCTCGGGTGATGACATCTCGTTCCGCTACCTCGTTCAGGAGAACGAGAAGAACGGCCATCCGATGAGCATCCTCACCGGCCACGAGGTCGTCGTCGACGGTGCTTACCTCGGCGGCGCCGACGGTTCCGTCCCGGGTCTCGCCAACGTTGAGCCCGAGGGCTACGTGCGTCAGTGGAAGGCCGCTCAGGCCGGCGACTGGGCTACCGTCAAGGCCGAGCAGGATCGCCTCAACGAGATCTCGCACATCTGGGATGTCACCTCGGGCGTCCAGGGCTATGCCGGTGGCGTCGGCGCCTTCAAGACCGCTATGAACCTCATGGGCATCTTCGACAGCCCGACCATGCCGCGCCCGGTGAAGGCCATGACCGGCGAGAACGTCGAGGCGATTAAGAAGGTCCTCCAGGACAACGGTCTCCTTTAAAGCTTTCCCAGGCACCCGATCTTGGGGCTCAAGTGGTCGGGCGTGACCCATTAGGTCAACGCCCGACCACTTTCACCCCAACCTCGGGCACCTGGGAAACCTTTACCAAGTTGCGGCGATAACACCGCCTTCATTTCCTGTAGTTGTTTTTATCTCCTAAGGAGAGCGACATGGAGAACAAGTACGTCTGCTCCGTCGATATCGGCGGCACCAAGATTGCGACTGCCATTATGGAGTATCTGGCTGATGGCGGCGTGCCCCATCCGGTCTTTGAAGCTGAGGTTCCCACCGAGGCCCAAGAAGGCGGCGAGGCCGTCTTCCAGCGTATCGAGGCGTCCATCAAGGCCGCTCTTGAGGCGAATCCCGATGTCGAGGTCCTCGGTATCGGTATTGGCGCCGCCGGTGTCGTCGATCCCAAGACGGGCGCCATCGCCTACGCCAACGAGATCATGCCCGGCTGGTCCGGCGTTCAGTTGGGGCCGCGTCTGCGCGAGGACCTTAGGTCTTCCCGTTGCCGTCGTGGGCGACGTGCAGGCTCATGCTCTGGGCGAGGCCCACTGGGGCGTCGGCAAAGGCAAGTTCTCCGTTTTGTGCTTGGGCATCGGCACGGGCATCGGCGGCGCATATGTCGAGAACGGCCGTGTGATGCAGGGCTTCCATGGTGCTGCCGGTCATATGGGCCACATCGAGTGCTCGGCTGCCGCTGGCATTCCCTGCGCCTGTGGACGTTCCGGTCATCTTGAGTCGGTTGCTTCCGGCACTTCCATTGGTCGCATGTACGACGAGCGCTTTGGCCGCGTCGACCCCAGCCGTCCTTCGGTCGGTCGCGATGTAAACGACCTGTGCCGCGCGGGCGACGCAAAGGCGACTGAGGTCATCCATGACGCCGGCTTTGCACTGGGCGCCAGCTTAGGCTCGCTTGCCAACATCTTGGATCCCGAGGTTATCGTGCTTTCGGGAGGTGTGATTCACCAGGGTCCCCGATTGGCGTTCGCAGACGTGGAAGGATTCGGTGCACGAGGGCTATGCCAGCCAGGCGCTCGATCCGCTTCAAGACACGCCGATTCTCATCGGGTCTCTGGAGGGCGATGCTCCGCTCATCGGTGCCGCCGAACACCTTCTTGCGTCGTTGAAGTAAACATAACTACCAAGTGGGCCTTCTGAGGTGCCGCAGATTGACGTGAAAGAGGAGCGAAGCGTAGCTCGGTACGCGAGCGACGGTTTGAACGTCAAGGTGCGGTGTCTCAGAAGGCTGTTTTGAGAAAGGTTGAGTCGAACATGACCGTTGATCCTTTGATCCAGTCCCTGAAGGGCAAGCTCGTCGTGAGCGTTCAGGCCTATATGGGCGAGCCGCTTCGTACGCCCGAGACCATGGCTCAAATGTCTCGCGCTTGCGAGCTTGGCGGCGCCGCCGCCATTCGCTGCCAGGGCCTTGCCGACATTGCCGCCATTAAGGGTCGCTGTGAGGTTCCTGTCATCGGCCTGTGGAAGGATGGGCACGAGGGCGTCTACATCACGCCGACGCTGCGCCACGCTCGCGCCTGCGTTGCTGCGGGTGCCGACATCGTGGCGATCGACGCCACCGATCGCCCACGTCCCGATGGCAAGACCGTCGAGGACACCTTCCGCCGCTGCACGAGGAGGGTGTGCTCCTGATGGCGGATTGTGCCACCATCGAGGACATTCGCCGCGCGGTCGATATGGGCTTCGACCTGGTATCCACCACGCTTTCTCACGGTGTCGCCGCCATCGACTGCACCATGGCCGATGGCCCCGATCTGCCCCGCTCCTGCGTCAGGCGACCGAGGAATTCCCCGGTCTTCCCATCATCTGCGAGGGCCGCGTGCATACGCCCGAGGAGGCCCGCGCTGCAATCGACGCGGGCGCCTGGGCAGTTGTCGTAGGCACTGCCATTACGCACCCCACGAGTATTACAAGTTGGTTCAAGGCTGCGCTTGAGGCGTAAGACAGGCCTCGTATCCGCTTGGGGCGGTATACTCAATAAAGGCAATTGATCGCGCGGGATCCGCTGGCTGGGTCCCGCGCTTGTTTTAGGAGGCGCACATGCAAAAGGGAGATGCCATGGATGCGGCGGAGCGCTCGGAGCGCATCCCCGATATCGTCATCATCACCGGAATGTCCGGATCGGGCCGCACACAGGCCATGCACGTGTTTGAGGACATGGGCTACTTTTTGCATCGACAACCTTGCCTCCGCGTCTGATCGCCCAGCTTGCCGAGCTCGTCGGCATCAATACGGGCGTGGGCAGGCATCTCGCTGTCACCTGCGATCTGCGTAGCCAGGGTCTTGTTTGACGAGTTGCTCGATGCGGTCGCCGCACTCGAAGAGCGCGAGATGAGCTGTGACATCGTGTTTCTCGAGGCCTCTGACGAGGTGCTGATCCGTCGTTATAGCGAAAATCCGCCGCCGCCATCCCATTGCCAAGCCGGGAGAGACTACGGCCGATGCGATTCAGCGCGGCGCCTGCAGCTGCAGGGCGTGCGCGATCGAGCCGATATGATTATCGACACGAGCCGTCTGCGCACCTCTGCGCTGCGCAACAAATTGCGCATGGCATTTTCCGAGCTGTCCGACCAGCAGCTCATGGACGTTCACGTGTTCTCGTTTGGCTTTAAGCACGGCATGCCCGTCGAGGCGGATATCATGATCGATGTCCGCTTCTGCCCAATCCGTTCTACGATCCCGAGATGCGCACCATGACCGGTCTCGATAAAAAGTCTCCGATTTTGTTCTGGACCATCCCAAGACCCAGGAGTTCTGGAAGGCCTGGACGCAGCTGCTCGATACGGTCATGCCCGGGTTATATCGCGGAGGGCAAGCCGCAGCTTTCTATTGCCATCAGTTGCACGGGCGGTCAACACCGCAGCGTTGCCATCGCCGAGGCCACGGCACGTTATTTGAAGGCGCTCAGTATCACGTGAGCATCTCCCACCGCGACCTGTCGCGCGCCAACACGAAGGCATAGGCCTGCATGTCGTTTACCGCTGAGGTGCGCGACGAGCTCGCGCTGCGAACCCGAATGTGAATACTGCGACTTGTCGACGCTTGCCGCCCTCACGCGCGTGAGCGGTACGCTCTCGCTTACCGGCTCTGGGCGGTATCGTTTGACGGTTGCGACTGAGACGGGAGCCGTCGCGCGCACGATGATCACGCTGACGCATCGTATCCTTAAGCTCAAAACGGAGTTCACCGTCCGCAAATCTGTCTTGCATAAGGTTCGAAACTATCTCATTACCCTGCCTGATCAGCCCGACCTGGACAAGGCTCTGGTGCTGCTGGGCATTCTCGACCGGAGGGGAGGGCTCGTCGCTGGTGTTCCCCGGCATCGTTGCCCGTCCCTGCTGCAGGCTTGCCTACATTCGCGGCGCGCTCATCGCCGGCGGTTTCGTGGCCGATCCCCGCGGCGACTTTCATTTGGAGATCGCGGTGCAGGGCGAGCAATATGCCAAGGGGCTTTGCGATCTGTTGGAGCAGATTGGGGTCCATGCGCGCGTTAACGCGCGGCGCGGATCCTTTGCCGTCATACATTAAGAGCGCCGAGGAAATCGAGCAGCTTTTAAAGCTGATTGGTGCCAAGCGCAGCGTTGCCGAGATTGAGGAAGCGCGCGCGGTCAAGTTGGTTAAGAACGATGTGAACCGTCGCGTGAATGCCGAGCTGGCCAATCAGACCAGAAGTGCGGGTGCCGCCCAGCATCAGCTTGCGTTGATCGATGAGCTCGAGCAGCGTGGCCTTCGCGATGCGCTTCCGGATGCCTTGGCGGTCTTTTGCGACCTGCGCGAGCGCTATCCCGATCTTTCGCTGCGTGATTTAGGGGAGATGGCTGACCCTCCCTTGTCGAAGTCGGCCCTCTACCATCGTGTTTTACGGCTTGAAAAGCTCATTGAAGCAAACAGGTAGTTGAGCAGAAACTGCTTATATAGGGATTGAACTGCTGTTTTACTCTTTAAAACGTTTTAACGTAAATTTGATTTTCAATTTCGAGCATTCTCGTGAAATTCAAGTCAAAAAAAAGGTATATTAGGCGAGTGGTTAGTTTGTGGGCCTCAACGGCGGGCGCTGTAGCTCGCGGGGGGCCTTACGAAAGGAGACACAATGGCAGTAAAGGTTGCTATTAACGGCTTCGGTCGCATCGGTCGTCTGGCTTTCCGTCAGATGTTCGGTCATGAGGGCTCCGAGATCGTCGCTATCAACGACCTCACCTCTCCCGACATGCTCGCTTACCTGCTGAAGTACGACTCCACGCAGGGCAACTATGCTCGCGATCACGAGGTCGTTGCTGGCGAGGATTCCATCACCGTTGACGGCAAGGAGATCAAGATCTACAAGGAGGCCGACGCCAACAACCTGCCTTGGGGCGACCTCGACGTCGACGTCGTTCTCGAGTGCACCGGCTTCTACACCAGCAAGGCTAAGGCTCAGGCCCACATCAACGCTGGCGCCAAGAAGGTCGTCATCTCCGCTCCGGCCGGCAGCGATCTGCCCACCATCGTGTACAACGTCAACCATGAGACGCTGACCGCTGAGGACAACATCATCTCCGCTGCTTCCTGCACAACTAACTGCCTCGCTCCGATGGCCAAGGGTCTGAACGACTTCGCTCCCATCGTGTCCGGCATCATGACCACCATCCACGCCTTCACCGGCGACCAGATGCCGCTCGACGGCCCGCAGCGCAAGGGCAACAAGCGTCGTAGCCGCGCCTGCGCCGTCAACATCGTCCCCAACTCTACGGGTGCTGCCAAGGCTATCGGCCTCGTCATCCCTGAGCTCAACGGCAAGCTCATCGGTTCTGCACAGCGCGTTCCGACGCCGACCGGCTCTATCACCAACCTCTACGCTGTCGTTGACAAGAAGGTCACCGTCGACGAGGTTAACGCCGCTATGAAGGCCTACGCCGACACCATCTCCGAGACCTTCGGTTACAACGAGGACGACATCGTCTCCACCGACATCATCGGCGAGACCCACGGCTCCATCTTCGACGCCACTCAGACCATGTGCTCTGACCTCGGCAACGGCCAGACCCTCGTTCAGGTCACCTCTTGGTACGACAACGAGAACTCTTACACTTCTCAGATGGTTCGCACCATCAAGTACTTCGAGAAGTTCGTTGCTTAATTTAGCTTTTTAGCGAATAGCTCGTTGAGCGTCTAAAGAAGGGCGCGGCCTTATAGGGCTTACACCCTAGGGTCGCGCCCTTTTATAAATCGTCTGCCGTAATGGGAGGCAGACACGTACGAAAGGTAGAAGCAAACATGGCCTTTACCAAGAAGACCGTCCGCGACATCGATGTTGACGGCAAGCGCGTTCTCGTCCGCGTTGACTTCAACGTGCCTATCAAGGATGGCGTCGTTGGCGACACCACCCGTATCAAGGCTGCCCTGCCCACCATCAACTATCTCGTTGAGCACAACGCTCGCGTCATCCTCATGAGCCACCTCGGCCGTCCCGAGGGCACTGGCTTCCAACCTGAGCTCTCCCTTGAGCCTGTCGCCAAGAAGCTCGCCGAGCTCTCTGGTCTCGACGTTGCCTTTGTCGCCGACACTTACGGCGAGAAGGCTGCCGAGGCTGTCGCCGCCGTCGAGCCGGGCAAGGTTCTCGTTCTCGAGAACGTCCGCTTCGATAAGCGTGAGAAGAAGAACGATCCCGAGATCGCCAAGAAGCTCGCTTCCTATGGTGACGTCTTCGTTTTCGATGCCTTCGGCACCGCTCACCGCGCCCAGGGTTCCGTCGTGGGCCCCGCCGCTTACCTGCCTGCCGTCGCTGGCTTCCTGCTCGAGAAGGAGGTCGACACGCTGACCGGCATCTTCGCCGAGCCCGAGCGCCCTTCGTCGCCATCGTTGGCGGTTCCAAGGTTTCCTCCAAGATCGGCGTTCTCGATCACCTCATCGACTCCGCTGACACCCTGATCATCGGTGGCGGCATGGCCTACACCTTCTTCCTGGCTCAGGGCCTGTCCGTCGGTCAGTCCCTCAAGGAAGAGGACTGGGTCGAGCGCGCCGGCGAGATGCTTAAGAAGGCCGAGGAGAAGGGGCGTCAAGATCCTGCTCCCCCATCGACAACCGTGTTGCCGATCACTTTGGCGAGGACGCTGTCCCCGAGGTTGTCGCTTCCGACGCTATCCCCGACGATCGTGAGGGTATGGACATCGGCCCCAAGACCGAGGAGCTTTACGCCGAGGCCGTCAAGGGCGCCAAGACCGTGTTCTGGAACGGCCCCATGGGCGTCTTCGAGTTCGACAACTTCGCTCACGGCACCCAGGCTATTGCCGAGGCTGTCGCCGAGGCCGACTGCACCTCGATCATCGGCGGTGGCGACTCTGTCGCAGCTGTCAACAAGTTCAACCTGGCCGACAAGATGAGCTGGATCTCCACCGGTGGTGGCGCTTCCATGGAGCTCGTCGAGGGTAAGGCCCTGCCCGGAGTGGAGGCGCTTCTCGATGCCTAATCGCACCCTTCTTATCGCTGGCAACTGGAAGATGAACAACGACGTCGCCGAGGCCGCCAAGCTCGCCGACGAGCTGGCTCAGGCTCTGCCCGAGGTTCCGGCTGGCGTCGAGGTGCTCGTCTGCCCTCCGACCATCGACATCACCACGGTTCATGACCGCATTCAGGCTGCCCCCATCGCCCTCGGTGCACAGAACGTGTACTGGGAGGCCAAGGGTGCCTTCACCGGTGAGTCCTCTTGCGACATGCTCAAGTCCGCTGGCTGCACCTACTGCATCATCGGTCACTCCGAGCGTCGTGATTACTTCCACGAGACCGACGAGGATCAGAACAAGAAGGCCAAGGCCCTCGTTGCCGCCGGTCTTGTTCCCGTCTTCTGCTGCGGCGAGTCCCTCGAGGTCCGCGAGGCCGGCACCTATGTCGAGCACGTCGTGAACCAGGTCAAGGCTGGCCTTGCTGGTCTTGAGATCACCTGCCCCAAGCAGGTCGTCGTCGCCTACGAGCCCATCTGGGCCATCGGCACCGGCAAGACCGCTACCGCCGAGGACGCTCAGGAGGTCTGCGGCGCTATCCGTGAGACCCTCAAGGAGATGTTCGGCGAGGAGCTCGCTAACGGCATCCGCGTCCTGTACGGTGGTTCCGCTAAGCCCGGCAACATTGCCGAGAAGCTCGTCGCCAAGCCCGACGTTGACGGCGCCCTCGTGGGCGGCGCTTCGCTCAAGGCTGCCGACTTCGCCTCTATGGTCGTCAAGGCAGGCGAGTAGGACATATGGCACAGCGTCATCTTCCTGCACTCCTGATTATCATGGATGGCTGCGGCCTTGCTCCGGCCGATGGTGAGAACGCCGTCGCCGCTGCCAAGACGCCCTTCCTTGATAGCCTATACGAGAAGTATCCTCACACCACGCTCGGTGCTTCGGGCGAGGACGTGGGCCTTCCCGACGGCCAGATGGGCAACTCCGAGGTAGGCCACCTCAACATCGGTGCCGGCCGCATCGTGTTCCAGGAGCTTTCGCGCATCAACAATGCCATCAAGGACGGCTCCATCGCCAAGAACGAGGTCTTCGTCAAGGCTATGGACGACGTCAAGGCTGACGGCAAGACTCTCCACCTCATGGGCCTTATGAGCCCTGGCGGTGTTCATTCTCACATGAACCACGTCGAGGCTCTGGTCAAGATGGCTGCCGAGCACGGTGTCAAGACCGTTCGCGTCCACGCCTTTATGGATGGCCGCGACGTTGACCCGCAGTCCGGTGCTGGCTATATGAGTGAGTTCTGCGCCTTCCTGGCTAAGATCTCCGAGGAGACCGGTTGCGACGCTCGCGTCGCCACCGTCTCGGGCCGCTATTGGGCCATGGACCGCGACAACCGTTGGGAGCGCATCCAGCGTGCCTACGACGTCATGGTCAACGCGTCCGATGCCGATGTCGACCCTGTTGCCGGTATCAAGGCCTACTACGAGAAGGATCCGCGCGGCGACGAGTTCGTCGAGCCCCTTCGCTGCCCACAACGAGGGCATCCACGAGGGCGACGCGGCCATCTTCTTCAACTTCCGTCCCGACCGCGCTCGTCAGATGACCCGCGTGTTCACGGACAAGGAGTTCGACGGCTTTGAGCGCGAGCAGATCAAGCTTTCGCACTTTGTGACGATGACCGAGTACGATCCGACGTTTGACGTCGAGGTCGCCTTCCCCAAGACGTTCCCCGAGAACGTCCTGGCCGACGTTATCGCCGCCAATGGCCTGAAGCAGCTGCACACCGCCGAGACCGAGAAGTACGCCCACGTGACGTTCTTCCTCAACGGCGGCATCGAGGAGCCCAAGGAGGGCGAGGAGCGCGTGCTCGTCGCTTCCCCAAGGTCGCTACCTACGCTCTGCAGCCTGAGATGAGCGCTCCCGAGGTTACCGAGAAGCTTGTCGCCGCCATCAACGAGGATCGCGCTGATTTCTACATCGTGAACTTCGCGAACTGCGACATGGTTGGTCACACCGGTGTCTTCGACGCCGCCGTTAAGGCCGTCGAGGCTGTTGACGATGCCCTGTCCAAGGTTGTCCCGGCGATTCTCGCCAAGGGTGGCTTTGCGCTGATCACCGCCGATCACGGCAACGCCGACCACATGTTTGACGTTGCTTCCGACGGTTCCAAGCATCCGTTCACGGCTCACACCACCAACCGTGTGCCGTTCATCATCGTTGATGAGAAGGCCAAGCTCACCGGTATCGAGGACGGCCGTCTTTCCGATATCGCTCCGACCATGCTCACCATGGCTGGTATTGAGCCTTCCGCCGAGATGACGGGTCGCGTGCTCGCCACCGAGGCCTAAGAGAAAACAAATACCGTTTTTCTAGTAAGGGGGTTGTCCACAACCGGACAACCCCCTTTTTGGTATTTCTGCCATTTCCACCCCGTCCTTGAGTGGCAGGTAGGGGAGAGCGGGGGATTGTGGTACAGTACTGGAGTTTAAACTGTTCTATTAAGGAGCTTATCTATGGGTCCGTTCCAGATTCTTCTGTTTGTCGTTTGGGCTGTCTCTGCCGTGGCGCTGACGATTCTCGTCCTGATGCATTCCGGTAAGGGCACCGGCGTTTCGGATATGATCGCTAGCTCGCTGTATAACTCCAGCTCTGCCACGGGCGTCATGGAGCAGAACCTCGACCGCCTGACCGTCATCATGGCTGTCGTGTTTGCCGTGTGCGTCGTGCTGTGCATGTTCTTCTTCCCGCAGGGCATCGTCGGCTACTAAGCACGAGCCGCATAAATATTCAAAAAGGGTCGCGTAAGTGCGGGACCCTTTTTGTTTACATTCAAGACTTTAGTCTGCTGGGCGCGCAGCGGCCAGCTTTTAAACCACCCGCTACGCGGGTGGAGACAAACAGGCTTTACAAAGCCACCCCTCCGACCGATATTGACGATTGTTCAGGCCGTCAAGAATTCGAGTCGAAGGGGTGGTCGCCATGGCCCAGAAGGCCTACAGCCTTTCCCACACGAAGCGGATGTGCAAGTACCACATCGTGTTCACGCCGAAGTATAGGCGCAAAGTGATCTACAACCAAATCAGGAGCGACATAGGGGAGATCCTCAGGAAGCTGTGCGAGTACAAGGGGATCGAGATAATCGAGGGGCACCTGATGCCCGACCACGTGCACGTGCTGCTGGCGATCCCGCCGAAGTACAGCGTCGCGAGCGTCATGGGCTACCTGAAGGGGAAGATCGCGCTGATGAGATTCGACAGGCACGCCAACCTCAAGTACAAGTTCGGCAACAGGAAGTTCTGGGCGGAGGGCTACTACGTGTCCACCGTCGGCCTGAACGAGGCGACGATCGCCAAGTACATCAGGGAGCAGGAGTCCCACGACATCGCGCTGGACAAGCTGAGCGTGAAGGAGTACGAGGACCCCTTCAAGAGGGGAGGTGACCCCGCCGGTTCGACCGGCGCGCCACGGGTCAAGATGCACTAGGCCTGGACGAAGTCCGGGCCCGCGCCTTTGTGACGCGAGCCCGGGGCCCGTGGGTTATACCCTACAGCAAACCACCCTTTTTAAGGGTGGTTCTGATATTTGTAACAGAGTCAAAATATCCCCACATACTTCGCCCAACTAAAGAAATTCTTGACCGTTGACCGGAATTAGCCCCAAATCGTGCATAAAATGCGCTACTGTATTACGAAACGTTGGTCCGTTGTGCATAACCAGCCATAGCAACGGGCGGCGTTTTAATGGTTCGGATCGGATTATCTCGACATGTGTCCGACTGAACATTTCTTTGTCCTATCTCATAAGGAGGATGGCATGGCTGATTCTATGTTCCACCAGCCCGTTATGGGTCGTCGCGCCTTTGTTGGCGGCACCCTTTGCTGCGAGCTCCATGGCTTTTCTTGCCGCATGCGGCAAGAAGGGCGGCGACGCTTCCGGTTCTGAGTCCGGTTCGACGCTGAACTTCTACATCAACAACCCGGTCTGCATCGACCCCTACAACGTCCAGGAGGACCAGGGCACTCAGGTCGAGTATCAGCTCTTTGACGCTCTGACCTCTTACGACGCCGAGAAGGGCGAGATCGTTCCGCTGGCTTGCGAGTCCTTTGAGTCCAACGACGACGCCACCGAGTTCACCTTCAAGATCAAGAAGGCCAAGTTCCACAACGGTGACGACGTTACCTCCAAGTCCTTCAAGCTCGGTTGGGAGCGTCTGGTCAACACCAAGTCGGCCATCGCTACCGAGTATGGCCCTTCCGAGGTCTCCTATCACCTTTCCATGGTCGAGGGCTATGACGACCTGCTTGCCGGTAACGCTACCGAGCTCAGCGGTGTTACTTGCCCCGACGATGAGACCCTCGTCGTCAAGCTGTCTTCCGCTTACGCCGACTTCCCCTTCGTCGCCTCTCACCCGGCTCTGGCCCCGGTTCCCGAGTGCGCCGAGTCCGATGTCAAGAGCTTCTATCTTGCCCCGGTCGGTAACGGCCCGTTCATGATGGACGGCAAGTGGGAGGATGGCCAGGAGATCAACGTCAAGAAGTTCGACGATTACTATGGCGACAAGGCCAAGATCGATGGCATCCACTTCCAGGTCATCAAGGACATGGAGACTGCTTTACAAGGAGTTCCAGGCCGGTAACCTCGATGTCTGCGACGTTCCGTTGCTCAGATCGATGCCGCCAAGAAGGATCGCGGCGTGTCCAAGGACGGCTACACCATGGGTGACGGCGAGCGCATGCTGCTCGGCGCCGAGCCTTCCACGTACTATCTGACCTGCAACACCACGGCCGAGCCGTTCAACAACGCCGACCTGCGCAGGGCATCTCCTGGCCATCAACCGTGAGGCCATCTGCAAGACCATCTATAAGGGTACCCGTACCCCTGCCGACGGCATTGTTCCTCCGGGCATCGATGGCTACAAGGAGGGCGCATGGGAGTTCTGCGCCTACGATGTCGACAAGGCTAACGAGTACCTCGACAAGGTTGCTCCCGCTGGCGCTAACGGGGATCGTGGCATTAGCGTGACCCTTTCCTACAACCAGGACGGCGGTCACAAGGAGATCATGGAGTCCATCATCGGCGACCTCGCCAAGGTTGGCGTTACCGCTGTCTCCGATACCCCTGAGTGGTCTGCCCTGCTCGAGCAGTATCAGAACTTTAACTATCAGTTCGGTCGTCTGGGTTGGATTGCCGACTACCCGATCATGGACAACTTCCTGTATCCGCTGTTCCACTCCGACTCCCTCGGTGGCGACAACCGCTCCGGTTACAACAACCCCGAGTTCGACGCCAAGGTCGACGAGGCTCGTACTATTGTTGACGACGAGGAGCGCGTCGCTAAGATGCAGGAGGCCGACGCAATGGTCGCTGCCGACTGCCCGGTCATCCCGATTATGTTCTACACGCACACCATCGTCGGCTCCGATCGCATCAAGCACCTCTATGTCGATCCGCAGAAGCATGCCGATCTGGGTACCGCTGAGCTCGCCTAAGAGTTTGCAGCTTCCGTGAGGGTCAAGTATTTACGTAGACCTCATGGGAAACATACAGTTCTCCCTAACCTGGGGTAAACTGGCTGATGGTAATTTTGGGATGCCGGTCTGGCGATCGGCATCCCATTTAGGTTAATCCCTAGATAGGGGAGTGGTATGGGTAAGTACATCGTTAAACGTGTGCTTCAGTTCATCCCGGTATTTTTGGGCGTTACGCTGATTCTGTTCGCCCTCCAGAATATCGTGCCGGGAGATCCGATCAAGCTGATCGGTGGAGACAAGGCTCTGTCCCCGAGGTGGAGCTTCAGCTTCGCGTCCGCTATCACTTGGTCCAGTCGGACGAGGACGGCAACGCGATCCTTGACGAGAACGGCGACCCCGTTCAAACGTCGCTTGTGGACCGTTACTTGTATTACATGAACGGCCTGCTTCATGGCGATCTGGGCAATTCGTATCAGCGCAAGCTGCCGGTTACGGAAATCTTTGCCCAGAAGTATCCGTATACGGTCAAACTTGCCGCGTGCGCCATCGTGCTCGAGGCAATCATGGGTATCGGTGCGGGTATCATTTCGGCGGTTAAGCGTTATTCCTTCTGGGATATTTTGGTAACGCTCACCACGTCGATTCTCGTTGCCGTCCCGGCTTTCTGGCTCGGTATGTTGCTGCAGCTGTTCTTTGGCGTCATTCTCAAGGACGCCACGGGCGGTGCATTCTCCATGCCGATTTCGGGTGCCGGCGGTTCCAGCTCTCAGTATCAGGATTGGATGCACTATGTGCTTCCGACCATTACGCTGGCTTCGGTTTCGACCGCTTATGCCGCCCGCATCATGCGCTCGCAGCTGCTTGACGTCATGAACCAGGATTACATCCGTACGGCAAAGGCGAAGGGTCTCTCCAATCGCGCGATCATCGTCAAGCATGCGCTTAAGAATGCACTCATCCCCGTCGTTACCTATATTGGTGTCGACTTTGGTGGCATGCTTTCGGGCGCCATCCTGACCGAGACGGTCTTTAACTGGCCCGGTATCGGCTATGAGGTCTATCGCGCCATTAGCATGCGTGACTGGCCCATCGTTATGGGCGGCGTTACGCTCATCGTTGTCGTCGTCATGGTGATTAACCTGCTCGTCGACATTAGCTATGCATTCCTCGACCCGCGCATCCGCCTTGGCGGTCCGTCGGATAAGGCCTAAAGGGAGGTACGTCTCATGCAGGAAACTGATTCTCAGTCTCAGGAGCAGGCTACCGCCACCAAGGCCGCATCTGCTCCCCGCCAAGTCCCGCACGCTGTGGGGCGACGCTTTTAAGCGTCTTCGTAAGAACAAGCTCGCCGTTATCGGTGTCTGCTGGATCATCATCGTCGTTGTGGTTGCACTGACCGCAGATCTATGGGCTAAGCCCTGGCTCGGTTCGCCGACGGCTTCCGACTCGACCACCATGGCTCAGACGTCGCTGCTGGCTCCGTGTGCAGAGCACCCGTTTGGCACCGACGCCCTTGGTCGCGACATTCTCGTCCGCGTTATCTACGGTGCGCGCGTTTCGCTTTCTGTCGGAATTATGGCCACCGCGATTTCCACGCTGATCGGTCTGGTCATGGGTGCTCTGGCGGGTTTCTACGGCGGCATCTGGGATACGATCATCATGCGCTGTGCGGACATCTTCCTGGCGTTCCCGTACGTGCTGTTCGTTGTCGCCATGATCGCCGTTATCGGCCGTGGCCTTCAGAACGTCTTTATCGCCATCGGTATTCTCGGCTGGCCTTCGATTGCACGCGTCTTCCGCTCTGCAATCTTGACGGTCAAGGAAAACGACTATGTTGACGCTGCACGCGCGATGGGTGCATCCGATGCCCGTATCGTCGTGCGTCACATCTTCCCGAACTCCGTCGCCTCTATCGTGGTCTACGCAACCATGAACATTGGTGGCGCCATTCTGACCGAGTCCGCTCTGTCCTTCCTCGGCATGGGCGTTATCCCGCCTACGCCTTCGTGGGGTTCCATGATTCAGGACGGCCAGCAGTATCTTCTGACCGCTCCCTGGATGATGATCATGCCCGGTCTGGCAATTCTCTCGACGGTGCTCGCCTTCACCCTGCTTGGTGACGGACTGCGCGACGCCCTCGACGTCAAGATGAAGGACGCATAAGGATGAAGAAGAACAAGAACTATGTGGACCTGAAGGACCAGCCGGTTCCCGAGGGCCAGCATCTGCTCGAGGTCGATGACCTTAAGATGTATTTCCATACCGAGGATGGCGTCGTTCGCGCTGTCGACGGTGTCTCCTACACGCTCGATCGCGGCGAGACCCTGGGAGTCGTCGGTGAATCCGGCCCGGTAAGTCCGTGACCGCCATGACCATCATGGGCCTTATCTCGATGCCTCCGGGAAAGATCGAGGGCGGTGACGTTCGCTATCGCGGCCGCTCCATCCTCGAGATGACCGAGGAAGAGATGCAGCACATTCGCGGCAACGATATCGCGATGATCTTCCAGGATCCTATGACCTCCTTGAACCCGGTCTATAAGATCGGCAAGCAGGTGGGCGAGGGCCTTCGTCTGCACCGTGGCTACTCCAAGCAGGAGGCGCTCAAGCGCGCCACCGAGCTTTTGGACCTCGTTGGTATTCCCGAGCCCGAGAAGCGCGTCAATGAGTATCCGCACCAGTTCTCTGGCGGTATGCGTCAGCGCGTCATGATTGCCATGGCTCTTGCCTGTGATCCCGATATTCTGATCGCCGACGAGCCCACGACCGCTCTGGACGTTACCATTCAGGCTCAGATTATCGAGCTCATGCAGGAGATGCAGGAGAAGAACGGCAACGCCATCATCATGATTACCCACGACCTGGGTGTCGTCGCCGACATGGCCGACAAGATCATGGTTATGTATGCCGGTCGTCCCGTCGAGTTCGGCACGGCCGAAGAGATCTTCTATGAGAGCCGCCACCCCTACACCTGGGGCCTTATCCGCTCCATCCCGGAGCAGGCCATCGAAGAGAAGAAGCCGCTTACGCCGATTCACGGCAACCCGCCTTCGCTCATGAACCTGCCCGAGGGCTGCGTGTTCTCGCCTCGTTGTCCCTATGCGACCGATAAGTGCCGCAAGCAGCGCCCCGAGCGCGTTGTCACCGAGTCTGGTCATTACTCTGCGTGCCACTACTCCGGTGACCCCGAGTTCCTCAAGAACGCTCCTGAGACGTCCCGTACGCGCAAGGATTCCAAGAAGGGAGGCGAGGCGTAATGGCAGATACCAACGAGCGTACTCCGCTGCTGAAGGTCGAGCACCTCTCTAAGGAGTTCCCCGCTGAGTCCGGCATGTTCGCCAAGCGTTTTTCCAAGCGTGTCGTCTCTGCTGTAAATGACATCTCTTTTGAGATTTATCCTGGCGAGACTTTTGGTCTGGTTGGTGAGTCTGGTTGCGGTAAGTCCACGACGGGTCGCACCATCATGCGTCTGACCAAGCCGACCGCCGGTAAGGTGTTCTTCCAGGGCAAAGATGTTGCCGAGATGAGCAAGCACGAGATCAAGGATATGCGTCGTGAGATGCAGTTTATCTTCCAGGATCCTTATGCTTCGCTCAATCCTCGTATGACCATCGGCGAGATCGTCTCCGAGCCCATGACCATTCACGGCGTGGGCACCAGGAGGAGCGCATTGAGCGCGTCCGCGAGCTTCTCGACGTTGTCGGACTGAACCCCGAGCATCAACCGCTATCCTCATGAGTTCTCCGGCGGTCAGCGTCAGCGTGTCGGCATTGCCCGCGCATTTGCGTTGAAGCCCAAGCTGATTATCTGCGACGAGCCTGTCTCTGCACTTGACGTTTCCATTCAGGCCCAGGTTTTGAACCTGCTGAAGGAGCTTCAGGACAAGTTCGGTACTGCTTATCTCTTCATTGCTCACGACCTCTCCGTCGTGCAGCACATTTCTGATCGCGTTGCCGTTATGTATCTGGGCAAGATGGTTGAGGTTTCGGACTGGAAGACGCTCTACAGTGAGCCTCACCATCCGTACACGCAGTCGCTGCTGTCTGCCGTGCCGGTTCCCGATCCCGATATCCAGAAGACCCGCAAGCGCATCATCCTCGCTGGCGATCCGCCGTCGCCGCTGGATCCGCCGACCGGTTGCCGTTTCCACACTCGCTGCCCGATCGCGCAGGGCATCTGCTCTGAGAAGCTTCCCGAGTTTAAGGAAGTCGCACCGGGCCACTGCTGCGCCTGCCACTTCGCGGAGCCGTTCCCGATCAAGGAATCGCACATCGACCTGTAGCCGGTTGTTATCGTCCAGGCCCGCCCTGAAGTTATTTTTCAGAACGTCCTCGGACATGCAAGAAACCCCGCTGCGCACTTCGTGCGGCGGGGGCTTCTTTGCGTCCTGCGGAGTGTTCTGAAAAATAACTCAGGGCGGGCCCTGCGGTAACTCGGCAGGGGGGTGCGATTCCTTGATCGCTCACTTAATCTGATGAGGAAATTGAGTGAGGCCGGAGCTTTGGCTCCGGCCTCCTATAAGAGGCTCGGCTTTGCCGAGCCACCAAATTTAATCAGCCCCCAGAACATGTTTGAGAACGGTGCCTGAAGTATGTATTTGCAGGCCCCGAATCGGTGTTGCCTCCCGGCGCATTCCGCAGGGGGGCGCATATTTTGCAGCACGAAGTGCGCAACAAAATATGCTCATGCCCGAGGACGCGCCGGGAGGCAACACCGATTCGGCCGAACATATAATCTACCTGCGCATTTACAAATTCGTAAACTTTTTTGAAAAAAGTGCTTGCACAGTTCTCGAATCATAGGTTATTATCTTCTTCGTTGAACGCGCGGGTCCAACAAAACGAACCGCGAATCAACAACATAGCATGTCGGAGTGGCGGAATTGGCAGACGCGCTAGCTTGAGGTGCTAGTGACCGCTTTTTGGTCATGCGGGTTCAAGTCCCGCCTCCGACACCATCGCATTTGAGAAGCCTCTTCGGAGGCTTTTTTGTTACCGATAGACGGTGGGGTCCACGATGGAAACGCTTGAACGCAACGAGTGGGCAGACGTTGCCCAACTAGTCGAGATCACGAGCGATGCTGTCATCATCTGCGAGCTCGACGGAACCATTCTGCATGTGAATAATCGCTTACTTGGGTTGATGTGCGAGGAACGCGCCGATGTCATCGGTGGAGATGTTAAAGACGTCCTGTACTCGTCCTCTTTTGAACGTGCGACGGAACATCGTCTGCCATTTGAAACTGATGGCTCCGAGAACGAACTGATGCTCAAGCTGAGTGACGGCTCTTTTATTCCCGTCTTGGTTCGTGCGGGCTCCGTAACGCCTCCACGCATCTTTGGGCGCCGCGCACCACGTGTCCTAGTGGCGCTTCACAGTATCGAGGAACAGTATTCTCGACCGTCAACTTAAGCGTGCGTTATCGGAGCTTAGAGTGGCGAACAAGCGTCTCTCTGGCACGCTCTCGGTCATTATGAGCACTGTGGGCTCCGATGAGTTACCCAGCCTGCTTGATACCGTTTTGAACCAGCTTGTAGGAACGCTCGATGCTTCGGGTGCCGCTATCTATTTTTCTGAGAGCGGCGGCTTTAAGCTCCGCGGTGTTTCTAAGGAGCTTGAGGATAGCTATCTGCCCGAGTTTTTGCCGTATGGTGCGGGCATTCCGACGTATGTGCTTCGCGAGTCGCGCGCTTGCCGCCTGTCGATTCAGCAGGATCTTGAGGGCGATCGGGTTGCTTCGGGCATGTTTATGGATTTGGACAATCGTTCCAAGCATCTGTTGCGCATGCAGGATATGCCTCCGTACCGCAGTGAGATCTGTCTTCCCGTTTTTACGGTACGCAGATCCTGGCGTGCTGGAAGTTGGTTGGAAACGCCCCCAGGCACCGCTCGCCTATGACGTTAATGTGCTCGAGGTCATTTGCGATTACCTATCTATCCAGCTGGTCGGCATGGCATCGAGCCTTCGCTCGTCGCACGGCCGAGCTTGGCCGCTCGCTCAATGTCTTACGTGATGAGTTGTTTACCTTTCTAGACGATTCCGCCGCGGCTACCCAGGCGGTATCGTCTGAGATCTGCAATATGCTCAACTGCCATTTTTGCCCTGTTGAGTATGACGCCAGTCTGGACGCCTACGTCATAGATTTTGAAGGCGGCAGTCGCGTTGCTTTTGCCGGACGATCCCGAGAAGCTTTTCCTTTTTCCACGACAACGCCAGCGGCACGTCTGGGGGCTGGCCCTGATGGCTTTGAGGCGTCTGTTTTGGGCGGTACGAGTGCCGAGGACCTTAAACACGTCCGTATAACTCGCGTTGACGAATCGATGCCTATGGGAGGCTGGCTTAGGGCGCATGGTCTGCCTTGTCAAGGTCTCTACGTCGACTCTGGCATCGAGGCGGGGCACCCACGCTCTGAGGGTGATGGCAAGCACAGTAACGACGCGATTGTTCCTGCTTCTGTTGCGAAGAGCCCGACGACGCGCGCGCTGCTGCTTCGTGATGGTAGCCAAGAGCCGATTGATGACCTTGAATATGACTACTTGGTGCACTTGGCTCATGACTTTGAACTGATCTACGAAGGCGAATCTCAAAAGCGCGAGGAGCGCCATATCGCTCAGACCCTCCAGATTGGCATGAGAAATTCCCTGGGGGATGTTCCGGGTATCGCAACCGATTCGGTGTACCTGTCGGCCACGAACTCGGCGTTGGTCGGCGGTGATTTCTATACCCTCATCCGTCTTCCCGACGACTGCGCCGTCATGATTCTGGGTGATGTGTCTGGCAAAGGCATTGAGGCCGCATCGATGTCCGCGCTCGTCAAGACGGCCCTGACGGCATATGCCTGGGAGGGCGCTGGACCGGCCCGCATGGCACGCTCCCTTAACAGCATGCTCATGGGCTTTTCGAGGGTCGAGACGTTCGTGACGGCCTTTATCGCCAAGATTGACCTTAAAGCCGGACGCGCAACGTATTGTTCGGCGGGCCATCCTCCGACCATGGTCATCAGGCCAGAGTCGATGCCGCTGGGTGGTGGCGAGGCCCGTGGGGAGAGGTCGAGCTGCTTGGATGCCAATCGGGCGTAATCGGTGCCTTTGAGAGCATGGTGTACGAGACAGGCGTGTTTACGTTCGCTCCTGGTGACATGCTATTTATGTACACCGACGGAACAATCGAAGCACGTGACCGCTCGGGTGCTTTCTTTGGCGAGCAGCGCCTTCGTGACCTTCTGCTCTCTGTCTCGGGTGAGGGCGTATCGGGAATCTGCGGCAAGGTCTTGGGCGAGCTCGACCGATTTACCGAATCGGCGCTGGACGATGACATTGCATTGGTGTCCCTTGAGTTTTTACGGGGTCGTTCATAGACGACGCTGGGCGGGCTGAATCCGTACGGTTGGGGAAACGAATGCATCGAGTGGGCTTTTTGGGGAACCATGGTCGTATGAATGAGTGGAATGACATAGCGGTTTTGACACCACCAGGCGATATCGACATCGCCACGGTGCCTGTGCTGCGTCGGCGGTTGGATGCTTTGATTGGCCGCGGCGTGCGTCGTGTCGTCATCAACTGTCAGGCTGTTAGCTTTATCGATTCGACGGGCTTGGCATTCCTGCTTACGCGCGCTCGTGAGCTCATGAGGCGAGAAGGCCTGCTTTCGCTCGTCAATGCATCAGGTGAAGTTGTTCGCTTTTTGGAGATTGCTCGTCTTGTCGATATTCTTCATGTCGCGGGGCCGGCACGGGAGTCTATTCCCGCCATTCCGGTGGGGGGAGCTGCCTCGCTGGAGTAAGAGCGTCGAGGTCCGTCAGGGTATCGAAAATCTTCCATACTACCGACATCGCATCGCCGAACTCCTTGAATCGCTTCCGTTGCGCCGTGACGAGCGCTACGATGTCGCATTGGCGTCGGGGGAGGCGCTGGGTAATGCCTATGACCATGCGGGCGGTATCGGGTGCGTCCTGACGGTTCAGGCCTATGGCGATCGCGTTGTGGTTGAGGTGCTTGATCGAGGTGCCGGCTATTCTATCGATGAAACGAGCGAACCGGTCGCATCAGAGGAGCGCGGCCGTGGTATCAAGCTTATGCGTATGCTCGTCGATAACGTGGAGGTTGCTCGTCGTACAGACGGCGCTGGCACGCGCGCAGATGGTGAAGCTGTTTAGCGGAGCGCTGGAATCGCGTGCCTAGCCAATCGCTTTAGCGTGTTTGGCTACCAAGAACATGCGGCAGACAAGTTTTTTGAAAAAAGTACTTGCGTCTTTTGGACAACTCGCGTAAATTAATAACCCGCAAGCGGACATGGCTCAGTTGGTAGAGCACAACCTTGCCAAGGTTGGGGTCGCGGGTTCGAGCCCCGTTGTCCGCTCCATTGCATTTCCGGACCGTCTAAGCGGTCCTTTTTCGGCGAAGTGGCCAAGTGGTAAGGCAGAGGCCTGCAAAGCCTTTACCCCGGTTCGAATCCGGGCTTCGCCTCCAGGCAACATCCGCGCCTGGCGCCCGTTTTGTTTTTACATATGCGGACATGGCTCAGTTGGTAGAGCACAACCTTGCCAAGGTTGGGGTCGCGGGCTCGAGCCCCGTTGTCCGCTCCAGCGTAACAGCCCGGCTACTACGGTAGCCGGGCTTTTTCGTACCCGTCGTCTGGGCTCGAACCCGAGAGGGAGCGAGCGTTTGGGGCGTGGCTGTGGCGTTATTTGCCGCGAATATCCGCTTTGGGCGTATCATCGTGGGCATCTCGCAAAACCTCGTTGCAAGGGAGGCGCACCCCATGGCTACAGAAAAGTCCTCTTCGCGCTCATGGATGTCCGATGCCGCGATTTATCAAATCTACCCGCGCTCGTTTAAGGATTCGACTGGTTCGGGTCTGGGCGATATCGCGGGCATTACCCAGCAGATGGACTATCTTGAGCGGCTGGGTATCGAGGCCATCTGGCTGAGCCCGTTTTACCCATCGCCTCTTGTTGATGGCGGCTATGATGTGGCGGACTACTGCGATGTAGACCCACGTCTCGGCTCGCTTGACGACTTCGATGACATGATCGCTGCGGCTCACGCGCACGGCATCAAGGTCATCGTCGACATCGTGCCCAACCATTCGTCCAACCAGCACCCCTGGTTCAAAGCCGCTCTTGCCGCCGGCCCCGGATCGCCCGAGCGCGCCCGTTATATCTTCCGCGATGGTCGCGGCGAGCACGGCGAGCTGCCTCCCACCAATTGGAATGCCAACTTTGGCGGCCCCGCCTGGACGCGTCGCGGACGGTCAGTGGTATCTGCACATGTTTACGCCCGAGCAGCCGGACTTTGACTGGTCGTGCCCCCGAGGTTCATGCGTTCTTTGCGACGTCCTGGCGTTTTGGAGCGATCGAGGCGTCGATGGCTTTCGCATTGATGTGGCGCACGGTCTCGCCAAGGATCTCGACCGCGATGACCTCGACCGGTGGCATCTCGCCGAGGGCGATGACATGGTTGAGGACGGCACCCATCCGCTGTGGGACCGCAACGAGGTCCACGAGATCTATCGCGAGTGGCGCCGCGTGTTCGACCGCTATGATCCGCCACGCAGCGCCGTTGCCGAGGCGTGGGTGCTGCCCGAGCGCCAGTATCTCTACGCGCGTCCCAGCGAGCTTGGCCAGACATTCAACTTTGAGTTTGCCAAGGCCACTTGGACCTATGATGACATGCACGCTGCAATCGAGGAGGGCTTGAAGGCAGCTATAGAATCCGATTCCGCCTCGACCTGGGTGCTCTCCAACCACGACGTGCCGCGCGTGGCGACGCGCTATGCCCTGCCGCAGATCAAGGCGACGCGCTACCACCAGATTGCGCTCGACTGGCTTTTTACGCGACGGGTCGTCTTATGACGAGGACCGTGAACTCGGCGAGCGCCGCGCGCGGGCGGCCCTTTTGCTCGAGCTGGCGCTTCCGGGCTCGGCATACGTGTATCAGGGTGAGGAGCTCGGCCTTTTTGAGGTGGCTGACATCCCGTGGGCTGTACTCGAAGATCCCACTGCGACCAATACGCACGGACCGAAGCGCGAGAAGGGGCGCGACGGCTGTCGTGTGCCCCTGCCGTGGGTGGCGGCGGACGATCCCGCGCAGGGCGGATCGTTTGGGTTTTCGCCGGCGGACGCCGATGCGGCGCCCCATCTGCCGCAGCCTGCATGGTTTTCCGATTACGCTGCCGATAGGGAAGAAGCGGACCCGACATCGATGCTTGCGCTCTATCGTGACGCCCTCTGGCTGCGGCGCAAGCTGCGCGGGTGCGCCAACGATCTCGCGTGGCTCGATCTTGACGGGCGCACCGGCCTTGCGGATGGTGCCGAGGGCGCCGAGGGCGGCGTCATCGCCTATCGCCGCGACAACGGCTGGGCGTGTGTGACGAACTTCGGTGCAGCACCCGTGGAGCTGCCGGCGGGCAGGGTCCTGCTCACCTCATCACCGCTTGCAGACGGCAGGCTCGCGCAGGACAGTTCTGCCTGGATGCATGCTCGCTGAGTTGTAGGGGCCTCTTG
>VOFC01004339.1_pt1 | contig 44481 bp, 83 predicted proteins | sample 5384161 | NCBI WGS metagenome assembly VOFC01 (sample SAMN12384722, study PRJNA508395) | human gut metagenome | isolation source: healthy gut B | host: Homo sapiens | reverse complement strand
ATTCGTATAAGTATAAATTTTTACTCCACCTTTAATTAATGTATAAAAAATAAGAAGAGGTTAAATCATATACAATTTTTTTTTATCGGGTATTCCAGGAACAACAATTCCTGACATCTACTCCTCTTCTTGCAGCTAAGATTAAACTATTTATCATATCTGTATCAATAATTAAATAAGGTGTATAAATATAAACATACTTTTTCGCTTGATTGATAATATTTAGATAAATATCTTCGCCGGTTATAACATCATCTAAATATTAATTCCACCAGAAAAAGCAGTATGTCCATCGAGGTATCATCATTTTTCTATGATCTCTATTATTCATAATAATACCTGCAAATGGCGATAATTTATTAAATTGCATACATTTTATTCCATATTTTCCCCAGTAAGGTAGCATAGCAAAAGAACCCATATCATCATATATAATACTTTACATCTAGTCCTGAATTTGCTTTTTTCTTTTAATATATCTAAAATTTCTTGCCACATAGTACCATTATTAATAATGAAATATTCTATAAAAATAAATTTTTTGGCTTTTTTAGTTCTTCTAACATAACAGGATAAACGTCATCACCAAGAGAATAATAGTTTATCTCATTGTTTTTCGTTACAGGAAATCCTGCAAATTCACTTATATATTTTAATTGTCCTAAATTTTTAGTATCTGTTCTAATGCAGTATTACAAGCAATATTTTCTTCTTTTGTTTTATCTATTATCTTTAAGTGTGTAAAAGTTTGACTATTTTTATCTATATACTTATTTTCACTTATAAAAAACAACTCCAATAATACAGATAATTGGTATTAAAATAATAATAATCTTTTTTTACTAAATCTTTATAATCAATTTTATTTTTTTCTAAAAGAAATATGTTTCTTATTAATTGGTTAATTGATTTTATTCGCAATATACCAAACATAACTACCGCACCTACTACATTTAAAATCACATCATCAATATCGCAACAACCAGACATTGTAATAAATTGCAATAGTTCAATACCCACAACTATACAAATCATTGTTAGTAAAAAGTTTTTTAATTTCTTTTGTTTTTCTAATAATATTGGTAAGAAAAAGGCAAAAGGCATTAAAGCAACTGCATTTCCTAAAATATTATATATAAATATATATGGTGCAATATCTCCACTAATAAATTTTGTAATGTAACCAAAAATTGTTTTAAATGGAATTAAATTAAATGAGTTAGACATATAGTTTTTAAACAACTCACTATTCCAATTTAATATATTAAAATCTCCTCTAAAAAAATAATCATCAAATAAGGTAAGCGTTGATAATAATATAATTCTTTTTCTAATCCTTGCTTTTTACCATATCTTTGAGTACAAATTCTGCCATTGGAGAACGACATATATTGCCTAAACATACAAACATTACTTTTATCATTATAGTCCTCACTTTCTATATAAGAGGTTTTTTATCGTTTTTTCTTTATGCTTGTGATTATAACACAAATAATAAAAATATATAAATAAAAAAAAAAAAAGTCCTGTATAATATCACAAATTGATATTATACAGGACATCTATTACCTTTCAAAAGTTTTCACAATTGGAAAATTCTTTTTTATTAATTGTGTTTTTTCTAAACGAATAGAGTTTATATTTCCTTTGGCATTTTCTAAATTTTTTATTGAATTTATATCATTTCCTTTGCTATAAAATTTAGTGTTATTATTAAATTCTACACCTGTTTCAAATGTTTCATCTGTCAAAGTATCTTCAATTATATCTCCATATTTTATTGTTACTTGTGCCATATCTTCGTTAATAATATTAATGTTTTTACAAGTTTTAAAGTTTCATATATTTTTTCATTTTTACCACACCTTTTTATTAAATTTATGCCATAAAACTCCTTAATATTCTGGAATTTTTTAATAAAGCTAACTTCATAACTTGTAAATTGTTACATTAATCTTCAATTACTTCTATTGATTTTATTTTTAATTCATCCAAAGGTACATTTGAATTTTCATATTGTACTTTTACATTTTTTTCTCTTTGCAAATTTCCTATTATTTCAGTATCATCTGTTATATATGCTTTTATTGCAAATGGAAAATTATAACCAGTATCAGAATGAGTATCATCTTCTAAACTATATTTTAAATACACATATCCTTGTTCTATATACTCATCGCCAATAGTTACGACAGAAGAATATGCTCTTTTTTCTGTTAACGCATCTCTTTTCATTTGCTCATAGTCGTTTGATTTTAAAACAATAATTGAATTATCCTTAGTGTCAAAATCATTCTCTCCTGTATCATAACCTTTTTTTACTTAAATCCCCACTACAAATCAATATATCTCCCTCTTGTATATAGTTTGTATCATATTCCTTTAATGTAAAATAATCTAAACATTTTTGGTTTTTATTATTGATATTTGCTCTAGTATATTCCTTCATTTCCAAACCAAATTCCCCAAAATGTTGTCCATTAAATATATAAATATATCCATTATGATTTAGTTCAACTATTCCTTGAATAACTGTGCCTTTAATTACTTCTTTTTAGACATATCGTATATAATATTTCCTTCCTTATCTAAAATAACAGAATACTTATCAGAACTTTCTGTTTTATCTGATTTTTTATCTTTATAAAAAAAATACTACACCACATAAAAAATACTACTAATATAATACAATTTATAAAAATAATAATTTTTTCTTCATTTTCTTTTTTCTCCTTTAATTCAATTATTTAGTTTATTATTTGAGGAATAATCTATAATATTATACAATTTTCTATCTAAATCATTATCTATTTTTAACTTGCATTCATCTGTATAGAACAATAACTCAGAAAAAATTTTCAAATTTCAAAATTTTTTTATGATTTTGTCCATTATCACTTCTATTGCTTTTTATTTGTTTTATTACAAAAATATTTTGTTACTATACTAATTGCAAATCCAATAATTATCCCTAAATCAAGACTATAAAACAAATTATGTGATATCCAAACATTATACCATCCATATATTGCAAATAATAATCCACTAATAGTCATAAAAAATAAAATTGTATTTAAGAAAAGTATTATTTTGCTTATGACAATAAACCTTTATAAGTGAAATTATATTTCCAATATACATTGATCCAGCTATTCCTGTTAAAGTATATAATTTCCATGTTTTAATTTATTTTTTTATTTACATATTTGCAAACAAATAAATAAAACATAATCAATCCAGAAATTCCTATTAAAGTAAAGCCTATATTATCTAAATTATAGCCATTTTCCTTAATATATCTTTCTAATTCTCCTATTTTAAACAAATATACAACGTTTCCTTTTTTTCCAAATGAGTGATAAATTGTCAATTTACCAGAATTCCACCCTTGACCTAATATAATTTTAGTAACATTATCTGTATTTTCTATTTCTCCATTTAATGACTGATAGACTAAATCTTTGTTTTTTGAATTTACATTTATTGCAATGCCTTCTTTATTAAAAAAGAGAAAACACAAATAGAATTCCCAATATTGCAACTATTATTAATATGCAATTTGTTTTTCTCATTATTTATTAGCCTCCAAATACTACTTTATTTTCATCTATCTTATCACAAAAAATAATGATTATCAACTAACTATCTATTCAAAATATTGCCTATTAAAAACTTGGTAATAAAAATGGCAGTTGAACTATAACAAATTCAATTGTAAGAATAATTATTGAAAATAAAGATCCATCTGTTTCTCTACTCATTTCTACACTCCATAGTATAAAAAAACATTATCGTTATACTTATTATGCTAAATCAATGCCAAATGTCTATTTCTCATTATTTTATTTTTATTCTCAAGTTTTCGTTTATAAGGTTGTTGAATAAAATAAGTTATTACTCTAAAGCATAGTGAAACAATTGCTAAAATTAATAAATTTTTTGCATAAGGTGCTTTTATAAATGAAATATTTATTCTATCAAAAAAGCCTAAATGTATAAGCCAAAGTTCAATTACACCTAATGATAATCCCCATACAATCATCAATATATCATATTTTTTTGTTTGTTTTATTTTTCCATAACTCTCTCTCCTTACAAATGTACTTATTTTATTCTTTTACTATTTTATCAATACATAAATAAACAAATATCATAATTAAAGAGCTTAATAAACCTATATAAAATTCTGGGAACGCAAATTCTATACTATTTTGAATACTCATTTTTCCTGTTATACTCATTATGTGCCAAGTAAAAAACTCATATATTTTCGAAACTACAATTCCTATCGTTCCCAATGCACCCAATTTTATTTATTTTTTGTTTTTTAACGATACCCATACCCCTATAATAAATAACAATACAGATATTATTCCTATTGGATTAAACAAATTAATTAAACCACTAATTTCTTGTACGCCTTTCATTCCTCCATATTGATCTAATAACATTGGCAATAAACTAATTAAAACTGCTATTGTTAATATAATTTTCTTTTTCATAAATGTCTCCACAACAAATTACTAAATTATAATTTTTTACTTACTTAAAGTCTTTCTTTGCCAACTTTTCTTGTTACATTTTGGACATTTCATATATCGTGTAGTTCCAGAGTGCATTGCAAAATATACTTGGCTATATTTTGGTACATATTTATGATGACATTTTTGACATTCATAATAGCCTGTTTCTGTTTCTATTTTTAATGCAAATGAAACACCTATTATTAAAAAGAACAAATGCTAATATAAACAACACTATTTTGGCAATATTATTCTCCACTAAAAATGATGTAACAAAAATTAGTATTAAGAAAGATATTGTCGAAAATCCAATCACATTTTCATACATCGTTAATTTTTTATTTTGCATTTCTTCCTTTTGTGCCATTTCTAATAACATTTTTTTCTGCTACTTCATTATAATTATTCATTTCAATCAACTCCCCACATAATAATTCATTTACACTTATTTTAAGTTCATTACATAAATCAAGCATTATTGATGAATCAGGCATTCCTTTTCCGTTTTCCCATTTAGATATAGCTCTATCTGTAATGTTTAATTTCTCTGCAAGTTGCATTTGAGTTAAATTATTCTTTTTTCTACATTCAGCTATAAATTTTCCTATTTTAATCTGATTCATATTTTTTACCTCCTTCAATTTAAGTGTAAATTATTATCTAAAAAAAAGTACACAAACTAATCGTTGAGTGGGGTATTTTTCTTTATCAACGATTAGTTGAATTGTTATAATTTGTATGATAACTTGTTACTATCTTGCATTTTGATTATATCGCAAAGGACAAGTAATTTTCAACTTAATCACAATGTTAAGTGAAATATTATTTTGTTCTCTCATTTTTTCATATCTTTTTCTAACTGATAATGGCATTTTACCTTGACACATAAAAGTACCTATTATTGTATTGCTACTATCAATATTCTTTTTTTTTTTACATTATTAATAATACCCTCAAAATATTTTTCACTTTCGCCATATCCTTTCGCCATATCCTGCTGTCCCAATAAAAATATTTTTTTGTTTTTTAATTTATTTAAAAAATCTATTGTTAGATGATCAGCATTTCCTTTTTCTGTCCAAAAGCAATATAAATTACATTACTTAATACATCATCATCAATTTTATCCACTGTACCATAATAATCACACTTATTTTGAATATGATCCTATATATGCAGGAATAGATATAAATACTAGCTCAATAACAAATTGTCCAAAAATTTTCAATTTTGATATTCCTAATGATAGAAAAATTGCTATTTCTTTTTTTTTTCTAGCATTCATCCATAAAAATAATAATAATGAAACTGTAATACCTGCAAATATTAATGAACCAGCAAATAATTTGTTTGCTATTGAATATATACCAGATATTGATTGTTGTAGTGCTGGATAATTTGTTGAACTTTTAATTAAATTGTATTGTTTCCAATTTATATCAAGTTTTTTAATATTTTTAATAACTTGATCCAAATTTTTATCACCTTTTACAAAAAATGTTGCATCTTGATATACTGCAGTATCTTCTGTGTTTCCATAAACTTTTGCAGCTGTATCTAAATCTGTTATTAATGTATTTTCGTAAAGTTCTTGTGCAGAAGTTACACTACTTTTATTGTGTCCATCGAAAATTCCTTTTATTTCTACTTCTAGTGTTTCATTTGCTCCTTTTTTCATTATCTGCATCAAATAAATTGGACTTAATTTTTATTTTATCTCCAATTTTCAAATTGTTTTTTTCAGCTAAGTCTTTATGTATTAAAATCTTACTTTTGTCATTTTCTTCCAAATGTTCTCCTTCTATTAATTTGTAAGCTCCTGACACAAATTTATTTTCTTTTGATGAATCATTAACTCCTGTTAGCATAACTGTTCTTTTGAAATTTGCTGCTCTTTCTGGTGATTGATTTGCAATTGTTTTTTAGTTTCTATAATATCATTATCTACCAAATCAGCTACACTATTTATTCTCTTTACAAAAGAGGAAATATCTTCAGATTCAGCTATTTTTTTTTATGTCTTTTCCTTTTATATTCCCTCCACCTCTTGGTGTTCCAAGATTAACTCTTCTATTTATTTCCATAGAAAAACTATTTGTTATATTTTTAAAAAGTTTCCTCTGAAGCTCTATTAGTAGCATCTTTAATTGCCAAGCTAATCAGACTAAGTGTTGACATAGCCATAATAACTAATAATAATATTATTGATTTTAAACTTTTTCTTGTTACATATGCAAAAGCATTTTTTATCATCAATATCCCCCCTAATTAACTTTACTTATCTTTCTTAATTTTTTGTCACTTAATTCTAAAATAATATCAGCAGAATTTGCAACTTCCTTACTATGTGTTACAACTATTACACATTTATTTCTCTCTTTAGCCAATCTTTTTTAATATTTCTATTATTTCTCCTGCAGTGTCACTATCAAGATTTCCTGTAGGTTCGTCAGCTAGAATTATTGGTGCTTCTGATGCTAATGCTCTTGCTATGGCTACTCTTTGCTGTTGACCACCAGATAGTTTCATTACATTTCTATTTATCTGACTTTTATCAAGTCCCAATTTTAACAAAATATCTTCTGATGCCTTTTTATTTACTAATCTAACATTTTCTATTGGTGTTAAATAATCAATTAAATTATAATTTTGTAAAAACTAATGTTATATTGTTTTTTCTATGATTACTATACCCTTTGTTCTCTATATCCTCATTTTTGAATAAAATTTGACCTTCTTTGTGGTTTGTCTAGTCCTGCTAATAATGAAAGTAATGTTGACTTCCCTGCTCCTGATTTTCCTATTATTGCATAAAATTGTCCAAGTTCAAACTTTTGATTTACTGATAACAAAATCTTCTCTCTTGAATTTGAATAATTATATGTTACATTTTTTATTTCTAATATATCCATTGCAATCTCCTAACTTATCTTTGATAATATTTCTTTTGGTTTTTTTACTAATATCATTGCACTTGCAATAATAACTGATAAAACAATAATTACTATTAATATTCCATAACTTTGTAAAAATATTGTAATATTTGATATTAAATTATCATTTTTTAGTAGATTATTAATATTTATTGTCGAATTATCAGAATTGATAAATCCACCTATTATTTGATTTAATAGCACATTTCCTAAAAATAAAGATGCTACTATAGATGGTAGTGATATAAATATCAACTCAAATATAAATTGAGCTATAATTTTTGCTTTACTTATTCCTATTGATAATAATATTCCTATTTCATAAATTCTTTCTCTTAGCCATAAAATTAATATTAGTGATAAAACTATTATTCCTCCTGCCATAATTAAATATGTCATAACCTTTATTATATGTTTTATACCTTCTACAGATTCTAAAGTTTCTTCATATACATCATCATCTTTTTTCAATATTGAATTTTGACCAATCGATTTTTATTTTTTTAATTTTATTTAATACTATATTTGTATCTTTTGGACTATCTGAAAATATTTCAAGTTTATTTACAACTTTATTATTTTCTGCTTTGTTTAATGCTACTTGGCTTGATTCATAATCAATAAATAACATATTTTCGCTAAAATCTGATGTCATTCCTGTGTATTTTTCTTGTTTTTTTCCAGAAAAAATTCCAATAATCTCATATTCATATTCTGTTTTTATTTCATTATTGTTTAAATCAAATAGTTCAAGACGAATTTTATCATTTAATTCTAAATTATTTTTTTGTGCCAGTTCTTCATGTATAATAATTTTTTCTCTGTCATCTTTTTCAATATGTCTACCTTTTATAAGAGTAAAAACTCCACTATTAAATAAATTGTCCTTTCCAGTATTATTTGTGGCTTCTATTGAAAATATATTTCTAAATTCTTCTGGCATATCGTCTCTTTCGATCATTTGCATTCCTTCTACTGCTTTAATATTTGTAGATTTTGCTAATCCATCATATTGTGGAATTGTTTCTTTTATCTCTTTTATATTTTCTATTTCTTTAAATTGATTTGTTTTAAAGTTCTCATTGTTATTTTGTGTTATTGATAAAGATGTATTTGATAACTTATATAAGTTATTTTCTAAGTTGATTGTTGATTTCATTATGTTTAAACATGAGTATAAGCATGAAAGAACTGTTGTTAAAATAATAAATATAATAACTGTTCTACTCCTCTTTCTCAAGATATATGCTATAGCATTTTTTAACATTTTTATCACTCTCCTTTATACATATTTAATAGATTTAATTCTTTTTACTACTTTACATCCAAAATAGTACTTATGCTATCGTATTACAATACTTTAACATATGGAAATATTACACAGGCTTCTTCTTCTGGCAATAAAAATTTCTTTATAATTTTATTATTTGCTAACATTGCAATCCATTCTATAAAATGTTCTTCCTCCATAACATGGTTAACCTTTACAATTATATGATTATCTATTAGTTCATAGTTTGGTACATGTTTTTCAAAAAGATGCGTCTACACTATTTGGAGCTAATTCTATCATTTCTTCACCGCAACATTTAATACTACAATTATCACTAGTACAGTCTTTTATGACTTCAACTAAAGATTGACATTTAGAACATCTTTTTATTACTAATTCTTTTTTCATAAATTCCCTCCATATTAATTTATATTTCTCATAAGAATAGTTTTTCTATATTTTAATAATTTTCAGCTTTAATTTCGAAATATGCTTTTGGATGGCTACATACAGGGCAAACTTCTGGAGCTTTTGTTCCAACAACAATATGTCCACAATTTCTACATTTCCATATTTTAACTTCTCCTGCTTCAAACACTTTTCCATCTTTTACATTTTCTAATAATTTTAAATATCTTTCTTCATGTTCTTTTTCAATTTTGCCAACTTCTTCAAATAAGTATGCAATATGGTCAAAACCTTCTTCTTTAGCTATTTTAGCAAATTCAGCATACATATCTGTCCATTCATAATTTTCTCCATCAGCAGCAACTTTTAAGTTCTCAGCTGTTGTTCCAATTTCTCCACCATTTAATAATTTATACCACATTTTTGCATGTTCTTTTTTTCATTATCTGCTGTTTCTTGAAATATTGCTGCTATTTGTTCATATCCTTCTTTTTTTTGCTTTACTAGCAAAATATGTATATTTATTTCTTGCCTGAGATTCTCCGGCAAAAAGCCTTCATTAAATTTTGCTCTGTTTTTGATCCTTTTAATTCCATAATTATTACCTCCTAATACTTTTTACCTATGCAAAATATCACATTATTGAAACATCATCTGCACTCATTATTACATCTAATAAATTTTTGCTATAGCCTGTTTTTACTGTATATGAATCACCTAATACAATTGTAGGTGCTGTTGTATCTGGTATAATTTCTGTGCTTTGGTTTAAAAATTGCTTATTTTTGATTTTGACGATAGCAAATGCTGTAAGCATAATAATTATTATTAAGACAGATGCAAACAATATTATTTTCTTTTTTGACATTATAAAAATCTCCTTTTATAAATTTATAATTTTTTTCCCAAGGTAAATTTGCTTTTCCAAAATGACCATAGTTAGTAGTTAATCTATAAATAGGTTTTCTTAAATCTAAATAGTTAATTATGCCATTCGGTGTTAAATCAAATTTATTCACTATTTTTTACTAATTTCTTCTTCAGATATAGTATTTGTTCCAAAGGTATTTACGTAAACAGAAACAGGGTGTGCAACTCCTATTGCGTAAGCAAGCTGAACTTCACATTTGGTAGCATATCCATTTGCTACAACATTTTTTGCAATATGTCTTGCCATATAACTTGCAGACCTATCTACTTTTGTTGGATCTTTTCCAGAAAATGCACCTCCACCATGACGACTGTATCCGCCATAAGTATCTACTATTATTTTTTTCTTCCTGTTAAACCACTATCACCAAGAGGGCCTCCAATTATAAATCTTCCTGTTGGATTTATGAAATATTTTGTATTTTCGTCTAAAAAGTTCAGTTGGTACTATTTTATTTATAACTTCATTTTTATGTCTTTTTTTCATAATATTCAAATCTACATTTTCTTTGTGTTGAGTTGAAATGACGATTGTATCAATTCTTTTGGGATTATTGCTTTCGTATTCAACTGTAACTTGGACTTTACCATCAGGTTTTATATAATCTATTATATTTTGTTTTCTTACAAATGTTAGCTGTTTAGCAAGTTTATGGGCTAAAGATATAGGTAGAGGCATTAATTCTTCAGTTTCATTACATGCAAATCCGAACATTAATCCTTGGTCTCCAGCGCCTAGTAATTCTTGATTTCCTTGCTTTGTTTCTAATGATTTATCAACTCCAAGTGCAATATCAGATGACTGTTTAGATAATTTTATTATAATATTACATGTTTTATAATCTATATCTGTTTTACTATCACAATAGCCAACTTCTTTAATAGCATTTCTTACAACTTGCTCTATATCAATTTCTGCATTTGAAGTTATTTCTCCTGTTATATAAATTTCGCCTTTTCCTGCAACTGTTTCACAGGCCACACGTGAATATGGGTCTAGTTCTAAATAACTATCTAATATACTGTCTGATATATAATCACACAATTTATCTGGATGTCCTTCTGTAACGCTTTCAGATGTAAATAATTTTTTCATATTTATTATCATTCCTCTCTTTAAAGGCACAAACTATAATGAATAAATCTTAAAATTTTAGATATTATTCAAATTTAATCCTTTACTTTAATTATAAAGAGGCTTTTATGTAATTTATCCTTAATATTTAAGGTAACACTTTTAAAAGCCTCTTTCATAGTTATCTTTTTATTTTTTAGTTGTTGTTTTTTCAAATTCTTCTTTTCTTATTTCTATATCTCTAATTCTTTTATATGTAGGAAGTTCTTTGCAAACCTCTGCAATATCTTCTTTTAATTTTTCATTTATGTCTTGTATTTTTAGTTCTTTAACTTTTTTCATCATTTAAAAATACTTCTGCACAAAGTGATACTTCTTGTCCAATACTATTTTTTTTGATTCCTTTTACAACAACTTCTTCAACATAATCTATTCCTAAAATGTAATTTTCGATTTCTTCTGGATAAACATTTTTACCATTGTCTAATACAATTATGTTCTTCTTTCTACCATTTATTATAAGTTGACCTTTTTTATTGATGCTTCCATAATCTTCTGTATTAAACCATCCATTCTTTAATACTTTGTTTGTTTTTTTCTTCGTCTTTATAATATCCTTTCATTACAATGTCGCCTTTGACACAAATTTCGCCGTCTCCGTCACTATTTATGTTTTCAAATTTAATTTCACAACAAGGTAAAACTACACCTACAGTGTTACTATCATTGAATTTCAATCTATTAACACTAACAAGTGGTGAACATTCTGTAATTCGATATCCATTTAGCAAAGTTATTCCTATATCATTAAAAAATTTACCTATTTCAGGTCTAATTGGAGCACCACCACAGATTATTTCTTTTAAATTTCCACCAAAAAGCTTCATGTATTGATTTAAATAGTTTGGCTCTTAAATCAATTCCTGTTGCTCTTAAGCCATTGCTTATTGGTATCATTTTCTTTAGCATTTTGTCTTTACCTGTTTTTTGTGCATTGTTCCAAATGTTTTTGTAAAATACTTCTGTAAATGCAGGAACTAAATAGATAAAATCTGGTTTGAATAATTGTAAATTTTTTAATACATTTTTCAAACTATCATTTATGCATATTGTTGAATGTTTATGTAGTTCTACAAGTATTCCAGCAACAGCTTCATAAGTGTGGTGATATGGAAGTACAGATAGGCATTTGTTTCCGATATCTGCAACTTGTAAACCATAATATACAACACTTATCAAATTATGCTCTGTAAGCATTACACCTTTAGGAGCTCCTGTTGTTCCAGAAGTATATACAAGTAATTTTAGCTTATTTTCGTCGTCTTTTTAAATCTGTATATATTTTGCTACCCTGTTCTAATACAGATTTACCAGTTTGTTTAAATATATCGTAAGATAATATGTTTCCATCATTTTCGTGTCTGTTTAATCCTATGAAAAATTTGATATTTGGTACGTTTGCTTTTATTTCTTGTATCCATTTTTCGTATTTTTCGGAATAGAATAACACTTCACTATCACTGTGTTTTAAAACATTTATAATGTCTTTACAAGGTAATTCTCTATCTGTTGGTACAAATACACCTGTACTTTTTAAAACTGTTAGGTAAACTGTAAGCCATTTGTAGCTATTTTCACCAATCATAGCAATATGTTTATCAGCCATTCCTAAACTTGCTAAAGCTGTTCCTAATTCGTCAGTATCTCTTACAAATTCTTTGTATGTAACTTCGATTATTTTATTATGATTAACTTCATCTCTATACTCGAATGCATTTTTATCTCCGGCTTCTTTTTACTGCTAAATCTAACATTTCTTTTATTGATGAAACTTTTTGTTACATTACTATTTAATGCGTAATTTTTATTCATAACATCCTCTTTTCTTTTTTTTACCCTATATATTTGGAATTTATTTTTGATTATTTTTTCATCTAGTTTGTTTACTATTTTTGCATATTGAACCATTTTTATTGAATCTATTATGCTTAATTTGTTTTTTGCCTTATATTTTATTTTGTGCTCTGTTGTAGACCAGAAGTCCATTGCCATTGTTCTGATTTGTATTTCTACTTTTACCTGAGCAACAGTATCACCTATGTTTACTGGCGTTTGAGCTATTATATGTAGCCCTGAATATCCGCTTTTTTTAGGTGTATTTACATAGTCTTTTACTTCTAGTATTTCAAGATTAGAATTTTTTTTCTATTACTTCTTTTATTTTGAAAATATCTGTTTTAAATGGACATACTATTCGTATTCCTGCTACATCATTTATGTTTTTTCTTAGTTCTTCGTAATTTAAGTCATAATTTTTCTTTTTTCATTTTTTTGACTATACTATCGGGTGTTTTTATTCTGCTTTCTATATTGCTTATTACATCATAGTTGTAGATTTCTTTTAAGCTTGCTTTAAATCCTTCTAGTTCTTCTTTTTTGCTTGTATCATTGCTTTTTCGTATATTAACATTAATGTTTGAAACTTTTTTTCTTGTACATCTATTGGAACTAGGCTGAGTAATTTTAGGTTTTCTTGGTTTTGTTTTTCCATATAATTACCTCCTTCATTAGATTGTATTTATTTTAATGTTTGTTTGTTCTTTTTTTTGATGTTTGATTTATGTTTTTTTGGTAAATTTTTTTAAGATTGACAATTTTTTCTTGCACCCATAGTATATCATATCATTATAAAATTACTAGAATTATTTGAAAATTTAAATATAAAATCGTAAAAATCAAAATTGATTTTTACGACCTATTTTTATTGTTCAATTGTTATTTTAGAATTTCTATTTACTAATTTAGTTAGCATTTCTTTTGGCGTTTTGCTTGATTTCAATATTGTAATCCCAGAGCCTTCCGTTCCAGAAGAAGAAAAACACTGATCATAGTCTGTGTAATTATTGCCATTCCATTCCATTACAATATTTCCTTTTAAATTTGCATTTATCTCTATTGGTCCTTGAATTTTGGGGCAATGTCCGAAAGTTTGAAACATATTTGTTACACTACTAGGTATACTTTCCGGTAAATTTGTTAACATGGTACAACCATAAAATGTACTAGACATACTTTCGACATTATTAGGTATTTTTGTTGGTACTGAACTAATAGAGGAACATCCATAAAAGGTACCATCTAAATTTTTACAGAATCAGGAATTACATTAGGCGTATTTTTTTAAATTTGGACAATTTCTAAATGTATTCTTCAAATTTTCAACAGATGTGTTTAATTCTTTAGCTTCTTCTAACATTGGACAATCTTGAAATGAGTCTTGTAAATTTTTTTACAGAAGATGGTATATCTGTTGTGGTTTTTATCGATGTTCCTGAAAACGAACTTGTCATATCTATGACATTTTTACCAATAATTGGTATAGTATTAAGCTGTGTACAGTTTGCAAATGAATAATCTAAATTTATAACACTATCTGGAATCCTATTCGGAGCAGCTGTTAAATTAGCCGATTTATAAAAAGTTATAGACATATTTGTTATAGTATCTGGTATTTCTGGAGCTTTTATTAACTTATCACATGCATAAAATGTATGAACCATACTAGTTACAGCTATAAAGCTTTCTCCACCATCTTCACTTATATATGCAGGAACTTTTCCTTTTATTGTACCATCTGCATTATAATTACTTATAGTTTCTCCATTTAATACATAGTTTTCTTTATAACCAGATGATCTTCCTGATGCTCCTGTTGAATCTAGTGCATTAATATCATTTAATCCATATGTTCCTACTTGCCCTTTATTTTCGCTATCAATTAGTGTATATTCCCACCTTAACATATTTACTGTATTACCTTCATCATCTAATCCAATAACATTACTAGAACTACTATCCCATTCTAATTGCTCATCATTTGCCATTTTAGCATTTTTTAATTTTTTGCCTAAATCTGTTTGACCCATATTTTCAATTTGACCATTTTCTGTTATTCTATATTCATCGTTTGTATCTAAATCAAATATTATATAATTCTGCCATTTTATCGTTAATGTATTATAACCCATGTTATTTAATTCTTTTTCTAGGTTGTCTTCACTTGTTGTATTCGTATAACTATTAATTTTTTCATTTGCTACAATTAATTTTAATTGTTCTTCCATATTTGATTGGTTTGTTTGTGCTTTTGCACTAATGGCATTTTTTATAATTCCATTTTGACCTGTTAACATAGTTATGCTTAAACCTGCTAAGATCAAAAGCACTATTATACTCACAACAAGAGCAATTAAAGTAATTCCTATATTTTTTCAAATTTAAATTTCATCATTTTTCCTCCATTGTTTGTTATATTTATTTACTATTAGCAGTAAATTTATACATTTTTCATTGGTTATTTCTCGGATATTTACTGTCTACCAAATAATACCATATAGTTACAGCTTAGTCAAGGTATATATGGGTTATTTTTTTCAAAAAATTTTATATATAATATAAACAAATTTTTACCAAATGGAGGTACATATGTTATACTTGAATGTAAAAAGAATTACTAAAAAATAAACAAAAGACAAAGTATTGGCTAGTCCAAAATATGCATAGCGACTATAAAACAATTTCAGATATGATGGATAATAAAACAAGTGGAATAAAATTTGAAACTATTGAAAAATTATGTATTTTATTAGATTGTACTCCAAACGATATTTTCAAAATAGAAAAAAAGATGCCAACGAAATAAATAAAGCAACAATTTCTAATGCATAAAGATAAAGACACGAAAACCTAATTAATTTCCGTGTCTTTATCTTTAATTCCATCCAGCAACATCTTCTTTTTCAATAAAAGTATCATCAAATTTCTTTCCATAAACTTCTTCATATTTCGCAACCTTTAAATCATAATCTCTTTTTCTTAAATCCTCTTTTTGAGCCTTAAAGTCCAAAGAAGTATCAGGATACAAGGGGTTCATTACATGAAGCACATACCTTTGAACATAGAAACCATCATCTCCTATTTTATCTGTATTTTGCATTTCGACAAAACAAGGAATTATTGGAACATTGTATTTACAAGCATAATGATATGCACCTATTTTTCCAGGACGAGGCTTTTTTTATAATTAAACCACATTTCTTCTTCTGGATAAATTAAAACATAATGTTTTTGCTTTAAAAGGTTTTTTCTAAAGTTGGTTCGAAATTTGTTGATATATATTGATGACTCTTGTTTATTGGTATTGTCCTATTGTTTTTCAATAGCCAACCTAAGCATCCTGGCATAAATATATTTGTCTCTTGAACTATTATATCAAATTTTCTTCTTTTTCCAATTTTATGCATTAAATATCTAATTATTGTGTTATCTATTTTACTAAAATGATTTGATGTAATAATAGCTCCTGTTTTTATTCCTTTTATGTTTTCGATTCCTTTGATTTCGGTTTTTATATTAACATAATCTGTTATAGAATCTGTTATACTTCTTGCAACTATTGTTTTGGCTTTATTTCTTATTTTCTTTTTTCTACTATCATATTTTAGAATAACCTTTTCTCTTTCTTCATCAGTTACTATATGATCATGTAATTCAACTTTTGAATTAAAATTTTTGTTTTCTACTGCTTTTCTTATGTTTTCTATTACTTGTAATCTTTCTCTTTTTTTCCATTTTTTTCTCCCCTATATTTTTATGCGAACTTTTTTATTATACCATAATTAATGCTTTATTTTCAAGCAAAAATTGTAAAAAACGTCAATAGCCTGAATTTACAGTCTATTGACGTTTCTTTATTTAATTAGTTGTAATTCATTTTCACTTAAACCAATTTTAATAGTAGTGTTTGGTAAAATTTCCTGTTCCAAAATTTTCTTAGCAATTAAAGTTTCCAATTTCTTCTGAACAAATCTCTTCAAAGGTCTTGCACCATAAATTTCATCATAACCATTTTCTATTAAATAGTTTTTAGCACTATCTGTTAATTCCAATTTAATATGTTTGTCATCTAACCTTCTTTTCCAAGTCTTTAATTAATAAGTCCAAAATCTTAGAAATTTCATTTTTTCTTCAATGGTTTATATAACACAATTTCATCCAAACGATTCAAAAATTCAGGACGGAAGCTTTGCTTTAATAATGTATTTACTTTATCTTGAGCTTCTTTTGAAATTTCGCCGTTCTCCCCTATTCCCTCTAAAATAAATTCTGAGCCTAAATTTGATGTTAAAATTATAATTGTATTTTTGAAGTCAACTGTCCTTCCTTGTGAATCTGTTATACGACCATCATCTAAAACTTGAAGAAGTATATTAAATACATCTGGGTGAGCTTTTTCTATCTCATCAAATAATACAACTGAATAAGGTTTTCTTCTAACTGCTTCTGTTAATTGTCCACCTTCTTCATATCCAACATATCCTGAGGCGCACCAATCAATCTAGAAACAGAATATTTTTCCATATATTCAGACATATCAATTCTTATAATGTTGTGTTCATCATCAAATAAGCTTTCTGCCAAAGCTTTTTGCAAGTTCGGTTTTACCTACACCTGTTGGGCCTAGGAATAGGAATGAACCTATTGGTCTACGAGGGTCACTTATTCCAGCTCTTGAACGTATAATTGCATCAGATACTTTTTCTACTGCCTCGTCTTGACCAATTACTCTTTTATGCAAAATGTCACTTAAATGTAATAATTTTTTCCTTTCACCTTCCATCAATTTGCTTACTGGAATTCCTGTCCATCTTGAAATGATTTTTGTTATTTCATCTTCTGTAACTTTATTTCTAAGCAAACCATCTTCTTTACTTTTTTCTGATATTTCTTCTTCTTTTTCTAATTCTTTTTTGCAATTCTGGAAGTTTACCATATTTTAGTTCTGCAACCTTATTTAAGTCGTATTTTCTTTCCGCTTGTTCAATTTGAGCGTTTGTTTGTTCTATTTCTTCACGTAATTTTTGAACTTTTCCAATTGCAGTTTTTTCATTTTTCCATTTTGCCATCATACTATCAAATTTTGTTTTTAAGTCTGCTTTTTCTTTCTGAATATCATGTAAACGCTGTTTTGAAATTTCGTCTGTTTCCTTATTTAAAGCTGTTTCTTCAATTTCGTATTGCATAATTTTTTCTAGAAATTTCATCTAATTCTGTTGGCATAGATTCCATTTCTGTTTTTATCATGGCACACGCCTCATCTATTAAATCTATTGCTTTATCTGGTAAAAATCTATCTGATATATAACGATGTGATAATGTTGCTGCCGCAATAAGTGCATTATCTGCAATTTTTACTCCATGATATACCTCATATCTTTCTTTCAAACCTCTTAATATAGAAATTGTATCTTCAACAGTTGGCTCATCTACCATTACAGGTTGAAAACGTCTTTCTAAGGCTTGATCTTTTTCAATATATTCACGATATTCATTTAAAGTTGTTGCTCCTATGCAATGTAATTCTCCTCTTGCAAGCATTGGTTTAAGCAAGTTTCCTGCATCCATTGCACCATCTGTTTTACCAGCACCAACAATTGTATGAATTTCATCTATAAATAGAATAATCTTTCCCTCACTTTTCTTTACCTCTTGTAATACTGCTTTTAATCTTTCCTCGAACTCACCTCTATATTTTGCACCTGCAACAAGTGAACCCATATCTAGTGAAAATATTGTACAATCTTTTAATCCTTCTGGTACATCTCCTCTTACTATTCTTAATGCTAAGCCTTCTGCTATTGCTGTTTTACCAACACCAGGTTCACCTATTAAGCATGGATTGTTTTTAGTTTTTCTTGATAGGATTCTTATAACATTTCTTATTTCTGTATCTCTTCCTATTACTGGATCTAACTTTTTGTTCTCTAGCAATTTTACTAAATCTTGCCCATATTTCTTTAGTGCATCATAAGTATCTTCTGGATTATCTGTTGTAACTCTAGTATTTCCTCTAACACTTGATAATGCTTTTAAAAATGTGTTTTTTGTTATATTAAATGTTTTAAATAATTCTTTTAAATTTTTGTTTGCATCATCAAATATAGCTAACATTATATGTTCAACAGAAACATATTCATCATTCATTTTTGTAGCGGTTTTTTTCACGGCATCATTTAATACTTGGTCTACATCTTGTGAAACATATATACTGTCATTTGGAATTATTCCGTCACGAACCGCATATGTTAAATTCATATTTTGTTCATTTTGTTCTCTATCTTCTAAAAGCTCAATATTATCCACTAAGTTTAAGCCATTTTGTTCATGCCAAAATTTTTTCCCTAAATCTCTTTCAGATATTTTTGAAAGTATTTTTTCTCCTTGATGTCCAAATGGACTATGTCCTAAATCATGACCTGTTGCAATTGCTTTTGTAAGTTCTGTATTTAACCCTAGATATTTCGCAATGGTATAACTTATAGATTCTACATATGTACAAATTCCTCCTTTTATAGTTCATATAAATATGATATCATTTCATATTGTTTCTCTACCATTTTCATCCATACACTAAAAATTTTTAATGATAGTTTTTATTTCTCTAATTTGATTTATTGCCTTTTCGTTTTTAAATTCAAATCTATTTAAAATTCTTTCTATATATTTTTCTTCTTTAATAATTTTTTTTTTGAACATTCAAAATTTAAATCAAAAATAAATGCAATCTTTAAAATAAGTTTGTCTAAATCATTTTGTTCATCAGCAATTTTTATTGCTTTTTTTTTTTGAATGAAATTGTCTAAAATAATTTTCGCTTATACATAAATCTCTTAAATCAACATCTTTCATAAGAATTCCATCAGCGACTTCATATAAAATGTCAATTTTATCGGCATCTCTTATTATTTTAGAATAAAGTAGTTCTGTTTCATTTAAATTTTCATCAATTTGATATTTATTATGATTAATAATTGCCTTTTTTATTATTTCATCATATTTATTTTCTGTAATAAAAGTTCTAATAAAGTTATTTTCCTCTAATATTTTAGCACCTAAAACTCCATGATTTGTACTTATTCTATCTGAAAAAAGTTTTCCATTTTGTATATTGTTCAAAACGTCCAATATCATGTATTAAGCCGATTAGTGTAGCTAATTTAATTTCTTCCTCTGATAATTTTAATTCTTCTGCTATTTTTTTAGATATTGCCATCACACGCAATGAATGTTGTTCTTTTCGTTTTATATTTTCATTATTTAAATCATAATTTTGTACATATTTTAAAAAAATTTTTTTGTGCATTATTAATATCAATCATTTTTTCCTCCATACATTATTATAAATTTGTATTTTTGTTTAGGTATAAACTATCTGACTCATTATTTTTTATCTATTTTTATTCTCATTAAATAATCTTCCTCAGTTTCTCCTACTTTGTATGCCCCGCACTTCAATTGAACTTTCAAAGAGGCTTCATTATTTTTATAAACCGACAAATATATTTCATCTTCTAGTATTATTTTTTTTTGCATTTTTCAATTGCTAATTTTAATCCTTGTAATATAAACATTTTTGGAAAAATATCAATAGTTTTGGAAATATTTTTTCCAAAACTATAATATTTAGAGAAGTTCTGGAAAAATTACTGGTCTTTTATTCATTTTCTTCAATATCTACCTTTTCTTTTTTCTCTTTAAAAAACTTCTTAGGATTTTGTATTGTTATATTAACATTAAATATCATTTTTACAATCCATAATAAAAATATTAATACTGCTATAGGTATTATACAGGATGTAATCAATAATATTGCAATGCCATCTATTAAATTACTTAAAGCCTGTTTTCCCTTTTCTACTAAATTTGAAGCTCCTTCTCCTGCTTTTTCAATTCCATCCTTTACCTTAGAAAGCCATCCTTCATCTTGAGTTTCATTTTCCTCCACTTTGCTTTCTTTTAGTTTCTACAGAAATTTGATCACTTTTCAAACTATCTAGGTTTTCTTTATAGGAATCTTCTATTATATTGCTTATTTGAACACTTAAAGGTATAGTTACAAATAATATCACCCCAAATACGGCAAGCTTTATTGCAAACTTCTTTACAATCTCATTTTTTTATTAAAACATAAATTCCCAATAGTATACAAGAAGCAGGTATCAATACTGTAAAGGTTACAACTCCTGTTAAATTTAGCATTATTTTTTCAAGGAAAATCACAACTACGATTATTAATAAATAAGAACTTAAATCCATTATTTTATTTGCAATTGGGGTTGTGCTATCTCCTGGTATAGCAGACAGTGCTATAGATGTTGCTGCACAGCCTGCTGTTATTTCTGCTACTTTCATCTTTTTATCATCTAAAGTTCGAATTGTATTTCTATGAAATTCGTTTGATTTTGCAATTGGTGATACAACAAATATTGAAGTTATTGCTACAATTGCCAATATTGCAATATAAATAATATTTTTTATTACGTTTTTTTTTCATTTCCATTCCACCTTTCATTTATAATATTTTCATAATAGGCTTTGTAATTTTCGCGAATTATTAAAAATATAAAAAATGCCAGTATATGTTGAAATACTGACATTTAATCACTTATTTTTTGTAATAACTAGCAGCAATATTAGATTACTGATTTCTTCCACAACAATTCTTATACTTCTTTCCACTTCCACATGTTCGAGTTTTTATAATATTTATGCTACTATAAATATTATCTGTATTACTTGTATTTACTCGTGTTTCAGTTTTTGAAATATCTGTATTATTTGTATTAATTGTACTTATTTTAACCATTAATATTTTTTTACTTGGCGACAAATTGGCGACATTGTCTACATCGTTATTTGTCTTTTATATGTTTTAAATTTTACAATATTATTTATCTTTTGTCTAGAATATTTTCACAATTTTTGCAAAAACTAATTATTATTCAACTCTTGTTTGCTTTGCTGTTGTAGTTCAAAGATTGTTTTTGATTTTCTATTTCTGCTCTAAGCTCATCTTCTGTTGGTAAATATAATTTATATTTTGAAGCAAAAAGTTGTTCATTTCCTTTTAGAACAGAGTATTTTGCTATATCTTCATCAGTTTCAGAACATAAAACAATTCCAATGGTAGGATTATCATCTGGTGCTTTTTTTAATTCATCATACATTCTAACATACATATCCATTTGACCAACATCTTCTATTTGATTTCCATCAGCATCTTCTTCAATTTTAGACTGCAAATCTGCAACAAAAGGCAAATCTTCTTTATCTCCATTATAAAATAATTGATTCACAAAATAAAAAGTAATATATTCAATTACATATTGCTTACCATCTACTCCTTCAAAATAAATATCTGATTTTAAATTTGAAAAATCATTAATAATTTCAGAGTTATTTTGTTTTTCCTGATTCATTTTTTCCTGCTATAACGATAATTCTATCATTTATATCTAATTCTGTTTCATATATTGATTTATACTCTTTTTTTTTTATCTTAGTTAGTTTAATATTTTCCATAAATCTTTCCTCCATTTACCATTAGTCCCCATTCATGCTTACTATTTTTTTAATCTCTATCTATTGAATTTTCACTATATCCAAATTCTCTATATTTCTCTATCGCTCTTTTTTAATCCAGCATTTTTAGCAATCCTTAAATACAATTCAGATTTTTCTAAATCTGCTGTACCACCTACACCATCTTTATAATACTTATATCCTAAATCGTAATATGCAGCAATATGACCAAGTTCTGAACATCTCTCTAAAATTTCTCTAGCTCTTTTTTAGATTTTGCTCAACACCACCAATTCCATAATTATAATAAGCTGCTTCTACAAAAAGTAGCATATAATCTTTCGTTGGAATCTAATAATTCATCTGTTTGCATTTGCAATAATCTAGGAAATGCATATTTAAGTATCGTATCTCCTTTTTTCTTCATCAACGTCTAATTCATCTCCTAGTCCGTATAAATAAGACATTCCAATCGAATACTGACTTAAAGGATATTTATCAAAATTCTTCATATAATATTGCAATGCCTTTTTATAATCTTGAGTTACACCATTTTCTTCTAAATCATAACTTCTACCTAAAATATAATTAGCAAATGGAGTATTTAATTTTTCTAATTCTTTTTAAATCAAATTTAACAATATCTTTCATTTATATTAGTCCTTTCTCTAAAGATAATTTAATACCATCCTCCATCAACTTTTATTACTTCTGAATTAATAAAACTAGCTTCTTTGCTTGCAAGAAAATAAACACCATTTGCTATTTCTCCTGGCTCACCAAATCTTTTTTTACTAATATTCTTTCTGATTCTTCTTTTTTGAAATTCTCTTCTAAGTCCTTATTCATTTCAGTATTAACCCAACCTGGGGCAATACAATTTACTCTGACATATGGTGCAAATTCAACAGCAGAATCATATGTTAAGCTTATTAATCCAGATTTTGAAGCATCATAATCAACACTTAATGGATAATATGTATTTAATCCATTTGTACTTGAAATATTTATTATAACACCACTTTTTTCTTTATACATTTTTTTTACCAATTAATTTTGTCAATACAAATGGAGCTATTAAATTAACGCGCAATGTTTCCTTCCAATCATCCACACTTCTTTCTGTAAATTCTTTATCAATTACTACACCAGCATTATTAACTAAAACGTCAATTTTAGAATATTTTTTTTTGTATATCTCATCAATCATATTATTTATAGATTCTTCTTTGCTTAAATCAGTTTTAATTATCATAACTTCAATTTCAAATTTTTCTTCCAATTGTTTTTTATTTCTTTTGCTCGTATATCATTTTCTTTATAATTTATTATAAGATTATAACCTTCTTTAGCAAATCTTTCAGAAATAGCTTTACCTATCCCTCTTGCCCCTCCTGTTATAAAAGCGACTTTTTTCATAATCATTCAAATCCTCCTATCTTCTATAAATTTTAGTATCAAATAATTCTAATGGATATGTCTTACCATTTTCCATATTTTTAATATCATTTAGAGCTGTATCAAATCCTCTAAGTTCATCTTTAGTCATATTCTTTACTTTGTCTAATTCTATCCATTGCACGTCTAACTGTTCACTTTTATCAACTTTAATATTTTCTTCTATAATATCTGCTGTAAATTTAATCGTTACTATTGTTTCACCGTTAGGTAATACAATTGTGCTAATTGGTAAAACTCCAGTTAATTTTATTTTGCAACCTGTCTCTTCAAATGCTTCTCTAATTGCTGCATCAGTTATCAATTCTTCTTCATCAACATGTCCAGCAGGAAAATTCCATTGACCATAACATGATTTTTTGCCTCTTGAACCATTAATATTTTGTTATCTCTTACTATTAAAGAACCTGCCACTATTGTCATAATTAAATCATCTCCTACAATATTTTTTTATTGAAATTTTTTGCCTACTTTTAATTTTTTCACATTTGTATTATATCAAATAAAATCATTTCATTCAACAAATTTTTGTTTTCTTTAATCAATTTGTAGAGAGCACATTTATATAATTTGCTCCCTACTTTATTAAATACAATTTTTTAAGAACTAATTATTTTTACATTGAAATTTTATATTCTATGATTTCTTTAATCACATCTAAATTTATAGTACTTTCATAAGAATCTGTTACATTTTTTTCTTGTTTCATCTGTGCTTGAAATATAATAATTTTCCGTAGTTTCTATATCTTTATGTCCCAATACATCTGCAACATCTCGTATTTCTACTCCATTTCTTAAAATTGTAGTTGCATAACTTCCTCGTAAATCATAAAACCTACAATTCTTTATTCCAAGCTTATCATGAATTATTTTATATGGATATTTTATAATATCTGTACCACAATACTTGCCATTATCTCTTGTAAAAATCATATTAGCAAGTTTCATTGATAATATATTGGATTGATTTTCTATTATTTGATATTCCAGAACTTTTCCATATTGATTTTTTATTTCTTCAAAGTGATAATACTTATAGTCTTTACCATATAAAAGTCTCAATTCCATCTGTCTATTTTTAAAATTTACTAAAGCTTTCATAAGTGTTGGACTAATATGAATTTGTCTTTCTCCACTTTTAGTTTTTGTTGTTCCAATATACCATACAGTTGTTGAATTACCACTTAAATGTCTCCCTTTTGTTCCTCCTGCTTGATTTTTCTTTAGTATATTTTTGTTTACACTAATTGTTTTATTTTTAAAATCAATATCATCCCATGTTAGAGCAAATACTTCTGCTATTCTTAATCCAGTACAATATGCTGTTAAAAATGCATAATATATACAATGATTCTTTTTGAATCTATTTAATATTGTATTTATTTCTTCCGTTGTAAATATATGTGCCACATCTTTTGGTGGCTCATCATATTTGGGTAATTTTAAGTTTGCAGCAGAATTTATTTTGACATATTCATTTTTAAATGTGTTTTAACTATATTGCTATACGATTCTATAGTATGATACTTTAAATTAATTTTACAATGATTATCTAACCAATAATCTAGAAAATCTGAATAACTCATTTCATTAGATACTACTTTTCTCCCAGTATTTAAATATTCATTATAAGCTATCGTTCCCTGTTTTAATGCTTCAGCTTTTGTTTTAAAGCCTGATTTCGTAATTTTTTTTTTTTTTACCCTCAATTTTAGCAACATCAAAATTGTACTCATAAACATTTCCTCTCTTTCTTACATTTACCATTTTATTTTTACCTCCAATCTGCAAATAACGATTGAACGAAAAAAAAAGACTGGCATCTTTTACAATGTCAGTCAATATTAAACTTTTTAATATTCAAATAATGTATTCCTTATTTTATAAATAATTTATATAACTTGTATTAAAGCCACGCTTTATTTATTTCTTCCACAACAGTTTTTGTACTTTTTGCCACTTCCACAAGAAGACTTTATCTCTGTATTATCAATACTATAGAATACTATGTATACTAATAATATCACGGATTATAGCCATTTATATTTTTTTTGGTATTATTAGTATTATTTTTGTATATGTTTTCTTATTTTTTTTGCAAACAAAATGCAAACAATGTTTACATTCGATTTTTAAATTATAATAAAAAAATGCCTAGGTGGCAGCGTACTTAACATACGCTTAGCTTTTTAGCTACCTTACCTAGGTCTTACTCTATAAATAGAGTACCACACAAAAAATTGTATGTCAAATATTTCACTAATATTTTATGTATTATTTTGCTTTTTTATTCCTATTATTTCTTGAAATAAACTTACTCTAAAGTTTTTAGGTTTTAATTCTTTTATTAAATTCTCAACAATACTTATATCTTTGTATGAATTATAAAAAGTATTAACTGTTAAATCACCTTTACAGCATAATTAAAAAATATATTTGAATCAAGTATCCACACACTGCAAAATATCTTGTTTTACTATTTTTATGAATTGATTTGACTTTCATCTAGGTATACATATATCTTCATATTTTATCATTCCTCTTTTAGCATTTATATATCATAATATTTTAATTTTATTATGTAATCTTTTATAGTCTCATCATTTATATCTTTTGGAGATATTTTGCAATTTTCCATAACTTGTTTTTCGATTCCTAAAGCACAATCTATTAGATGATTTGCCTTTTCTTCATTTGACCATACTGATAAAGTTTTATCTTTATATCTTGCTTTTGCATCTTCTAATCTAGTATTCAAATCAACTATACCATCTGGAGCAACTCTTTGATCACAATAGGCACATATTTTTATTTCATAAGAATCTGAATTTAAAGTTTGTTCATTTTTTCTAGATCTTTTTCCATCTAAAATTATTAATTCTTTATCAGATAGTCCTTCAATCTTTCCAATCTCTAAATTTATTTCATGGTCATTAGTGCCATATTGGTCAAAATATCTTTTTCTAATAGCTATAAATTCATTATCATTAGAAAAAAATCTTCTGGTATTTTAACCATATTCCCCATATCATGTAATAAACAAACTCTTATAATTGCATTCTTATCTAATTTATTACCAGTCCAGTTATCTATAATTAAATTACTACATGCTGCAACTCTTAACATATGCATTTGTAAATTCTCTGGTAAATGATATTTGTTATATATATCTAAAATATTCAAACAAAATCCTCCTCGCTATACAATTTACATTGTTCTTTTTTCTTCTGCTTGAAATTTCATTTTTGATATATCGTAATTGCATTTTAATATATATGTGTCTATCCATACATTGCCAGTTTTAAATTTTGTTATTAATTTTAATTCATTCGGATTTATATCTATATCTAGTTCTTCTTTCGCTTCTCTTACTATTGTTTCTTTAGATTTCTCTCCTAATATTACAGACCCACCTGTCATTGCCCATACATTAGGTTCTAATCTTTTTTGTTCTGATCTCTTTGGATTAATATTTTATTTTCATTATTGATAATCCATACATCTGCACCTAAATGGTATAATCCTTTATCAAATACTTTTTTATCGTACTTTTCCATTATTTCCCCTGTTGGATTTCCATTATCATCCAAAACTTCCCATAACTCCATAATTAATTTTCCTATCTTATACTTATTTTCTTAATTTTAAATATCTTTCAATAAATTTTCTTGATGGTGAATATAATTTTTTCTGGCAAATTATCTAAATCAAACCATTGCCATTCGTCTTCTTTTGTTGGCTCCATTATCTTTAATTCACCAGTATGCTTTTTTGCTATAACTTGTAATGTTATATAATGTCTATCTGGCTGAATGTCATCTGCTACATTAAATAGTTCTAAATCATCTACATCTAAATTTGTTTCTTCTTTTTTTACTTCACGTTTAGCACCCTCTAAAAATGTTTCGTCATATTCTTGCTTTCCACCAGGTACAGTCCAACAATCAACTTCATATATTCCTCCTGTATCTTTCTTATCTTTAAATCTATGTCCTAATAATATTTTATTACCATCTAAAATCATTACTCCAATTCCAACTTTTATATATTTATCCATATTTTATGCCACCTTTTATTCTATTTGCCAAACATTATATCATACTTTAGATTGATTGTCTCAATATTTCAAAAATTTTATATCTTTTTTTCTAATATTTTAAAGAGCCAGTAATTATACTAGCTCCATATGTTAATAATCATTTTCATATTTCTTGGTTTATTATTTCATCTAATTTTTTTACATAATACAAGAACCATGTATATCTGACACTACTACATATTGCATAATTAACTCTGTTCTCTTTTTTTTATTAAATCGAGGCAGAAAAACTGCCTCAATTATGAATTTTACAAAACTTTTCAATAAAGCCATTTTTTTTCAAATGTACTAATTTCCTTATAAAGTTTAGGTTTGTGTTCCTCATCTCCTAAAACAATAATTTCGTTTTTTGCACATGCTTCATTTAATTTCTTATATTTTTCTATTATAGGTTTTGTTTCATTTTTTTGCATCATTTTTCCTCCTCTGATAATAATCTGTTGTTAATATGTTCTATAAGTTAAATTTCCTAAAGGAATTTATAAAAATTTAATTGTAGAAATTATATCATAGCATAATGCAAAAGTAAAGAAAATGAAAAGCGAATATTGTACTATTAGAGTATGAATCACGAAAAATATAATCACCTCTTGTCTTTATTTTTTTTGTAGAAGTGATTAATTTAATACATATTTTAATCATTTTTATATTGGTTTTAATTATCATTTAATTGTAATCAATGCAAAATACCACACCATTTCAAAATTTGAAAATTTGGTGTGGTATTTTTAATACTTACTTAAACATGTTTCTTGCAATTTCTAACGTACAGTTAGGATGAGCAAGAATAGCTTTCTTTACATCATTATTTTCTACAACACGGGAAAGCTCATATAGAATTTTTTCGTCAGTTTCAAAGTCGTTTGCAATCATAAACTGCTCATCGATACTTTCAAACTTCAACTTATTGTGTTCTAAAATGAATTTACGCCATTTAGAATTTTGTTTGAACATAGCTATGATAACTGCGGCTGGTACATTAAACTTATTTAGTATTTCGAGACCAGTGTTTTCTGAAATTTCACCACTATTGACCATAAAAAGAATCAATTTTATATTTTCGCTTAATTCTTCATTCTCACGAAAATCAAAATGCGGATTGTTCTTGCAAGCATTCAAGATCGATTTCTTTCCTAGTGAATATAAAATGTTATAAATTTCTTCATTCTTAGTAGTTTTAGCTGCTGCAACCAAAACACTATTTCCTAAAAACGATCTTTTGTTTTTAATCTGATTTAATACATTCAAAGTGAAATTTGGGTGTCCTGCAAAGGATTGTCCTCTAATATAACAAGATTTCGTACCGGAAAATCTTTTAAAAAATACTAACAAGATCATCTTCTGTGAGAGTTCGCACGTTTAAAAGTAATGTATTAACCGCATCGCTATCATAATAATTGATTACATCGTCAGCATTTTTTTCTTCCTTCTGGTGTAGAAGTATCAATCTCCCTTAAAATTTTTTTCCGTTCTTCAAAACTAAGCTTCAAAAACTCATCATATAACATAATATGCTCCTCCTTGTTAATTATACATGTTTATAAGTTTCAAAAATGGATAACCATAATTTTATTATACCATATTTTATCAATACTTCCAATCTTTTTTTATGTTAACATTAAATATAGTATTTATTCAGCGAACAATAATCTATTTCTTCCGCAATATTTTCGAAGTAATTTGTCATTTTTCCTATACTTTGTTCATCAATATTACCCATTTTTATTTTTTTTTTTGATTTTGGACATTATATATAAAACTGCCATTGTTCAAAAATTCATATATTTATCTCCTTCGCGATAATTTCATACAAAAATTTGTAAAAAAAAGAAGTGCCACTTTATTTACTTAAGCAGCCCTTCTCTTTAATATATTATAATTTATTTATTTCTTCCACAACAATTCTTATACTTCTTTCCACTTCCACATGGGCAAGGATCATTTCTACCAACCTTAGGTTCTTCTCTAACAACAGTTCTATTAACTTCAGGATTTTCTACAGAAGACTGTCCTCCGTCAACACTATTTATAGATTGCAAAGCAGCTTTAGTAATTTTAGCTGTTTCGCTTCTTCTTAAATCCTTTTGTTGTCTTAAATTCATAAGAAGTTTAACAACATCAACCTTTATTGCTTCGATCATTTCATCAAACATCTCTGTACCAACAATTCTGTATTGAACAACTGGGTCTTTTTGTCCCCAACCTTGAAGACCAATACCTTTTCTAAGTTCATCCATATTATCAATGTGGTCCATCCATTTTTGATCAACAACTTTTAGCATAACAATTCTTTCTATTTCACGTAATTGTTCAGCTTCGATTTCTTTTTCTTTATCAGCATATTTTTCGTGAGCCTTTTCCTGTAAACTTGAAATAATTGCTTCTACATCTCCAGATTTATCTTTTAATTCATCTAACATATTTATTCCAAATGTTGCTTACAATCTCATTTGATAAAGCTTCTATATTTAAAGTTAATTTTCCTTTTTCATCTGATTCATGGTATGTTTCAACTGTTGCTCTTGCAACCCAATCAATATAATTTGATATAACAGAGCTTAAATCCATTCCATCAAGAACTTGTTTCCTTTGAGAATAAATTTCTTCTCTTTGAACATTCATAACGTCATCATATTTTAGGACATTTTTTACGAATACTGAAGTTTCTTCCTTCAACTTTCTTTTGAGCATTTTCAACTGCCTTTGAAATCATTCTAACTTCGATTGGCATATTTTCATCAACATTTAATGCTGAATAAACTTTTGTTACTCTATCTCCACCGAAAATTTTCATTAAGTTGTCATCTAGTCCTATATAAAATTTAGATTCTCCTGGGTCTCCTTGACGTCCACTACGTCCACGTAATTGGTTGTCGATACGTCTTGATTCGTGACGTTCTGTTCCTATTATTTTTAGACCACCTGCAGCTATTACTTTTTTCTTTTCTTCTTTTATTTGTTCTTGATATTTTTCATCTAATTTCTTAAATGTTTCTCTTGCTCTTAATATATCTTGGTCATCTGTTTCATAATATGTGTTTGATTCTTCGATTAAGTTTTCAGGAACTTTGTTTGCTTTCATTTCTTGTTTTGCTAAGAATTCGCTATTTCCTCCAAGCATAATATCAGTTCCACGTCCTGCCATATTTGTTGCAATTGTAACTGCTCCAAACTTTCCAGCTTGAGCTATAATTTCGGCTTCTTGTTCGTGATATTTAGCATTTAATACAGTATGTTTAATTCCTTCTTCTTTTAATTTTTTGCTTAATAATTCTGATTTTTCAACAGATACAGTACCAATTAATATTGGTTGTCCTTTTTGCGTGAGCTTCTTTTTACACTTTCTACTATTGCGTTAAATTTCGCTCTTTCATTTTTGTATATAACATCATTTAGGTCTTTTCTCATTACAGGTTTGTTTGTTGGAATTGCAACAACGTCTAAGTTATAGATTTCCTCAAATTCGCTTTCTTCTGTCATTGCAGTACCTGTCATTCCTGAAAGTTTTCCATACATTCTGAAGAAGTTTTGGAATGTAATTGTAGCTAATGTTTTTGATTCATCTGCTATTTTTACTTTTTCCTTTGCTTCTAGAGCTTGATGTAATCCGTCATTATATCTTCTTCCATACATAATACGTCCAGTAAATTCATCAACTATTAATACTTGTCCATCTTTTACAATGTAATCTGTATCTTTTTCATTACCCCATGTGCGTGTAATGCTTTATTTATGTGATGTACGATACTAGAGTTTTCTATATCATTTAGGTTTTCTAGTCCAAATTCTCTTTCAGCTTTTTCTATACCTTTTTGTGTTAATGTTGCAGATTTTGCTTTTTAAGTCTACAATGTAGTCATATTTTTCATTATCTTCTTGTTGGTCAAAGTCTTTAACATCTTCTTCTACTATAACTTTTGCTTGTAATTTTCTTACAAATGTATCTGCTTTTTTTATATAAATCTGATGATGTATTTGCACTACCTGAAATTATAAGTGGTGTTCTAGCTTCATCTATTAAAATACTATCTATTTCGTCTACTATTGCAAAATGCAAACTTCTTTGTACTAGTTGTTCTTTATATATAACCATATTATCTCTTAAGTAGTCAAATCCGAACTCGTTGTTTGTACCATAAGTAATATCACTATTATATGCTTCTTGTTTTTTTGTTTTGGAGTTTGTCCAGAGACTACAAGTCCTACTGATAATCCTAGGAATTTATATAATTTTCCCATCCATTCGCTATCACGTTTTGCTAAGTAATCATTTACTGTTATTACGTGTACGCCTTTTCCTTCTAAGGCATTTAAGTATACTGGAAGTGTTGCAACTAAGGTTTTTCCTTCACCTGTTTTCATTTCTGCAATTCTTCCTTGATGAAGTATAATTCCACCTATTAATTGAACATCAAAGTGTCTCATTCCTAAAACTCTTTTTGATGCTTCTCTAACAGTTGCAAATGCTTCTGGCAAAATATCATCTAATGTTTTTCCGTTTTTTAATTCTTCTTTAAAATAAGCTGTTTTTTAGTTAATTCTTGGTCTGATAATTTGCTTATTTCTTCTTCTAAACTATTAATTTTGTCAACTATAGGTCTTACTTTTTTAACCTCTTTTTTCGCTGTATGATTTAAATAATTTCATATTCTTTTCATCCTCTCAAATTGTTTTAAGTATTTTTCCCGTTTAATATATCACTAAAATTATTTTTTCATAAGTTTTTTTGTAATATTCTTCACTTTTTAGAATAAATTTTTATTATAAATTAAATTTTATTTTAAGTCTTATGAAGGAAGGTTATTTTATGTTTTTATATAATTTGAAACTAAATGGTAATAGATTGGTTAAATTTTTATTTATTGTTATGCTTTTAATTATTTTAGTTATCTTTTTCCGTTAGTATTTATAACATATTTTTAAAAAATGAATCTAGATATAGTCAAGAAATAAAACTTACTGATACCATAAAATCTGATAAGATTTTTGAAATAACGCCTGAAAATTATACAAATATTCTACAAGCAGTTACCGAAGATATTGATTCTTATATTGGATGTAAAGTTCATTTTACTGGTTATGTTTATAGACTTATTGATTTTGACAAAAATGAGTTTGTTTTAGCTCGTGATATGATTGTAAATGAAAATACTTCTCAAAGTCTTGTTGTTGGATTTTTTGTGCACTTATGATACTGCTTATGAGTTTAAAGACAATACTTGGGTTGATATTACTGGTACCATTGTAAAAGGCGAATATTATGGCGATATTGCTCAAATTAAAGTTGATAATATGTTTGAGTGCAATGAGCCTGAAAATAAATTTGTTTCTGTTCCTGATAATTCTTATGTGCCTACTTCTAGTATGTTCTAGCCAATTATTCATATTGAACAATTGGCTTTTATTATTTCAAATTAAAAATAGTTTTCACAATTCCCCCATCAAAAAAACTTAGAAAAAACATTTTTCAAAATAATAAGAACAATAGGTCCTACAAACATACCGCAAAACTCCAATAAACTTAAAACCGGTATACATTGCAGCAACTGTAAAAAATAGGATGAATTCCAATATTTCCGACTAACAATTTTAGGCTCAATAAATTGTCTAGTTACAGACATAATAATCCATAAGCCAATTATTGCTAAACCTAATTTTAAATCTCCATTTAATCCAGATAAAATTCCCCAAGGTACCATAACGGTTCCTGAGCCTAAAATTGGAAGAGCATCTACAAAGGCAATTCCAAGGGCAATAATAAGTGGAAATCCAACATTTAACCCACAAAAAATACATTATATAAAGGCCGATTAGAGATATTATAAATGAAATTAATATAAGTGTTGCTTGTGCCTTTAAATATCCTCCTAAGACTTTTACAAGTTCTCTTATGTGTCCGAGTAAGTTCTTTCATCCATCTTTCTGGTAAATGATGTTCTAATTCATCTAACATATATATTTTATCTGTGCAAATAAAATATAATGCTAAAATTGTTACACCTACATATATCATCATACAAGGTATAAGTTTTATTCCATTTACAATTCCCATTAGAAAATTTTGAAAATAGTTGGATATATTATTTAATATAGTAAAACTATTTTTTTCAATTATGTCTATTAATTCTTTTGAAAATTTTAGTTTTACAGAATTGAATTTTTCTAATATTTTTTGAACCTGAAAATATATATTATCATAATAGTTATTGAAATCTGAAAGCAAATTTGAGGATTCTGAAATAATTGTAGCAATTCCCCATCCTAAAAGTCCAATTATTGTTCCAAATGTTATTATAAATACAATAATTGAGCTTAACCTTCTAGTGATTTTTAATTTTTTCATAAGCTTTTTTATTAATGGTTCTATAATTAAAGATATAATAAATGCAATCAAAAAAGGCATATAAAATATAGCAAGTTTAAATGCTACAATTGTTAAAATAATTGCTAAAAACTAAAAATATCCTTTTTATAACACTTGTCCAATATTGGTTTTCTTTAGGCATACATATTCACCTCTCTTGTTAAAATTTGGCTATATAAATATTATATGCCAAATTCTAACTACTATTCAGACTTTATTTTAAAGCTTCTTCCATCACTTTACTTAGATATTTCATACTAGATAATGTTTGTTCCATTGTGTTTCCTGTTGCTCCTACCTCAATTATACAAGCTGCTTTGCCAAGATGCTGATTATACCTAGAATTTCTTAGAATAATTGGTTTAAATAATCCAGGATATAATTCATTTGCTTTTTGTTGAACTTTTACCGCAAATTTCAAATTAGAACACCAGTTCGAATGTGATAATCCTCCTCCATTACTTCCCATTACAAACATAAGCTGTGCACAATAGTCTTCACCTATTTTGACTAATGGTGCATAATCTTCTCTACTTCCAATTGCATCTCTATGTAAATCTATTATTATATCAGAATTAAAATTGCTTAATATATTTTGTACTGTTTTTAATGACCTAGAATATGAACCAGTATATGCAGGATAATCGTGAAAATCCTTATTGTGATTTACATTAAAGCCATAATTTCCAAGGTAATTTGTTAGTTCATCTCCAACACGCACAACAGAAAAATTTTGATTTGTTGTTCTGTAATTTCCGTGATGGCTCATATTGATAATTTTCGGTTTGAGTATAACTTTCACAAGTATGAGTATGGAATATTATTATATCTTTCTTATCTATATCTAGATTTTCTGGGTTTAACATATCATCTGTTAGCTCATAAGATGTTTCATTTCTTATTTTTATTCCATTATATTCTCTATTATATCGTTCAGCTATTGGGTTTTGAGTTACAACTTGAGTGTTTGTGTCTGTTGCTATATCTTGAGTTTGTGCTATTTTTTGTTCTTCCGAATTTGTGTTTGCGTTTTGTGGTTCTTGCTGTATTTCACTAGATTCTTGTCCGAATTTTGTTTCTTTTTCTTTTATTTTAAATAGTTTTGAACCAATGGCTATTATTTTTTTTTGCTGATATATTTTTAATCTCTGATTCCGCTTCTTCTGTTTTCAAATTTTCCGCTTCTCCATCAGCAAAAACATATCTAAACAAACAACTTTCAACACCCAAACCCAAGTTCCTAATTTTATTTGTATTAACAATATCTATTTTCTGTCCAACAAAGGTCTTAACTTGAACATTTTTAATCATAAAATTTGCAAAAAAATAAAAAAATACTTACAAATAAAATTATCCTTATAACATCCTTTAATCTTATTACAGTAACATTAAACATATATTTTCTCCCTAAATAGATATATATTCAATACTAAAAAAAAATATGCAAAAGATGAGCAAATATAATTTTACTATATTTGCTCATCCTTTTATTAATTTTTAGAATTCTCAGCCTCCCAACGCCTGTAATAATCATCTAAAAAAGTTTGGTTAAACGGATAATAATCTGATCTAACCGAATTGTTATTTGGGTTCGTTTCTTTTTTCGTTTGATAGTAGCAACATTGTCCTTTTCGTTCTGCATATAGTTCTCCTTTCAGTAAATAGCGATAATCTAAATAAAAGATTATCTTTTGCAAGTTGTACGGACATATAATATTCCATTTTTTTCCAATAATCAAATCGAAAATCAGCGTCTTTTTATAGTTAATTGGTAATTTTTCCATATTTTCTTTATTATCCTTCTATTTTCACATTTTTCTAGGTTTAAGTTCCAAATAAATAGGCTTCTCATTTTCAATCATAGTAGATTTACCATGACCAGGATACACAATAGTATCATCTGGTAAAATAAGTAACTTATTTATAATAGAATTCATAATATCATCAAAATCAGAAGTAGGTAAATCTGTCCTTCCCCAGGTACCTCTAAATAAAGTATCACCAGAAAACAAAAGTTTTTCACTTTCTAAATATAAAGAACATCCTCCTTTTTGTATGACCTGGCGTATGAATAACTTTAAACTCGAGATTACCTAAATGAATTAAATCTCCATCATCTAATCTAGAATCTGCATCTATTTCAATTTCTGGAAGTCCATCCATAAATTCAGTAAGATTTATTTCTTTATTGTTCAAACCTTCTGCATCTAATCTATGAATTAAAACCTTTCCACCCATTTTCTCCCTTAATTCCTTAACTCCTGCTATATGGTCCCCGTGGCAATGGGTTAGAAAAATATATTTTAAATTTCCTTGTAAAATATTTATCATTTCAATAATTCTATCTACATCACCTGCTGGATCAACAACCATCGTTTCTTTACTTTCTTGGTCGAAAACTATATAGCAATTTGTTTCATCCCCTATCCATGTTGATATTTTTAATCTCTTTAGTATCATTAAATTTTAAACCTTCTTTCTTGTTACTTCATAAACACTATCCACCTTGCGAACAGTTTTTAAAATAGAATTAAGTTCATCTATATTTTTTGTTTTCTAATGTAAGTTCTATAATTGCAATTCTATCTTTACCAGTTTTTGCATTAATTCCAACAATATTTGCTTTAGCAGTAGATAAGGCTTTTGTAATATCTGCTAGTAATCCGCTTCTATCATTTGCTGAAATTTCTATATCAACATTATAAGAAGCTTGTTTTTCTTCTACCCAAGAAACATCAATAATTCTATTTTCCTCTTTTTAATAAATCTTTAACATTAACACAATCTTTTCTATGAACAGAAACACCTCTACCTTTTGTAATATATCCTATAATTTCATCTCCTGGAAGTGGGTTGCAACACTTAGAAAGCTTTACTAAGCAATTATCAATTCCCTTAACTATTATACCATTACTAGATGGTTTTGTTTTTCTATCTGTTTTAGCTTTAGATAATTCCTCAAGCTTTTCCTCGATTTCTTCTTCTTTATGGTCTTTTCTATACTCTATAAGCATACGAGCAATTACTTTTCCTGCTGAATTTGCACCAAATCCAACTGCTGCATACATTTCGTCTAAGTCTTTATATTTATATCTATTAAGCATTGGTGTAATGTAATCTGTTTTAAATAATTTATCATGAGATAAACCTAATCTTTTTAATTCTTTATCAATAGATGTTTTACCCTTTTCAATATTCTCTGCTTTTTTTCTTTTTAAACCAACTATTTATCTTGTTCTTAGCTTGTGCACTTTTTATAAATTTAAGCCAATCCATACTTGGACCTTTTGAGTTATCTGATGTAATTATTTCTACTATATCTCCACTTTTAATGGGGTAATAATAGGCATCATTTTACTGTTTATCTTACATCCTGTCATATGATTTCCAATTTCAGCGTGAATAGAATATGCAAAATCAATTGGTGTTGCACCTTTTGGTAAAACTTTTATTAAACCTTTTGGGGTAAATACATAGACCTCATCCTCGAATAGTTCTCTTTTTAAATTATCTAAAAATTGTTCTGGATCTTGCATTTCTTGTTGCCACTCTAAAGTTTCACGTAACCACGCAAGTTTATCTTCTGTTACAACTACATTTTTTCTTTCCTCTACCTAAGAAATTTGCTTCTTTGTATGCCCAGTGTGCTGCGATACCATTTTCTGCAATTTTGTGCATATCCCAAGTACGAATTTGAACCTCAAAAGGTGTTCCTTTTTCTCCAAGTAATGTTGTATGAATTGATTGATACATATTAGGTTTTGGAACAGCTATATAGTCTTTAAATCTTCCTGGCATTGGACTATACATTTCGTGAACTACACCTAGTGCAGCGTAACAGTCTTTTACAGAGTTTACTATAATTCTCATAGCAAATAAATCATATATTTGGTCTATTGTACAATTGTCTCTTATCATCTTTCTATATATAGAGTACAAGTGTTTGGCTCTTCCTGTAACTTCTGCATCTATTCTTTGTTTTTTTAGCTGAACTCGTATATCATCCATTATTTTTTCTATAAACTTTAGTCTTTCATCTTTTTTTCTTATTTATACTTTCAACTAAATCATAATACTTTTCTGGATACATATATTTAAAGCCAAGGTCCTCAAGTTCTGCTTTTATTGAATATAGACCTAACCTATTTGCAAGTGGTGCATATAGTTCTAGAGTTTCTTTTGCATTTGCAATTTGCCTGTCTCTTTTAGATATTTTAATGTTCTCATATTATGAAGTCTATCTGCAAGTTTTATTAATAGAACTCTTATGTCTTTCCCCATTGCTAAAAACATTCTTCTATAATTTTCTACTTGCGTTTCTTCTAAGGTTGCAAATTGAATAGTACTTAATTTAGTAACGCCAGCAACCATTTCTGAGATTTCCTCTCAAACATATCTGTTAAATCTTTCCCAGTAACATCTGTATCTTCTACTACATCGTGAAGAAGAGCTGCACAAAGTGTATTATCATCCATTCCTATTGATGCTAAAATATATGCCACATTTAAAGGATGGATTATATAAGGCTCACCTGACCCTCTTTTTTGGTCTTTATGTTTTTCTGCAGCTAAGTTGTAAGCTTTCATTATTAGCTTTGTATCTGCTTTTCTAGATACTTCTTTTTTTCTTTGATATTACATCATAAATTGTTATTTCATCTTTATTCTCTGTTATCATATAATCCCCCTTTATTTATATAGATTTCATTACATCTTTTAAATTTATTTGGACACTATCTACTCCATTAAAAGAATTTATTTCCAAGTTTCCTGCTACATCTACTTTGTCTCCAATTGTAAATTCTGATGCAAGATAACCTAGGTTAAATCCTATTGCATTTACGAATGTATTGTTATTACTTTTTAAACTTAATTTTAAATGTTTTCCATCTGTTAAGCTTCTAATTGACTGAATTTTTAAGCCTTTAAAAAGCAAATATAGGCTGAGTATTTGCTTCCCCAAATGGTTCTAGTAAAGATAAACTTTCTACCATTTGTTTATTTATATCATCTATATTTAATACTGCATCAATATTTAAAACAGGTACAAAACTTGAGATATCCGCTTCTTTTGCAAGCTTTAAAAATTCTTCCTTAAAATTTTCAAAATTATCTTTAGCAACACTTACTCCAACAGCCATACTGTGCCCACCAAATCCTGCTAAAAAATCTTTACATTTCATTAAAGCCTCATGTAAATCAAAACCTTGGATACTTCTTCCTGAACCTTTACCTATATCTTTATCATCCTCAAAGCAAATTAAAATAGAAGGTTTATAATACATTTCAGTTATTTTAGAGGCTACAATTCCTATAACGCCACTATGCCAACTACTTCCGCCTAAAATTATGCAATCTTCATTTTCAAGGTGTTTTTCTTTAATTTGCCTATTTGCATCCTCGAATATGTATTTTTCTTGTAATTGTCTTTCATTATTAAATTCTTTTATTTCTCCTGCAAGTTTAGTTGCTTTCTCAAAATCATTTTCAAGCAAAAGATCTAATGCTTTATAGCTATGTCCCATTCTACCACAAGCATTAATTCTTGGTGCTACTCCAAACGATATTGCAGTAGAATCTATTTTATTATATCCGTATTTCGTTCAAAATCGCTTTTAAGCCAATATTTTTAGTACACCTTACAAGTTTTAAGCCTAGTTTCGTTATTACCCTATTTTCGTCTACCAAAGGCACTATATCTGAAATTGTACCAATTGCAACTATATCTAAATATTTTAAATATTCCTTTTCATCTAAATTCATTTTAATGCTTATAGCTTGTGTTAATTTAAAAGCAACTCCAACTCCTGCAAGTTCTCTAAACGGATATTTGTTGTCTTTTTCTTTTACAGTCTACAACAGCTAGTGCATCTGGCAAAGTTTCTGCTGGTTCGTGGTGGTCTGTTACAATTGTTTCTATTCCAAAAGTTTTTGCATATTCAATTTCCTCATTTCCTGTAATACCACAGTCAACAGTTATCATTAAAGTATAGTTTTGGTTAGCTATTTTTTCTACCGCTTCTTTATTTAATCCTTAACCTTCTTTTTAATCTATTAGGAATATAGTTTCCAACCTCTAATCCTCTGTCTTTTAAAAAACTTTTTTTAAAACCGTTGAACTTGTTATTCCATCTACATCATAGTCCCCGAATATGATTGTTTTTTCTTTGTTTTCAATCGCTTTTAATATCCTTTGAACTGCTTTTTTCCATATCTGGCATTTGGAATGGATTATGGAAGTCGTGTCTGTTTGGATTTAAGAATATTTCTGCATTTTCTGTTGTTATTTCTCTGTTTGCTAATATTTCAGAAATCAAACTATTTAATCCGTATTTTTCTTGCAATTTTAAAGCTTCTTGTTTATTTTTATTTTCATAGTATTTCCATTTTTTTTCTCATTGTTTTTCCTTTCGTGATATTAATCTTTGGGTCTCATTTTACTACATTGGAAAAAAAATAGCAATAGAATTTTTTCTGATTGGGGACGGTTCCTTTTCCGAAAAAGAACCGTCCCCAATCAGAAAAAAATGATACACCAAATTTCCACCTTTGCATAATATAAGGTATATCTTAACCATTTTTAGTAGATAATAATTATTGAAGAAAGGGGTTCATTTGAAATGAAATCTTTATGTATAAAAACTAACAATAGTAAAAGCAATTGATTATCTACTAGATAATTTAAATAAAATAGATTTGAAAGATGTTTATTTTTCATGCCATAAATTTAGTATTTATAATAATATTTTTATACATTATAAAGGACTTGACGAAAATTTGTTTTTTAGTACTATTTCTAATATTTTGTCTTTTTTAGTTTTAGACATTTATGAGGATAGTATTACAAGAAATATTTTACAAAAAGAATATTTTTATTTTGATAAATTTGAACAAAATGTCGTTTTAGATAAATTTTATGAAAATCGTTTGGAAAGTATTGAAGATTTTGAGGTTAAAGAAAATATTTTATTTGAGGCTTTTTATGGATTTTTTAAGAATTGTGAGTTTAATGTTTGCTGTAAATTATATTTGAAAGGTTTTGTTACTTTTAGATTAAAAAAATATATTGATGAATTAGAAACTGAGATTGATAGTTCTGTTAATCAGTATTTAGTAGAAAAGGAATATCAGGAGTTTGTATCTTTGCTTAAAATTTATGTTAATTCTGAGGGATATAATTCTGATTTTGTGCATTTGATTTATAGAAATAGTAGTAAGAACATTGATTCTGTTTTGTTGGATAAAAATAGGAATGTTATTGATACTAGTATTTATTTGCTTGGAGCTAAATATTTGTCTGATATTAGTTTTTCTTCTTCTGATATGATTTTAAATACTCTTTTGAATTTACTTCCTAAGAGAATTTTTATTCATTTGGAGGATGTTGATGATGAGGATGAGTTTGTGTGTACTTTGGAGGCTATTTTTGAGGGAAGAGTTGTGGTTTGCTTAGATGTTGATGTTGGGGTGAAGAAATGATTTTGAAATGGGGACGGTTATTTTTTTATATATTATAGACCGATTTTTGATTCTTTCGGTCTATAATAATCTTATATATTTTTTCATTATTTACTTAGCATAATATTTGCATCACTAGATTTTGTATTTATAAGTTTTTCTAATAAATTGCTTTTACCTGTTAGCGTCAATCCATTTCCATATAAAGATGTTTTTGAAAGCATCTTGTATAATCTATAGGATTAGCATCAATTACTATGGTTCCTTCTAAATTCGGACAGTCAATAAATGTCTCTTTCATTGTTTTAGCAGTTGCAGGAATATATGATGGAGCTTTTTTAATGCTGGATTATGAGCAAAAGCTCCATTTAATGATACAACATTAGGTGGCAATTCTGGAAAGCTCTCTATTTTTCTGCAAAATACAAAACTGTGTGCCATATCAGTGACTGTTTTGGGAAATTCAGGGGAATACTTTAGTGAATTGCAATTGTAAAATAGTCCATACATATTTTCTAATTTAGATGGCAATACTGGGGGAATTTCTAGGTTTACACAACTATTGAAAGTGGTACATGGTAGTTACCGTTTCTGGTATTTTAGGTGCAATTTTTAGATTATAACATTCTCTAAATGTATTATTCATATCCGTCACAGGTTTAAAATTAATGTCATTATTCCTTTTTATATATGCTGGCACAGTTCCATTTATTTGACCTTTTTCATCGAAATCTCCCAAATATCCTTTATTCTCTATTTCTGAATTATTGATAACTTCATCATCATTTAATGCATAACTATCATTTTCCGAAACATATGCATATTCCCACAAATCCATATTAACAGCTTTGCCATCTGTTCCAATTCCAATAACTCCATTATTTCTCTCCTCTTTTTTGCTCTTCCGGAGCTTTTTGCATTAGCTTTAGCCAAATCCCAATTTATTCCTGCATAATTTGTTATCTGCTCTTCATAATTATTTAATATACTCTGTTCCTCTGCCTCAGCTTCTGTCGTTTTTTTTTTGCCTCTGTTGCCTTATTTAAAATCCCTTTTTTCCCTGTTAGCATCGATATTATCCCGTGCTAAAATCATTATAAGAATTATAGTTACGACAAGTGCAATTAGTGTTATTCCATTATCCTTCTTCATAATCTTACTATCCTTTCATTTGTATATTAGACATATAATGTCGTTAAAATCATAATAGCAAACTAGACATTAAATGTCAACATCTTTTAAATAAAAAATGACATTTTATACCGTGTTTTTTATTTTATTGCTATGACATAATTGTCGTGGGTGATAAAATATGATAAAAGAATACAGAATTAAAAATAATTATACTCAAGAACAACTTGCTGAAATAATTAATATTAGTCCTAGGCAGCTTCAAAGAATTGAGAAAGATGAAGATAAAACTAAAATTGAAACTATAAGAAAAATTATAAAGGTTTTGAATATTCCTGATGAGGAAATTTTGAAATATATAAAAAAAATAAAATAGTTAGAATTTTTAATCTTCTAACTATTTTTGTATTAATTTCACTTAATAAGAAACACAGCATACAACGGCACAGACTTAATATTATTAGCAAATCCAAAATTTTTAGTAGAAACTCTAATAGCATACTTAGGATTATATCTTTTCATATAAATTCCTAAACTCTTGCTTCCAACATTATCGTCACCTTTAACTTCAATCGGAATTATTCCATCATCATTATATAATATAAAATCAACTTCGGCTTGATTTCCTGATTCCCAATACATCAAATTATTCGAATTTACAACCAACTGTGTTGCAACATAATTTTCAGCAATAATTCCTTTATATTGTAGTAAATTATCTAATATAATGTCATTATACTTTACTTGCAACATATTTAATAAAATTCCAGTATCACTTAAATACAATTTAAAATGGTCGTCAATAGCAAAACCTAGTGGCGGAATTTCTACCTTATTCAATATTACGCTCTTATGAACCATTGTACTAGATAGTAGCCAGTTTAAAGCCGTTTCATAGTCTCTTTTCCTTGCAGTAGAAGAAATCTTTCCATATTGAAATTTGTTGCTCATATTTCCTAGTTGAGACGGAATTGATTTATATACTTCTTCTATTTTAACTGCTTCGAATTTATTTGTTACATATTTGTTCATATCATTCAAATATGATTTATAAATATCTTCTATTATACTATTGTCAAATTTTAATATATTTTTTTATCGTTTTCTAACAAATTCTTTACAGCCTCTGGCATTCCGCCTACACATAAATACAATCTATATAAGTTTAAAGCTTTTTTCGTGTAATACTGAATCCATTGCTATATTATTTTCATAACATTTTTCTATTTCATTTATTAAAGCTATATTTCCATTGGCAATTAAAAATTCTTCAAAATCCATAGGATACATATTAAGCATTTTAACTTTGCCTACTGGAAATGATGAATGCATTCTTTTTAGTTTGACGCCAAGTAAGCTACCTGCACATATTATTTTAAATGGTTCTTCTGCTTCATTGAAATATTT
>VOFC01005805.1_pt1 | contig 44490 bp, 92 predicted proteins | sample 5384161 | NCBI WGS metagenome assembly VOFC01 (sample SAMN12384722, study PRJNA508395) | human gut metagenome | isolation source: healthy gut B | host: Homo sapiens | reverse complement strand
AATCGGTGAGACTCGTTATAACTACGTGCAGATATTTAACGAGCTTGCTGAATGCGAACGACGAGGGAATTGGAGAAATAAGAAATGACATACAAATTGTCACCATCAATTCTGGCGGCGGACATTACTTGTTTAGGTCAGGAAGTGAAGACCGCGCAAAGCGCCGGAGCAGACTATATTCATATTGATGTAATGGACGGGGTGTTTGTACCAAACTTGTCATTTGGTACAACAATAGTAAGAGGGCTTCGTGAGTGTACGGACCTGTTTTTGATGTGCATTTAATGATTGTAAATCCGATTAAACATGTGGAGCGGTTTGCAGGAATTGGTGCGGATGGAATCACGGTTCATGCAGAAGCCTGTGATGACTTGGAAGAAACGATTGACGAGATACTTCGATGTGGTGCCAAAGCGGCGGTAGCACTTAGCCCGGATACGGATATTGATGTAGTTCTTCCGTTTTTGGACAAGCTATCCATGGTTTGGTTATGACAGTATATCCGGGGTATGGCGGACAAAAAATTGTTACAAGAACATTTTCAAAGATTGCAAAGCTTCGCTCAATTATTGATGAGAGAAATCTTTCCGTTGATATCGAAGTTGATGGCGGCGTCAATCTTCAGAATATTGAGGAGATTAAACAGGCGGGGGCTAATGTATTTGTTGCCGGTACGAAAATATTTAAAGGCAACGTTGAGGAGAATATTAAGAACTTTAAAGAAATATTGAAGTAAATACAAAATAAGGAATACACAGGGTGTAAATGTGTCAATGTGAATTGACGGCGTTTATAGCCTTTATTATTATTCCTATTGATAAAATTATCAATAACTTACTTGCAATAATAGCAAAATATGTCATAATAGTTAGTGGTGACTAACCAAGAAAGAGATTGTTGCATGAAAGGAGTAATTATGTCAAATCAGGAGAGTAAGTTTTTGGAGATTGTGGACTTAAAGAAAGGATTCGGAAGCGGAGAGACCAGACAGGAGGTACTTCGTGGAATGAATTTTTCCGTTGCCAAAGGGAGTTCTGTGTATTGTTAGGACCATCCGGTTCAGGAAAGTCTACTTTGTTAAATATTATTGGGGGAATTGATTCTGCCGATTCAGGCTATATTGCAATTCATGGTGATAAATTAGAGAATTTAGGGGAAAAAAAGAATTAACCCAGTACCGCAGAAAACATTTGGGATATGTATTTCAGATGTATAATTTGATTGCCAATCTGAATGTGAAAGAGAATATTGAAGTAGGAGCTTATTTGTCTGATGATTCTTTGGATATTGATGACCTTTTTACATACACTGGGGCTGTATGAGCACCGCTATAAACTGCCAAATCAGCTTTCTGGTGGTCAGCAGCAGAGAGTTTCAATTGGACGTGCGATTGTAAAAATCCGGATATTTTGCTTTGCGATGAGCCAACTGGAGCACTTGATTACAACACGTCAAAAGAAATTTTGAAATTGATTGAAGATGTAAACAAAAATATGGAAATACCGTCATTATGGTAACTCATAATGAGGCAATCCGTCATATGGCAGACCATGTGATTAAGCTGCGTGATGGAAGTGTAAGACACAATGATATCAATGAGCAGAAAATTTCGGCAATGGATTTGGAATGGTAGGAGGATGAATGGAATGAAGAAAAACAAGACGAAAAATCCATTAATTAAACGTGTGCCGAGAGAATTAAAAAGGGGATTGGGTAAATATCTCTTAGTCAGTCTGTTTATGATTTTTGTAATTGGCTTTATCGCCGGTATGTATGTGGCAAATGAGAGTATGTTGACAGCTGCAACCGAGAATATGAAAAAAGTCGATTTGCGAAGATGGACATTTTGAACTTTCACAAAAAGCAAAAAAGGGACTTTTGATTCGCTTTCTGCTACGATTTACGAGGATTTTATTACAATTTAGATGAGGATAAAGATGGAGATGGAAAGAAAGAGGAACCATCCGTATTTTCAAAAAAATGATGAGGTCAATCTGGCAAGTGTTTTAGATGGAAGACTTCCGGAAAATAAAATGAAATTGCGATTGACCGTATGCATGCGGACAATGCAGGAATTAAGGTTGGCGATACGATTAGCACCGGTGGTGAGAAATATGAAGTTTCAGGTCTGATTGCGTATGTCAATTATGCGACGCTGCATGAAAAAAGCACAGATTTGATGTTTGATGCCATAACATTTGATGTGGCAATGGTGACAAAAAGAGGGATGGGAACGGTTAAAATGGTACCTGCCATTATAACTACGCATGGCGTTATGATAAAAAGACCGGCAGATGATGTAGATGAGAAAGAAATGTCGGACGATTTTCTGGATGATTTATATAAAGAGGTGATTACTTCCGGCAATCAGGTGGAGGATTATACACCGGCTTATGCAAATCCGGCAATTACCTTTGCAACAGACGATATGGGTTCGGATTTAGCAATGGGCGGCGTGATTTTGGATGTGCTCATTGTGATTATTGCCTTTATTTTTGCCGTGACAATTAGTAATACGATTAAGAAAGAGTCAATGACAGTTGGTACGCTTCGTGCATCCGGTTACACAAAAGGAGAGCTTGTAAGGCATTATCTGGCGGCTCCTATCATTGTGACATTTGTGTCTGCAATTATTGGTAATATTTTAGGCTACACGGTGTTTAAAGAATTAGTTGTCAATATGTATTACAGTAACTACAGTCTGCCAACGTACGTGACTTTATGGAATCGGATGCATTTATAAAGACAACGATTATTCCGGTTGTCCTTATGTTTGTTATTAATTTATTGATTCTTATGCGGATGCTGCGTCATACACCATTGCAGTTTTTACGCTGTGATTTGAAAAAGAACAAACGAAAAGAAAGCAATGCGTCTGCCGAAATGGAACTTTTTGAGCCGTTTTCGTCTGCGTATTATTTTCCAGAACATACCAAACTATTTAATTTTGTTTGTGGGAATTGCCTTTATTTCTATTATGTTAGCAATGGCAATCGGAATGCCGTCTACCTTACAGTATTACAAAGATAATACAAAGGATATGATGATTGCTGATTATCAGTATGTACTGAAAAAGTTATAAAGATGAAACGGGCAAAAAGAAATTACAACGAAAAATTCAGACGCAGAAAAAAATTCAGTATGGATTCTCTGCTGTATAAGACGGATGCCATGGATGAGGAGGTATCCGTATACGGTGTAGAAGATACGAGTAAGTATATTTCTCTGCCGGATGCAAAGAATTTAAAAGAGAAAGAAGTTTACATTTCTAAGCCGTTTAGAGATAAGTATGATGTCGCTGTTGGAGATACGGTTACACTCAATGCGAAATACGAGAAAAAGAAATATTCATTCAAAGTAAAAAGGATTTTTTGAACACTCGCAGAGTATTGCGGTCTTTATGCCGATTGAGCAGTATCGGACGGCATTTGACAAAGATGATGATGCATTTGATGGATTTTTACAAATACCAAAATAAAAGATGTGAAAAAGGATTATATTGCAACGGTGATTACGGAGAGAGAGATTACGAAGATGAGTAACCAGCTTGATCATACGATGGGATCTTATATGCTGTACTTCCAGTTCTTATGTGTGGTTTTGTCGGCCGTACTGATTTATTTGTTGACAAAAAATCATCATTGAGAAAAATGAGGTAGCGATATCTATGACAAAAATTCTCGGTTATACAGACGGAGAAATAGCAAAATTATATCTTCTTGCAACAACGATTGTTGTGATCATTTGTGCGGCACTGAGTGTTTTGGTTGGAACCCTTGTGATGCGGAGTGTATGGACGGTTATGCTGCAAAAGCATGAGCGGATGGTTCACTTTATTATGGGACCTTTGGATTATTTCAAGATGTTTGCGTTTATTTTTGTTGGATATTTGGTTGTCATGCTCTTTGACTTTAGAAGAATCCGAAAGATTCCTCTTGATGAAGCATTAAAGAGAGTGGAGTAAAGAATAGTTTTCTTGCTGATAAAAATTATCAATAAGAAAAAACAGGGTGGACATTTCTTGAAAGAGGACTATAATATTTTTCAAGAAATGGATAAAACGGAGGTGTCGTTAAGATGAAATTATTGAAAAAATTAACGGAAAACATACGGGATTATTTGCAGCAGGTCTGCTCCTTGGTACAGCAGAGTGAAAATTCTTTCCAGCAAAGACGCAAAGAATGTATATACAAAATGTACCGCTGCTGTTCTCCGTGCAAAAGAATCTGTTATGAAGACGGTAACGAAAGTTCAGGAAAATGCAGGTGACATTTATGCAGAAGCACAGCAGATTAATGAAGATCGTAAAGCACAGGAAAACTTCATATGCAGATGAAAGTCAGACAGAAGAATAAGATACTTATCAAAAAAAACACCTGTCGGTTTGTACGGGTGTTTTTGTATATCTGAGAGGTGATAGATATGAAATTTAAAGTTTTGCATAATATGCGTGGCAGAATGCGTATTCATGTAATGACAAATGAAATGACGGATTTGCAGGCGGATAAACTGGAGTATGATTTGGCAGCACAGGATATGATTTTGACTGCTAAAGTTTATGAGAGAACAAGTGATGTAGTAATTACCTATGCAGGAGAAAGACAGCTCCTTCTCTCTTATCTGCAAACTTACTATTATAGACGGAAGGTAGAAGAAGATGAGACACTTGCCCGCTCCGGCCGTGCGATGAACCGGAAATATTGGGACAAATTAGTAAACCGTGTTGTGCTTCGTATGGGAAGTAAACTTTTTGTTCCGGCTCCGATACGAACCGGACTTGTTTTGGTAAAATCGCTTTCTTACATTAAGAAGGCTCTGTCTTGTGTAGGTAGGAGAAAGATTGAAGTTCCGCTGCTTGATGGTATCGCGATTACAACGTCAATTGTAAGAGGCGATTATGGAACAACAGGTTCTGTTATGTTCCTTCTTGATTTAGGAGAAATCATGGAGGAGTGGACTCACAAAAATCAGTGGATGATTTGGCAAAGAAAATGTCATTAAATGTAAGTAAAGTATGGCTTAATGTGGATGGTAGAGAGGTTCTTACGGATGTTTCGAAGATAGAGACAGGTGATTGTGTGACCGTGCATATGGGAAATGTCATTCCGCTTGATGGCGTAATCAAAGAAGGAGAGGGCATGGTGAATCAGGCCTCTCTTTACCGGCGAGGCAATTCCGGTTGCGAAGAAACCGGAGGTTATGTTTTTATGCCGGAACGGTGCTTGAAGAGGGAGAACTTCTGATTGAGGTTAAAGAGAATTCCGGCACAACAAAATATGAAAAAAATTGTTGCCATGATAGAGGAAACGGAAAAATTAAAATCAACGGTAGAAAGCCGGGCAGAGCATCTGGCAGACCGTTTGGTTCCGTATACATTGGCAGGAACCAGTCTTGTTTACCTTTTGACGAGAAATGTTACCAAAGCACTTTCTGTACTGATGGTGGATTTTTCCTGTGCGCTGAAATTATCTATGCCGATTTCTGTTTTGTCAGCAATGCGCGAAGCTCAGTCACATGGCATTACCGTCAAAGGTGGAAAGTTCTTAGAGGCTATAGCAGAGGCAGATACAATTGTGTTTGATAAGACAGGAACGATTACAAAAGCACAGCCGGTTGTATCCGATGTGATTTCGTTCTGTGATGAAGAACCGGATGAACTTTTAAGAATTGCCGCATGCTTAGAGGAACATTTTCCTCATTCTATGGCAAAAAGCTGTTGTACGCGCGGCGATGGACAAAGGACTTGTTCACGAAGAAAATCATTCCAAAGTGGAATATATCGTAGCACATGGTATTTCTTCACGGATTCAGGACAAGAAAGTAATCATCGGAAGTTATCATTTTGTATTTGAAGATGAACAATGTGTGATTCCACAGGGAAAAGAAGAATTGTTTGAATCCCTTTCGGGTGAATGTTCACATTTGTATCTGGCGATTGATGGTGTTTTAGCTGCTGTCATTGCGATTACGGATCCAATCCGCGAGGAGGCACCGCAGGTTGTTTCCATGCTTCGCAGTGCGGGCTTTCTAAAATTGTTATGATGACAGGAGACAGCGAGCGGACTGCGAAAGTGGTTGCGGCTAAAGTTGGCGTTGATGAATATTATTCGGAAGTACTTCCGGAAGACAAAGCGTCATATGTGGAAAAAGAACATCAGGCTGGATGTAAAGTTATCATGATTGGAGACGGTGTAAACGATTCGCCGGCACTTTCTGCAGCAGATGTCGGAATTGCAATTTGTGATGGTGCAGAGATGGCACGGGAGATTGCTGACATTACCATTGCAGGCGACAATCTGGAAGAACTAGTTACCTTAAAACGGTTAAGCAATGCGTTAGTAAAGAGGATTCATGGAAATTACCGACAGATTGTTGGCTTTAATACCGGATTGATTTTGTGTGGGATTGGTGGTGTTATGCAGCCGGCAACGTCAGCGCTTTTACATAATACATCAACCTTGGCAATCAGCGTTAAGAGCATGAAAGATTTGCTTAACGAAAAGGATGAAAAATAAGACATATAACCTTTGGGTTTATACGGCATGAACAAAGGAGACTTCTTTTGGGACTTCACTTAGGATTTTCTGAAAAACGATTATTTTTGAGCGAAGCCTTCAAACGGAACGAAAACAACCGACTACACAAGAGTAGAAATGCTCCTGCGTAGTCGGTTTTTCTTTGTCACTATTATGTGGTTTATTAACTTGTTGTGCAGTAGGTGAGAAGATCAATTTGACGCGTGAAAATATAATATGATATAATTATCTTGTTTTTGTAATATCAACTAATTTTTACGACCAGGAGGAACGAAAAATAATGAGAAGAAAAAAACAACTGACTGCTTTGTCTGCTCGCTTTTGCTTTGTTGCTTGGCATGATACCTGCAAGTGAGGTATCAGCGGCAAAGAAAGTCAGCCTAAGCAATAAAAATTGACTGTCACAAAGGGAAAGAGTAAACGCTCAAGGTCAAGAACACAAAGAAAAAGGTAAAGTGGAAAATCCTGTCTGGGAAGAAGTACATCTCCTAAAGAAAAAAGGGTAAAGGTATCTGTTAAAGGCAAGAAAAAGGGAACTGCAAAAGTACAGGCAATGGTGGGGAAGAAAAAAATTGACGTGTAAAGTTACCGTTAAGAATGTGAAAACTTCCAAAACAACACCTGCACCTGCCTGCACAACAACACCATCTGCAACACCCCTTGCAAATTCTACCAATGATGCAGAAGCATTAAAAAAATTTGATTGCTGAACAGAAAAACAAGGTGCGTCGAGCGAAGTGAAGATATACAAAATAGCAAGCAATATATACTTGGAAAAATGGTAGATTAGTAGGAATAGACTGGAGAAAAGTTGAACTTAAAAGGAGAATTAAGGCACAGAAAAAATTTTTCGGCATTACATTACTTATATTGTAACAATAACCAGTTGAGTAGTCTGGATGTGACAAAGAACACAAAATTACTTGATGATGCTATTCGGTGCGATGCAAATGTTGTCATTATCAGAAATAATAATAATTAACCAACCGAAAAGACCAGCTAGTTATAGTCAATACCTAAAATCGAAAAAAGTATAATAATATAAAAAAGCAGCTAAATACACCTATACATATTAGGGAGAAAGAATATCCATGAAAAAAAAAGTTAAAATGATCTCAATGATATTAATTTTTCTGTATGTTATGTTCAGCTTGTGGGGGGGACTTCGGAAGAAGTTGCCCCATTCATACCGATAATACAGAAACAAACAAGCTTGCCCCCTATCTGAGTATTACCCGGTCGTTTTATTCAGAGGAATCTGAATCAGGGATGAGCAGCAAATGCTTTATTTATGATATTGAAGAAAAAGAAACTGGAACAAAAAAGGAACGGTGTCATATACTTCTTCACATCCACTTACTCTGTATTCAACCAGAAATGATAAGATATACTATTCGGCCTTTAGCGGAAAAGGGAAAGGAAACCAAATTTATTTAGATAATAATGGAACCGGAGAAAAAAAGACGAATCAGTTTTGTGATTTTAATTATTTGATCCAGTGCGGGGAACAATATTTTATGGCAGCTGAATTGCTACACCATTACTGTATTGAACCAATTGTTTGTGATGCGGAGTTTCAGAATTGCAGCCGCGTTATGTTCGATAAGAAAGATGACCGTTTCACATGGATGGTAAGTACGGTTCCAAAGGAAAATAAAATAGTTTTCTCTCATTATTCAGACAATGAAATGAGAGAAGCAGATGACGTAGAAGGTGGTAATGCACCTTCTAAAATTGCCATGCTCGATTTGGAGACAAAAAAGACAGAAACTGTTTATGAAACGAAATATTATATAGACGGAATAGCGTGTGAGGGAAAAAAGCTGATATTAAGTTGTGCACCAAATGGAGTTACTACCAGACAGAAACATAAAATCTATGAGGTAAATTTAGATACAAAAAAGAGTGTAAGACTGAAACTGCCTTTTTATATAATGGATCAAATGGCTCTCTATGACAATATTCTGTATTTTTAGGATGGAAGGGGGATACAAGGGCATATATGCTTACAATCTTACTACAAAAGAATATGACGTTATTATGGAAGAAGTAGAAGATGAATTTATCAATGGATTTTCATTAAATTATTAATCTGAAAAAATTTATTTTTTATGGATTAGGTTATGCCATTGAGCGTGTCCTTGCCAGAACACACTCAGGCATAAAAGGATTCCTTTTTGAAAAAGAGCAATCACAACAACTGACACTGGCTGAATGCTTTGCTGGATTGGGTTTCAAGTGATAGCGGTTTGAAAAAATGGGGAAACTCAAAGCTGTGTAAAAATGTTATGACTGATTAAAACTTAAGTGTGAATAAAATGCTTACGATACGAGGAGGGTGTTTCCTGCATGAGCTGTAGGAAGGCACGATTGTAATAGCTGATGTTGTTGTACCCACAAAGGGTTGCAATTTCAGCTATTTTTTTGTTGCTCTGGGTCAGATATTCACAACTTTTGTAATTCGTTTCCGGTTAATATACTGGAAAGGCGTAAATCCGGTAAAATCTTTAAACAGGCGGCAAAAATGTCCCTCACTAAGTCCTGCATTATGGGGAAAGAATCTTCAGGGATATATTTTTCCATATAGTGATTCGATATGAAATCAACACATTCCCGTAGCTGCGGATATGTTTGGTGGCAGGAATGGTTCATTTGTATTTGTGCCATATGGTGATTGTACAGGAGTTGCCAAATAATAAGAAGGTTGCCACGCAATATAAGTTCACAATCTTCAATTTGGGTGTTAGATTGTATAAAAATATTTTTAAAAGTTCCAGAATATGGAATTGCCATTCCTCAGAAGAATGAATCGGGAGCATACAATTGGAAGCACTGTATAAAACTGGATAAAAGTAATGTTCGCAATAAGATGGAGTTATATCCATAATCATTTTGAGAGAGAAAACAATCGCATAAAAGGAACAATCTTCTGTTGGATCACCCATACGTTTTGCGCTGTGGAGTAGGTTTGGTGGGATAAAATGGCATCGCCTGCCTGCAAAGTAAATTTAGCATCTTCAATCTGGAACTGTACATTTCCTTGCTCAAGGTAGAAAAAAATTCCATCTCGGAATGGCAGTGGAGGTATAAGGCAGATGTCATGTTTGGGTAAAACAACTGTATGGTGTAGGGGAAAAAGGACGGATTGAGTCTGGTGTAAAATTTGCTCAATCAGATAAGAAGATTTGTCTGGTTGCATAGGTATCACATCCTTTCAGGTTTTTATTTGTTTCAATATTATGAAGTTAAATGTCTTTTGTGTAAGCATAATGGCACTTAGACCGTTTACTCCTAATATCATATTACCATAATATCAAAATAGTGTAAATATATGATAATATAGTTAAAGAAATTGCTGATATAAAGCAATATAATATTAGTATAAGAAAAGAATCCAGTGGAGGTGCACGAAATGGGAAAAATTACAATTTTAAAGGATAAACTGATTTTTGAGCGACGGGATGAACTGACAGTGATAGAGGCATATGGAGAAAACTGCCTTCGCTGCCGTTCTACAAAAAAATTCAAAGCTTTTGATGAAAATTGGACATTATTGCCACCGGCCAGTGAGAGGAATGTTTTGTAGAAGGAGATGAAAAAAGTGGCAACAATCCGTAATGGAATGGTATCTGCTACCATTGAAGCAGGACAGCCATGGTATGGGGGAATTATTTTCCTATTATCGGAAAGACAGGCAAATTCTTCATACAAAGTTTGAAGGGGAATATACGGGAAGAAATGTACATACTGAGGGAGATCATTATCAGATTAAAGTTATTTTTGATGCAAAATGAAGGGGAACATTTTTACGGTCTCGGACAAGAACAGGAGAATCAGTTCGATCGGAAAGGAAGCACCTGTAATTTGCAGCATTATAATACAAAAAAGTCAGCAGTTCCGGGTTGTATATTCTTCATTTGGATATGGATTTTTATGGAACAACCCGGCACCGGGACGGTGTGAAACAACAAACAATCATACGATGTGGGTGGCAGATAGTGCCTATCAGGCTGATTATTTGATTTATGCAGGTGAAACTCCCGCGGATGTGTTGAAAAATATATTGCGATTTGACGGGATATGCCCCTGAAGTTTCCAGAGTGGGCAGCCGGATTCTGGCAGAGCAAGCTTCGGTATGAGAGTCAGGAGGATTTGTTGGAAGTTGCCAGAGAATATAAAAAAGAGAGGAATTCCGATAACAGCTATTGTTATTGATTATTTTCACTGGACAGAGCAGGGAGAATGGAAATTCGATCCGGAGTATTGGCCGGATCCGGCGGCAATGTGCAGGGAATTGAAAGAAATGAAAATTGAACCGGTTGTATCAATTTGGCCTACGATTAACCCAAAGAGTGAAAACTACGAGGAGATGAATGAAGCGAACATGCTCGTGCGCACGGAAAACGGGCAGTATGGGACATTTGAATTTTACGGACAGCAGACATTTATTGATGTAACACATCCGAAAACAGGAAGTTTTGTATGGGACAAAGTAAAAAGAAAATTACTATAAATATGGAATTCACATTTTGGCTGGATGAGGCAGAGCCTGAAGTGCATCCGCAGCAATATTCGAATTTGAAATTCTATGCTGGAAATGGCGCACAAAGTGCAATGTTATATCCTTATTATTACAGTAAAATGTTTTATGAAGGGCTTAAATCTGAAGGTGAGACGGATATTATCCTGCTCACTCGTGCCGCTTATCCGGAACGCAGAAATTTGGCTCTCTTGTATGGAATGGGGATATTATGTCAACGTTTGAAGCACTTCGTATGAGTGTAAAAACAGGACTTTCTATGGCAATGAGCGGTATCCCATGGTGGAATAGTGATATTGGCGGATTTCTTGTGGGTGATATTGAAAGCGATTATTTCAAGGAACTTGTTGTGCGATGGGCACAATTTGGGGTATTTAGTCCGGTTATGCGCCTTCACGGTTCACGGCTGCGAACAAAAATCAAAAGGACCGCCATCCGGATGTGAAAGAAAGAAGCGGCGGTGACAACGAAATATGGAGTTTTGGAGAAGAAAAACTACAAAATATTAAAAGGACTGGTCGAACTGCGTGAACGATTACGCCCTTTATATCTGCCACTATATGGATTTGGCTTCGGAGACGGGTGCTCCCATTATGCGTCCAATGTTTTTTGATTATTACGAAGATGAAGTTTGTTATACACTGGAGGATCAGTATATGTTTGGGGAAGACATATTATTTGCTCCAATTTTCGGCTCAGGGGCAGACTGGGCGTGAAGTGTATCTTCCGGAAGGAAGCTGGATTGATGTCAATACAAAGGAGGTGTATGAAGGGAAAAAAAATGGGTGACCTGTACGGCACAATTACATCAGTTTATTGCATTTGTAAGAGAAGGAAGTAATGTAATCAATGTATTTTAAGAAACGAAGGAGGGTTTTGAAATGAAAATGAAAAAATATTTATGTGCATCATCTCTTTTCTAGTGCTGGCGGGGATGTGGCTGTTTTTAAAGCAATATTTGTGAAAAAGGAACCTGCATAAAAACAGGTTCCTTAAATGAGGGAAAATCCCTGTCGAAGAATGGAAGTCCAGTTACTTTTCTGATAGAGAAATCGGACTATGATTACAGTCTGCTTTTCTTCATCAATTATATAAAAAAGGCAAGATAATTATTGATTATCACAAAACGAATGCCCCAGCTTGCAAGAACCGGATCATCTACCAGACGGAACTTCTGTGGCAGGTCTGCTAATGAGCCTATCTGTTCAGTCACAGCATCTAACAGATTATTTGCGGCATTAGGATTTTTGAGGGCAAATTCGATGTAATCCGCAGCACGCATAATATCGTGTTCTGCGGTGGAAGTGATATGAACTTGATAGCTCATCGACTGCGGCGGCTCCGAATATCAGCCATGGCTTCTTGAAACGGTCTGGTATTGCCAGCGGCAATATCGTCCATTCCTTCCTTGAGTTGGCTGTAAAGTTCAAAGCGGCTGGTCAATTCCTCGTATGCCTCAATGCTCATTACAGCAAGGTCACCTTTTCCATTCTTCGTAATAAAAACAGGTTCCGGGTAGTTATGACAGTAGGTCGATATTTCATTATAATTGTTCCGCAAGTCAGCACTTGATTTAATGGTTGGCATAAAAACACTTGCTTTTTATAAACAAAATTATACATAAATTTTGTTATAGCGTCAATGATATATTAATAGAGAATGATTAATTTTATCTCAAGAGTACTTTTATTAAATCATGCATATTTTGCCTGTATGGTAATTTGGTGTTATATACTTGATGGATGAGGAGATGGAGACGGCGATTATGACACAAGTTAAGTTTGTATCTTTATGGACAAAGAAAATTTAATATGATATAGTATAAGATGTTTGTTGGTTTTCTTTATGTGTAAGAAAACTTGTATGTGGAAAAAAGGAATGGAAAGGAACTTGATAGCATGAAACTCGGAATCGTGGGGCTTCCCAACGTAGGAAAAAGTACATTATTTAATTCATTAACAAAAGCAGGAGCAGAATCGGCAAACTACCCATTTTGTACGATTGACCCAAATGTCGGAGTCGTACCGGTGCCGGATGAAAGACTGGATGTATTGACTAAGATGCATGAGTCGAAGAAGACTGTACCGGCAGTTATTGAATTTGTAGATATTGCAGGATTAGTAAAAGGAGCATCCAAGGGAGAAGGATTAGGAAACCAGTTCTTGTCAAATATTCGAGAGGTGGATGCCATTGTACATGTTGTCCGCTGCTTTGAAGATACGAATATTGTTCATGTAGACGGAAGCATTGATCCGCTGCGTGATATTGAGACAATTAATCTGGAACTTATTTTCTCGGATGTTGAAATCTTAGACCGCCGTATTGCCAAGACAGCACGCGGTGCGAACAATGATAAGAAACTTGCCAAAGAAGTAGAAATGATGAAGCGTTTGAAAAGATTTTTTGAAGAAGGACATTTGGCAAAAGAATTTTGAACTTTTGGATGAAGAGGAAGAAGAGTGGTTTAAGGAATATAATCTTTTGACAGCAAAACCAGTTATTTATGCGGCAAATGTATCAGAAGATGATTTGGCAGACGATGGTGCATCCAATGAACAGGTAGCAAAGGTGCGCGAGTTTGCAAAAAAGAGGAAAAATCAGAAGTGTTTGTTATCTGTGCGCAGATTGAGCAGGAGATTGCGGAACTGGATGACGATGAGAAGAAGATGTTTTTGGAGGATTTGGGACTTTACTGAGTCCGGTCTTGAGAAACTGATTCGTGCCAGCTACCGCATTCTTGGTTTGATTAGTTTTTGACAACCGGTCCGGATGAGACGCGCATGGACGATTACAGAAGGAACGAAGGCACCGCAGGCGGCAGGTAAAATTCATACGGATTTTGAACGCGGATTCATTCGTGCGGAAGTGGTAAGCTATGATAATCTGGTAGAGCAATACAATGGATATAACGGAGCAAAAGAAAAAGGTCTTGTGCGCTCCGAAGGAAAAAGAGTATGTTGTACAGGATGGCGATGTTGTATTGTTTCGCTTTAATGTATAAAAATCGATTATAAAATGAAAGAGGGGTATTTGGGATGAGTCAAGGGGCAGATATTGCATTTCCACATTTGGGAATTACCATTGGACATTTGCCAAAAGGAATTACCATCGGTGGATTCACGATTGCTTTTTATGGTATTATCATTGCCTGTGGTATGCTTGCCGGGCTTATGCTGGCGAGATGGCAGGCAAAGAGAACCGGGCAGGAGCCGGATGTTTACCCGATTATGCGATTTGGGGAATTATTTTTGCGATTATCGGAGCACGCTTATATTATGTAGCGTTTAGCTGGGATGCCTATAAGAACAATTTATTGCAGATTTTAACACACGAGGCGGCGGACTTGCGATTTATGGTGGTGTAATTGCTGCTGTACTTACTGCAATTATCTATTGTAAAAAAAAAAAATACAGTTTCTTTTGTTTGCCGATACGGCTGTGCCGGGACTGGTGCTTGGACAGATTATCGGACGGTTTGGTAATTTTATGAACCGGGAGGCATTTGGAGAATATACGGATTCGTTGTTTGCCATGCGCCTAAAGGTTAGTGATGTCACATCGGCAAATATTACTTCTACGATGAGAGAGCATATCAGCATACAAGATGGCATTCGTTATATTCAGGTGCATCCGACGTTCTTGTATGAAGCGGCATGGAATGTGCTAGTACTGACGGCAATGCTTTTTTATACGAAGAAAAAGAAATTCGATGGAGAGATTTTCTCATTTATCTCATCGGATATGGTCTTGGCAGAGCATGGATTGAGGGACTGCGTACCGACCAGTTACAGATTGGAACAACCGGAATTGCTGTATCACAGGTATTTTCGGCGGTTCTTGTAGTGGCTGGCGTGGTTGTCTGGATTTATCGGATGAGACGGTTGAAAAAGAAAGGAAAAAAATAACAAAACCAGGAAAAAGGTCCTGTTTGTCTCACGATATAAAGTAGATAAGCGGGGCCTTTTTTGCGTGCAAACAGGAAAAATTGGAATTAGGCTTTGCCAATTCCACTAAGTGGTGTATTATTAATGTAAAAGTGGTGAGAAGTGGAGTAAAGTGTCACGAAGTGGTAAATTTTATGCTTTATGTGGCAGGTTCACAAAGCCATGATGGGAAGTTGGTGAAGCACGATGTTTATGGGAACGTATGAGCATGGCCTTGACGCGAAAGGACGTGTGATTATTCCGGCGAAATTAAGAGAAGACTTAGGGGAGTCTTTTGTTGTGACGCTTGATTAGACGGTTGTCTGTTTGCGTATCCAATGAACGAATGGGAGGGTTTCATCGAAAAATTAAAAGAACTTCCCGGCACGAAAGAGGCCAGAATGCTTCAGAGACATTTCTTAGCAAATGCGGCACCATGTGAACTGGACAAGCAGGGACGTGCTTTGATACCGGCAAAATTACGTGAATATGCCGGACTTGCCAAAGAAACCGTTTTTGTCGGCGTCCTTTCTAAAATTGAAATTTGGAGTAAAGAGCGCTGGAATGAAAATGATGATTATGACAACATCGATGACATTGCCGAACATATGTCAGAGTTTGGCCTTAGTTTTTAGTCGGTGCAGGCAAGGAGGCAGTTATGGAATTTAAGCATGTGTCGGTTCTGTTAGAAGAAACCATAGACAGTCTGAATATTTGTCCGGATGGAATCTATGTAGATGGTACAACCGGTGGCGGCGGCCATTCGTATGAAATTGCAAAGCGAGTAGGAGACAAGGGGCGTTTAATCTGCATCGACCAGGATGCGGAGGCACTTGCTGCGGCGCGCGTGCGGCTGGCACCTTTGAAGAAAAGATAACTTTTGTAAAAGCAACTACGTACATATGAAAGAAGTGCTTTCGGAGTTGTCGATACCAAAGGTAAACGGTATTGTTTTAGACTTAGGTGTTTCTTCTTATCAATTAGACAATGCCGAGAGGGATTTTCTTATCGGGAAGATGCACCACTTGATATGCGGATGGATAGAGAGCAGAGTGTAACTGCCAAAGACATTGTAAATGAATACCCGGAATCGAACTTTTCCGCATTATTAAAGAATATGGCGAGGAACGATTTGCAAGAAGTATTGCAAGAAATATTTGCAGACAAAGAAAAGAAAAACCGATTGAGACGACCTTGGAATTAGTCGATTTAATACGCACTTCTATGCCGGCGAAAGCAAGAAACGGAAAAAGCCATCCGGCACAGAGAACATTTCAGGCAATCCGAATTGAATGCAACCGCGAATTGATGTGTTAAGACAGGCGCTTGACGACATGGTTGATTTGCTTTGTGATGGAGGAAGACTTAGCATCATCACCTATCACTCTTTAGAAGACCGCATGGTAAAGACAAGCTTTAAGAAACAGGAAAATCCATGTACCTGCCCGCCGGATTTCCCGGTTTGTGTCTGTGGAAAGAAACCAAAAGGAAAAAAGTTGTTACAAGGAAACCGATTCTTCCATCAGAAGAGGAATTAGAACGAAATACACGCTCAAAAAAGTGCGAAATTAAGAGTGTTTGAAAAAATAGAAAGTTAGGAGGAAGTTACATGGCAACACGGAGAACGCCATACGTATATGGAAGTGCGGCACCGAACATTGAGGTAATGCCGCGCAGGGAGATGATTACGAGAAGGAGACAGACAAGACCCGTCTCAGACCAAGACCAAAACGGAAGGCAAAAATTGATAAAGTTGCCGTGTTATTGACAGCACTTACTTTTTTTTGTTGTAATGGCTGCCGGTATCTTTATCTGCGTTTGCAATTTCAGTCTACCTATTTGAATAAAAGTGTGGTAAAATTGCAAAGTGAAGTAGTTGAAATGGAAAAGAAAAATGCAACTGCCGAGAAAGAATTGGACGACTCGGTTGATTTGACTGCTATTTATAACAAAGCAACGAAACAGCTTGGCATGGGTGGCAGCAAGTGAAAACCAGATGGATACTTATGAGAGCCGGAAGAGTACGCAGTTCGCACTCATGGGGATATTCCGGCAGAATAATTGTGAAAAGCACAAACCGGAATGGAGAGTAAGATATGGCTACACAGTATAATCAAGGACAATACTCTATCGAAGACGCAGAAGAAAGGAAAGCCGAAACGTTTTAGCAGAAAAAATGTGTATTACGGTATTTCTCGTCTTTTGCGTTGTTTGTTTACTTTTTGGGGTGTTGTTGTTTAAGATTTACCGCATCAACAGTAGGATGGAGACCGTTACCGCAAAGAGGCACTTTCGCAGCAGTCATATACAAATACGGTGTTGAATTACCAGCGCGGTGATGTTAAGGACCGTAACAATACTACATTGGCAGTCAGCGTGCGCAAATATGATTTGGTGTTAGAGCCACGGACACTTGGCAAAGATGAAAAAAAAAACAGGCAACAGTAGATGCAATTGCAAAAACATTTGGCGTGGCATCGTCTGTTGTGGAAGAAATAATTCAGAAAAAGCCAAACTCGATGTACGAGCATATTGACGGTTTAAAGGAACTGCCTGCAAAAAAGGTGGACAAGTTCAAAAAGCAGATAAAAAAAAAGAACGTTTAGAGGGCGTTTGGTTTGAGGAAGTGTACAAAAGAAATTATCCGCTGAAAACCGTTGGTGCAAGTATTATTGGTTTTATGAATTCAAATAATCAGGGAACTTACGGTGTGGAAGAACAGTACAATTCCGTTTTGAATGGAACGACAGGAAGAGAGTATGGTTATTTTGATTCCAATATGAATTTACAGCGAACCATTAAAGAAGCAAAAGACGGCAATTCGGTTGTTCTCACGATTGATGCCAATGTGCAGAAAATTATAGAGGATGAAATTGCGGATTTCCAAAGAACGGAACCGGTGCGAAGACGATTGCGATGATGGTCATGAATCCGAAAAATGGAGAAATTCTTGCTATGGCATCCAACTCCACATTCGATTTGAATGACCCACAGAATCTGGCGTCCATGTATTCGGAACAGAAGATTGCAGCGATGACAGACAAAGAGAAAAAACGAAAATCTTCTGTCTATGTGGTCGAATTTTTGCGTTGGCCCTGCCTATGAGCCGGGTTCTACATTTAAGCCGTTTACAATTGCTGCGGCGTTAGATGAAAATATTATCTCCGGAAAATCCACATTTTCAGTGTAACGGTGTAAAGAAAGTGGCTGACAGAGAAATTCACTGCAGCAACCGAAATGGACATGGCATGCTAGATTTGCGTCATGCTCTGATGGAATCCTGCAATGCAGCCCTTATGGATATCGGACTTGGATTGGGACGAAATAAATTTAGTAAGTATAACAAATTGTATGGATTTGGACAGCGCACCGGTGTAGATCTGCCGGGTGAAACTTCCGGTTTGATTCACACGAAAGAAGAATTGAATCCGGTAGAATTAGCGACAAGTAGTTTTGGACAGACGCAGACGGTTACGATGGTTCAGATGCTCAGTGGTTTTTCATCCCTGATTAATGGCGGAAATTATTATCAGCCGCATTTGGTAAAAAAGAAATTCAGAACAGTAACGGTGATGTGGTAAAACGATTGATCCGGTTATTGTGAAACGAACAACGAGTGAGGATACCAGTTCGAAATTAAGAAGTTACTTAAAATCAACGGTAGAAGAAGGAACTGCGGCACCGGCACAGGTAAAAGGATATTCCATTGGCGGAAAGACCGGTACGGCGGAAAACGACCGGTATCGGCAAAAGAAGTACTTAGTTTCCTTTATTGGCTGTGAGCCGGCAGAAGACCCGAAGTGGCTTATTATGTGATTATTGATGAGCCTCATGTAAAAGACCAGGCGCACTCTACCTATGCGACCGAATTTTCGTCGAAGGTGATGAAACGTGTTCTTCCGTTTTTTGGGACAATATGCTTCTTCGTCTCAAACAAAGCAGGATGCGAAACAAGAATAGGAATGATGAAGGGGCATATCTGAGCTCTCCATACAATACACTGTAATAATGAGAAAATCAGGAGCTTGTTTATGGAAAACCGACATCGAACATACCAACGTCAGTCAATGGGGTTGGTATTTTTTCTCTTTGTGCTTGTACTTTTTAACACTGCTTGGCAGGCTTTTTATCTCATGATAGGAAAAGCGGATTATTATGGAGTACAGGCGAAGGAACTTCATGAGCGTGAGCGAAAGATTAAGGCGGAACGAGGAGAAATCAAGGACTGTCACGGCAATGTATTAGCGGCAAATCGGTCCGTATCGACTATATCCGTAATCCACAGTCAGATGAAGGAGCCGGAACGGGTGATAACCCTTTTGTCGAAGGAATTGATGTTAGACGAGAAAGAGGTCCGGAAAAAAAAGTGGAGAAGGTTTCTTTGCGTGAAAAAATTAAATCGAACGTGGATAAGGAGACTTCGGATCGAATACGAAATTACAAATTGGCGGGTGTTACCGTCGATGAGGACTATAAAAAAGAGAGTACCGCTATGACTCGCTGGCATCAAAGGTGCTTGGTTTACCGGCGGTGATAATCAGGGAATTATCGGTTTGGAAGTATCTTATGAAAAATATTTAAAAAGGATTGGATGGCTCGATTTTGACAATGACGACCGCTTATGGTACGGAAATTGAAAATGGAGCCGAAGACCCGCATTGAGCCGGTGGCAGGCTGGACATTAAATACCAGTCTTGATTTACCGGTGATGGAATACACGGACCAGTTAGCCAATTATCTGCTGAAAAGAAACAGGCGAAAAGCGTGGATATTATTGTTATGAATCCTCAGAATGGAGAGATTTATGCAATGGCATCGGCACCGGAATTTAACTTAAATGATCCATACCGGATTTCCGGAGATTTGAGTAAAATGTCGGCAAAGGAAAAGAGTGAAAAGAGAAATGCCATGTGGCGGAACTCTTGTGTGTCGGATACTTATGAACCGGGTTCCACATTTAAGATATTGACAACGGCGGCAGCACTCGAAAAAGGTGTTGTGAAGATGACGGACCGTTTTCGCTGCCCTGGTTATAAAATAGTGGAGGACAGACGGATACGCTGTCATAAAAAAGGAGGACACGGCAGTGAGACATTTTTAGATGGCATTATGAATTCCTGCAATCCGGTTTTTATTGAAGTGGGCGCAAGAGTCGGTGTATCTGACTTTTTCCGCAAGATGTCAGATTTTGGATTGATGAATCGGACGGGGATTGATGTGCCGGGGAGGCGTCGACCATTATACATAAAGAAAAAATGTAGGAGCCGTTGAACTGGCAACGATGTCTTTTGGCCAGTCCTTCCAGCTCTCGCCGATAAGACTTGTAAGCCTTGCAGGTTCCATGATAAACGGAGGGTATTCCATTACACCGCATTTCGGTGTCAGCGCAGTTAGTGCCGATGGCGGTCTTATGAAACATTTTTCATACGGAAAGAAAGAGCGTGTTGTCTCAAAAGAAACTTCGGATTTGATTCGGATGGCACTAGGCAAGGTTGTTTCAGAAGGAACCGGACATAAGGCTTCTGTGAAAGGGTTTTCCGTTGGCGCAAAACAACGGAACAAGTGAGAAACTTCCGCGCGGCAATGGAAAATATATTGCGTCAACCATTGGTTTTGCTCCGGTCGAGAATCCAAAAGTTATTGCACTTGTGCGGATTGATGAACCGCAGGGCCTATACTATGGAGGTACTGTGGCAGCACCGGCAATTGCTGCGCTGTTTGAAAACATTCTCCCTTATTTATGCAAAAACTGATTTTGCTGAATAAGTGCTTGCGGTAAGGCTCGTAATGGTATAAAATAGACACGTGCGTTGACGTACTTAATAAGATAAGAAGAGGTGGATATGAATGAATAATCTAAGTCTTAGTGTGTTTATGCCGGTTATAATTTCTTTTTTAATCAGCGTGGTATTTTGCCCGATTTTTTGATTCCTTTTTCTGAGGAAATTAAAGTTTGGACAGACCGAGCGTGAAGAAGGACCACAGTCTCATTTGAAAAAGAATGGAACACCGACAATGGGTGGTCTTGTGATTTTGGCAAGTATTTTGCTGACCTCCTTAATTTATATTGGCAAATTTACGGAAATTCTTCCCGTTTTATTTATGACACTTGGTTTTGGTCTGATTGGTTTCTGGATGACTACATCAAGGTGGTAAAAAACGTTCGCTTGGGTTGACTCCTTTGCAGAAGATGGCATTGCAGTTTATTGTGACCGGTGTATTTATTTACTATTACTTCAAAATTGCCGGTTTGGATACATCCATTAAAATTCCGTTTGTAAGCGGAGATGGATTCGTTATGCCAACATGGCTGTTTATCATTTTGTTTTTATTGTCGTACTTGGTACGGTAAATGGTGTAAACTTTACCGATGGCTTAGATGGTCTGGCATCCGGTGTAACCGTAATTGTAGCAACATTCTTTACGATTGCTGCACTGAGTCTGAATCCATCAATGACACCGATTACAGGAGCCGTGGTAGGAAGTCTTTTAGGATTTTTACTGTTTAACACATATCCCGCGAGAGTTTTCATGGGTGATACCGGTTCGTTAGCCCTTGGTGGTTTTGTGTCCTCCATTGCGCTGATGCTTCATATGCCGTTATTTATTGTGATTATCGGCTTGATTTATCTGGTAGAAGTCCTTTCTGTTATTTTGCAGGTTGGTTATTTTAAACTGACTCACGGAAAGAGAATTTTCAAAATGGCGCCAATTCATCATCATTTTGAGTTGTGCGGTTATTCAGAGACACAGGTTGTAGCAGCATTTAGTATTGTTACAGCATTATTATGTCTGGTTGGTATTATGGCATTGTAATTTACCGGAGAAGGGATGAATAAAATGGATTTAGAGAATCAAAAAGTATTAGTTGCCGGACTAGGAAAAAGTGGCATGGCAGCATATGAACTGCTGAAAAATATGGGCGCCAAGGTCAGTTTATTTGACGGAAAAAAAGATTTGGATGTGTCCGGTTATGACGCACCGGTTTTTCTTGGCAAAATGACAAAAGAGGAACTTGCCGGTTTTGCCTGTGCGGTGTTTAGTCCGGGTGTTCCGTTGGATATTGATTTGGCAAGTGAACTGCGTGAATTAAACATTCCAATCATTGGTGAGATTGAACTTGCTTTTCTCTGTGAAAAAGGAGTTGTGGCAGGAATTACCGGAACAAATGGTAAAACAACGACAACAACGCTTGTTGGTGAGATTATGAAAGCTTACAAAGAAAAAAAGTTTTTGTTGTCGGAAATATTGGTAATCCGTATACGAAAGAAGTGGAGAAAAGCGCTGCCGATTCGGTTACGGTGGCAGAAATCAGTAGTTTCCAGTTGGAGACGATTGATACGTTCCATCCGGTTGTGAGTGCGGTTTTAAATATTACACCGGACCACTTAAACCGGCATAAAAAACAATGGAAGAGTACATACGGGTAAAATTATCCATTACGAAAAATCAGACAAAAGAGGATTTGTGTGTACTTAATTATGAGGATGACGTTTTACGTGACAGTGCGAAAAGAAATGCCTTGTGAAGTGACATTCTTTAGCAGCAAACAAAAAGATTGCAAATGGTTTGTACCAGAATGACAACAAAGATATTGTGGACGCCAAAACAGGTGAGGCTCTGATGAATATGTCGGAGTGCAATCTGCCGGGGGACCACAATTGCGAAAAATATTATGGCGGCTATTTTAATTACAAGAAAATTAGGCGTTCCGATGGATACGATTCTTTCTGTTGTAAAGAAATTTCAGGCGGTGGAGCACCGTGTTGAATTTGTCAAAACGGTAAGAGGTGTTGATTATTATAACGATTCGAAAGGAACGAATCCGGATGCTGCGATTAAGGGAATTCAGTCGATGAGCAAACCGACGGTCCTGATTGGCGGCGGCTATGATAAAGGCGGCGAATTCGATGAGTGGCTTCAAAGTTTTGGCGGCAGAGTAAAAAAACTTTTTTGCTTATGGGTGAAACCAAAGATAAAATTGCAAAGACTGCTGAGAAACTTGGATTTACCGATTACGAGTTTGTCGAATCTTTGCAGGAGGCGGTATCACGTGGTGCAGAACTTGCATCCGAAGGTGATGCGGTGCTGTTATCTCCGGCTTGTGCGAGCTGGGATATGTTTGATTCGTACGAGCAGAGAGGAACTTTGTTTAAAAGAGTATGTTCGAAATTTATAAAGGGAGTCAGGAGGGACTGCTGTGAATAAGAAAAAAGGGCAAGAGCCGGCAAAACAGAACAGAGTTCATTTGATTACAGTCTGCTGTTGATTACGCTGTGTCTGGTTGGATTTGGTATGCTGATGATTTACAGTGCCAGTTCCTATACGTCGCAGGTAAAATATGGGGATTCTGCTTATTTTCTTAAAAAAACAGGCGGTTGGTGTTATTGTCGGTGTCGTGGCGATGTTAATTGTTGCGAAATTTGATTACCGGCTGTTTACGAAACGACTGCCTTTACTGCGGATGCGGTTTGTGACTTTTTGTATCTGGTTGCCGTTGTCCTTCAATTGGCAGTATTGTTTGTGGGAGCGGAATTAAATGGTGCGAAACGATGGTTGTTTATCGGACCGATTTCCATTCAGCCATCCGAGATAACTAAAATCGTTGTTATTCTGATAACAGCTTATTTAATTCAAAAGAGACCGCAGGATATGAGTAAACCGATTGGAATTATAAGAGTGTTTCTTCCGATTGGATTTTTAGCGGTTTTAGTAGCCATGGAAAACTTAAGTACCGCGATTGTCATTTTTATTATCTGGTTTGGCATGTGCTTTGTTTCGGCAAAGAAAAAAAATGGTGGTATGTCGGTGTGTTTCTTGCCGCTGCTGCATTGGTGGCGATTTATATATCCTTTGGTGCGGGATTCCGTTCTGACCGTATTGAAGTGTGGCGGAATGTAGAGGGAACCGAAAAAAGGATATCAGATTTTACAGGGATTATACGCCATTGCTTCCGGCGGTTTATTTGGAACCGGACTTGGTGAAAGTATGCAGAAACTCGGATTTATTCCGGAATCGCATAACGATATGATTTTTTCTATTATATGTGAGGAACTTGGCATGATTGGTGCCGGAATTGTCATCATGATGTTTGTCATTATGATGTGGCGTGTATTTTGAATTCTCCTGCCATGACATCACCGGATTTGTTCTCCGGTCTTATCTGCACCGGCGTCATGATTCACATTGCGGCCCAGGTTGTCATTAATATTGCCGTTGTTACGAACTCTATGCCATCAACCGGAATTCCGCTTCCGTTTATTAGTTATGGTGGTACATCAGTCATGATTTTTGATGGCGGAAATGGGCCTGGTTCTCGGAATTTCCACAAAAATGTAAAAAGCACGTAAGGCACGAGCAGGCATACAATAAGTTTGAGAACGTATTGATGTGGTGACTTTATGGCGATTGAAATATGGGGCGGACAATGCGTACATGGAGAAAGCGTGGTACAGGGTAGTAAAATGCAGCCCTGCCGCTGATTGCGGCTGCGCTTTTTATGCGGTGAACAGACGATGCTCACAAATTGTCCCCAAATTCATGATGTAGAAGTGATGCTGTCTCTAGTGGAAGAATTAGGGGCAGCGTTTTGATTGAAGGACACCAGGTGGTGATTGATTCGCATACGTTCGACAAGACGGTGATTTGTCAGATGCCGTAAAAGAACTGCGAGCTTCTGTCTTGTTAATGGGGGCATGTCTTGCAAAATTTGGTGAGGTGACAATTTCTTATCCGGGAGGCTGTTCGATTGGAAAGCGTCCGATTGATTTTCACATTCACGCCTTTCAGAAAATGGGGAGCAGAGATTGTGGAAGAGGAAGATAAGATGATTTGCCGGTGTATAACACCACTTCATGGTGCACATATTCAACTTCCATTTCCGAGTGTAGGAGCAACGGAAAATATTATTTTAGCGGCTTCTTTGGCAGAGGGAGAGACCATCATTGGAAATGCTGCACGTGAACCGGAAATTGTAGAACTGTGCCGCTTTTTATTGAAAGTGGCAGGAGCAAAGATTTTGGCGAGGGAACCAGACGAATCCGAATTGTGGGACAGAAGAAACTCTGCGGTGTTCCGTGGACTGTATGCGGTGACCGGATTGTGTTTTTTTACCTTTGCCATGTTAGTGGCGGGCTGCGGCAGCAGTCTTACCTTAAGGTCTGAGGATTTGTTTGGCGAAAAGGAAAGAGAAATCTGGCATTGTCTGGGTGGCGAGGAGACAAGAGAAAAGCACTATGTCCGGTTAGAGAAAAAAGACCGGCAAAAGCTATTTCTTACGTTGCTACCGGACCATATCCTGCATTTCCTACGGATGACCAGTCATTGCTTCTTCCGGTTTTGGCAAAAGCAAACGGGGTAAGTACGATAGAGGAAAAAGTGTTTGAAAACCGTTTCCGTCTGATTGGGCAGCTTCATAAAATGGGGGCTAACATTGATTTTGTAAGTAACCGAGCAAGAATTATTGGCGTGACAAAGCTTCACGGGGCAAATGTCGTAGCATGGGATTTGCGAAGCGGAGCGGGACTTGTGGTTGCGGCAGCAATGGCAGATGGAAAAACCCGGATTGAGCAGGAAAATCTGATTGAGCGCGGTTATGAAAATTTAGTTTCCCGTGTCAGTGAGATTGGAATCCGGGCAAAAAAATGTTTGTGAGAAAGGATGGCTTCAATGGAAGAACAAAGGAAAAGTCATAAAGGACTGTGGGTAATCGGAGCGGTTGTTGTGATACTCTTATTCTGTGCTTTTTTCTTTCGTGTGAAAAAGTATCGATTGAGGGAAATACCTATTACAGCAGCCGTGAAATGGAAGAAAAAATTCCAGTCAAATATATTTGAGAAAAAAATATTTTGACATTCTGGCTTATGCAGAAGTTATCGTTAACTCCGGATTTGCCATTTGTACGTGAATATGAAGTGAATTATCCGTCTACGAATGAGATTCATATTAAACTGTATGAGAGAAAAGCATTGTGGCAGGAATTGCGTATTCGAACCAGTATATTTACTTTGATAAAGATGGTATTGTACTGCAAAAGCTCGGACAAAGCCGTAAAGGGAATTCCTTTGTTTGAGACGAAGAATCTGACGACTTTTACGTTATATTCAAAAGTGCAGATGGAAGATGATTCCCTTTTGAGCCAGATTTTAAATTTGGCAAATCTTTTTAAGCACTATAACGTGAACTGGGATAAAGTTATATTTGACAGTAAGAACAGAAGCTTATCTGTACGCCGATGAAATTCAGGTGTCTCTTGGTAAAAAAGAGAATTATGACGAAGAAATTTCTGCGCTGTCGAGCGTGCTTGCCAAGGTTGAGAAAAACGGACAGACCGGCGAAATTGATTTGAGAAATTATAAAGTTGGCGGTGATGTCATTTTAAAACAGCCAAAAAAATGAATAAGTTGCTATTTTTGTAAATTTGTACTTGATTATTCATGCAAAAAACGTATTATATAATTATATGTGACTGTGCATAATGATTTCTATTGAATATAGAAGGAGGAACTGTTGTGTTAGAGATTATGACGAGTGAGGCAGAGAATGAAACAGCGAATCTACTTGTAATTGGTGTTGGTGGAGCTGGGAATAATGCCGTGAATCGAATGATAGATGAGGGCATCAAAGGTGTCGAGTTTGTATGTATTAACACGGACAAGCAGGTTTTGAAACGCTGCAAGGCACCGATTTGTATGCAGATTGGGGAAAAACTGACAAAGGGACTCGGTGCCGGAGCAAAGCCTGAAATCGGTGAGAAGGCTGCAGAAGAGAGCCGTGATGAATTAGCTGAGATTGTAAAAGATGCCGATATGGTATTTGTTACTTGCGGTATGGGCGGTGGTACCGGTACCGGTGCAGCACCTGTTGTTGCTAAAATTGCAAAAGATATGGGTAAATTGACGGTAGGTATCGTCACAAAGCCATTTAATTTTGAAGGTAAAATACGTATGAAAAATGCACTCGGTGGAATTGAGAAACTCAAAGAGTGCGTGGATACACTGATTGTAATTCCAAACGATAAACTGCTTGCAATCTGCGACCGCAGAACGACGATGCCAGAGGCATTGAAAAAAGCAGATGAAGTATTACAGCAGGGTGTTCAGGGTATTACCGATTTGATTAACACACCGGCACTGATTAATCTTGACTTTGCTGATGTTGTAACAGTAATGAAAGATAAAGGAATTGCACATATTGGTATCGGTGAAGGTAAAGGCGATGAGAAGTGCATCGATGCTGTGAAACAGGCAATCACCAGTCCGCTTCTGGAGACATCCATTGACGGCGCAACACATGTTATTATCAATGTGTCCGGTGAGGTTAGTCTGATTGAAGCCAATGAGGCTGCTACTTATGTTCAGGAACTGGCAGGAGAAGATGCAACAATTATTTTCGGTGCCATGTACGATGAGACAAGTTCGGATTCTGTTATGATTACAGTAATTGCAACCGGACTTGATCAGGAATCAAAACCTGCTTCCGCTTTCAGTTCCAATTTTGGTGCATCCGCTACACCAAGTTTTTTTGAAAAATCGTCAAACGACTCCGCAGAAAAGTGGTTTGAGTTTTTAGATGGATTTAACAGTCAGGCAAAGAAAAGCCCGGTTTCCGGAGTTTCCCCGACAAGAGCCACAGAACGTCAGGCGGTAAAAGAAGAGATGCCGGTAGTGAGCCGTGGAATTGCAAATCCAATGTCAAATGACAAACAGGGAATGGATGATATTAAGATTCCTACATTCCTTACCAATAAGAAACAGGAGGACTAAAAAATGTCAACATTGAAGATGATTGCGACAGTAGCATATATCATTATTTGTATTGCACTCGTAATTGTAGTATTAATGCAGGAAGGTAAAACATCAGGTCTTGGCGCTTTGAGCGGTGCTGCAGAGACAGTTATTGGTCAAAAAACAAGGGTCGTTCCCAGGAGGGGAATGCTTGTTAAAATCACCAGAGTACTTGCCATATTATTTGTTGTATTATCGGTAGTTCTTTGTACTTCATGGTTAGACTAAAAAAGATTTGTTTGTGAATCAGGCATACGATAACAAAGTAAGACACTTCCTCACAGCAGTTTGAGGAGGTGTTTTTGTTTTATCTTTGGAAATAGAGATATGAGGAGAAATAAAATGCAGGAAGAAAGAATGCACGAGCGGGAACACATGATTTTATCTTTTGTGGAAGATGAACATTACCGTCCGATGAAAATAAAAGAAATGGCAGCACTTATGAATGTTCCGAAGAAACAGAGAGGAGAATTTCATGAGGTTCTTGACCGCCTTATTGCAAAAGGGAAAATTGCGATAAACCGCAGGGGGCTTGTCGGACTACCGGAGGAAAATATTGTTGTTGGAGAATTTATGGCAAACCCAGAAAGGATTTGGTTTTGTAAGAGTGGAAGGACATAAAGAGGATATTTTTATTCCGGAACCTTATTGCAACCATGCCTTTCATGGTGATTTAGTAAAAAGTTCTTTTTTGAAAAAGAGTGCCGGGATGTCGGGAAGACGGCCGGAAGGTGAAGTAATTCAAATTGTGAAACGTGCCATTCATACAGTTGTTGGAACGTTTCAGAGAAAAGGGAAAATCACATTTGTCCTGCCGGATAATTTGAAATGGAATCAGGATATTTATATTCCAAAGGGAGCAACTTTAGAGGCGGAAAATGGACATAAAGTAGTTGTGGAAATTACGGATTACGGAGATGACAAAAAAGTCCGGAAGGTTATGTGACACAGATATTAGGTCGTCCAAGCGATCCGGGTGTAGATATTATGTCGATTGTGAAAGGGTTTGGTCTGCCGGATTCATTTTCGGATGAAGTGATGGCACAGGTGGCAAAAATTCCACTTGTTGTGGAGTTGTCTGAGATTGGTGGACGTGTGGATTTAAGAAATCAGGACACTGTCACCATTGACGGGGAGGACGCCAAAGATTTGGATGATGCGATTACACTAAATAAGACAGCAGAGGGCGAGTATGAACTTGGTGTTCACATTGCGGATGTATCCCATTATGTTACGGAACATTCGCCGCTTGATAAAGAAGCACTCAATCGTGGGACAAGTGTTTATTTAGTCGACCGCGTAATACCAATGCTTCCGTTTGCACTTAGCAACGGAATCTGCTCGTTAAATGCGGGTGTTGATCGTCTGGCGTTAAGCTGTATGATGACAATTGATAAAAAGGGACAGGTGAAATCCCATCGTATTGCAGAGACGGTGATTCGTGTGAATGAGCGGATGAGTTATACGGATGTGAATGACATCGTAAATCATGGCAAAAGAAACCGCGAGCGGTATGAGAAACTTTGTTCGATGTTTGAGGCAATGAAAGAACTGGCTTTGATTCTTCGCAAAAGAGAATAAAGAAAGGTTCCATTGACTTTGATTTCCGGAGTGTAAAAAAAATTAGATGACAAAGGGCATCCGATTGCTATTGAACCATACGATAGAAATATTGCAACCAAAATAATTGAAGAATTTATGCTGGCGGCAAATCAGGTTGTGGCAGAAGAATATTTTGGAGAGAGGTTCCATTTTTACAGAACGCATGAAGTTCCGGATGAAGAGAAGATAAAGAAACTAGCACATTTACAATAATTTCGGTTATCATATTCATGTGCATGATGAAGTAAAGCCAAAGGAGATTCAGAAACTTCTTAGTCAGGTGGAAGGAACCCCGGAAGAAGCTCTGATCAGCAGACTTACATTACGCCCATGTGCCAGGCAAAATATACAACAGAAAATACAGGGCATTTTGGATGGCAGCGAAGTATTATACGCATTTTCACTTCTCCAATCCGCCGTTATCCGGATCTCCAGATTCACAGAATCATTAAGGAGAACCTGCGCGGACGATTGAATGAGAAATCGTATAGAACATTATGACAAGATCCTCCCGGAAGTAGCGAAGCAGTGTAGTGACAGAGAACGACTGGCAGAAGAGACAGAACGTGAAGTTGTGAAGATGAAAAAAGCAGAGTATATGCGCATGCATATTGGAGAAGAGTACGAAGGTGTCATTTCCGGTGTTACAAAATGGGGAATTTATGTAGAACTTGACAACACAGTCGAAGGAATGATTCGCCTTGCGGATATGGATGATGACCATTATGAATATCAGGAGGAAAAATGTACCGCGTGATTGGGCATTATTCCGAAAAGAATATAGTATGGGGCAAACCGTAAAGATTCGTGTGATTGAGCGGACCGGCTGACCAGAACGATTGATTTTGCGATTGCCGATAACTCGCCAAAAGACAGTGAATAAAGGAGAAAAAAAGCATGGGAAAGAAACACGCAAATTAATTGCAAATAATAAAAAAAAAAGCATGGCATGATTATTTTATAGAAGAAAAGTATGAAGCAGGTATAGAACTTGTTGGCACGGAGGTGAAATCTCTCAGACAGGGGCATTGCAGCATTAAGGAGGCATTTATCCGGATTGACAAAAAAAATGAAGTGCAGATTTACGGTATGCATATTAATCCGTACGAAAAAGGAAATATCTTAATAAAGATCCGCTGCGTGTAAGAAAACTTCTGCTTCACAAATATGAGATTCGCAAACTGATTGGAAAGATGAATCAAAAAAGGTTATACGTTAGTTCCGCTCAGTGTATATTTTAAGGGAAGTTTGATAAAAGTCGAGATTGCTTTGGCAAAAGGTAAAAATTATATGACAAACGTCAGGATATTGCTAAAAGACCAGCGCCGGGCGGCAGAACGGGAGTTTAAAGTGAAAAATTTATAAAAAATGTTGACATCAAAAAAAAAATGAGAGTATATTAGTAGCAGATGGAAAAACCGTTGACCGAGAATAGTAGGTGTCTATGTCGTTTTCAGAGAGTTGCCGGCAGGTGCGAGGCAATAGCCAGTGGACAGTGAATGGACTCGGGAGGGCAGCTTGAAATCAAATCTGAGAGTAGACGCTGACGGAAACCTGGACCGTTATCTACAGGAATGCATGATGGTGCATGATTGAGTGGATTACTTTGTAATCAATGTGGTGGTACCGCAGGAGAATTTACAGCTCTTGTCCCTATATCCGAAGAAGGATAGGATAAGAGCTTTTTTTTTATTTCCTAAGATTACTGATTATACTTGATTCAATCACACCGTTCCAAAAGCGATAAATGCTTTAGAATGGAGGTAAGTATGACAACAAAAACGTTAGAAGAAGTGAAAGAACTGGCAAAAGGGTATGATTTAGTACCGATTCAGGAAGAAATTTTTGCCGATTTGGTTACGCCGATTCAGTTGTTAAGAAAAAAATTGCGGCAGGAAAAAGAATTATTATCTGTTAGAGAGTGTTGAGGGAGGAGAGAGAAATGGGGACGGTATTCGTTCCTCGGATATGACCCTGTTATGCGGGTTTCCTGCAGGGAAAATACAGTAACGATAAAACAAAGACAGGAGACAAAAACGGTTGAGACAGACGATTGTTTCCGGATATTAAGAGATATCTTAGCAGAGCATAAAGCTCCTAAGATTGAAGGAATGCCACCATTTGCCGGTGGGTTTGTCGGATATTTTGCCTATGCGATGATTGCTCAGGCGGAAAAGAAACTCTCGGTTAAGAGGGGTGAATTTGAGGATTACGATTTGATGATGTTTGATAAGGTGATTGCCTATGACCATTTGAAACAAAAAATTGTCCTCATTGTAAATGTCCGGGCGGATGGTGATATTGCCGCCAACTATGCAAAGGCAAAAGCGGATATCAAAGGAATGATTGCTTTGATTCGCGATGAGTCGAGGATTCCGGAAGAGCCAATTTATGACAAAGTGAAATTTGAGTGCAATGTCACAGAAGATGAATATACGAAGATTGTTGAAAAGACAAAAAGAATATATTTACGATGGTGATATTTTTCAGGCAGTTTTATCAAGACGCTTTCCAGTGATTATGAGGGAAGTCTGATTCATCCATACCGTGTGCTACGGACAACGAATCCGTCACCATACATGGTATATATGAATTTGGAAGATGTAGAAATCATGAGTACCTCACCGGAAACTTTGGTTCGTTTAGAGAATGGGCGTTTAATCACATTCCCGGTTGCCGGTTCAAGACCGCGAGGAAATGATGAAAAAAAAGATGAAGCACTTGTCGAAGATTTGTTATCCGATGAAAAAGAATTGTCGGAGCACAACATGTTAGTGGATTTGGGAAGAAATGATTTGGGAAGAATCTCGAGTTTGGTTCGATAGAAGTGACCAAATACAAAATGATTCACAAGTATTCCAAAATCATGCACATCTGCTCGCAGGTGGAAGGCAATATCCGCAAAGATAAGGATGCGCTGGATGCCATCGCTTCCGTATTGCCGGCGGGAACTTTATCAGGGAGCACCGAAAATCCGCGCCTGTGAAATTATTGATGAACTGGAAAAAGAACCGCGCGGCATTTACGGTGGAGCGCTTGGATATATTGATTTCAGTGGAAACTTAGACACCTGCATTGCCATCCGTATGGCAGTGAAAAAAGAATGGTAAAGTTTATGTTCAGGCAGGCGGCGGTATCGTGGCAGACAGCAAACCACGGATGGAATACGAAGAGTCAGCCAACAAAGCAAAGGCTGTGATGCTTGCGATTGAAAATGCAAAGGAGGCGCTGAAACCATGATACTTTTGATTGATAATTACGATAGCTTTTCTTATAATCTGGTGCAGTTTTTGGAACAGTTGAGCCGGATATCAAAGTGGTTCGCAACGATGAATGCACCATTGATGAAATTCGGGCGATGAAGCCAACGCACATTATTTTGTCACCGGGTCCCGGATATCCGAAAGATGCCGGTATCTGTGAGAAAGTAATCGGGCAGTTAAAAGGTGAATTTCAATTCTTGGTGTGTCTTGGACACCAGGCAATTTGTGAAGTGTTTGGCGCTAAAATCTGTCATGCAGAAACAGTTAATGCATGGAAAACAAAGTGTGGTAACGATTGATAACGAAAACCCTATTTTTATGGGATTGGACAAACAGATTCCAGTGGCAAGATATCATTCACTGATTGCTGACCTTGCTTCCATGCCGGATGAGTTACAGGTGATTGCCAAAGACGAAAATGATGAAGTCATGGCAGTCTGCCATAAAAAATATCCGGTATACGGACTTCAGTTCCATCCGAATCAATTCTTACCCCGCAGGGGATGACACTGGTAAATAATTTTTTTGAAAATACATTAGACTGGAGTGACTGTTATGATTAAAGAAGCATTACACAAAGTAATTAACAATGAGGATTTAACTTACGAGGAAGCACTTGAGACGATGAAAGAAATTATGACCGGAGAGGCTTCTCAGATTCAGATGGCAGCGTTTTTGACGGCACTTCGTATGAAAGGTGAAACCATTACGGAAATAACGGCATGTGCCAAAGGAATGAGAGCTGTTGGAACTCATTTGCAGCCAAAGAAAGAAGTACTTGAAATTGTTGGAACCGGTGGTGACGAAGTCGGAACCTTTAATATTTCCACAACATAAGCCTTTGTTATCGCAGCAGCGGGAATCCCGGTAGCAAAACACGGAAACCGTAGTGTTTCCAGTAAAAGCGGTGCCGCAGATATTCTTGAAAAATTAGGAGTGAATTTAATGCTTGAGACAGACCGGGCAGAAGAAGTGCTCGAAGAGACGGATATGGCATTTTTGTTCGCACAGAAATATCATTCGGCAATGAAAAATGTCGGACCGGTTCGTAAAGAAATGGGAGAGAACGATTTTTAATATTCTTGGACCACTTACGAATCCGGCAAATGCTTCCCGTCAGCTTCTTGGTGTCTATGATAAAGAACTGGTGGAAAAACTGGCAGAAGTTTTAGCAAATCTTGGTGTCACAAGAGGAATGTCGGTATGCGGCGGCGATGGACTTGATGAGATTACGGTAACGGGTCCTACATACTGCTGTGAGATTAAGGATGGAGAACTGACTTCATATGAGATTATACCAGGAGCAGTTTGGACTTTCTACGTACCCATTGGCTGAGTTAGTTGGCGGCACACCGGAAGAAAATGCACAGATTACGAAGGATATTCTTTCCGGAACATTAAAAGGCGCAAAACGTGACGTTGTTCTTATGAATGCCGGTATCGGTATTTATCTTGGCTCTGAAAATTTGACGATGGAAGAGGGAATTAAAAAGGCAGAAGAGCTCATTAACAGCGGCAAGGCATATGAGAAGATGGAAGAGTTTGTAAAAGCAACACAGCAATAAAGGAGGACGACATGATACTGGATGAAATTGCAGAAAAAGCAAGAGTGCGTGTAGCAGAATCAAAAAGAGGATTTCTCGGATGTGATGGCAGAAAAAGCGAAACAAAAAGCAAAAGCGACAGAGCCGTTTCGCTTTGAAAAAGCACTGGCAAGGGATGGCGTTTCTTTTTATCTGCGAAGTGAAAAAGGCGTCACCGTCCAAAGGTGTAATTGCCGAGGATTTTGATTATCTGGCAATAGCCAAAGACTACGAAAAAGCAGGTGCCGATGCAATTTCTGTTTTGACGGAGCCGATTACTTTTTAGGCAGTATTGATTATCTGGCAGAAATTGCGGAGCACGTACAGACGCCGCTTCTTCGTAAAAGATTTTGTCGTGGATGAATACATGATTGATGAGGCAAAGGCGGCAGGAGCCAGTGCTGTATTACTCATTTGTGCTCTGTTAGATGAAGAGACACTGACCCGTTACCACAAGCACTGTGATGAACTGGGATTGTCTGCATTGGTGGAAGCACATGATGAAGAAGAAGTTCAGATGGCAGTCCGGGCAGGAGCGAGAATTATTGGTGTAAATAACCGGAACTTAAAAGATTTCACGGTGGATATTCATAACGGAATCCGACTTCGCGAAAAGGTGCCAAAAAGAAATCCTTTTTTTGTGGCAGAAAGCGGTATTAAGACAAGAGAAAATATTGTCGAACTGGAAAAGGGATGTGTCAATGCGGTATTGATTGGTGAGACCTTTATGCGAAGCGAAAACAAAGAACAAATGTTACAACAATTAAAAAGGAGAATAGAGATTATGGCAAAAGGAAGATTTGGCATTCACGGTGGACAGTATATACCGGAAACCTTAATGAATGCAGTCATTGAATTGGAAGAAGCATACGAACATTATAAGAAAGATCCGGAATTTATTAAGGAGTTAGATACACTGCTTCATGAATATGTAGGAAGACCGTCAGGGCTTTACTATGCGGCACATATGACCGAGGATTTGGGCGGTGCGAAAATTTATTTAAAGCGTGAGGACTTAAACCATACCGGTTCCCACAAATTGAATAATGCACTGGGTCAGGCCTTGTTAGCAAAAAAAAGATGGGAAAGACCCGTCTGATTGCGGAAACCGGTGCCGGCCAGCATGGTGTGGCAACAGCGACTGTAGCAGCACTTCTTGGAATGGAATGTGAAGTTTTCATGGGCAAGGAGGATACGGACAGACAGGCGCTGAATGTATACCGCATGGAATTATTAGGGGCGAAAGTACATGCTGTGACAAGCGGCACACAGACATTAAAAGATGCCGTCAACGAAACACTCAGAGAGTGGACAAAACGCATTGAGGATACCCACTATGTAATTGGGTCCGTTATGGGACCGCATCCATTTCCGATGATGGTGCGTGACTTCCAGAGTGTGATTGGACGAGAGATTAAACAGCAGTTAATGGAAAAAAGAGGGACGACTTCCGGATGCCGTGCTTGCCTGTGTAGGTGGCGGAAGTAATGCGATGGGTGCATTTTATGAATTCATTCCGGATGAAAGTGTCCGCCTGATTGGATGTGAGGCTGCGGGACGAGGAATCCATACCGCGGAAACAGCAGCGACAATTGCAACCGGAACAATGGGTGTTTTCCACGGTATGAAATCTTATTTTTGTCAGGATGAATATGGACAGATCGCGCCGGTATATTCGATTTCAGCCGGACTTGACTACCCGGGAATCGGACCGGAACACGCTCATTTGTATGACACAAAAAAAGAGCAGAATATGTACCGATTACCGATGATGAGGCAGTGGAAGCATTTGAGTATTTATCCCGGATTGAAGGAATTATTCCTGCGATTGAGAGTTCTCATGCCTTGGCTTATGCAAGAAAAATTAGCACCGCAGATGGATAAGGATAAAATAATTGTAGTTAATATCTCCGGACGAGGAGACAAAGATGTGGCAGCGATTGCCAGATACAGGGGGATTGAAATCGATGAATAAGATAGAAGACGCATTCAAAAATAAAAAAGCATTTATACCGTTTGTTACGGCAGGGGGATCCATCCCTTGATGTTACCCGTGAATTGATTTTGGCGATGCAGGAGGCTGGTGCTGACTTAATTGAAATCGGAATTCCGTTTTTCAGATCCGGTAGCAGAGGGACCGGTCATTCAGGAAGCAGATGACCGCGCTTTTATCCGCCGGGGTAACAACGGATAAAATTTTTTGATATGGTGGATGATATCGCAGACAAAATCCATGTGCCTATTGTTTTTATGACTTATATTAACCCGATTTATGTATACGGTGTGGAGAAATTTGCAAAACGAGCGAAAGCATGCGGTGCTGCCGGCGTTATTGTACCGGATGTGCCGTTTGAAGAAAAAGAAGAAATCCGTGGCAGTTTTGAAGCAGAAGGACTGGTGGTTATCTCAATGGTGGCACCGACTTCAGCAGATCGTGTGCGGATGATTGCAAAAGAGGCAAAAAGGCTTTTTATACTGTGTTTCCTCACTTGGTGTAACTGGTGTCCGCACGGAAATCGGAACAGCAATTGGAGATTTAATTCAAACAGTGAAAGAAGAGTGTTCTATTCCTGTGCAATTGGTTTTGGAATTTCGACACCGGAACAGGCAGAAGCAATGGCAAAGATATCGGATGGAGCAATTGTCGGCAGTGCGATTGTAAAAATTGTAGCAAAATACGGTAAAGACTGCGTTCCTTATGTGAAAGAATATGTGCAGTCTATGAAACAAGCGGTAGAAAAAGCTTAAAAAGACACAATAAGGACACTAAAAATCACTTTTCATACTTCCCATCTTGTGCTATACTGATAAAAGATTATCGTTATCTAAGGAGGAAAGAAAATTGAAGAAGAAATATATCGTAGCAATTTTACTTGGTCTTATGACCTGTATGCTGACCGGATGCTCGACTGACAGTATCCCAAAGTTTCCATGCGATGTTATTTGGTGAAGAGGAATATGTATCTCTTGGGTATGACCCGTCGGATTATGTAACTCTTGGCAAATACAAAAACATCGAAGTTGAGAAGAGCGTTTCCGATAGTGATGTTCAGTCCGCATTGGATTCTATGATTGCCGCCGGCGATGAAAAAAGAAGTGAAAAGTTCGGATACGGTAGTGAAGAAGAATCAGCTGATTAACTTTGATTATGAGGGGAAAAGTGAATGGCAAAAGCCTTTGACGGCGGAACTGCTGAGTCACAGTTTTTACGTGTTGGTTCCGGTAAAATGATTGACGGCTTTGAAGATGCTTTAGTTGGTATGAAAGTTGGCGAGAAAAAAGATGCCAAAGTAACCTTCGAAAGATTACCGTGAGACATCACTGGCAGGAAAAAGCCGTATTTACACTGAAAGTAAATTACATTTACAAAGAAGCAACGGATGCTTTAGTTGCCAAACTGGATTCGGCGTATAATACGAAAACCGTGAAAGCTTTTAAAGAGGCAGCAAAAGAAAGAATTAGAGAGCCAGAACGAGCAGCAGATGCTTTCAACGGCGATGAGTAAGATTACGAGCGAAGCAAAAAGATTAGTAAAGTGCCGGATGAACTCATTAAAAAGATTAAGGCAATTCAGTCAAAATCTTTGGAGAGTCAGGCAACACAGTCAGGAACGGATGTGAGCACACTTCTTGGCATGTATGGTGGTATGACTGAGGACAGCTATTATGAAAGCATTGCTAAAGAAAGACTTTTGGCTGAAGAGGTAGCACAGGCAGAAGGCTATCGCGTGACAAAGCAGGATTTTGAAGATAAAATTGCAGAAATCTGCAAGAGCAATAATATCACAGAAGCCGATTACCGCAAGAATTTCAAATCGGCAACAAGCGATAATGCTTCTTTGGAAGACTACATTGTTTACATGATGAAATACGAATATTTTTCTGATTTAGTACAAAAAACTTTGGTGAAAAAATAAAACCTTAGAATAACTAAGATTCCCTTTGCATATAGTTTAGCAGAAGGCAGATACGAGTGTGTCTCCAGCAATGCAAGGGGGATTTTTTTATGGACAAATACAATGTCTACCAGGATATGAGCCGGCGTACAGGAGGCGAAATCTATCTGGGAATAGTCGGACCGGTGCGTACCGGCAAATCGACTTTATCAAACGTTTTATGGAGCTTGTTGTGATTCCGGAAATGACGGATGACAACGAAAAGGTCAGAACAATTGATGAGCTGCCACAGTCGGCAGACGGAAAAACGATTATGACAACAGAACCGAAATTTATTCCAAAAGAGGCGGCAGTGATTCATTTTTCCAATCAGGAAACCGGGAAAATAAGACTGATTGACTGTGTGGGATATTTGGTTCAAAGCCGTTGGTGCCATTGAGGAAGAAAAAAGCGCATGGTAAAAACACCGTGGTCGGAAGAAGAAATTCCTTTTTCAAAGGCGGCAGAAATTGGCACGAGTAAAGTAATCAGGGAACATTCCAATCTGGGATTGATTATTACAACAGATGGTTCTTTTGGTGATATTCCTGCAGTAAACTTTGAAGAGGCACTGCAGAAAACGGTGATGGAGTGTGAAAAAGCAGGAAAGCCTTTTTGATTCTTGTAAACACAAGCCGTCCGGATTCGCAGGAAACTATACAGTTTACAAAACGGCTGGAAGCACAGTATGGGAAAAAAACCGTGATGGCGGTAAATTGTAAGACAATGGACAGAGAGGATGTGTTTCGTATCATGGAGCAGCTGTTGGCGGATTTTCCGATTACAAGGCTCAATTTCCTGCTTCCTAAGTGGGTTGAATTTTTGCAGCCGGATAACTGGCTGAAACAGGATTTGATTGAAAAGTGCAGAAATGTCATACAGAAGGTGCATACCATGAAGGATATTCAGGACGATTCCATTCAGATGCAGGCACCTTATATCAAAAGACGTGTACATCCGCGATAAACAATTGGAAAATGGTGTTGTCAATCTATCGGTGGATTTTGAAGACCGTTATTATTATGAAATTTTGAGTGAAATGGTGGGGAACCAATATAGAGGAGAATACGATTTGATTTCGCTGTTGAAGGAACTATCAGGCATGAGAAACAATTATGAATCTCTTGCGGTTGCCTGCAATCAGGTAAGGGGAAAAGGATATGGCATTGTACCGCCGGAGGAGAAGGAAATCCAGATTGCTGACCCGAACTGATTCGTCATGGCAATAAATATGGTGTAAAAATCAAAGCAAGCTGCCCGTCCATGCACATCATTCAGGCAAACATTGAGACGGAGATTGCACCGATTGTCGGCAGCGAAGAACAGGCGAAGGATTTGATTGATTACATCAGTCAGAATGCAAAAGAAAATCCGGATGGCATTTTTGATACCAATATTTTCGGAAAAACAATCCGCCAGTTAGTGGATGAAGGAATCCATTCCAAAGTAAACCGCTTGACAGAAGAAAGTCAGGTGAAGTTGCAGGATACCATACAAAAAGTGGTAAACGATTCAAACGGCGGATTAGTCTGCATTATCATATGATAAATTGACAAAGGCATAAAATCATGGTATTCTTATAAAAAGAATGATTTGAGGTTCGATGGAAGAATTACATGGGAAGAAAGGGGTGTACATGAAACGACAGATTGATGCGGAAATTCAGAAGAAGAATTATGAGAAGGAGTTATTGTTGTGCAAAAAAGCAGGCGGTGATATTGAAAGATATCGCCGTCTTTCTTTTAATGCCCTGCAGTTAAGAGCAGATTCGTAAGGGATTGGAGAGTAAAGTTGATGTTGAACTATTTATGGATCCGGCAAAAACTGGCTTGAGATGGAACTAATCCGTACGTCCTTAGAGGCTGGAATTGACATTGAAAAATATATCGAGCAGGGATTTAGCTGGCTTCAGTGTCAGGAAATTGTAAAAGGTGTGGAGGAAAAACTGGATGTAAAAAAAATATTTGAATGTGCATTTTCTGGCACCACAGATGAAAGAAATCCGTAAGGGATTAGAGCGGGGCATTGTGGTAGATAGTTACTGTGATACCCGTTATGACTGGTACCAGATGCGGGAAATCCGCAAGGATTAGAAAGTAAAATGGATATTTCCTGTTATGCGGACCCATCCTACAAATATACGACGATGCGTGCAGTGCGTAAAAAGGCATGGAAGAGGGAATTTTACTGGCACCTTTTGCTAAACAGGGATATGCCGGAAAACTTTTGTTTGAAATTGGACGTGGTATCCGGATGAACCATGACATTACCCCCATATTTGAAAGATGGTTATGATGAGGAACAGTTAAAAAGAAATTAATGATGCGTTTGAAGCGGGAGTGAATCTGCTTCCATACATACGAAAAAAGTTTTCATGGGGTTCAGCTTCATGAAATTATTCTTGGTTTACAGAAGAATCTGAATGTGGCAGTGTATGCAGACCCGGAGTTAAATTGGTTTCAGATGCGGGAAATCCGGTACGGTTTAGAGCAGGGGCTTGATGTAAAAGTCTATGCAAAACCGTGTTTTTCACAAAAACAGATGGAAATTCTTCGCAAAGGATTACTAGAAGGAATTGATGTTACCGAATTTGCCAAAAGAATATTTTGAGCCGGAGCAGATGCTTGAGAAAAATTGAAAAAAAACGTCAGAGTGAACGTCTATTAGATGATGAAGTGGGTAAATTCTAAGTGAAACAAAAAGCAGAAGTAGTAGAACAAGAGGAGGAAGTACCGGAGAAACAGACAGATGATTATTTGCTGGAATCCTGTGTGTTTGTATCAGAAGATAAGATGCAGGCAAGTATTAATTTTTCGCTTGCAAGTGAAGTATTGAAAGAAGAACTTTCGAAAATGGATGTGGAGATGTTTAAAACTTCTCAAACACAAGGATGTCAAGCTGGGAATTTTGCGAGAGTCAATTATTGCGATGCTAAGAGAAAACAGTTTGATAAAGAAGTTGTTGTAGCCAAAGGAAAAGAGCCGGTTGATGGTGAGGATGCACATTTTCCTATTATTTTAAAAAGAAGTGAATCCGAAACCGAAAGTGCTTGCGGATGGAACTGTGGATTACAAAAATATGGAATTATTTGAATTTATTAAAAAGATACATTGGTTGCGGAATATTTTCCGGCGACGGCGGGGACTTTTTGGTTATGATGTAACAGGACAGATGATTAGTCCAAAACGTGGAAAGAGCTTCCGGCACTTCGTGTGATTGGCGTGCGCGTATCGGAAGATAAAAAGAAATATTATGCGGATATTGATGGAATTATTGAGTGGCACGAGGGTGAAAATAAGTTAGAAATACGAAATTTATATACGGTTCCCGGTAATGTCGATGCCGCAATCGGAAACATTCGTTTTAATGGTGATGTAAATATCATGGGGAATGTGACGTCCGGATTTTTCTGTGCAGGCGGCTGGAAACATAGTAATTGACGGACACTGTGAAGCAAGCCAGATTGAAGCCGGTGGCGATGTAATTATCCGAAAGGGCTGTCAGGGAAAGGGGCTTGGAAAGATTATCGCAGGAAAAAAGTATTGTGGGCCAGTTTTTGAGTCGGCAGTTCTGACGGCGGGAAAAGATGTGCAAGCAACATATTTGCTGAACTGCCAATTAAAAGCAAACGGAAAACTTCTGGTGGAAGGAAGAAAAGGTGTGATTATTGGCGGCAAAACCTGTGCAAAATTAGGTGTTTCATGTAATGGAATTGGAAATATAGCAGAAATTGCAAACCGTTGTCAGTGTGGGAATTGACAAAGAAGATATGACGGCTTATCAGGAACTACAGAAAAAGATTGAGCAGACACAGGCGGAATTGCAGACGTGTGAAAATGGATTGAATAAATTAATGGCGAATCCGGTGCATGATGAAAAAGTTTCGATGATGATACAGCGGCTGACACGAGCAGTATATACGTTAAAGAGCAGCCGTAAGGAGCTTTTTTCAGAACGGAATGCCCAGATGGAACAGATGACAAAGCAAAAAAGAGGCAAGGATTCAGGTGTCCGGGCGGGCTTATCCGGGCACGTTACTGTTTTTGAATGAGGATCCATTTGCAATTAAGGAAATATACAACAATGTGGAATTTGTAAAACATGATAACCGCATTGATACATTGGCTCATTAGGGGTGAAGATATGATACAGGGAAAAAGATATGTTGTTTAGTTATGTGATTTCTGTTATCGAAAACAGAGATTTTTATGCAGAGTATCATTGTGAAAAAGTGCAGCGTTTTACGAGGATTTTGCTTGAAAAAGTGATTCGGTTCTGTCCGGATTATAAAATATCGGAAGAGGATGTGGATACAATCTGCTTTGCGCAATGTTGCATGATGTCGGAAAAACTGTTATTCCGGATCGGATTTTACATAAGGCAGGAAGACTTGATTTTAATGAATTGGAAATTATGAAAAATCACACGAGAAAGGGCAGACAGATTTTTGAGCGTCTGATGAAACTTACAAGAGAAGACAGTGCGGATTATGCACTGTATAAATGTTGTGCAGAGGTTTGTATGTATCATCACGAGCGCTATGATGGTGATGGCTATCCGCTGGGATTAAAAGGGAGACGAAATTCCGATTGCAGCTCAGATTGTGGGGGTGGCAGATGCCTATGATGCACTTATCAGTGAGAGAATTTACAAGCCGGCATACAAACCGGAAGAAGCATTTGAAATGATTATTGAAGGTGATTGCGGTGTGTTTAATCCGCGTCTGATTGATTTGTTTTTCCATGATGCGTATGGAGTTGGAAGAAGTACATGAGGAAATAATGCGAAAGAAAGGTTGACAGATTACATAGATGTTGCTATAATTCTTAACAAATGTAACAATTTTGTAACAATTACAATTTGTAAAGAAGAAGGTAATAAGATGAAAAATTTGGGAAGAAACTTTTTGCACTTGCATTAGTGAGTGGTTTGATTGTAGGCAGTGTATGTTCCGTGCAGGCTGCCATGGTAGGTTCAGAAGAGCAGGTAGAGGGTGCTAACGTATTGCTAGAGCAGTATTGCAGCAATGTGGCAATGGTACTGTAGATGCAAAGACATCTGAAGTATTGGTAGCATCGGGGCAAATGACAGCTGTACCGACTGCAGCACCAGCATCAGAGCAGACAGCGGGATACAGCAAAGAAAACGGACAAGGATACACATGTAGAACTGAATTTAAATTATTCAAGACTAGGTGTTGCCAATAAAGTGGATACCTATTTGAATGTTAGAAAGAAGCCATCGGAAAGTGGCAAAGTAGTAGGCAAGATGACAAAGAATGCCGGATGTCATGTATACCACATCAAAAAAGGCTGGGCTAAGATTGTTTCCGGTAAGGTAAAAGGCTATGTAAAGGCGTCTTATCTGACAACGGATGAGAAAGCAGAAAAAACTGGCGACGAAAGTAGGCCGTGAGTGTGTAGAAATCCAGACAGATTCACTCCGTGTACGTGCTCTTCCATCGACATCTGCTCCGATTTATTCCGTTGTATCGGAAGGCGAGGAGTTCACCATGAAAGAGGGCGAACTAACTTTAGATTATGTGAAAAAAGATTGTGAAAAAACAGAAAATATCCAAAGATGCAATTAAGAGAGCCGGCGGATATGAGGCAATGCAGGAACAGTTGAAAGACTTTATCTGCATTTATGTGATGATGATTATGCATTTGTTGCAAAAGATTTTGTGAACGAGGCAGTATACGCTGAAACGTGCGACAAAAGGTAAGCACTGTGAAAGCATCTTCATCAAGCGGTGTATCGTCAAGTCAGGCATCGATTGTGGAATATGCAAAACAGTTCTTAGGTAACCGTTATGTTTGGGGAGGCGCAAAGTCTTACAAAACGGAACAGACTGTTCCGGATTTACAATGAGTCTGTATGCGAAGTATGGACATTCCCTGCCGCATAACGCTGCAGCACAGGCTGGCTGCACAAGAAAAAGTTTCGTCACCAAAACCGGGCGATTTGTTCTTCTACAGCAACGGAAGCCGTATTAACCACGTTGCGATGTATATTGGCGGCGGTATGGTAATTCATGCCAGCAACCCTCGTGATGGTATTAAGATTAGTAATGCTTATTATCGTCATCCGGCTAAAATCGGACGAGTTATGAATTAGTTTTATAAAACAGTAAATGTTAAAAAGCACAAAGCAAAGGCGTTCGCGCAGTTGTTTTGTGCTTTTTGTATAAAAAGCAGATATTTTTTGACGATACTGTCCCTAAGAGCAACGACTGATTGAAAAGAATGGATGGTGGACAACATGAATCGAAAATATATTGTGATATGCAGTTTTTTGTAGCGTTTTTGTATTGTCGTTATTGTGT
>VOFC01005183.1_pt1 | contig 44537 bp, 69 predicted proteins | sample 5384161 | NCBI WGS metagenome assembly VOFC01 (sample SAMN12384722, study PRJNA508395) | human gut metagenome | isolation source: healthy gut B | host: Homo sapiens | reverse complement strand
TTCGTTCTGACCGATATTACGGCACGGCGACACTTCGAAAACGGAACGGCAACAGACCAGATAGATGGCTACACCTATCTAGCAACTAATGCAGGAAATTACAGAACGGTTCAGATTTTTGTTCCAGATCAGCTCCCAGTAATTGAACCAAAGCAACTGGCAGAGTTACAGGAGAATGGCGAAAATATTTTCGTTGAGTTCATTAGTGCAACAGTTGGTGCATACTATAACCGTCGAAGTGGACTCATCGAAGATTCTATCCGTGCCGAGTCAGTGAAAATTGTAAACGAAAAAATAATAAGAAGAGGGGGGCGTGCCCCTCTCTTCGCACAACAAATGAAGGAGAAACAATATGATAAATATAATATTCCTTTTATTAGTGATTTTGTTTTGGTACGGCGTGGCGGTATGTGTCGTACAGACGGTAAAACACTGCACAACCAGAGAAGCCGCATCATTTTGCATTCAGAAGATCAAAGAAGTGTTTGCATGGAGCTGGAAAGAAGCGTTTGCAAAGCCGCCTGTCCAGTATATGACGCATATCGGCTGGGATGGGGAAAGACAGTGCTTCAATCCCAAAGTTGCAGACGAGGAACTTGTGGAGATTGGCAAACTGTTCCAGTTCTTCCGGTGTATCGACATCCGGTATAATGAAAATGTTTATGCCTATCGAATTTCCGTTGTTTACGGGGATGCCGGACAGAAAAATTCAGAGGAATTTAAAACACTGGTCACGAAAGTGCTGGGCGGCTGCCTTGCAGATCATATGATGAAATATAGTATGTGGTGTGGTGAAAACAGTTCGTTGTTCATGGTAACTTTATACCCGAGTATATGGAGATCGCCATAGCGCGGAATAAAGAAGGCGTAAAAGTAATTGAAAACCTTAAAAGAAGAAAAAAGAGCGGGCAAAAATTGAAGACCAGAGAAAGGCGCAGGGCATCTGCACACTGGAAGAGGTGTGGGGAGAAAATAAAGGGATCGGATGACATGGGGATACGATGCAAAAAAGCACATCAGTATCAGACAAAATCATCCATTCAGACAGAGATAGACACCCATTGCCATGCACTGATTACGGGAAGTTCCGGTTCTGGAAAATCAGTAGCGGTTTCGTACCTGCTGGGAAGAAGATTACAGGCAGACCCGAAGACACACATATTCATCTGTGACTATAAAAATTCTGAGGATTTCCGGTTCTTAAATGGTTATGAGAATTATTATACAGGTGAACGGTGCTATGACGGCATTATGGCGTTTTACCAGAGGTTCCATGAAACCAGAGAATCCGGCGGAGCAGAAAAAAGAACGGTATCTGCTGGTCTTCGACGAGTACCCGGCATTTCTGAACCGCTTGCAGATGCTGGATAAGCAGAACAAAGAGAAAAAGGGCTGCGGATGTCATGAACGCGGTATCAGAAATTCTGATGCTTGGCAGGGGCTTGCATTATGGAATCTGGATTGTAACGCAGCGGGCAGATGCCGCCCTGTTTGCAAATGGCAGCCGGGACAACTTCATGTGCATCCTTGCGCTGGGAAGACTCAGCAAAGAACAGAAAAATATGCTGTTCAGCGGCGAGGAGCTGCCGGAACGGAGCTATCAGCAGGGAGAGGGCGTGATCCTGCTGGATGGTCGGGAAAATAGAAGAAGTTAAGATTCCGTGGGTTACGGATGTTCCGGGATGGAGAAAGCACATGCTGGATACCCTCGAGCAGAGCGCGGACGGTAACGTCCGGCGCGAAGGCTGAAGGGGATGCAAGCGGGGGTATAGTATTACCCCGCTTGCACAAAAAAGCACCACCACCTCAAAAATCCAGTATCTATGCGGCTTTCCAGCCCTCAAAACCCTGTTCGCACCCCATAAACAAAAAAAAGAAACACAAAATTTAAAGCCAGTATATAAGAAAGGTACAGTGATTTGTAATGAACCCATTAAGAGAAAAACCGAAATAAGAACCCGAAGACAATGGGACGCACAAAGGAGAAATAACAAATGGTCGAAGAAAAGAAAGAGACAGAGAAGAAAAAACGCCGCCACAGAGGAGATAAAGGAAGAACCAGAAGCCACGGAGGAGCCGGAAAAACCACGGAAATCGAGGATGGACGGCATCCAGCGGCAGGCGTTTCTTTTAACCATCAACAACCCGCAGAAGTACGATATGGGGCATGAAAGAATAAAACAAAATCTGGTGATAGGTTTTCCGACCCTCAAATTCTTCTGCATGGCGGATGAAATCGGAGAACAGGGAACCTACCATACACACGTATACATCCATTTCAATTCCGTGTACGAGTTGGAAAAATAAAAAAATATTTCCCATCCGCGCACATTGACATAGCAAATGGAACCGCGAAAATAACGTGGAATACGTCAAAAAGACCGGCAAATGGAAGGATACAGAAAAGGCAGAAACCAGCGTCCCGAATACATATGAGGAATGGGGACGATGCCGACACAAAAGGGCAGACGTTCCGATCTGGAAGACCTCATGCAGATGGTGGAAGCCGGGTATACGGTAACAGAAATCTTGCAGGAAAACAACGACATGATCCTTTACATGGATAAAATCGAGAAAAATCCGACAAGCGTTTCTTGAATGAAAAATTCAAGGGAAAACGTAGACTGGATCTGCACGTTACCTATATCTGGGGAGCGACGGGAAGGGGAAAAACGAGATCCATTATGGACGCATACGGAGACAGCAACGTTTATCGCGTGATCGAAAATGGAGGAGGGCATCCCTTTGACCAATACGACGGTCACGCGGTCATGGTATTCGAAGAGTTCCGCAGCTCCTTCAAAATATCGGACATGCTCAACTATCTGGATGTATACCCGGTGACGCTCCCGGCGAGATACTGCAATAAAGTCGTTTGTTATAACAGGGTATTCATAACAACGAATATCCCACTGGAAGACCAGTATACAGAGGTGCAAAAAAGAAAGCCCGGAAACGTGGGCGGCATTCCTACGCCGGATTCATGAAGTACAAGTGTATCTGGAAGACGGAACCATTGTGAAATACGATTCGGTCGAAAAATATCTGAATCGGAACAAAGAGTTTCACAAACTGGAACCCGCGGACGAATGCCCATTTAATTAGGAAATGAGGGAAAGCGATGGACGAAAGAAACTACCAGATACAAAAGGCATTCGCATATGCGGAAATCCCGTTGGAAGACAAGCAGACAGAAAAAATATCAGCGGGAAAAGCTGTTAATCGCAGCCGGAGAAAAGGAGGAATGGAAGCAGCGCCCCGTCAATGAGAAAGTATGGAACCCGGCGGCAAGAGAGTTTTATATGAAATATGTGAAAGCAGATCCCACCGACGGGGAGCCGGGAACAGAAGAAACCGAGCCGGAATAAAAGAAAAAAAAAGAGACAACAAAAAAAAAAGCAAAAGAAAATAAAAAACGTAAGAGGGCTTATCCGGTCTATTCCAGATAAGCCTTTTTGCAGAAAGGGAAAAAGCCAGATCAGCACGCCCATCGTAACGTATCGTAAAGCAAAGCAGTAAGGAAGAAGGATGTTGATAATGGCAGAGCAGAAACATGGCAGCGTAGCTTTATGGAAAAAGCATTGCTCAACGTAAAAAGAATTTACAGAGTATCTAGGCATCGGGCAGACCAAAGCAAAGGGAACTCCTGCACGATCCGGGTTAATTTTTACAGTGAAAATAGGAAATCGTTTATATGCCAAATCACCCTCGTTATTAGTGGATAAATGGCTTACATCCATAAGCGGTAGTCGAAAATACAGGTGAAAAAAAGGAGGTTGCTTTTTTTGAGAATGGTTTACAAAGTGAGAACTTTGAGTATAATGAGTAAAGAAAATAACATCAAAAGCATCACCCTCGAAACAGAAATAAGAGAGGAAACAAAATCGCAGCCGAAAATCCATGCTTTGAAAAACTCATAATTCATATCGGAAGAAATGTTTTTAGCTCAGAAGAAAAAACAGGATATTTTGAAAAAGAATTAGGCAGTCGTTATAGAGCGGTTGACGAATTTGCTGACGTTGTGTTTTGTACGACAATGGGATCTCCGGTATTAAGGTATCATGTGGAAAAAGAGTGTAAGAAAGTAGTAAAGGAAATTAATGAGGAAGAAGCATTTAATGCAGTAAGAGAAAACAGAAAGCCTGTTATATTCGAAAGCGTTTATCCTCATGCAATCCGACATACATTTTGCTCCAGATGCTTTGAAAAAAATGAATCCCAAAATTGTGCAGATGCTAATGGGACATCAGCACTATAGCACAACGATCGAAATTTATACGCATGTAACACAGATGAATTTCGATAAGGAAGTTCAGAAGTTTGGACATGCGGTATAGAATTTTGTACCCAACATTTTAGAAAAATACCCAAAAAGTAAAAGCGGGAGAGTGCTAGAGGGAAAAATAAGAAGAACAGATGAACGCATAATTCAACTGTGAATTTGTAAAAATAACGCAAAAATATAAAACCCTCATAAATGTGCAGAAAATACACGATTTATGAGGGTTTTTTACTGTCACAGGCAGTATCTATCGGAAACGCAGTAAGTGCCCTGAAGGATACCGTCCCCGGAGATTTCCCGGCAATGAATCTTTCGGAGATTTGTGAATTAATGCAGGAACATAAATCGAATGGTCCGGTAATGGAGATGAAACGTTAAAAATAAGAAAAGAGGAACAAATTTGAAAAAACAAGACAAAAAGAAACTGGCCGAAAGCAGTGATTCAGATCCTTTCTTTCCTGCTGATCCCGGGCTTGTTTGAGGCGCAGTTTTCTGCGGTTGGGACGATTATTTCCGCAGTTTATCAGGGGACGGTTTTGTGGGAACGGATCAGGTATTCGGTATGGATGCTGCTGGCGACGGTTCCGGCGGTGATTATTGTGGGACGGTTTTTCTGCGGATATTTCTGCAGCTTCGGGGCTGTGCAGGATTTTCTGTGGTTTGCAGGGAATAAGCTGAAATCGCAGTTTCGAAAAGCAGGTGCGAAAAACCTGCATTCAAAGTCAAAGAAGAGTGGAAGAAATGTTCCAACAGGCTGGATCAAATATGGTGTACTACTGTTCTGGGCAGTCTTTGTATGGAGTGGTATGGTAAAATGGAACATCGCAGGGCCGTGGCAGGTGTTTGGGCAGTACAGTTCCATCGGACACTGGCCGGGCGTGAAGCCTCTGTTTTCAATTGGCGGGGCGCTGCTTCTGGTGATTTTCGTTGGATCTGTTTTGATCCAGCGCTTTTTCTGCCGGTATCTCTGTCCCATGGGAGCCATCTACAGCCTGATTTCCAGATGTACGCTGTTAAAAATTGTAAAACCGCGGAGCAAATGCGGAAGCTGCCGTCTCTGTACTGCAAAATGTACCATGGGAATTGATCTGGCAGAGAAAAAGCAGACGGCAGGCGGCGCGTGTATTGGATGCGGAGTATGTGTAAACGGATGTCCGAAGAATAATGCACACTGGAAATACCGATACAGCGTGTGGATCGGTGTCGGGGTGACCTGCCTTACGATTGCAGCATCGCAGTTTCTGATTCGGAGCGAGAGCAGTTCCATTGGTAAGACAGCAGGTGATGCGGCTGTTGATACGGCAGAACAGAACCCGAGCGGCAGATTCCGGGACGGCACCTATTCTGGAAGCGGAGAAGGCTATCGCGGAACTGTGACCGTTTCCGTGAAAGTAGAACAGGGAGCCATAACCGGACTGACGATAGAAAACGCCGAGGATGATCAGACATATCTGGACAGAGCAAAGTCAGGAATCTTTTTGGAAATCATGAAAAAACAGAGTACCGAGGAGATAGATACCGTTTCCGGCGCCACCTACAGCAGTAAAGGGTTGATTGAGGCCACTCAAAATGCGTTAAAAGAAGCCGCCGGAGATGAGAATACTGTACAGGAAAATACAGCATCTGAATCGACGGATACAACGGAAGAAAAACAGGCATTCCTGGACGCCGGCCGTTTCCATGACCTGAAAGACGGCATCTGCACGGGTACCGCCGATGCCTTCCGCGGGGATGTAGAAGTGCAGGTAACGGTAGAAAACCAGAAAGTGACCGACATCTCCATCCTTTCCTACTGCGACACCGAGGAATACTTTTTCCGTGCAGCGCCTTACGTGATAGGGCAGATGAAAGAAGAACAGAGCCTTAACATCGACGCCTTGAGCGGTGCCACCTACAGCAGCAACGGCATCATCCACGCCACTGCCAATGCCCTCGAAATCCCGGAGGACGAATATGCACCGCGCCCCGGCCGTGATCTGAAAAATAAACAGAAAGACCATGGTCACATTGTACAGCATACCATCGAGAACTAGGGAGCAGTATGAAGAAAAAGAGGATGAAACAAAATGAAAAAAACCAAAAAACTGGCGGTCGGTATTCTGGCGCATGTCGATGCGGGAAAACGACGCTGGCAGAGGGAATTTTATATAAAACAGGCCAGATCCGGAAAGCCGGAAGAGTCGATCACAAGGACGCCTTTCTGGACACGGAGGAGCTGGAAAAAAAGCAAGGGGCATTACCATCTTTTCCAAACAGGCCGTGCTGAAGCTGAACGAGACGGAGGTTACACTCCTTGACACACCGGGCCATGTGGATTTCTCAGCGGAGATGGAGCGCACCTTACAGGTCATGGATTATGCGGTTCTTCTGATCAGCGGTGCGGACGGCGTGCAGGGGCATGTGGAAACCCTGTGGCGGCTGCTCGCACGGTATGAGATCCCGGTCTTTCTCTTTATCAACAAGATGGATCAGCCAGGCACGGATGCGGAAAAACTGCTGGAAGAACTGCAGAGCCGTCTCTCAGAGCACTGCCTGAATTTCTCGCAGGATCTCCAGAACGCAGAATTGCTGGAAGAACTCGCCATGTGTGATGAGAACGTGCTGGAGCAGTATCTGGAAACGGGAAGCGTGGAAGAAGACCAGATCCGCACGATGATCGCAGAGCGGAAGGTTTTTCCGTGCTGCTTTGGCTCTGCACTCAAGATGGAGGGCGTGACGGAATTTCTGAAAATTCTGGACCGGTTTACAAAAACGCCGGAGTACGGCGGGGATTTTGGCGCGCGCGTTTTTAAGATTTCAAGGGACACGGCAGGAAAACCGTCTGACGCATCTGAAAATCACGGGCGACGTGCTGAAGGTGAAGCAGATGCTCGGCGAAGAAAAGGCAGACCAGATCCGTATTTATTCCGGTGCGGGCTATACGATGGTACAGGAAGCACCGGCGGGGACGATCTGTGCCGTAACGGGACTGAACAGCACCTTCTCCGGTCAGGGCATCGGCAACGAAACCGAGGCGGAAAAACCGGTGCTGGAGCCGGTGCTGACGTACCGCATCGAGCTTCCGCCGGACTGCGATGTCCATCAGATGCTTGGAAAACTGCGCCAGTTAGAAGAAGAAATCCCGGAGCTCCACATTGTCTGGAATGAGCGCCTCGCGGAAATCCATGCGCAGGTCATGGGTGAGGTGCAGATCGAGATCTTAAAGAGTCTGATCCACGAGCGTTTCGGCGAATGGGTGGAATTCGGAGCCGGAAATATTGTATACAAAGAGACGATCCGCAGTACCGTGGAGGGTGTCGGCCATTTCGAGCCGCTGCGCCATTATGCGGAAGTTCATTTGCTGCTGGAGCCGGCAGAACCGGGCAGCGGACTGCAGATTGGAACCGTCTGCAGCGAGGACACCCTGGACCGCAGCTGGCAGCGTCTGATCCTCACACATCTGCTGGAGCGGAAGCATCCCGGCGTGCTGACCGGGTCGGAAATTACAGATATGAAAATCACATTGGTCAAGGGTCCGTGCGCATATCAAGCACACCGAGGGCGGCGACTTCCGCCAGGCGACATACCGTGCGGTGCGGCAGGGACTGAAAAAGCAGAATCCGTTCTGCTGGAGCCGGTCTATGCGTTCCGTCTGGAAATTCCGTCGGAATCGACGGGACGGGCGCTGAACGATATCCAGCGGATGTACGGCAGCTTTGAACCGCCGGAAATGGAAGGCGAGATGACGGTGCTGACCGGATCTGCGCCGGTTGTCACGATGCGGGATTATCAGAAAGAAGTGACTGCTTACAGCCGGGGACGCGGAAGAGTGTTCTGTACCTTAAAAGGATATGAGCCGTGTCACAACGCGGAGGAAGTGATTGCCTCCATCGGCTACGATTCCGAGGCGGATGTGGAAAATCCGACCGGTTCTGTTTTCTGTGCACACGGGGCTGGATTTGTTGTGCCATGGGATCAGGTGGAAGACTATATGCATCTGGAATACACGCTGGAAAATCCGGAAGAAGAAAGCGATTCAGCCGAATCTGCGGCAGACCGGATCGGCGGAGCATCCTCTGTGCAGAAAGCAAAAAAAGCATCCGACCGCGTGCCGATGGCAGCTTCCCTGCAGGAGGCAAAGGAGCTGGAAGAAATCTTTACGAGGACATACGGCAAAGTGGAGCGGAAGCGCGCCGGTTTCGAGCGGCGGACACGTCCGTCCACCTCGTCATCCGGCATCGGGGATCCCAAATATACAAAATCAAACCGCCCGAAGGAGCCGCAGGAGAAATATCTGCTTGTGGACGGCTATAACATTATTTTTGCATGGGATGATTTAAATGAGCTGGCGAAGTATAATATTGAGAGCGCCAGAGGAAAGCTGATGGACATCCTGTCAAATTATCAGGGATATAAAAAATGACGCTGATTCTTGTCTTTGATGCCTACAAAGTAAAAGGCAACCAGGGTGAGGTCGGCATGTACCATAATATTCATGTCGTTTATACGAAAGAGGCGGAGACGGCTGACCAGTACATCGAGAAAACGGTTCACAGGATCGGTCACAACGGCAACGTAACGGTGGCTTCCTCGGACGGTCTCGAGCAGATCATCATTATGGGAGCGGGCGCGCATCGTCTCTCCGCACGGGATCTGCGCACCGAGATTGAACATACAAACGGCCAGATCCGGGAAAACTATCTGGAGAAAGAACAGAAAACGAAGTCGTACCTGCTGGAGAACGCCTCCGGAGAACTGGGAGACTTTTTAAAAGAGCTGGAAGAAGAGCGAAAAAAGAGAGTAAAAAGAGCAAAGGAAAGGCTTAAGATGAATTACGCAATCATACTATCGGGGGAATCGGAACGAGAATGCAGATGGGGGATTTTCCGAAACAGTATCTGGAAGTGGAAAAAGAAACCGATTCTGCTGTATACGCTGGAGCAGTTTCAGAAAAGCAGTGCCGTTGAGAAAATCGTCATCGTGGCGGCAGATGCCTGGAGAGAGAAGATCCGCGGATGGATGGAAGAAGACGGGATTACGAAATTTCTCGCCTTTGCGGATGCCGGGGATACGCGGCAGGAATCCATTCGTAACGGCCTTACCGTCTGCACGGAGGATTCCGTATCGGAGAATGACGGTGTGATCATCCACGATGGCGTGCGGCCTCTGGTGAGCGAACAGCTGATTGGCGACTGCCTTGCGGCGCTTGCCGATCATGATGGCTGTATGCCGGTGCTGCCGATGAAGGACACGATCTATCAGAGCAGCGACGGAACGAAAATTGACCATTTGCTGGAGCGCAGCACGCTGTTTGCCGGTCCAGGCGCCGGAAGCCTTTCCGGCTGCATCCGTACGCGAAGATCAACCGGGAAGCATCGAAAGAGGAGCTGTCCCTCACAAGGGGAACGAAGTGAAATTGCCTACCGCCATGGAATGGATGTGGCGATGATCCCAGGGGATGAGCGGAACTTTAAGATTACAACAAGGAGCGACCTGGAGCGTTTCTGTACGATTGTGGAAGGAGAAACGAAATGAGAGCATACGAGCTGCATGGAGTCAATGATTTAAGAAGGGAAGACATCGAAAAACCGGAAATCCCATCCGGCTGGGTTCTGGTGCAGGTAAAGGCATCAGGAATCTGCAGCTCCGATATTCCGCGGATTTTCACAAACGGAACATACCATTTTCCAACGATTCCGGGTCACGAGTTTTCAGGCGTGGTTGCCGCATACGGCGAGGGTGTGCCGGAAGAGCGAGTTGGAAAACGGGTCGGTATTTTTCCGCTGATCCCGTGCCGCACCTGTCCGCAGTGCCGGCAGAAAAAAAATATGAGATGTGCGAACACTACGATTACCTTGGATCGCGCCGGGACGGCGGCTTTGCGGAATACGTAGCCGTGCCGGACTGGAACCTGATGGGGCTGCCGGAAAATGTCAGCTTCCGCGAGGCAGCAATGCTGGAGCCGCTCTCCGTGGCGCTTCATGCGGTGAAACGAAGCGGTGTGAAGCCGGGCGATACTGCGGCAGTGATCGGAACAGGCATGATCGGTTTTGCAGCGGCAGCGTGGGCGAAAGCGCTCGGTGCCGAAACCGTTTTTGTGATTGGACGGGGCGAAGCAAAACGTGCGATCGCAGAACAGATCCCGGGCATCACATATGCGCCGGAAGAGGAGAGAAAAAACGATTCAGGCGGATGTTGTAGTAGAAGCGGTCGGAACGCCGCAGGCCGTTTCCAGTGCCGTTCTTCTTGCAAGACCGGGCGGAAGCATCGTGCTGATGGGAAATCCATCGGGCGATCTTGCGATGGAAAAGAACGTGTACTGGCGCATCCTGCGCAAGCAGCTGAATCCTGACGGGAACGTGGAATTCTTCTTATGAAAAAAGACGAAGCCTGCGACTGGACGGAGGCACTCGATGCGCTTTCGAAGAAGAAAATCCCGGCACAGGCGCTGATCACGCACTGTTTCCCGTCCGAAAAGCTGATGGACGGACTGGAACTGATGAAAAATCATAAAGAGCCATACTGCAAAGTAATGGTTTCATGGGAGTAGAAAAATATGAGAAAAAGTCAGATATCGGCATCCATGATGTGCTCGAACCTTGTGGATCTGCAGGCGATGATCGATGTATTTGAAAAAGAAAAAGTTGAATATCTCCATATCGATGTGATGGACGGCGAGTTTGTCCCGAACTTTGGCCTCGGCGTCGACTACATCCGTGGACTGCGGGAACTGACGAGTATTCCGCTTGATCTTCATCTGATGATTAAAGACCCGGAGTATAAGCTGCCGTGGATCGGCATTTACAAGGAGACATCGTGACGATCCATTATGAGAGTACGTTCTAGGTGCAGCGTGCGCTCGATTACCTCGTGCCGTACGGCTGCAAAGCGGTTCCTTGCGATCAACCCGGCGACACCGATCGGGCAGATCGAGGAAGTGCTTGACTATATCGACGGCGTCAATCTTCTGATGGCGAATCCGGGCTTTGCCGGACAGAAAATCGTGCCGAGTACGCTTCGCAAGGCGGAAAAGCTGCAGAAATTTCCTGCAGGAGATGCACCGGGAGGACATCATTTTAGAAGTGGACGGAAACATTACGAAGGAGCACGGCGCGACGCTGCGTTCCTGTGGAGCCAGCATTTTTGTGGCGGGAACCTCGAGCATTTTCTGTACCGATGTAGCACATTTCGGAGAGAAAATCCGGGAATTCCGGAAAGCAGTGGAATAAGAAAAAGAGCTGCCTTCCCGGGATGCACGGTTTGAAAAACAGACGAATACTGTAAAGTGAGAAATGACGGAGTGTGTCATATGGTAGAATTGCTTCTGCTTGCTGCGGCGCTCTCAGCCGATAACTTTGCAGTAAGCATCGGATATGGAAGCAGTAATACGAGAATTTCACCCGGCATGACAGCGCTGCTGAATCTGTTCTGCAGTGCTGCCCTGGTTGCTTCCACACAGTTTGGAAAAAGATTTCTGCAGTCCGCAGGACCGGAATGGGGAACCAGGGTGGGGGCGGGCTGCTTTTTTCTTATGGGAACGCTGAAAATTTTCGAGGAACTGAGAAAACGCAGAAGAAAAAAAAGCAGGGAAAACCAGAAACAAGACTGGAACATCTGGAAAAACAGCTCCACCCGCTGGAATTTGGCCTGCTGGCGGTTTCGATGTCGGTGGATGGAATTGTCTCCGGCGTCTTTGCCGCGGATCTTCCGGTGACAGGAGGACAGATCTTTTTTGCCTCCTTCGCGGTCGGAATGGCGGCAATGTATGCCGGAACTGCCATCGGGAAAAAGACGAGGCAGAAAAACGGCGGAAACGGAGCATTGTTCGGAGGAATTCTGTTCTATTTACTGGCGTTTTTAAAACTCACATAGAATTACATGTAAGAAAGAAAAAACCAGCAGATCCCGGCGTAAAATTGACAAGCCCGTGCAGATATGCTATAAAAGTAGGAGGTTTGCTGCTGGAAAATTTAAAAAACAGATGCAGCAGACAAAGTAAGAGAGGAAAATACATGATTTCAGTAGTAATCCCTTCGTACAACGGTGCAGAAACACTGTTTCAGGCAATCGACTCAGTCCTTTGCCAGACAACAAAAACCCCGCTGGAAATCCTGGTGATCGACGACCATTCCACGGACGATACGCTGGAAAAGATGGGGCGTTACGGAGAAAATGACCGGGTACGGTATATCCGGAATGAGACAAACAAAGGAGCATCCGCATCCAGAAACCGCGGTGTACAGCTCGCAAAGGGCGATTACATTGCCTTTCTGGACGCGGATGATTACTGGGATCCCGAAAAACTGGAAAAGCAGGAAAAAGCCCTTGCAAAGACCGGTGATGTGCTCTGCTGTACGGGTCGGGAAGCTGATTTACGATCAGGAACCGGAAAAGCAGAAGATCTTTTTCTGTCCCGGAGCGGATCACCTACAAAATGCTGCTGCGCGGCAACGTGATCGGCTGCTCGTCGGTGCTGGCCAAAAAAGAAGCGTTCTGCTGGAATTCCCGATGGAAAAAGGACGAGTGCCACGAGGATTATCTGGACTGGCTGCGGATCCTGAAAAAATACGGGACAGCCTGCGGTGTGGATGAGCCTTTGCTGAAATACCGGCTGTCCAGCACAGGAAAAATCGGGCGAATAAACTGCATTCCGCAGGAATGACTTACCGCGTTTACCGCGAGCTGGGAATGGGAACGTTCCGCTCCCTGTACTGTTTTGCGTGCTATGCCGTAAACGGTGTGCGGAAGTATTACGGTAAGGGCAAAAAGAGAGGAAGAGATTGATGAACTATAAAAACAGGGTACAGTACAAACATCTGATGCGTGTCCTGGCGGTCGCAGCGATTGTGCTTCTGGAATGCGCTGTTTTTTCTGTGTTCTGGGACAGATATTACGCGAGCCATCTGTGGCTGGAGCCGTTCTGGGATAAGGGAAATCAGATTATCGTCGTGATCTACGGCATTTTTCTTCTGGTTTTCATGTACATCTACGGCGGCATGAAGATCGGCTACATGAAGGGAAGCAGCATTATTTATTCCCAGATGATGACGGCATTCTGTGCCAATGCGCTGATGTATCTGCAGATTATCCTGCTGTGGCGCCACCTGCCGTACATTCTGCCGATGGTCGGCATGACGCTCGTGGACTTTGCGCTGGCAGGCATTGTATCCTGGCTTTTTGAGAAGACGTTTGCGCGTCTCTTTCCGCCAAGAAAGGTGCTTCTGATTTACGGTGAATACCCGATGGAAAGCCTGGAGCTGAAGATGAACCAGCGACCGGACAAGTATATTGTAGCACATAAGGTGAGCGCGGAAGTGGGAGAGAAAGAGCTCTGCCGCCAGATTGACGCATACGGCCAGGAGGGCGTGATCCTGGGCGATCTTCATTCGGAGCTGCGCAACCGTCTGCTGAAATACTGCTATGCGAAAGAAATCCGTGTCTATCTGACGCCGAAGCTGTCGGATATTATGGTACGGAAAGCGGAAGCGCTCCATATTTTTGATACGCCGCTTCTGCTCGCGCGAAACAGCGATCTTTCGTTTGATCAGAGATTCTGCAAGCGCCTGCTGGATCTGCTCGTATCGACGATTCTTCTTGTGATCACGTCGCCGATTATGCTGATCGCAGCGCTCTGCATCAAGCTGTATGACCATGGCCCGGTGTTCTTTAAACAGAAACGTCTCACGATCGGCGGAAAAGAATTTTATGTCTACAAATTCCGAAGCATGATCGTGGATGCCGAAAAAAGACGGCGTAGCCCGCCTGGCAACGAAGAACGACAGCCGCATTACGCCGGTCGGGAAAGGTGATCCGCGCGACGAGAATTGACGAGTTGCCGCAGCTTCTGAACATTTTCAAAGGGCGATATGAGCGTCGTCGGACCGCGCCCGGAGCGGCCGGAGATTGCAAAGGAATATGAGGAATCGATTCCGGAGTTTGCTTACCGTCTGAAAGTCAAAGGCAGGCCTTACCGGCTACGCCCAGATTTACGGAAAGTACAACACGACCGCATACGATAAGTTGAAGCTGGATCTGATGTACATAGAGAGCTATTCGATTTTAGAGGATCTGAAGCTGATTCTTGCAACCTTTAAGATTGTCTTCACAAAGGAGAGCACAGAAGGGCTCGAGGAAGGACAGACGATCAGCCTGAACGCAAAGGAAGAGGAGAAAAAAGATGTTTAATACCGAGGACGAAATTCTGCGCCGGCTGCAGGAAAAAAATATCCTGGAAATGGCCGTTATGTTTTACCACTGGTGCCAGAGAAACCATCTGACCTGTTATCTCTGCGGCGGCGGCTGTATCGGTGCACTCCGCCACGGCGGCTTTATTCCGTGGGACGATGATCTCGACTTTTTCATGCCGCGGAAAGATTACGAGAAATTTTTAAAGTCTGGGATACGCAGGAGGAGAGTAAAATCTACAAGCTGGAGTATCCGAAAGAGGGCTTCTGCAACGCGCACACGTTTGCGAACATCCGCGACAGCCGCACCACACAGGTGAAAAAAGGAGCAGGTCGATATGGATCTCTGCCACGGCGTTGCGCTTGATATCTCCCGATCGAGGGCTATGCACCGGGAAATCTTGCGCGGAAATGGCAGGTGATCGAGGGAAAGATTTTCCAGCTCTTCTGCACGCAGGTTATCCCGACGAAAGAGCGCCACGGTGCGTTTATGCATTATCTTGGGAACGATTCTGCTGGCACTGGCTCCGACGCAGAAGATGCGGTACCGGATCTGGAAGCAGGCAGAGAACTATATTACAAAATTTGATATCGACAGCCCACGGGTGGACGGCATCACCGAGATGTGCGCACCGCAGGCGATTCTCCGGAAATATCCGAAAAAGATTTTTGCATCGGCGATTGAGGTTCCATTCGAGAACGAGCGCCTGCCGATTCCGGTCGGATATGACACATATCTGCGCATGGCGTTCGGCGATTATATGAAACTGCCGCCGAAAGGAACAGCAGAAAGGCCACCACGATGCGGCGTTTCTGGATCTCGATCATCCGTATGAGCAGTATAAGGGGATACACTACTGCTGTAAGAAATAAAGAAAGAGGATAAAACAATGCCGGAAATTTCAATCATTACCCCGGTGTATCAGGCAGAAAAATTTTTTAAAAGAAGTGTGTGGATTCCATTCTCTCCCAGTCTTTTTAGGGACTGGGAGCTGCTTCTTGTAGACGATGGAAGCACCGACAGGAGCAGTGAAATCTGCCGGACATACGCAGAGCAGGATGCGCGGATCCGTTATCACCAAAAAGAGAACGGCGGCGTCAGTTCGGCGCGGAATGCGGGCGTTGCGCTTGCAGAGGGGCGTTATATCACGTTTGTGGACAGCGACGATTTCGCAGCGGAGGATCTTCTGGAAACACTGTATCGTCTGGCGGAAAAATATGATGCCGAAATGAGCATCTGCCGCGGATACGATCTCTATAAAGGAAGGCCGGTGCCGGATCTGAAACAGGAGGGAATCGAATCTGTGACCGACAGCGAGGAGGGACTGCGCCAGGTGATGAAGGCGCGCGTGTTCGGCGTGATGCCGTGGGGCAAGCTGTATCGGAGAGAGATTTTCGAGGGCGTTGTCTATCCGGAGAAAACAATCGCCGAGGATGCATACGTCATCGTTCCGTTAATGGAGCACTGCCGGAAGGTGGCCTTTTCCACAGCACAGAAATACTATTATGTGCACCGGCGCGAAAAGCCTCACGACAAGCGGTTTTCGCTGGTCAGATCTGGGTTCGGTGGAAGTATGGGATCATAATCAGAATGTCGTGGAAGAACGCCACCCTGCGCTGAAAAAAGAAGCAGATGTGCGCTGCTGCTGGGCGCGTTTTTTCGTACTGGACAAGCTGATGCTGTTGGAAACCATGGACGCGGAGGAAAAGGCGCTTGCGAAGAGGCTGGCAAAAGAGCTTAAAAAGCATCCGCTTCTGGTACTGGAAGGCGATCACTTCACGAACGGGCGGAAAATCGCCTATCTGACCCTGTTTCTGGGAACCGGAATTTACCGGCAGTGCGTGCGTACCCCGTTCCGGAAAAGAAATTTATAAAAAATGCGGCAGAAACGAATGAGATTTTCGTTTCTGCCGCATTTTTTTATATGGATTTTTCTAGCTTTCTTTTTCGGAAAGCAGAACACCGTTTTTATCAAACACATACGTTGTTCCGTCAATTTTTTTCGTCCCGGTGACGCATCCGCCCCAGCTCTGGAAATAATACGTTTTTCCATCAATTTCTGCCCAGCCGGTCTGCATGGAAGCATCATCGTTGAAGTAATACCAGTTGTTTTTATAATAGAACCACTGCGATTTTCTCGCACCGCCCCAGCTGTAGGTAAAGTACCAGACACCGTCCCGGATCACCCATTGGTTTGCCGGCATGACGCCGTTTTCATCAACAAAATAAAGATTGTTATCATACGTAAAGGCTTCATCCGTTTTCCGTGTACAGTCCTCATTAATATAATAGTATTTATTCTGAAGCAGCAGCCAGCCTTCGTGTACGGCACCGCCCCAGCTTCTGAGATAATAATAGTTTCCATCCCATTTCAGCCACTGGTTCTGATACATTTTTCCGCTCTTATTTACAAAGTAGAGATTGTTGTCATACAGGAAACTTTCATTCTGCTTTAGGGAACCGTCCGCATTCATAAAATACCAGGCGCCATCGATCTGATACCAGCCATTGGTTACGCAGGAATATTTCTGTACATAATACCAGGCACCGTCATGGTACAGCCAGGTGCTGCCGGAAATACCGCCCCAGGAAAGAAATTTGACGCGGTAACCGTTTAAGGTAAGTGTTGTATTGCGTGCGGCACCTCCCCATGTGTAAAAATAGTACATCGTTTTGGTCTCCGGATCAGCGTGCCATCCGGACGAATACATAATACCGGTATCCTTGGCGAGATAGTACCAGTTGTTGCTGATAAACTGCCATCCGGTCTGCATCTCACCGCTGCCGGAAAAATAATAGTAATCTCCGTCAAGCAGAAGCCAGCCTGTTGCCATAACGCCGTCCGCGCCGAGGTAATACGTTTTGTGGTCGAGGGTGAGCCAGCCGGTATACGGTGTTTCATCATCGTTGTAGTAATACCATTTTCCATCCCGTTTTACCCAGCCGATGACGTGGCGTTCGTTTGTGATCACGCCGTTTTCATCGGCGGTATATTCGATGCCCGTTTCTGTGTCGCGCCAGGAAGTGGAGCACACGAGAAGATGGCTGCTGTCTGCATAATATTTCTGTCCGCCGCGGGTGAAAAATCCGCTGTACGGGATGCCGTCATGATAAGCAACGAGCTTGGAAGAACGACCGCGGTAAATCTCATAGGTATCATCCACGTTGGAAGTGACCGCGGAACCGGAAAAGTCAGCAATGACTGCCGGAAGATCGCCGGAATATTCTGTCGTGGAAAATACGCGCAGCCCCAGAGAGGTCAGGGTCTCGACGGTATCGTTATCCATAATACGGAAGTCACCGGTCTGGATAAAATATTCCGGGTTGACGGCAGCAAGATAGTCTGCATCGACAGCATTCGGATATCCGTGATGATTGGAAGTCATCAGATCAATGCTGTACAGCCCGTAGTTCGAAACAATCCGGCTGGCATCGCCCTCGACGTCGTCGATATCACTCGTCAGAAAAGGCGTGGTGGTCGTTTGCGGAGGCAATTACACCAAGACAAAACTGGTTGGCGTCCTCTTTTTTTGACTTGTGAGATAATCTTCCTCGTAGTTGACAATCTGGATCTGGAAATTTCCAAAAGCAAAATCAGGAGATCCTTCTTCTGCGGAGGCGGCACCGGGATTCAGATGCTGGATCAGGGTCACGCCTTCAGGTCTCTTCTACAGCAGTAAGAAGCTGGTCGTAGACATAAAGATTGTCCCAGAGACGCGCAGTATTATAGATATAACTGTCATCATACGGGAGCAGATAAACCCGGTCGGGGGAATACAGCCGCACGATGGTATCGCCGGTTCCAATATGGTCGCTGTGCGGATGTGTTGCAACATAAAACTGCAGATTATCGGAGGTGACACCGAGGGAGTCCAGGTAGGAGAGTACCTCATCGTCGTAGCCGGTCGATGTTGTGATGCCGCTGCGCAGCGGATAACGCGGATCAGATCCGTCAGGGTAATCCCAGTCCTCGCCGGAGTCTACCATGCCGAAAATTTTCTGGCCATTATCGTCTACACTTTCCAGAACGATGGCATTGGAGCCGCTGTCGAGTGTCAGAATGTGAATTTTGCTGTAGTATCAGCCGCATGTGTGTTTTCCGGGGTGAGAAAAGAAAAGCAGCGGCAAGGGATGCCGCGCCGATGGAAAACACGGATCTGCGGGTATGCCGGGAAAAAGGCATATCAATGGCTCCTTTCGTAACATATATCATTAAAACAAAAAGTAAAACAGCCGGGCGGAAAATAAGCGCTCGACATCACAATTATACAAAATTTCAGAGAAAAGTCAATGTTTATTAGAATTTCGATTACTTGACGCAGACAGGGCATCATGTTAGAATGAGTGGGATTGGGAATGTAAGGAAAAAAGAAAGGAACCAAACATGATTACCTTATTAAAAATGCCGGCACTGTTTCTGGGAATGCTCGCAGTGTTCTGCTGCCTGGGTTCTTTTTTTTTATCAGAGAAAACAGGTATGAGAGCGGACATCTGGGTGAAACTGTGCTGTTTGGCTTTATTGCATATTACTTCTTATTTGAACTGATTTCTGTGCCGATGATGGTGCTCGGTGCAAAGCTGCATCTGCTCGCATGGGTATGGGCTGCTGTTGTGACTGTCCTTGTAATTGCTTCCATCTGTCTTCATCTGGGAATGTGGAGAGAGTGGGGAAAAAAAGAAGCGGCGGTTTCTGGAGAGGAAAGACGGCGGCTTTTTATGTGATGCTGGTGCTGATTGGGAATCCAGCTGTATTTTGTTGCTGCACTGCAGGAAAACGGCAGTGCGGATGCAGCGTATTATGTGGGAAGTGTGACAACGAACCTTGCGACAGATTCCATCAGCAGCTTTGACCCATATACAGGAAAAAGCACTGGATTTTTTAACATCCGTTATGTGTTCAGCATGTATCCGGCAGCAAATGCAGTACTGTGCCGTTTAACGGGCCTTCATCCGCTCGTAGTGACGAAGGTGATTCTCTGTATGATGACGGTAGTTTTAAGTTATCTCGTCTATGCACAGATCGGAAAGGCGCTGTTAAAAAGAAAACAGATGGTATGGGTGCTCCTGTGCTTTATCAGTGTTGTGAATCTGAATTTTCATACGATTTTTTCGAATGCGTCGTTCCTGCTGACGAGGGGATACGAGGAAAGGCCGTATTGTGCAATATCATCCTCCGTTTCTGTTTTATCTTGGCCTGCGCATGTATCAGGAGAAAAATGGAAAGAGAGTCTGGCTGCTGTTTTTCATGACAGGCGTCGCTGCGATTGACCTTACGATGTCATCCATGATGACCGTACCGGTGGCCATGAGTGCTGTGATTCTGCCGAATCTTGTGCGGAAAAAACGCTGGGGACAGAGCGGGCTCTATCTGCTTGCTGTGCTGCCGTGTGTGCTGGTGCTTGGCGTCTATCTCCTTGGTGTGCGCGGTATCCTGCAGATTCCGGTTGTGCGGTAGAAAGGAGAAAATGTGGGCGGAATAAATCTGAATGAGAGCGGCCTCGATTTTGTGAGACAGGTCTTTGTGACGTTTGGAGGAAACACAACCGTACTGACGCTGTTTCTGCTGTCGGTGCTGTATCTCGCTTTAAAAGGAAAAAAGGAAGAGCGGTATGTGTTCGTAACAACCGCTGTTTTTCTGGCCTTTACGGTATACAATCCATTTGCGGTGAAATATATCCTGGGAAAACTTGGAATGGTCAATGTCTATTACCGGTTTTTCTGGATTCTGCCGATGGTACTGACCATCGGATATGCCTGCACGAAAGTTGTGGGCGGGCAGAAAAAAGGCTGGAGACGGTATCTGACCGCGGCTGCGCTGGCAGCGGTCATCTGTTTTGGCGGAAATTCCGTACTGGCTGGCGGACTGCCGAAGCTGCCGGATAACCAGTACAAGATGCCAGATGATCTTCTGGCCGTCTGTACGGTGCTGCACGAAGAAGCGGGAGAGGGAACCGTAAGAGTTGTCTTTTGAACCGGATTTCAACCTGATCGTGCGGCAGTATGATGCTTCGTTTGAACTGGTTCTGGACCGCGATATGGTTCTGACCTATCAGGGCTCCAATACGGTATCAACTGATGCACTGACCGAGCAGGAAATTGAAGACGAAACAAAGATCCTTCAGATTATCACACAGATGGATCTGTCGCTGGATCAGAAAGAATTTTTACAGAAGTCTTAGGGAAATGAATGCAGAGTATATTGTACTTTCGAGCAGTTCAGCGGCAGTATCCTATGTGGAAACAGCGGGGGTGCATCCCGGTAAGAGAAGTAGAAGGGCATATCATTTTCCGCGTGAAAGAAAAGTAAGAAGGAGGACTTGTTTTTGAATAAGGCAAAAGATTATATTCAGCTGCACCTGAATATCCTGCTGTTTTCTCTGACGAGTGTGTTCTCGAAAGCAGCATCGGTTCAGCTGAACCGGGGAGGAATCAAAAATCCTCTATTATATGTATTTTTATTTCTGATGGTTGCAAATTGTGGCATTTACGCTATTGCATGGCAGAAGGTAATCAAAAATTCTCTTTGTCAACCGCATATGCAAACCGCAGCGTCTATCTGATCTGGTCCCAGATCTGGGCCGTGATCATTTTCCATGAAAATCTGACGGTAAAAAATATCATCGGCCTTCTGATTGTGCTGGTGGGAGTTATGGTGGTGCAGCGATATGAATAAATATATGATTTTAATGCTGATCTGTACAATGTTTTCAGCAGTATCACAGATTCTGCTGAAACAAAGCGCCAACGAGGAGCATGCATCTGCACTTCGCGAGTATCTGAACTGGCGCGTGATTGTGGCGTATCTGATTTTTGGCAGTGTACTTCTTTTAAATACGTATGCCTACACACAGGTAGATTTGAAATACGGTCCGGTGTTGGATACCTTTACGTACGTCTTTGTCCTGCTGCTTTCCTTTGGCGTTTTGAAAGAAAAGGTATCAAAAGGAAAGCTGATTGGGAATCTGATTATTATCCTGGGGGTACTGGTGTATACATTGCCGTAAAACGTTCCGATGATGGAAAGAAAGCGATATCAGCTAAGCAGTCCTTGTCCTTTGAAATAGGGGGTCTGCGTACAACAAACGAACGGCTTTTGATTATGAATAAGAAAAAAATAGATTATCGTTTTAAGATATTATATGCTGTGGCGATTCTGATGGTTGTTGTGGGACATTGTGATGGTGGTGGAATTTCTTTGGACTTTGCGCAATGGTTTCCGTATGAGGGAATCCATCTGGCGCTGTTTACTTTTTGTTCAGGATATTTTTTTTAAGATGCAGCACTGAAACGACCGGGGAGATATGTCTGTAAAAAGCTTCGTACCCTGATACTTCCAATGTATGGGTATACGATTGCGTATGGGCTGCTTGTCAGGTTATTACATCGGTGGGGCTTTCAAATTGGTGGAAAATTTAATTTGCACAATATTCTGATTTCACCTTTAAACGATGGGCATCAGTTTGTTCTTAATATGGCCGGCTGGTATATTGTGCCCTTGTTTATGGTAGAAATATTAAATTGTATGATTCGGGCATTTTTTAAGCGAAAAGGATGGCAGATACCGGAATGGATATTTTTTTGCAGGGGCAGTACTTATTGGAATGGGCGGCAATTTTTGGCGATTATGGAATATCGCACCAGCTGGTGGCTGACAGTGGTCAGAATTCTGTATTTTGCTCCGTTTTATGCAATGGGTATTTTTTATAAAAAAGATACTGGAGAAATATGTGGACAGGATTCCATCTGTAGTGTATTTTGCGATTGTGTTTGCTGCAAAACTTATGATTTTTCTTCATTATAAAACTAGGTTGGCTTATACGCCAGCGTGGTGCAATGACTTTAATCAAGGACCGGTCATGCCAATTATTATTGGTTTTGGGAATTGCACTTTGGATGCGGATTGCAACGATAATGGAACCAGTATTTGGAAGAAAAAAGTGGATTAATCTTCTTGCAGACAACACATTTTCGATTATGGAAAATCAGTTTTTGGGTTTTTTACTTGTAAAAGTTGCTTTCGGAACAATTGCGAATGGCACAAAGCTGTTTTTGAAGTTTGACTGGTCAAGATGTAAAAGTGATATTTGGTGGTATTATATGCCGAAGGACGTAGAACAGACAAAAATTCTGTATTTATTAGCAGCGATTTTTATTGCCTTACTGATCCAGTGGATCCTTACACAGGTGAAAAAATGGGAAAAAACATATTTTTGTACGTAAGACAATAGTTAAGCGTATACTGCTTTAAATATTTTGCAAAATAAAAATCCCGCAGAAAAAGAAATGAAAACTTTTTCTGCGGGATTTTATTTTATATTGCATAGATCTGAATCGTTATCAAATTTTTATTGATAATCGATAGGAGACAGGTCGTGAGGATCATCTTCCGCAGAAGAGCCTAGATGTCTGATGGTTTTGGAATTATCCTCATTTTCAGAGAAATCGTCCTCATCTATTCCAGAAGAAGAACTTTCGACTGTGGAATCCAAATCGTTTTCTGTAAAAGAAGAAGCGGAGGAAATGTCACTTACCGAAGTGGAGTCGGGTGTTTCCTCTTCCAATTCAGGATTTGTATCGCAAGGACCCTCGATGAGATGGTAATCCGACTCGGAAAAATGATACCATTTCCCATCCTCAAGCTTTTGCCAGCCGGAAACCGCGTGGCCGTCCTTATCAATAAAATAAGACTGCTTACCGTCAGCCCAGAGCTGATGTGGATTGTAAGTTACCCATTCGTTATTGGCAAATCGATCTTCTTCCTTAATATAAAATTTCTGATATTCGCCATCGCCGACCCAGACGGGGGTAAGATCAGCATCAAGTTCATCGAAGAATCGGGAGCCCATAGAGAGCTGGCGATTCAGTTCATCGACAAGTTCTTCGGCAAGTGTAGGCTTGTCTGAAAAAAGATTCGTACCAAGTCCAAGACGGTCACCGTCAATGACAGCTCCAAGGCTTGCGAGAGTAGTTGGGAACATATCCATCGTGGTGAAAATCCGATTTTTTTCATGAACCGGAAGAATGGGTGAATTTAAAATAGCGTTATAAGTAGAACGTTGATAATCTTCATCGATGTTTTCACAAAAATCAGAGTCCATGGTCAGATGATCACCGGAAAGAATTATAGTCGTGTTTTCATAAAAAGGCTGTTCCTTGATCCAGTCTATAAACTCACTGACACGGGAACTGGAGCAGTCAATCACCATACCGTAGTGGTCATCTCCGTACTGCTTTTCATCACACTCGTCACATTTGTAGCCGTCCTCGAAGTGGGTGGCAACAGTCAGCATACTGAAGTTGAACGGTTCGTCATTCTTGGAAATCTCCGTCAGTTTATCTTTTGCATACTCAAACAGTTTGGCATCTTCATAGCCCCACCACTGGTAGTAGCCTTCCGGGATCAGTCCCTCGCTGATCGCCCAGTAGTAATCGTCAATTTCATAATCACCGTGCGAAGTGAAGTAATTCTTCCGTCCGCCGAATGCGGCATCGGAACCCATCATAAAGTACTGTTTGTAGCCGGCTTCATTGAGAACGTCGCCAAGTGTTGAAAGCTGCGGAAAAAAGCTGTCCTGATAAGCCATCTCATTGCCTTGAATCGAAAGCTTCAGCGGAAGACCGGAAGTCTGTGCAAAGAGACCGCCCATGGTCCAGGTGGTTCCGGTTGTCGGATAAGCGCCGCCCAGCTTGTCGGAGTTGGAAAAATTGATATTGTCCAGGGCAAGATTAGTCAGGGCGGGAATAAAATTGTGGTCGTAAGCACCGCCGTCTTTTTTTATCAGAATAGGTGCTTTCCATTGATTCCAGATAAATATAGATCAGATTCCGTTTCTTTTCCGGGAATGTAATCGTTGTCTGGGACGGATTGACGTAATTATCTTCGATCAAAGTGCTGTAGCTGTTCTGAATGTGCAGGTAAGTATCGATATCCAGCGTCGTCCAGACATTATAAAGAGAATAGGAAGAAAGAGCGATTCCCAGGGCAATGCAGATGCAACCGAGAATGATTTCCACTTTCTTCCGATGGCGCAGGATAATAAAAAAAGCGCGATCAGAATAGCAAGAACGGCAAAAGAGATCATGCCGCAGGACCAGACGTAACTCCAGAGCACATCCTTGCTGGTACCCTCAAGGGGTGCCTTTAAGTGATAAACAAGTTCTTCCATATCAAGATGCGCCCAGGTCGCGAGCATCCAGCGGGAAGACGTAAAAAGAAGGATCCCAAGGAATCCTAACAGAACGGAAAGAATGGAAAAAAAAGTATCTTTCCAACATGCTGTACTTTTTTGCGAGACACAGTAAATAACCTCCAGTTTTCTTTAGTGTTTTATAATAGGTAACAAACAGGTAGCGTTAGGTATAAAATATAACTGGGAACTTACGATATTATAACAGAAACTTTACGAAAAAAATAGTATTTTCTTAAAAAATACGAGTGGAAAATGAAAATCCGGGAATTTACATAAAAAGCGGCGGGGCGGGCGTGAAAATGGGTTCTTGAGTTTCTCAGAAAAGAATGGTATAATAGCAAAGATTGTAGACACAAAAGAGGTCAAAAAAGATCTGTTCACATTTTTGTGGAGAAGAGAAAGGAAAGAAAAATGGGAAAAATTAAAGTAGAATTTTGTGAAATTGAAGGATTAAAAGTAATTACCCCGACCGTATTCGGCGATGAGCGCGGATATTTTATGGAGACCTACAATTATAACGATTTTAAGGAAGCTGGAATTGACTGCCAGTTCGTGCAGGACAACCAGTCGGCATCGAAAAAGGGCGTGCTCCGTGGGCTTCATTTTCAGATCAATTACCCGCAGGACAAACTGGTACGCGTGGTAAACGGAGAAGTATTCGATGTTGCGGTTGACCTTCGCGAGGGATCCAAAACCTACGGAAAATGGTTCGGCGTCCTGCTTTCGGCAGAAAATAAGAAACAGTTCTTTATTCCGAAGAACTTTGCACATGGATTTATCGTACTCTCTGATTATGCAGAGTTTGCTTATAAATGTACCGATTTCTATCATCCAAACGATGAGGGCGGTCTGTACTTTGACGATCCGGAGATCGGCGTGGAGTGGCCGATGCCGGAAGGAATGACAAAAGAAGATCTGATTATTTCGGAAAAAGATCATAAATGGGGCGGAATTAAGGATTTAAAGAAATAAGGAGTAAAAAACATTTATGAACGTATTCAAAGAACTTTATCAGAACCGGAAACTGGTCTGGAAACTGTCAAAAAATGATTTCCGCAATAAATTCGCCGGAGCGTATTTTGGCATTATATGGGCATTTATCCAGCCGATGGTGACGGTTGCTGTTTATTTTGTCGTGTTTCCAGCTCGGACTGCGTGTACAGCCAGCTGCCACTGGATATCCGTATATCTGCTGGCTGGTTTCCGGTATTATTCCGTGGTTCTTCTTTTCTGATGCACTGCCAAGTGCGTCAAATTGTCTGCTGGAATACAGTTATCTGGTAAAGAAGGTTGTATTTAAAATCAGTGTGCTTCCAATTGTAAAGGTGATTTCTTCCCTTGTTTGTACATCTGTTCTTTATTGTGTTTGCTATTTTGATTTTTTGCACTGATGGGAAAAACTTCCGCCGGTTCAGATTATCCAGATCGGGTACTATACCTTTGCGGTGATCTGTCTCGTCGTTGTACTTTCCTATCTGACCTGTTCCATCACACCGTTTTTCCGCGATTTCGGCCAGATTATCAATGTAATTCTGAATGTCGGCATGTGGGCAACCCCGATTCTGTGGGATACCACAACAATTCCGAATATTCCGAACTGGCTGAACAGCCTTCTGAAGCTGAATCCTCTGTACTATATTGTCCAGGGATATCGTGACAGCTTTATGAATGGACTCTGGTTCTTCGAGCATCCATGGCACACCCTTTACTTCTGGGCTTTTGTGCTTATGGCAGGACTAATCAGTTCCAAAGTGTTCAAGCGCCTCCGGGTTCATTTCTCAGATGTATTATAGGAGGATGGAATGAGCACAGAAAATACAGAAACCGTAATTTCAATTAACCATGTCAGCAAGGTCTACAAGCTGTTTGAAAAGCCGATGGACCGTCTGAAAGAATCGCTTTCGCTGACACATAAAAACTATCACACCGATCATTTTGCGCTGGAGGATATCTCACTTGAGGTGCATAAGGGCGAGTGTGTCGGCATTATCGGAACGAACGGTTCCGGAAAATCTACACTGCTGAAGATCGTCACAGGTGTTTTAAACCCAACGAGCGGAAATGTGGAATTAAAAGGAAGAGTTAGTGCTATTCTGGAGCTGGGTGCCGGCTTCAACATGGAGTATACCGGTATTGAGAACATCTTCCTGAACGGAACAATGCTTGGCTATACCGAGGAGGAGATGAAGGCAAAACTTGACGACATCATTTCGTTTGCTGAGATCGGAGATTTCATTAATCAGCCGGTGAAGACATACTCGAGCGGTATGTTTGCCCGCCTTGCCTTCGCGGTTGCGATCAACGTGGATCCGGATATTCTGATTGTCGATGAGGCCTTAAGTGTCGGAGATATTTTCTTCCAGTCGAAGTGCTACCGAAAATTCAATGATTTAAAAGAAGCAGGAAAAACGATTCTCTTTGTTTCCCACGATATGGGAAGTGTTATCAAATACTGTGAACGATGCCTTCTGATCAACAAAGGAAAACAGGTGATGGTCGGAAAGTCGTCCGAGGCAGTCGATGTCTACAAGAAGATTCTTGCCAACCAGTACGATGACGAGACAAAAGAAGAGGAAGAGACCGAAGAGAGTGCAGAACAGACCGAAGAGAGAACCGAAGCAGATGCATCCGGTGCCGTATCGGCAGAAAAGCCGAAAAAAAAGGCCTCTGGAGAGAACGCCTGATTGCGAATGCGCAGCTGGTAGAGTATGGAGACAAGGTTGCGGAGATCGTGGACTTTGCGATTATCGACCACAAAGGTATGATTACATCTTCTGTGGATAAAAACCAGAGATTCCGCATCAAGATGAAAATCAAGTTCCATGAAACGATGGAGCATCCGATTTTTGCCTTTTCGATCAAAGACCGGAAGGGAACGGAGATTACCGGAACGAATACGGCGCTGGAGGATTACACAAAAAGACGTGGTGGAAGCAGGAAAGACCGTCACGGTATGCTTTGACCAGATCATGCCGCTGCAGAGCGGACAGTATCTGATGTCGTTTGGATGTACCAGCTACCATCTGGAAGAGCTGGTGATCCACCACAGACTGTACGATGCTTGCTTCCTGGAAGTCTTCTCCATGAAAGACACCGTAGGATTTTTTGATATGAACTCTACCGTGACCTACGAGTAGGATGCGGAGGATAAACGACGGGGGTTATATGAAAGAAACAATAGGAAATGTTCTTTTGAACCTGGATTATTATGACGGCGAAGATGCTTACAGCGACGGCAGCATTGAGGACCGGCTGCTGGAGATCGTCAAGACGACGCCGAAAGAGGATTACCAGAAGGTAATCCTCACAGAAAAAAAGCTGGCCGATTTTTTATCATCTCTCTCCGGAACGGGAAAATATTCTGGACTGGTATGAGTGGAAAGACGATGCTTCCGTATTTGAAGTCGGAGCCGGTTGCGGAGCCATTTCCGGCGTGCTCTGCAGAAATGCAAAGCGGGTAGTGGCAAACGATCTGTCGAAGCGGCGCAGTACGATCAATGCCTACAAAAATCAGGATGCGTCCAACCTGGAGATTATGGTTGGAAACTTTAATGTTGTTGCAGAAAAAATGGAAGAACGCTTCGATTACGTGACACTGATCGGTGTTCTGGAGTATGCAAAAAGCTATATTGGAAAGGATAATCCGTATCCGGAATATCTGGAAAAAGATCAATCGTCTCTTAATACCGGGCGGAAAAATCCTGATTGCGATTGAGAACCGTCTGGGACTGAAGTATTTTTGCCGGCTGCAGGGAAGACCATGTGGGCCGGGAATTTGTCGGAATTGAAGGATATCCGGGGATCGATTTTGTCGAGACATTCAGCAAACCGGAGCTGGAGCAGATGCTGCAGGAAAACGGTTTTTCGAAGTTCAAGTTTTATTATCCCTATCCGGATTACAAATTTCCGGCGGTCATTTATTCGGATGAATATCTGCCGAAGCCGGGTGAATTGAGAAAAATCAGCGGAATTTTGATGCTGACAGGATCACACTTTTTGACGAAGGCAAAGCATTTGACGGAATCCTGAAGTCCGGTTTGTTTCCGGTTTTTTCCAATTCCTTTCTGATTGAAGTGGAGAAAAAGGAGTAAACGTGTGAGGAAAGTTCTGTATACGAAATTTTCGAGAGAACGTCGGAACGAATTTCAGATTATGACCCGGATTACAGAAGAGGACGGGATCCGGCGTGTGTGGAAGCTTTCGCTGCAGAAAGAGGGAGAACTCCACATCCGGCATATGTATGAAAACTATAGAAAGCTGGAGCATCTGTACACCTATGCGGACGTACAGATCTGCCCATGCGAACTGGATGAAGAAAAATGCGCGCTTGCATTTCCTTTTGTAGAAGGGGAAAGTCTGGAAACGCGCATTTCCCGTCATGGAAAAGAAAAAGATTTTGCATCGCTGAAAAAGGATTATGAACTGCTGTATCAGATCATTGCATCGGCAAAAGGGCAGAAATCCTTTGTGGAAACCGATGCGTTCTGTGAGGTGTTCGGCCATCCGGCATTGAAAGAAGGACTTGCCGCAGCGGAGATTTCCAATATTGACATGATTCCGGGCAACCTTCTTCTGGATGGAGAAAAGGTCTGGGTGGCAGACTACGAGTGGGTATTCCCGTTTGCCGTACCGATTGCATTTATCTATGCGCGGAGCGTCTTTTTACAGGAGGCGGCGAGTGCACTGACGAAGGAAGAGCAGGAAGAACTGTACGCCATTGGCGGTATTTCCATGGAAGAGATTCCGGTATACTACCATATGGAAGAGTGCTTCCAGGAATTCGCGGCCGGAAAGGGTGAGCCAAATGCGCTCGCCACGTTCTATGGAAAACTGCACCGACACAATTATCCGCTTTCTATCTGGGAAAAAGAAAAATGATGTACCCGGTTGTGCTCACCGAAACAGCACCGGAGGAGAGAGAACTCTATTATGAGGACTGCTTCGGCTTGGATGAGCAGAAGGTGATGATGCTTGAAAAGGCAGACGCGGACGGAGAGCTTTCCCTTCAGCTGATGCAAGAGGGGCTGTCATTAAAATCCGTTCTCTCGCGGGCGTATGCAGCGATGGAAAGACGGAACGTATCGCTTTTTCGCACAACGCCGAGCTTGAGATTATCGACGACTATTATTTCCTTGGAACGCCGGTTCTGAAATTTCGGAATGCCGGTTATGAACAGATTCGGATTGATTACCGGATTTACTACAAAGGCGATGGCGTTACGTCCCAGTTTATTCAATATATCCGTCAGAATAAAGATCTGAGGGATGAACTGAACGGGGAGATTTATCGGAAAGGCCAGCTGCAGGCAGAAATCGAAGCAGAAAAAGCGGCACTTGCACACAGGGAAGAAGAACTCCAGGAAACGAGAAAACAGAAGCAGTTTCTGGAGGAAGAGCTGGAGCGGATGCGCCAGCGTAAGGTTGTGCGTATGGCAGATAAAGTGCAGCATGTGATAAAAAGGAGTAAATAACTATGGATGTATCCATTGTCATTCCTACCAAAAATGGTGGGCATCTGTTTGAAAAAGTGCTGGATGCCGTTTTCAAACAGAAGACAGAGTATGAATATGAAGTAATTTGCGTGGATTCCGGGTCAAAGGACGGAACGCTCGATGTGATCCGCAAATATCCATGCCGTTTGTTTCAGATTGAGCCGTCCGAATTTGGACATGGAAAAACGAGAAACTATGGTGCTTCCAAAGGAAACGGAACGTATATCATCTTTATTACGCAGGATGCGCTTCCAGCGACCGATACCTGGCTGCAGAATTTCATTGATGCCATGAAGATGGACCCGGAAATCGTGGGAGGATTCGGGATTCATTATCCGTATCCGGACTGCAATCTGCTTGACAAGCGTGATCTGGATGGCCATTTTAAAGGATTTGGAGAAACTAATACGATTTTCCACCTTGATGATCCGGAACGCTACGAAAGAGAAGAAGGATATCGTCATTATCTGGCGTTTTTCTCCGACAATAACTCCTGTATCCGAAGAGATATTTTTGAAAAAATATCCGTATGAGGATGTCAACTTTGCCGAGGATCAGATCTGGGCGAGAAAGATGATTGAACTCGGATTCAAAAAGTATACTGCCCGTATGCGCCAGTATATCATTCCCACAATTTCAAACTCAGAACGTATTTCAAACGGTATTATGATGAGCAGAAGGGATTATATGAAGTTCATCAGTATATGATTGCACAGAAATGGACGCAGCTTCCGGGTATGCTGTACCGGCAGGTGAGAGGGACTGTGTGTATATCCGTCAGCAGCCGCTCAGTAAAAAGAGAAAAAATCCACTGGGCATTTTATTCCCTGTTTCGCAATTTTGACCGCTTTGTGGGCGGCTATCTCGGCGGAAAATACCATCTGTATTCCAAACGGAAACAACAGTTCCTGGATCGTCACATTTCGCAGCAGTACGATCAGAGACATGCATAGAAGAAAGGAAAAAGAAACGTGAAAAAACCAAATGTAGCATACCGTGCGTTACGGTATCTGAAGAATCATGGATTAAAAGAAACGATTGAGCGCGCAAAACAGGGCAATGAGCCGGCTGTACCGCCGAAGAACAACGTCATCGGATTTTACAGATTTGTCGTAGACAACGATCCGATCCCGTTCAATCAAAAAGAGTATGAGAAACATAAAAACGACAAGAAAAAGATCCTGAATTGGGTTGTACCGGAAATGGGACCTGGTTCCGGCGGTCATACCACCATTTTCCGTTTTATTTCCAACCTGGAGCGCCTCGGTTTCCACAGTAGAGTTTATCTCTACATGTCCCCGAATTTTCAGGATAATGCGTCCATCCGAAAATTCCTAAAAAGAGTACTTCCCGCTTCTTGTGCCGGAAGTAGAAGTTTACTGCGATGTATCCCAGATGAAATTTGCACATGCAACCGTAGCAACCTCCTGGACCACCGCTTACTACGTAAGAAAATTCCAGAATACGATTTCGAAGTTTTACTTCGTACAGGATTTCGAGCCGCATTTCTATGCACACGGTTCCGAGTATGAATTTGCTGAGAACACCTATAAGATGGGATTCCGCGGAATCACTGCAGGTGATTGGTTAAGAGACATCATGAGAAATGAGTACGGCATGCAGGCAGACAGCTTCCATTTCTCCTACGATGACAAAGTATATCAGCCGAAAGAAAAAACCGGACAACGAAAAGAGAGTCTTTTTCTATGCGCGCCCGGTTACCCCGAGACGTGATTTCGAGCTCGGTATGCTGGCACTCAATGAGCTGTGCCGCAGAATGCCAGAGATCGAGGTTGTTTTCGCGGGATGGGATGTCAGCGGCTATGAGATTCCGTTCAAACACAGAAATTTAGGTATCGTAACACCGCAGGTGCTGGCAGATTCCTATGCGATCTGTGATATGTGCCTTGTTATTTCGAATACCAACCTTTCCCTCGTACCGTTCGAGGTTATGGCCTGCAACTCGGTCGCTGTCTGCTCCAAGGGTGCAAACAGCAGCTGGATGGTAAATGAGGAAAACTCCATTCTGGTTGACTATGATCCGATCCAGATCGCAGACAGAATGGAATATTACTTCAACCACCCGGATGAGCTGGCTACAATCCGCAAAAAAGGGAATGGATTTCGTAAAGGGAACCTCCTGGTACAAAGAAGCAGAAAAAGTTTATGCAAGCATGTTAAAGGGAATTGAGGAAGATGAGAAAAAACTGCAGTAAGGATGTGAGCAGAGAACACAGAATAGAAATTCTGTTTGTGTTCGGTGTATTCCTGTTTTACTTTTTATGGTCCTGTACGCAGCGATACAATTTTTCGGCGGATGAATCAATGCGCTATCAGATTGCACAGTTTATCTATGAACACGGAAGTCTTCCGCGCGGAGATGATCCACTGATCCGGAATGAGGACTGGGGAACCTCCTATGCGTTTAATCCCATCCTTTCTTACATGGCATGAGCCGTTCTGATGAAAGGCATGAGTCTTTTTACAACAAATGAATGGATGCTGCTGCTTTCCGCCCGGTTTGTTAATGTACTGCTTGGAGCGTTGATGGCATGGGTTGTGTTGAAGGCAGCAAAATTGTTGTTTCCGAGAGGCGGTATGCATGGATGTTTACCGCACTGGTTGTCTTTCTGCCGGGAAATGTGATTCTGTATTCTTACGTCAACTGCGATGCGCTCGCCATGTGTTCAACGGCTATTATTTTTTTATTCCTGGGTCAAGGCGTATAAGGAAGGATGGAACTGGACAACTTGTGCAGTGTCTGCCATTGGAATGGGTCTTTGTTTCCTGTCGTATTACAATGCGTATGGATTTATCCTGACGACATTTTTCTTCTTTGTGGGAACGATGCTGACCGATCAGGAAAAGGCACCAAAAGAGCGTTGGAAAGAGATGATCCAGAAAGGTCTTTTTATTCTTGTGATCGTCTGTGTCATTGCTTTGTGGTGGTTTATTCGAAATGCAATTCTCTATCACGGGGATTTTCTGGGAAGAGAGACATCGAGTGCGTGTGCGGAACTGTATGCGAGAGCTAAGTACAAGCCATCGAACAGCAAAACATTCCAGAAAAAAAAGGCGACTCCATGCTATGTATGATCTTCTACAGACCAGTTTATCTGGAGCATGACTGGCTTGTGACAGTGCTGTACAGCTTTGTCGGTGCTTTTGGCTATAATAGGATTTATCTTTCCAAAATGATTATTGTTCCATACCTCTGCTGTCTTGGCATCGGCCTCATTCTGATGCGGAACTGTTGCCAGAGAGACTTTTTTTCTGGAATGCCGATGGCACACAGACGGCGATTGCTGGTAAAACAAAGAGAAAATGGAGTAAAACAGGATGGTTTACCTGGGCAAATGTGTTTGCACTGCTGATTCCAAACTATCTGAATGCATATTATTCCTACAGCTCTGATTTTCAGCCGCAGGGACGATACAGCATGCCGATGCTGATTCCGCTGATGTATTTCGTGACGAAGGGTGTGCAGGCGTTCCTGAAACGGGAGAAAAACTACAGAAGTATGAAAAATTGTTCTGTATTCTGGTCTGTGTGGCGGCAGCGGCATTAGCGGCATTCACTTGGGCGAGAATCATCTATCCGATGTACTTGCAGAACTACTACGGATTGCGGTAAGCGGAACAGAGAAAGAAAGCGGTGAAACGTTTGGAAAAATTTCAGTGCTGACAGCAAAATTAAAAAAAGCTGTTGCAGAAGAAGGAATCGGCGGTCTGGCTGGGCGTACGAAAGGGTACCTTGCGCGGGCAAAAAAGAAAAAGAGTTTCAGAGAGAAAAAATCCCGGGTCTACCGGGATATTCTCTTTATCAGTGGCTGCAATGAACAGCTGCCGCATCCACACCGGTACCGCGTGGTGCATCAGATGGAGCAGCTGGAGGCAGGCGGATATACGTGTGATACGGTTTATTTTCAGGAGCTGAAGCCCTGGATGGTACGCTGCTACGGCGCGTTCGTGATTTTCCGCTGCCCGATGACGGACACCCTGCGGGAATTTGCCACAATGGCAAAGCAGATGAACAAGCCTCTGTGGTACGATGTGGATGATCTTGTGATCGATACGAAATACACCGATCAGATTCCGTTTCTCGACCGGATGCAGCCGGAAGAACGGCAGGCATACGATCAGAATGTCCGAAACATGGGCGAGCTGCTTTCCCTCTGTGATGCGGCGGTTACGACGACAGCGGCGCTGGCAGAAGAACTGAAGCAGTACGTACCGGAGGTGCTGATCAACCGCAACTGTGCGTCAGATGAGATGCTGCTACTGTCCGAGGCGGTGGTAAAAGAAAAACAGAAAAAGAACGAAGCAGATGGAACGGCGAAAACAAGTACGCCTTGGCTATTTCAGCGGCAGTGCGACGCATCTGGACGACATCGAGATGATCGTTCCGGTGCTGAAACAGCTGCTTGGCAAAAAATCCGAACCTGGAACTCCTCATCGTGGGAATTCTGGAACTCCCGGTGGAGCTGAAACTGTTTGCTTCCCAGATCCAGATGGAGGGATTTGTCGATTACCAAAAACTGCCGGAGCGGATTGCGTCGGTGGATATCAACTTGGCTCCGCTTACCGATACGATTTTTAACCGTGCGAAATCGGAAAATAAATGGGTGGAAGCGGCTCTGGTGCAGACCGTGACAGCAGCCAGCAATCTCGGCGCTTTTGCTGAGATGGTACAGGATGGAGAAGACGGCGTACTCTGCCGAGACGAAGCGGAGTGGTTGGAAAAACTGCAGTGGCTGATCGACGACGAACCGGCACGAAAAGCCATTGCCGGACGGGCATATGGCCGGTGCAGCCGCGAGTGTGTCACAATCTTTCATGCCACCGGGATTTGCGAGTGGGTGGAGCGCCACTGGAATCTACGCTGTGCCTTTTGTGCTTCCAGCGATGGAGATCAGCGGAGGCATCCGCGTTGCACTTCTTCATGCGGAAATGCTGGTAAAAGCAGGAGCGCAGGTCAGCCTCTTTACTCTGGAAGGGGAGGCGGAGTGGTATCATGAGGGTGATTTCCATTTTCCGGTGCTGTCGGCCGAGCGAGAGAAACTGCAGGGAACGCTGGATCTTGCGGTAGCGACGATGTGGAATACCGCAGAGTTCGTCGAACAGTCCAGTAAGATCCGAAAGAAAAAATATCTGGTGCAGAATTTTGAAGTTGGATTTTATCCGCCGGGAAGCCCGTACCGGATCGCAACTTCGGCGACTTACCGGATGAGGAGCCCGATGGAGTACGTAACCATTTCCAAATGGTGTCAGAACTGGCTGCGGGAGGAATACCATACCGAAGCAGTCTATCTTCCGAACGGCATCGATCCGTCCTTCTATCCGAAACGGGGGCGGGATCTGCAGGGAAAAAATTCGGATTCTGATCGAGGGAGACTGCAGCGCGGAGCATAAAAAACGTGGACGAGAGCTTCCGTATCGTGGAACGGCTGGATCTGGAAAAATTCGAGATCTGGTACATGTCCTACAATGGAAATCCGAAATCCTGGTACCGCGTGGACCGCTTTTTACACCGGGTTCCGTATGAAAAAACACCGGAAGTCTATGCGGCGTGTGATATTCTGCTGAAAACAAGCCTGCTGGAGAGCTTTTCCTATCCGCCGCTTGAGATGATGGCGTCCGGCGGCTACGTCGTTGCTGTGCCGAACGGTGGCAATCTGGAATACCTGAAAGATGGGGAAAACTGTATTCTCTATCCGCAGGGAAATCTCGCGGAGGCAAAAGCGGCGATTGAGCGTATTCTGACAGATGCGGAACTGAGGAAAAACTGGATACGGGAGCAGAAGAGACGGTAAAGGAAAGAAACTGGAAAAGAATCGAACCACAGATTTTAGAACAGTATCTTGGAAAATAAATAAGCAACAAAAAGGGGTTGTCGCATTAGCAAATATTTTTTGCTGGGCGGCAGCCCTGCTTTATGCCCAAATGGCATCAAAATCGGTTACGTTTTCGATGCCATTCTTTACTTATAGGAAAGTTCGACTTCCGTCGAACTCTTGAATCAGGATCACCCGTTGGACGGGAGGTCCTGATTGCTTATAAATTAGAAGATCAGTGCCGTTTGTTTCGGTTATTGCGGCGTCTGTTTCTGCGTTTCCGTCTCTTTCTCGCGTTGTTGATCACGACAATGATCAGAATCAGAAAAGCGACACCGTTCAGGCCAAGCAGAATATAGAGCAGTGTGGAGAGAAAAGAAATTTTCTTGGTTTCTTCCGGTGTTGGAATATCTGTGCTGTCGGTTTCTTCTGATGAATCGGAGGAAACCGAAGAACTGTCGGAAACAGTACCTGGAGCGGAAACCTCGGCTGTTCCGATGAAGTGATCATCGAAAAAATACTGGCGGGTGTACGGTTCCTCAACGGAAGCGCCGTCCGGATCGGTGTAGGTTGCAGTTTCAATTTTCGCATTCTTTGAAGCGTTACCACACCGGAAAGACTTTCCTTTTTGCGTTCTTCAGGGTATAATGTGTAAAATTATCATAACCGAAATCAAGTACGGTACGGGTATCGTTGATATAATCGAGGTTATCACAGGTTAAAACAACGCAGACCAGCGTCATATTGCCTCGCTTGGCAGCGGTAACGAGTGTGTTGTGTGCCTCATCGGTATAACCGGTCTTTCCGGCGAAAGCACCCTTGTATCCCCACTGACCGTCCTGGAACAGCAATGCGTGGTGGTTCTGAAGATCACGCGGTGTCGAGGTCATATTGGTCGGCTGAATTGTGTAGGTCAGATCGGACTCGATGCGGCAGAAGGTCTCGTTTTTGATGCACTCCTGCATAATGAGTGCCATATCGTGTGCACTGGTGTAGTGGTTCGGATCTGGCAGACCGTTTGCATTGACAAAATGGGTATTCGTGCAACCAAGTGCAGCGGCGCGTTCGTTCATCATGGCGGCGAAACCTTCCTCGCTTCCGGCAATGTCGATGGCAAGCTGTGTGCAGACCTCATTTGCCGAGGCAAGAAGAATCGCGTGAAGAGCATCCTCCACTGTGATCGTTTCGCCAAGCTGAACGTTGATGCGGGCATTTCCCGGAATGGATTCGCTGACAGCATGTTCGCCGAAGGTAACGGTGTCGGTCATCTGCTTGTTTTCAATGATCAGCAGAGCCGTCAGAATTTTGGTGATGCTGGCAGGATAGCGCTGCTCGTCCATGTTTTTATCGTATAAAACAGCCCCAGTATCGGCATCGAGTAAACAGACAGCGCCGGAATTGTTTTCCGGTCCTTCGGGCCAGGTGGTGACTGTTTTTTTATCGGTTGTGGCAAAAATCGTCTGCGGGAGGCAGGACGCGGCAAAAACAAAAGCAAGCAACAGGCATAAAAATGTGCGGGCTGCAGAATTCTTTCTAATCATAACTCACTCCTTCTGATCCAGCGGGTACAGCTGCATAAGACTGTCCGGGTAGCGGATCTCTCTAAAATGTATTAGACACACTTTTATTATTATAACATAAATCGAACAGGGAAGAAATACATAAATTTCTTAATATTTTCAGTCGGGATTTGCAAAATGCAGTAAAATAGAGTATAATGCGAACGAGTTCATACGGAAAAAACAAAAACCTGAAAAACAAAAACCCCAAGGAGTTAAAAAAGTGTCAGATATGAAATGGCTCCGTTTTATACGGAAATTGAAACCTTACAACATACAGAAGGGACTGCGTTACATTATGGGCCCAAAGGAATTCCTGATCCGTCTTTCGGAGAGGATGGAGCCGGAGGAGGTTCCGTACGGACCGTGGCGGGAGCAGTACTGCGCAAAAGAGGAGGACCTGGCGTGTCAGAAAAATCATAAATTTTCTTATTGTCCGAAGATCAGCGTTGTTGTTCCGGCTTACCGTACGCCGGAAATTTTTCTGCGTCAGATGATCGAATCCCTGGAAAAACAGAGTTATGAAAACTGGGAACTGGTGATCGGAAATGCCAGCCCGGAGGATGAGACGATGGCGCGCATCCTGAAAGAGTATACCGGAAAAGATCCGCGCGTAAAGAACGTTCCGATTCCGGAAAATATCGGCATTGCAGAGAATACAAATGCAGCGCTTGCCGCAGCAGCGGGAAATTTCGTCGGTTTTATGGATCACGACGATCTGCTTGCGCCGGATGCACTCTTTGAAATTGCCATCCGTCTGGAAAAAGATCCGTCCATCGATGCTTTTTATACCGATGAGGACAAGGTACGGACCGATCTGTCCGAGTATTTCCAGCCGCATTTCAAACCGGATTTCAATCTGGATCTGCTGCGGTCAAACAATTATATCTGCCATTTCTTCGTTGTACGGCGGGAGATTGCGGAGAAAACCGGCGGCCTTCGTCCGGAATACAATGGGGCGCAGGATTATGATTATATCTTCCGCTGCACGGAAATGGCGGGAAAAATTGTACACATTCCGAGGGTTTTATATCACTGGAGGGTCCACAGCGCTTCCACCGCGGACAATCCGGCAAGCAAGCTGTACGCGTATGAGGCCGGAAAAAGGCAATTGAGGGAAACCTTGCGCGCTGCGGCGAAGAGGGAACCATCACACTGCGTTCGGATTATGGCTTCTACGATGTAGATTATAAACTGCGGGGAACGCCTCTGGTTTCGATTCTGATCCCGAACAAGGATCAGGCCGATACGTTACGCACCTGTCTGGAATCGATCCAAAAGAAGTGTACGTATCCATCGTACGAGATTCTGATCATTGAGAACAACAGTACAGAGGAAGCAACATTTTCCTATTATAAAGAGCTTGAAGCGCAGGGAATCCGTGTCCTGAAGTATCCAAAACAGGGCTTTAACTATTCTGCGATCAATAATTTTGGCGTCAAAGAGGCAAAGGGAGAGTATCTCCTGTTTCTCAATAACGATATGGAAATCATCACACCCGATTTTATGGAAAAAATGGTGTCCAATCTGCAAAGACCGCAGATCGGGGCGGTCGGCGCGAAGCTGTATTACCCGGACAACACGGTGCAGCATGCGGGTATCATCATCGGTATCGGCGGCATTGCGGGCCACGCCTTTTTAGGACTGGCGCGCGGAAGAAGCGGCTAACTGCATAAGGCATCGCTCCAGATGAATGTGAGTGCGGTGACAGCAGCGTGCATGATGATGAGAAAAGAGGTCTTTGAGGAGGTCGGCGGCTTTGAAGAAGAACTGTCCGTCGCTTTCAATGATGTGATCTGTGCCTGCGCATTGGAAAAGCAGGTTATAAAATCGTATACAATCCGCACGTGGAGTTGTACCATTATGAATCGAAATCCAGGGGAGCAGAGGATGACGAGAAGAAGGTGCGCCGCTTCCAGTCGGAAATCGAATTTATGCGCAGCCGCTGGATTGGGCTGTTAAAGGCAGGAGAGCCCTGCTACAATCCAAATTTAACGCTGGCATCGTGGAACTATGGACTGCGTGCCGACGGCAGGGGGAGTAAAACCATGGACAAAGTAGCAGTTGTAATACCAAATTATAATGGATACCGGTATCTGGAGACGTGCTTTGCAGCGCTTGCAAAGCAGACCTTTACGGAATTTACCACATATTTCGTGGACAATGGTTCACAGGATGAGAGTTGTGCGTTTCTGCGGGAACACTACCCGGAGACGAAAATCATCCAGCTCGATGATAACTATGGCTTCAGCCGTGCGGTCAACGAAGGCATCCGCCAGTCGAAGGAGCCGTATGTGATCCTTTTAAACAACGACACCGAAGTGTTCCCGGATTTTGTCGAGCGCCTTTATGAGGGAATCTGTAAAAAGAAAGAATGCGTTTGCATGCAGCGCAAAGCTGATTTCCTATCAGGAGCGTGATAAAATCGACGATGCGGGAAATTACTATAATATGCTGGGATGGGCATTCGCAAGAGGAAAAGGAAAACCGGTCAGTGAATTTGAAACGTCCGACCGGATTTTTGCGGCCTGCGCCGGAGCAGCGATCTACCGCCGGGAATTTCTGGAAAAGACCGGACTTTTTGACGAAGAACATTTCGCTTATCTGGAAGATACCGACATCGGCTATCGTGCGCGGCTTTTGGGCTACGAGAACTGGTATGAGCCGTCCGCGAAGGTTTACCACGTCGGAAGCGGAACGAGCGGCTCCCGGTATAACCTCTTTAAAATCCGTTATTCTTCCAGGAACAATATTTATCTGATCTATAAAAATATGCCGGTTTTACAGATTTTGCTTAACCTGCCGGTCTTTATCCTCGGTTTTTCGGCAAAACTGGTCTTTTTGCATCGAAAGGATACGGAAAAGAATATCTGGCAGGAATCAAGAATGGTTTTTTCATCTGCCGGAAGCCGGAAAACAGAGCAAAAAAGATCCGTTTCAGTGGAAGCGCCTCGGCACGTATTTTGTCATCGAATGGGAGCTTTTTATCAATGTGTTCCGGAGATTTCTGGAGAGGGCATAAGGATTCTTTCAAAAGATTACGAAAAAGTTAAAAAGTTTACGGAAATAAGAAGAATGTTAGAAAAAATATGATTGCTCTTTTTTGGAACTTATTGTATAGTTAGGGGTAGGGAATTTTTAAATCCCGAAAAAAAAGATAAGGTGAACGAATTTGATCAACGATAATCAGAAATATTTTGACCGGATGCACGTTCTGATCGATGCCCTGGTGCTCGCACTTTCCTATGTACTGTCCTGGTACTGCTATGTGCGGCTGGGCGTTATGAACAATCATCCTGAGAGGGGAATTCTGCCGCCGGCGACGTATATGATGGCACTTGCTCTATATCGTACCCGGCTATCTGCTGCTTTACTATGCATTCAATCTCTATGCATCCAAGCGTTTTCAGGGAAGACGTCTGGAATTTGCCAATATCTTAAAAGCGAATACGGTTGGATTTCTGGTCTGGCTGGCCAGCCTTTACATGGTGCGCCAGGTTCACTTTTCCCGTGGTATGCTCTGCATCTTCTTTGTGCTGAATGTGACACTGGAAACGATCGTAAGAAATCTGATCCACTATATCTTAAGCAATATGTGGAAACACGGCCGCAACCAGAAGCAGATTCTGATGGTCGGCTACAGCCGTGCGACCGAGGAATACATCGACCGGATCATTGCAAACCCGGAGGGGGGTATCTGGTCCGCGGAATCCTCGACGACCATGTCAAAGCGGGAACGATGTACCGCGGTATCAAGGTTCTTGGAAGAATCAACAAGCTTTCAGTCATTCTGCCGGAAAACAAACTGGATGAAATTGCCATTACCCTTGGCCTGAACGAATACTTCCGCCTGGAGGAGATCGTTGCCATGTGTGAAAAATCCGGCGTACATACCCAGTTTGTGCCGGATTACCACAACATCATTCCGACAAAGCCGTACACAGAAGACCTGCAGGGACTTCCTGTCGTCAATATCCGCTATGTGCCGCTTTCCAACACGTTCAACGCGATGCTGAAACGGATTGTGGATATTTTCGGCGCGCTCGTGGCGATCATTCTGTTCTCACCGGTGATGCTGTTTTCCTGCATCATGATCAAGCTGACCTCACCGGGTCCGCTGATCTACCGTCAGACACGCGTCGGACTGCACAACAAACCGTTTGAAATGTACAAGTTCCGTTCGATGGAAGTTCAGACGGAGGAGAAAGAAAAGAAGGCATGGACCGTGAAGAATGACCCGCGTGTGACGGGATTTGGAAAATTCATGCGCCATACCAGCATTGATGAGCTTCCACAGCTCTTTAACATCTTAAAAGGAGATATGAGCCTGGTCGGACCGCGGCCGGAGCGACCTTTCTTTGTGGAAAAATTCCGGGAGGAGATCCCGCGTTATATGGTAAAACATCAGGTTCGTCCCGGTCTTACGGGATGGGCGCAGGTGAATGGATACCGGGGGGATACTTCTATCCGCAAGCGTATTGACTGTGATCTGTATTATATTGAAAACTGGACACTGGGACTTGATTTTAAAATTCTGTTCCTGACCTTTTTCAAAGGATTTGTGAATAAAAACGCTTACTAAAAGATAAGGGGAAAAGAGATGTCGAAGAAGAATTACAAAAAAAGAGCAGAAAATACAAAAAAAATGCGCCGCAGAAAAATAATTTTCGGAATTGAAATCACCGTTCTGCTGATTCTTTCCGGAATTCTGTTCGTCTACGCATGGATCAACCGTTCGATGGACAAGATGAATCAGGATACGCTGGACAGTTCTCAGATTCAGATCAACAGTGAAGTCAAAGCGAACACCGAACTTTCACAGATGTCCGGCACACAGGTGATCGCGCTGGTCGGCGTGGATGCCAGAGGTGTGGAAGGCTCCGAGCTGGCAGAAAGCATGAACAGTGACACGATTATTCTCTGTTGTATTGATCATGACAAGCAGGAAATCCGTATGGTGTCGATTATGCGTGACACCTGGATGAATATGGCGAAATATACCGATGAATATTATGAGTTTGACAAAGCCAATTCCGCATACAACCGCGGCGGCCCGGAGAGTATGCTCTCCATGCTGAATACGAACCTTGACTTTGCACTGACCGATTACGTTACCGTAAACTTCAAGGCACTCGCCGATGCGATTGATGTCCTGGGCGGTCTCGACATCGAGATGACAAATGCAGAGTGTGTTCATGCAAACAACTACAACAGAGAGGTATCGGAAGCACAGGGCGTAGAGTATGAAGCTATTCCGTATGATGAGGACCTTGGGGATGATTACAGCGAAGTACGTCATGTCAGCGGTGCGCTTGCTACCTCCTATGCGCGGATCCGTTATGGCGGCGGTGATGATGCAAAACGTACCAGCCGTCAGCGAATTGTTATCAATCTTATGGTACAGAAGATGAAACAGAATCCGACCAAGATTCCGGAAATTCTGGATAAAGTGATGGGAAATGTCAGCACCAGTCTTACCAAAATGAAATTCTGGAACTTGGCATGCATGCGGTAACGTATAAAATGGGAACATCGTATGCCTATCCGTTCCAGCTCTGCTATGGTGAAAATGTAGTGAATGCCCTTGGTGAGGATGTTGTAATTCCGGTTACGCTGGAGTTCAATGTAAAGAGAGCTGCATGAATATCTGTATCCGGGTCTTTCGTATGAACCGTCTGCGGCTGTTACAGAATACAGCGACTACATTGCAAGAAAGAGCGGTTACGATGAAGATATGATCGGCTATGTGCTGAACCAGGGGCCTGGTGCAGAGGCAGATTCGGTGATCGCAGGCGACTAAATACGAGGGAGAAAACCCAGACATGAAATTCTAAGGCTGCACCAATTTTGTTGGATGGACTTTCAAAACTGGAGTACCGTGGTTATGATTCGGCAGGTATGGCAATCTTTGATGGGAAGAAGATTAACATGGCTAAGGCGACCGGAAGATTAAAGGTATTATCTGAGCTGACCCATGAGGGTGCTACCTTGCCGGGAACGGTTGGAATCGGTCACACACGCTGGGCAACCCATGGTGCACCGAGTGATATCAATGCGCATCCACATTTCAATGAAGCCGGTACGATTGCTGTGGTACACAATGGTATCATTGAAAACTATATGAAATTAAAGAAAAAGTTATCAGAAAAAGGCTATAAGTTCCAGTCAGACACGGACACTGAGGTTGTGGCCCAGCTGCTGGATTATTACTATACCGGGAATCCATTGGAGACCATTACCAAGGTCATGCATCGTGTGGAAGGTTCTTATGCACTGGGAATTATCTTTGCAGAGAATCCGGATGTTATCTATGCAGTCCGTAAGGACAGTCCTCTGATTGTAGGAAGAGGTGAGGGGGAGAATCTGATTGCATCCGATGTCCCGGCAATTTTAAAATATACCAGAGATGTATATTTTATTGAAAATGAAGAAATTGCCCGCCTCTCCGAGGAAAAAATAGAATTCTTTAATGTAGACGGGGAATCTATCGAAAAAGAATGCAAACATATCGAGTGGGATATTCATGCAGCAGAAAAAGGCGGCTATGAGCATTTCATGTTAAAAGAAATGAATGAACAGCCAAAGACCATAAGAGATACCATCAGTCCGCGTATCAAGGATGGCAGAATTGTCATTGATGAGCTTGGAATGAGTGACGAAGAAATCAGAAATATCAGCAGAATTCACATTGTTGCCTGCGGTTCTGCTTATCATACCGGATTTACCAGTAAGTATATTTTCGAGGGAATGGCAAGAATTCCGGTAGAAGTAGATGTGGCATCCGAGTTCCGCTACCGGAATCCGATTTTAGAGGACGGAGCCCTTGTCATTATTATCAGTCAGTCCGGAGAGACAGCAGATTCCCTGGCGGCACTCCGTATGGCAAAAGAGCGTGGCGTTAAGACCCTTGGTATTGTAAACGTAGTTGGAAGCTCCATTGCAAGAGAGGCAGATAAAGTAATGTATACCTGGGCTGGACCGGAAATTGCAGTTGCAACTACAAAGGCATACAGTGCAC
>VOFC01006295.1_pt1 | contig 44539 bp, 58 predicted proteins | sample 5384161 | NCBI WGS metagenome assembly VOFC01 (sample SAMN12384722, study PRJNA508395) | human gut metagenome | isolation source: healthy gut B | host: Homo sapiens | reverse complement strand
CAACTTGCCGTCACAGTCAAAGCCGTGGATCTGGCCGCAGACACTGCACTGCCAGTCGTCGCCATACGGAACATAGTGATGCTCGCCGTAGGTGTCCTCCAGCTTTTCATGGCAGATCTGGCATTCCTGATAGTGGTGCTTATGATCCTCGTCACCGATCCACACGTTCTGCGGCTTATGCCCAGCCGCGGGGGATTCTTCTTCCTTCTGCGCATCGCAGATCTCACACTTGGAGGTTTTCACGCCCGCTTCGGTGCAGGTTGCAGTGTCGGTCAGCTCTGTCCACTCGTGCGGGGACTGTTCCGTAAAGTCACAGTTTTTGCACTTCGCGGTATGCGTATCTGCCCCCTCGTCTGCGGTATATTCCAGCTCATGTGCGCGCGGCACACCGATCTTCTCGCCGCAGTCCTTGCAAACCTGTACACATGTACCGTCGCCCTGATTCTGATATTCCTTATGCTCATGTGGGCAGCCCTCGACCATGCCGCAGCTATGGCAGACATACTTTGTCGTGCCATCCGCTGCCGTGACCGTCTCATAGCCGTGATGAACCGACCAGCTGCCGTTCATGCAGGTAATGCAGTAGCCCACGTTATTGCCGTAGCCACTCTCACCTGTACCGACATCCCAGCCGTAGGCCAGTGTGTAGCGGAGCGTCAGCGTATCACCGTCCTGCAGGTAATAGCCGGACATGGGCGAACCGGGGTAGAAGTCCGCACCGCCGATGGAGTACATCCAGCCGGAACCCATTGTATAATCAAATTCGCCGATGCCGGTGCTTGTGCCGGACAGCGGGATGCCGTTGCGGTAGATGCAGCGCCAGAGGATTGCCTCATTGCTGCCCGCGCCGAAATGGCTGTCGATCCCGGCGAGGATTTCGTCCTCTGTACTGCCGAACTGACTCCAGTTGCCGCTGAGTGCGTTCGCGCGGCTGCCAAGGCCGGAGCCGTCGTCCATGGTCTGTAAATAGAAGCCGGTATCCAGCGTACCGCTGTAGGAGCAGCGGCTGGCGGGCCAGTGGAAGCTGGACGCTGCTGTGCCGAACGGGTCGCCCGCGTCATAATCCCACACAGCCTTGGCGACTGCGTAGGAAATCGGCTCCTTGGACAGCACATCGTAGCTGATTGGTCCGCGGACACCAAGCCCCAGCACGCTCATGTCAATATAGATGCTGGCCGTGCCGATCTTCTGACCCTCTTCGGTGCGTTTGCCGATGAGCTTCAGGCGCAGCTCACCGAAGTTGCCCTTTTCATCCTCGGCGTAGATATACAGCTCATGTTCATTCCGGTCGCCCACATCCAGATTCTCCGGAACAAGCAGATACTGCTGCACATAGCCGGAGCTGCTTTCAAACTGCACGGTTTTGCCGTCCAGCTGAACGGTCAGCTTTGTCTCCGTGCCGGTGGCAAGGATGTGGCTGACGCGGTTGCCCGCAGCGTCCTCTGTCCAGGCTTCGACGGTCAGGTTGACCTCCTGCCCGTTGGTTATGGTCGCACCGTCGCGCAGGTTCGTTTTGATCTGCACCTTGTTTTCGCCTCTGTGCTTATAGGGAACGTTGAATACAAACGTATAGCTGTCGCCGCCTGAACTTGCAGCCGTGACTGTGAAGGTGTTGTCGCCGGTTTTGTCCTCATTCAGAAGCAGCGTGACACTGCCGCTGGGGGCCGGGAGCGTGATCGTTTTGAAGCTGCCGGACTGGTAGCACTTTACAGACTGGATGGTCACGTCCGACGCTTCCTCGCCGCGGATGGCGAACGTATATGTGAGCAATCCGTCCGTCAGCTGGTCGTCATAGACCGGGTCGGCGTTGACAGTCTTCTTATTCTCGCACGTCAGCACGCAGGGCTTCTGTGCGCCGTCCTCCATGACTGTGTAGGACATTTCCATACTCACGTCGCTCTGGTAGCGGATGGTGACCGTGAAGTTCACCGTGCGCTCCTTGACCGCTGCGGTCACAAGGACGGTATACGATGCGCCATTCTCGGCAGATTCGAGCCTTGCAGAGCCGTTGTCCGTACTCATGGCCGCGCCATTGAAGCTGGCGCTTGTGATCTGCGCGTCCTGTGCGCTCCTGCCGGTCAGACCGAGCTTGTACAGAAGCTCACTGTTGTTGATCTGGTTGTGCTTGATGGTCAGCGCCGCGCGCTTGTCCGCGTCGCAGAGAACGGTCTGCGCCGTGACGGATTTCTCGTACCATGTGAATTGCAGTTGGAGGTCAAGACCGTCCTCATATGTCACGACAAACGTATAGCCGATGGTCTGCCCCAGCACCTCGGCGGTCACGGCGAGATAGTAGGTTTCCGTATCCTTGCCGTCTGCCGCGGCCATCTGAATTTCGCCGGACTCCGAGAGCGCGCCGCGCTCACCGTCCGTCGCCCAGTATTCCGCCGTGCGGATCGTCGCGTCATCCGCACTTTCGCCGAGGAATTGCAGCGCGTATGCGAAATTTCCGTCTGTCAGCGTGTCGCTCTTGACCGTGCGATTGACAGAGCCGTTGGCCGGGCAGGTGGCCTGACCGTTGGGCTGCCATGTGAGCTGCAGATCGAGGTCAATGCCGCTTTCCAGCCGCAGCACGAACGAAAAGTCAACGTTCGTCTCCACGGTTTCACCCTTCTGGTTCTTCTGTACGGCATGGGCCTGCACGGTCAGGATATAGTTTTGAAACTCTGCACCGTCCGGCAGCGTCATGTCCAGCACACCGCGCGTTTCCGCTTTCTGCGATACGCCGTTGCCCACGGCAACCCGCACATCGGTGATCTTTGCATCTTCCGCGTCGAGGCCGGTGAGGTTGATTTCATAGCGCAGTCTGCCGCGGTCGAGCTGGGCCAGCAATACACGCTTGCCGACAGAGTCTCCGGGTGCGCAAACCATGGAGCTTGCCTGTGAGCCGTACTTGTACCACGTCAGCAGCGCACCGAGGTCAAGTTCTGTTTCCGGCAGATCCTCGTCTGTTCGCCGGTGTCTCCGGCTTCCTCACCCTCGTCGCCCTTGTTGGAATCCGTGTTCGTACCGATGGCGGCATCGGCCAGGACTTCCTGCTGGGGCTTGCCTTGCGGCTGCTGCTCCGGCTGGGTATCCTGTCCCTGCTCCGTCTGGTTTTCCGTTTCCTCCGGGTCAGGCTGCTCCTGTTCGCCGGCCAGCGTACTGTCGGCGCTGCCGCCCGAACCGGCTGCGCCGGTGCTTTCCGCTTCGCCGTTTCCGGCGTGACCGGGCGCCTGTCCCGCTTGCAGGACGGTGATCTCCTGCGGCGCGGCTTGCAGGATTGGATTGTCCGGCTCGGCCGACCGCATGCCCATGAGCGGCAGACAGATACTCAGCAGCAGCGCACAGATCAGTACGCCGCAGCCGGCCTGCTGCACCCATGGGTACCTTTCAAGAAATTTTTTCATGTGTGTTCGCCCTCCGGGAAAAGGGCTTCCCCCTTAAAAAAGTCTGCATTTTGTGCAGCTTATTCGTACTTTTAAGAAGTTCCCTTAAACGCACGAATAAGCCGCACGGTACCCCACGCTTTCGCGTGGGGTACCGCCCAGCTTGGGGTGGTTATCCAATATTCAATTTAGAATGTTGGACTGCGTGTTTCATTTTGCGATTTTTTCCATGAAGCGCATGAGGATGGTCGCGACCTGTGCGCGGGTGGCGGAGCCCTGCGGATTGAGCTTGCCGTTCGAGCCCTGAAGGAGCCCTTCGGCGACTGCCCACTGCATGGCCTCTGCCGCGTATCCGCTGACCTTGTCCGCATCGGAGAAGGCGGTCAGGGCGGCGGATTTGCTCACGTCATAGCCCTTCTGCTTCGCGTAGCGGTACAGGATGGCCGCCAGCTGCTCACGCGTGACCTCGCCGTCCATGTTCGTGCCGTCGGAAATGCCGTTGTCCATCGCCCACTTCTGGCCTGCCGCATACCACGGAGTGCCGTTCGTGTTGACGCCCTCGACACGGGCAAGGATCGTAACGATCATGCCGCGCGTGGTGGTGGCGTTCGGACTGAAGCCGTTCCTGGAGGTGCCGTTCATCAGGCCCTTTTCAGAAACATACTTCACAGCATCCTCATACCAGCTGCCAGCCGGGACATCCGTGAACGAGGAACCCGTGGTGGGCTTGTCGTCCTTCGGCTTGCTCGGCTTCGACGGAGTGACAGGAGTCGGGACCGGGTTGGGGATCGCGTCGAACGCTTCCTCACAGGCAACAAGCACATCATAGTTGGTAACGTACTTCTTCTGCGCATCGGTCAGTGCGTCATAAGCTGCGCGGGCCTTTTCTGATCTTCGGGCCGCTGCTGCCGGTGACGGACTCAACACCGCCGATATCATCGATCAGCTTAATAACTTCCTGCGCCGCAGCCTTATCGATCTCCTCCTGCTCGGCCTGCTTCTTCAGTTCCTCATAGCGCGCTTCCGCGTCGGTGAGGATCTTCAGATGGTCAGGATAGAGCTCGTTGAAGATGGCAAGCTGCTCTTCGGTCAGCGCATTATACGCTGCGCGGGCTGCTTCGATGGCGGCCTTGCGCTCCAGTGTGACGGTGCCGATAGCTTCGATCAGATCCTTGGCATTTTCAGCTGCATAAGCATCCTTCAGTTCTTCCTCGATCTGGCTTCGCTTTGCGACAGCCGCGTCGAGTTCTTCCTGCGTGGCAAGCGGGTTGCAGAGCACATCCCGATAAATATCGAAATATGTTTTGTTGTTCCGCAGCAGCTTGTCGCCGTAGACCTGACGCAGTTCTGCGATCATGACGGTCAGTTCGGTCTTGTCGCCGCTGTTTCCGGTGATGCTGGGCTGGCCCCATGCGGAGTTATCCGCATTCAGGTCAGCACCGTAGCCCCAGACCGTAAACTGCCAGCGCATGACTTCGCCGTCAGACAGTCTCCAGTCCGCAGCGCCAACGCCGGGGAAGGAGGGATTGCCTGTCATGCGATCCGCGATGGAGTACATCCAGCCGGACTTTTCGCAATAGTCAAACTCACCGAGGTATTTGCCATCCTTATAACCTTCCTCGGTAATTTTGCTGGTCGCGGCCTTTTTAATGTATTCCGCGACTTTGGCCTTGCTCTGATCCGGCCAATATACCTGCGCCAGATAGAAACTGTTCGCTTCGGTGCCCGTCATCATGTAGGCATACGGAGGATTGACGTCCGGTTCGCTGACGTGATCGACGGTCGCACCTTCCAGATCCATCTTGTCTCTCTCTTTGATCGTCTGCTTGATGAGATCGGTGATCACATAGCTGGCCTGCGTGTACTTGTCCACCGTAACGATGGTCGGATCAATGTAGTAGCCGAGGCCGAGCGTCTGCGCGTCCAGAGAGACGATAATGTCGATCTTGCCTGCGCGGTCGGGCTTGATCGCACCCATCGCCTGCAATGCCTTGTTGAGCTCGGCGATGATATTGTCCTCGATGTACTTGCCGTCGGCGGCAGGGGGCTTCATTGATCGCCTTGATGCCGTCCTGATACGCCTGCTCGAGCTTTGCCCAGTTTTCTTCGGAGTAGTCAGACTTGCTGTACTTCTCGTACTGGCGTTTCAGGCTTTCCAGTGCGCTCTGGCGGTGGTAGGCCAGCGGGTCGTCGACCTCGCTGGGGTCAATCCACTTGGCATAGAGCGTGATGTCCTTTGCGGGGAACACCGTGTCATTGCTCGTCCAGGTGGTCTTGCCTTCGGTGTCATAGCTCCAGCCGCTGAACACATAGCCGTCGCGCGCGGCGGTCGTCTGGACGCTGACCGGGATCTCACTGTAGATCTGACCCGTGACAGATTCCGCACCGTTCAGTGTGCCGCCGTTGGGGTCAAAGGTGATTGTGGTAGATGCAGTCTCTAAATAGAGTGATCCGCTTTCTTTCGTATGCCCGAAGGTTTCGCCGTGCAGCGTAACACCGGGAAGTACGTTCATACATACATTGATTGCTGCGGGGCGGCTCTTTGTTGTAAACTGATTCGGGTTTTCATCTTCCGACCAGAATGCAGCTTCCTTGACACGAATCCATTCAGCATTCTCATCTTCGCCCTCGTAGCGGCAGAGAACTGTCATTCGGTCGTCGTTTCCGTTGTACACCGGGCCGGAATAGTAATAATACGGAGCCCCATCATAGCTGAGACCGGTGCTGTTGATAACGAGATACCCTGCACCACCTGTTCCGAAAATTGTCGTATCAACTTTTTCTGTAGTTTTGCTGTCGATAGACAAAATTGTCATATGGGTGTATCTCGGCGAGGTACTATTGTCACTGTTTGCCGAAATCGCAATCTTTCCGTTTGCGGCGTTCAGCTGGTCATACTGTCCAGCCGTTACTTTCGTCGTGAGCGTCTGCCACGTCTGATTGTCAGCATCAAAAACATAAACACCATTGCTGTCCGCAGCATAGGTCTTGCCGTCCATCTGGATCAGCTTATCCTTGCCGTGGCCGCCGTTCGCCCATTTGCTGCCGGTCCACGTCTTATCCTTCGCTACGACAACGCCGTCCTCCAGCGGGATGATCGCGCCGAGATCGGCAGCATAGCAGGTTGCTTCCGTGCCATTCTCGTTGAGATCATAGACCTTGCTATCTGAAAGGAGCGTCCACGTCTCGCCATCGTAGGAAGCGAGATAGCCGACCGTGTAGGTATAGCTTTCGTTATAGGCGTAGCCATCGGAAGGAGTGGGCAGATCTTGCTTGTCCTCAGAAGCAATATAGGCCCAGACCGTACCGTCGTCTGCGGATGCAAGCGCCTTGACCTGGCTCAGCTGATGTAGGCTGGAAACGTCGCAGCTGGTAAAGGACAGGTTTCCTTTTTTCCAGTGTGAACAGGCCGCTGCCATCGCTCATGACCAGATTGAGATGACCTGTCACATTGTCCACACCTGCGGCTGCCATTGTGATATAGCCCTTTGCATTTTCCACATAGCGCAGAGCATCGCCCTTGCGGGTGTTCAGGATGGTAGCGGGCAGGTCATAGGTTCGTGTCTGTGTTTCCCGTACACCGGCATCGGAGGAAAAATCGACCGCAGCCGTGATCTGCGTCATGTCGTTGGGGATATCGTCCAGACGCATCTTGAAATAATGATTGCCAGCATTCAGCTTGTTGGCAATGAATTCCGTGCGTCCGAGCGCCTTACTTTCGTCCACACTGTTGCCAGAGTAAAGGCGCACTACGAATTTAGCTGTATCGTTTTCCGGCAAATTGCTTGGGAGCGAAAAATGTCAGATAGCAAACACAACTGCTGTCCGTGATTAGCTTGGAATATAGGCTCGGTGTCTGGTTCTGGACAATTTCGGGCGTTACTTGTCCGTTGGTCGGGTCGGCTCCAACATAGATCTCATTGAGTTTGAAGTTACCCAAGAGGGAAATATCCATTGGCTTGAAATGCGGAGTGAAAATCACATCTGCCTTCAGCGACAACTTTAATGGATTTTCCTTTTCATGCCCGCCTAAATCGTATGGATTTCCATCATTCGTTGCAGCGCTCCAGTAGTCAAAGTTCTGCGCATCCGGAATAATGTCAGCCGATACCTTCCATTTATCAGCACCATCTTCATCTTTTCCATAGTATGTGGTGTTGATATTATCTTTCCACTCTGCGTCAGGTATTGCTTTAGAGGATGCCGTACTCGGATTGGCTTCTTTTTCTTCAATGGCAAAAGTAAAGCTACTTCCATCTATATACTGGGCAGCAGGGGGTACAGAATTTTTTCCATGGCAAGTGTGCAATATATGCCAACAGTATAATTCTGTGCATCCTCGGCCCATCGCATCTGCGCCCTGATTCCGTTCCCTGTAAAGCTAATGGATGAGTTATCCGCTGACAGCTTATAATCCTTAAATGCTACATTTTTCAGTTCCAATCCCGCCACTTTTGGAAGTGAAAAAACCAGTTGATAAAAAAATTTTCCATCTTTTTTTTTTAGCGGAAATTGTCCATTCGTGATGGAATAATCTTCAGTATTCTTTTTCGTGTCTGTATAAACTGCTTTAACGCTATAATCAATGCTTTCAGGAATTCCTTCGACTGTAAAAGCGCAATCGTTGTCAGATGCAAAAATCTGAATGGGTAGCAGCGATAGCACAAGCAGAATACACAGAAGTACAGCGATACTTCTTCTCATATACTCTAACCTCAACAATGAGCCTGTCCTCAGTATTACAATAGTGGTAAGGCTCATATCCATTGTGGAAGCAGGCGGGCAAGTTGGGGTCTGCGGCTTGCCCGCCTGCCGGGTTTACCTATGGCATAAAGCTATTTTGAATTACTTCACAATATAGAGGTGGTTATAGTCGTTTCCAAATACGGCATAACCATTACAAATTGCCATTCCTCCAAGAGCATAGGTATCATTGTCAGTTTTCCACATCTCTACAGCGTCTGTTTCGTCAGGAAGAACCGCAAAACAATAGCCAGCGCCAGTTCCGGAGTTCGTATTGAAGTAGAAATAATCCATGCCATCGTCCGTATATACGACCGGAGTGCACTGCACAGGCTGCGTAAATGCCGCGCCCTCTACTGTAATCAGGCTGGCTGTTCCAAGTGTGCCAGAGGTAGGAGCGGTAATCTTCATCAGGCCGCCCGCGCTAAAGCCACTGTAGAAACCGACATAGATATTGCCGCTATCTGCAATAACAGGCGTGGAAGTGCAGTTGCCGGAATATGTATCGTTACCAATTGTGCAACTCAGCTTCGCGCCCCACGAGAATGCCGGTACGCCGTTGCTGCCAATAGTGTAGCAATAAACATTACCGATGCTGCTGCCCTTGGACGCAAAATACAGTTTTCCGTCCTTGGTCATAATGGTAGAGCGCACATCGCCAGCGGCATTTCCATCAACGCTGGGCAAAGAGATGCTGGTGGCATAGATATCCGTATCCGCCGTTGTGCCAAAGCCGTCTCCCCATGGGACGATAATAGAGATAGCCGCCGTCGCCGCAGAAGTAAACCTTTTCGCCAACAGCAACTGCACCGCCCCAGTAGAAGCCCTTGTAAATGGAGGATACAGACTGAACCGGGTAACTATCATTCGAGGTACTCGGAACGTTTGCAACCTGCACCTGGTAATAACGGCCCGGCTCTGTGCTGCCTTCAATGGTGCCATTGCCAACCCAAGTGCCAAAATAAATATAATCGCCATAACTCACAATGGGAGTGTTGATCTGGCCCTTCGAGACGGTGTAAATCTTTGTGGCTTCCACACCGGTTGCATCGGTGTCGCTTGCCTGAAGACCTGTGATCTTATAAACAGCACCGCTGTTGCTTGCCGCATAGATCACATCATCTGCTTCGCTGTTGTCATTGCTTCCCTGCACCAGCAGCGGCGTGGAGAGCTGGAACCCGCTTTTGCTCTCAAGCTGCTTGTGCCAAACGACATAGGGTGTATTTGCGCTGCAATTGATCTTTGCAAGTGTGCATCCATCTGCGTGTCCATCATAGAGAACATAAGCGTAGGTTACGTTGCCAACCGTCTGCATGAGCGGAACGGTGTCAACGCCATCCCAACCGCTGTCCGGCTTTAAAAGTTTAAGTGCTGTTACCGTAACATCGGTAGTGGGTGCTTTGCCTACCACGGCATTATGATCGGCATTACCGCCAAAGACCGACCACGATGCAGCGGTTTCTGTTGCAAATGCTGTTACGCTGAGCAGCATTGCAAGTGCCAGAAGAATCGCTAAAACTCTGCTTGTCCGTTTCATAACCTGAAACTCCTTTCGTTTTTCGCAAAGATTCGGTTCTCACGTTCTCCCAATACAGCCGAGAAACAGTGCTGTACCGGGTTTATGTCACAGCCGAAGACTGTAGACAACAAATGGTGCGCAGGATATGCGTTTGGGGGTTCCCCGGCTCTGCGTTCCCAATTCAGAGCCGGGGAGACTCGGTGCGCCTCCCGGCGCGTCGGCAGCCGCCCCAGGGGGATGGGGCCGCTGGCCTATACAAATCTGTTCCCGAACAGATCGTATCCGTTATGAGTTTCGCGCGCTTCTGGCGCGCCGTTTCTCCTTGCGTTCCTGATTGTAAAGCTCCGTCTGCCGCTTGTATTCTTCGTCGTAGCGGAGCTTCCGCACGGCAGGCGGCAGATCGGCCAGCGCCGCGTTGACGCGCGTGCGGATGATCCGTTCCCGTACCTGTCCGCCGTCAAACCTGCCCTGTGCGCCGCTCATTCAGCGCCTCCCGCGGCTTCTGCCGCCTTTTTCGCTTTCTTTTTCTCGGACTTCTGCTCTCGCCGGGCGGCCTCGGCCGCTTTTTTGCGGTCTTTTTTCGCCTGCGCGTGCATCGCGGACTGGCGTTCGTACTCCGCTTGGAACAGCGCTGTCCGTTCCAGCGGGAAATTGCTCACGGCCGGGCCAGTGCTGACCGAAAAGCCGCTGTATTCCAGCGCGTTGACCCATGAGCCGAAGCGAAGGGCCAGCAGATCGCCGCCGAGAATTTCAGACTGCGCCGGGACGTGCCCCAGCTCCGCCTGACATCGCCGCAGGTACCTTGCAAGCTCTGCCGCCGAATCCTTCTGGTGCTCCAAGATGAATTCGATGTTCCGGCGGGAAATCTCCAACCGCGCGGCCTCGTTCATTTTCCGTTCGTGCAGCGCCCGGTTATCCTGATAGTAAAACGGCTTGTCCTTCATAGCTGCACCCCCGCTGCCGCGCAGAGGTCGCGCACGATCTTCCGGTTCGCGAACGCCGGGGGATTTTTCAGGAATTCGGCGGCTTTGCCGTCGTAGACGCTGCGCAGCGCCTTTTGCCACGAGCCAAAGCGGTATTCCAAGAAATCGCCGCCGATAACTTCCACCCGCGCGGGCGGATGGCCGATGTCCTCCATGCAGTCCCGCAGGTACAGCGACAGCGCCGCAAGGCTGTCGTGCTGGTGGTCGAGAATAAACTGGGTGTTCTTCTTGTTGATGATGTGCCTGACGCGATTCAATACCTGCTGGGTGCGCGCGTCCGGCTGGCGTTGCTGTTCGTCGTGCATGATGCTCCTCCTGTCGTACTTTTTCGCATACTACCCCTATGGTGGGATAATCTGGATTGACACAAAAAAGGCGCAATTTGCCCGTAAAAGGGGAAACAAATTGACGCCCGTGCCAAGTACGATAAGCAGATCATCGTGCTGCCTACCATACGTTTTTGTTTACCTTCTGCACGTCGCGGGATTATAAAACAGACAGAATCCCATGTAGCGAGAATAGCAATTCTTCCGACTCGGACTATGGATGCAGATCGCATCCGCGCTCTGATTCCTACCTTCTCATGGGAATCCCCACAATGGCGGCCTTTCGGCCACATGACCCGCGAACAAGCGCTGTCTTACGCTTCCCCGCGGAGCACTTTGGAATCTTGCTCATCCTTACGGCTCCGGGCGAGCAGCCGCGCACACTCCCAATGCGCACAGCCTTCCTCTTTCACCACAGGCTCAGTCCAACCGGCCGCGACCTGTGATTACACATCCTCAGCAAACAAAAACCAACAATATGAAATTGTAAAATCGCAGAATCGAGTTTCTAACTTTGTGGTACCCTAAGCCATATGTACGGCAGCAGGTTTCTTTTCGTAAAGTGTCCCACTTTACGCGAAAGAAAAAAAACCAAGATATTCTGCTCTCGTCTCTATTATACAGGCAGATAGGGAAAAGTCAATCTGATTTCAGACAAGAGTTCCCTGTTTTTCTGCAAATTGTGTTATGTTTTGCGCTCACTGCACGGGTATCCGGATGTGCGGGAGCCAATGCGAAACGATATTGCCTTTGTATTTGCCGTCATGATTCTGGTAAAAGGACAGGTGAAGCAGTTGCCTAGGGTACGGAGAAAACATCTACCGCCGCAAGGACGGCCGATGGGAGGGGCGCTATATCGCAATGCGTCTGCCGGATGGCAGGGCGAAGTACAAGTCTGTCTATGGGAAAACGCATGATATTGTCAAGAAAAAGCAGATGGCGGCAATTCAGGCGCTGGCAAAGGAGCCGGCCGCAGCCTGTGATCTGACGGTAAAAGAGCTTTTTGCGCGGTATCTTGCGCAGACGGATGTTAAAACTTCTACGCGGGAACGATACCGCTTCATGATCGAACGGCACATTCTTCCGCAGCTTGGGCAGACGCCTGTTTCAAAGTTGACGGCGAAAGGACTTTCTGACTTCCTGCGGCATTTGAAGAATCACGGGCGGCTGGACGGAAAAGGCGGCCTGTCTCCAAAGACTGTGCGTGATGTAGCGGTTCTGATAAAGTCAGCCCTCCGGTTTGCTCAAGCAGAATATCACTGTGTCTGTGACGCGCTGAACGCGCGTCTTCCTGTCTATACGCAGAAAAAGGTCGAGGTGCTTTCCGACACGGAGCTGGCCGTGCTGGGAAAAGCCCTATTGCCGTCAAAGAAAATCAGTCTTGCCGTTATGCTGGCGTTACACGCAGGGCTGCGCGTGGGCGAGGGGTCTGTGCGCTGCGCGTTTGTGATATCGACTATCTGGCTGGAACGGTTCAGGTCTGCCGCTCTGTGCAGCGGGTCACGCTGAACGGCAAGTCTCAGCTTCTTGTGCAGCGGCCCAAAAGCGACAGTTCCGAGCGGATCGTGCCCCTGCACCCGGAGTTGCTGCTTTTCCTGAAAAAAGCGACGGCAAAGCTACCGTCTGACGCCTATATTATGACCGGGAAGATTGGCCAGCCCATGGACCCGCGTACCTGCCAGTATCAGTTTACGGTGCTTTTGAAGCGCTGCGGCATCCATCACCGGGGGTTCCACGCCCTTCGGCATACATTTGCCACACGCTATATTGAAAACGGCGCGGATATCAAAAGCATTAGCGAAATGTTGGGACACGCGGATATCAAAACGACGCTGAAATTGTACGTTCATCCGTCGCTTGAGAGCAAGCGCCGCTGCATCCAGCAGATCAGCTTCCTAAAGATCGGTGCTTAGTTTGTCTTTTTGCGCCCACCGGCACATGTAGCCGGTGGGTTTTTGTCTGCCGATTTGTCGTCAAAAATCTGGTCAGTCAACCGCCGAAGCCCCTGTGATTGCAGGCGCTTCGGCGGTTCTTTTCGTAAAGTGGGACACTTTACGCGAATTTTTTTAAAAACTTGTTTACCTTTATCTCTGCTGCCTTTTTCATAACCAGTCAGCGCAGACAGCTTGCTCTGGTACAACACATCCAAGTTGTTTGGGGAAATAAATTTCCACGCTGCTTCTATATTTACTATTTGATACGAGGCTGCAAAAGTGACAATCTGGGAGGGAATATTTTTCATACCTTGCTGACAGCTAGAATAATATAGCTGTTAGCAGCTTCAATTCTCTTGTTCATGCTGATTATAATTATGATGTTGTTATAGTTTTTTTAACTCTCAGTTAGGTTGACAGACAGAACATGAACAAAAACAAAAATGAATTACAACTGCAAATCGGGGAAAATGTTCGTCAATGCAGAGATTCCAAAGGGGCTTACTCAGGAAGAATTGGCGGAGATATGCAATTTCAGCGCAGCTTATTGTTCGCAGATCGAAACCGGTCAGCGCATGATGTCCATCGAAACACTGGTTCAGGTGGCAGAAGGTCTGCAAACCAGTGCCGATATCCTGATTTACGGCAACACAAAAGACGGGCGAATTTTACACATTGTAAAAATGCTGGAGAGTATGCCGAATGACGACCTAGAATTTATCGAGAACAACATTCTTTTAGTGTGTAACTGGCTCAACCAAAAATCAAAATAACAACTTGGAGGTATTGGATTGTTCTTATCGGAGGTGGAAACAGGATGCAGCAAAATGATCCGTTACACCAGTTGTATGTTGAGCACTACAGTTACCTTTACCGCTTCGCGCGAAGCTTTGTCAATCCGGATCTGGCAGAAGATCTCGTACAGGAAACATTTTTAATCGCACAAAAACGGCTGGACCGGGTAACAAGCAGCGAAAACCCAACAGGATGGCTGATTAACACCTTGAAGAACGTGATCGGCAATACATATCAGAAGCGGCAATTCATATATACGGAACTGAGTCCTGACGCCATAGCCGATGAAGCGGGCGAGTATGTGCATTCCATCAACGATATGTACGCGGGGCTGATCGACGATGAGGCTCTGTCTCTGCTGATTTGGATATACTGTGAAGACACAAGCTCTCAGGAAGCTGCAAACCGTCTTGGGATCTCATTGGATTCCTGTAAAAAAAAGCGGATTCAGCGGGCAAAACAGGCATTAAAAAAGCTATCGAAAAAAATAAATTGCTCTAGTGTGTCACTTTTGGACGATATATTCAAATAGCTTTTATGAAGGGAGGGCCAAGGAATGCAAAATGATAGCGGAGCCAGTCTCGCCGAAACAATATATCGAAAAATGTCCGACGAAGAACTGCAAAATACTCTCCGCTGCGAAACATTTTCGGATGGTGCGCTTGATGTCAAACAAATAGAGATGATCCTTGCGGAAATGGAGCGTCGCGGAATCAACGATCCATCTCGTTCTTCGGAAGAAGCGTGGAATGAATTTGAGCAGGAGTATTCCGGGAAGATATCCGACTATGCCGATTGTGCCCCTGATGCGAAGGCTTGTGCTGCAATAAGCGGGAAGCCCATGCACACACATCGGCGTCAGCCGGTGCGGAAACTCACCATTCTCGCGGCAACACTGGTATTTCTCATTGCTTCGCTGCTGACGGTACAGGCAAGCGGCGTCGATGTTTTTGGTGCGATAGTCAGATGGACGGAAGAACTGTTTAGCTTTGGAAGAACCGAAGAAACCCGCAGCCTTGTCGTCGATGGGAAATGGCCGGAGATTGACCTGAACAAAAATCAACAGTTTACGTCGCTGCAAGAGGCTCTTGATTTTTATGGCGTAACGGAGGTTGTTGCTCCACGCTGGATTCCTGACGGATTTACCCTCGAATTGTTGCTGTCAAGCCAAACGGAACTTGGTTGGAATTTCTTGCTGGCTATACAAATAAATCCGGCCAACTCCTTGCTGTGAGTTACAACAGTTATCAGTCAACTCCGCTTATGTATTACGAAAAATCCGGCTCCCTATTGGAAACATTTTCAACAAGCGGTATCATGTACAGCGTATTTGAAAACGTTGACAATCGTACTGCTGCATGGATTACACCTCACTTTGAATGCTGTATCAGCGTACCAACAGATGCCATGGATATTGACATGCTAAAAGAAATTCTATTGTCAATGCAGTAAATACGAAACACAAATAAGGGGGATTGTATTATGAAGATAAAAAAAAAGCAATGCGTATTCTGGCCGTGCTTGTCATTTTTTCCATCTTGCTGGCAACTACGATATTTGCTGCTCCCGCAAGGGCCAGTGCATATCTTTCCGCATATTACGCAACCATAACAAAGACGTCAACCGGAGATCTGAGCATCCATTTTCAAGTGATTGCTCCAGCCATAATGGATCAGCTTGGTGTTAGCAGGATCTCGGTGCAAAGATATACTGGATCTTACTGGCGGACAGAATACAATTTTACATACCCAGAAACACCGGAACTGCAAAGCAAAGATGCTGGAATTTATTCTGAAACAGTACTGTATACGCCGCAATATCCTGATAGCCGCTACCGTGCAGTCGTCACGTTCTATGCGTCAAATTCCAGCGGTTCTGATACGGGAGTTTATACCGCAGATTAAGCCCACCTACAAAAAATGACGCCGTCCCATCATATCGGATGGGGCGGCGTTTTTGCGAAGTGCAGCAGACTGAATTGTATTTCAATCTGTATAAACTGTCACTTTTCTACAAGCTCGTTAAATACATCTTACAGAGGAGGGACGTGGAACGTTGAAAAGCACCTATGATAAGACTGGACTGTGCCCGCAGTTTTTCTGCACAGTTTTTGCAGGAAATTTGCTTGGTGTGTGTACTTGTTTTTTCGCAAGTGCCTGTGCTATTCTTAAAATGGAAAAAACAGATGCTCTGAATGGACCGATTCAGAGTCATCTGTTTTTGCTTTCTTGCGTTCCGCATCCATTGAAATTTTGAGTTTGAAGGAGTGCTGTTCATGGGGAAAGATGTGAATCAATATGTCTTATCGCTTTTGGAGACCTATCCGGAAACATCGAAAAGGATCGAACTCATGCGCTATGAGTTATATTCCTCAATGGTCGTTTCGCCGCAGGAAATGATAGAGGTCATGTCCTTTTCCAAGAAGGATGCTGAGGCGAACGCAAAATACAAAATGAAACCTTGACTGTACGAGATATCAAGCAGATCCTGAACATCAGCATCAACGCTGCGTACAATCTGATCCACAGCAAGTCATTTCCAGTCATTCGCATCGGCAATTCTTTTCGCGTTCCAAAGGAACCGTTTTATGAGTGGATGAAGTCCTCACATACGATTATGAATTAACGTCAAATCTCCAAATATTACAAAGAAATTGGAGGTTGATAGCATGGCACGTCGTTCCAACGGAGAAGGCAGCTTCTATCAGCAAAAGGATAAATCATGGGTCTATCAGGTTACATACGGCCGAAAAGAGGATGGCAGTCCATACCGCAAAGCGTTCAAGGGCCGTACCAAGACGATCTGCAAAGAGCGCCGCGCACAATGGGAAGAAGAACAGGCACGTATCAAGGCGGAGGAGGAAGCACAGGCAGCGGAATCCGCCCGTCTCGAAGAACTCCGGGCCAAACTCGGCCACCCCATTGAGGCGGAAATACTGTTCTCAGAAGCCTTCCTCAAATGGCTTGAACTTTACAAATCGCCGCCTGCCAGAAAGCCGTCCACCTATGCAAGCTATCTGGATACATATCGAATCCACTTCGCGGAAGCCTTTGGAAACCTGCCGCTCTACCAGATCACCCAGGACACCATACAGGACTATTATCAAAGAAAGCAGAAAAACGGCGGCCGTTTGGATGGGCGGAAAGGCGGCTTGTCCGCAAAGACCATTCAGAACCAGCATATGCTGCTGAAGGACTTTTTCGCGTACGCCATGAGGAAATATCACCTGCCGTGTAATCCCACGATTGACACGACAAGGCCGGAAGTTATTACGCCGGAGATGCGTGTCCTGAGTCCGTCGGAAATGCAGGTCTTCATCGAGGAGGTCATGCGGGAAACGCAGCGCGTCGCGATTCTGACGACCCTGTTTGTCGGATTCCGCGTCGGCGAGGTGCTGGCGCTGAAAATTTCCGATCTGGATTTGGAGAAGCAAACGCTTTCGGTCACGAAAAATCTGATCCGTGTTCCAACAGCGGCCGTTTCTCCAGAGAATCCAAACATTGAGATTCTGAATTACGATCAGAAGAAGAAAACGCACCTCATCGTCCAGAATACACCGAAGACAAGCACGTCGAACCGCGAGATCGCGATCTCTGACGGCCTGTGCGAGCTTCTGATCCGGCATCTGTTCACGCTGGCAAATTCCACATGGCCGAACCCGGACGGGCTGCTGTTCCCGTCCAAGGCCGGGACGCATCTCGATCCCAAGAGCTTTGAGATCCGGCTGGCCGCGGTTTCCAAACGCTGCGAGATCCGCAAGGTCAATCCCCACGCGCTGCGGCACACACTGGCGACGCGGCTGGTGGAAGACAAGGTGCCGCTCAACATCGTGCAGGGAATTCTGGGACATTCGTCGATTGAAACAACGCGCAAATATCTTCACAAAAACGAGGATATCGAGCGCGAGGCCATCGGCATGATGAGCGATTATCTTAACATGGGTCAGATGGATGCAGCGCCGAGATTAAATGGTGCCTCCCCTCGCGCCAAGTTTGCAGACATTGTTCTGCCGACCTTTCCGCAGCGCCAAAACCATACGGCATAAAACGAAAAAACGCGCTATTGCATACTTTATTGCAAATAGCGCGTAAAGCTGTCAAACGGCAGCATTCCAACCAGAACTTCTGAAGCACTTTAATATGGAAGTTGCGTCCAGTGAATCAGAGCAAAGACTCCACGGGGAGCATGAATTGCAAATGAGCAAAATGGTAAAATCCGAACAAAACGATAGAGAAATCGCCGCATTTCTCACGAAATACGGCGATTTATGGTTGCGGGAGAGGGATTTGAACCCCCGACCTCCGGGTTATGAGCCCGACGAGCTACCGAACTGCTCTATCCCGCGATGTTGACTTTTTGCTCCTGAAAGCTGGACGCTAACTCTAAGGGTTATGAGCCCGACGAGCTACCGAACTGCTCTATCCCGCGATATAATGCTCTCAAAAAGCTTTATTATAATAACACAGCTGCACATTGCTGTCAAGGGGGTATCCGCGGATTTTTTGCGTGTTGTTCCGCGGATCCCCGACAATTTACCAGATACACAGCAGTGCAAGCGTGACGGCACCGAAGATCATCCAGATGCGCATGCTTTTCCGTCCGGTCAGGTGCGTATAGAGCGCGCAGGCGCTGCCGAACAGGAGGACGCAGACGAGCCATGTGCTCTGCAGGCGCTTGGGCGTGAAGCCGAAGCAGTCGATATAGAGCGCAAGCTTAGACAAGGCAATGACGGCGAAGAGCATGCTCTCAATCAGAAGCGCCGCCGCCATCCAGCGTACCGCCCCGCTTTCCCGCCGGGCGGTACGCGAGACGAGCCAAAAAGAGGGTAAAATTGATCGCCATGACGCGGCAGAGCTCGAAGAAGCCCTGGCGGGCGTATTCGGCCACGGTAAAGCTCTCCGGGAGCGTCCGCGTGAATGCCCCGAACAGGTACCGGCCCTGCACGAAGAAAAATGCGAGATAGAGCACGCTGAACACGCCCAGCGCTGCGAGCCAGACGGCCTCCGGCACGACGCGCAGCCTCGGCAGAGCGGTTTCTGCGGACGCGCCGTGTTTCCGCATCGTCTCGGGCGTTTCGCGGCCAAGGCCCGCGAGCAGGCCGAAGACATAGGCTCCGACGGGAAGGCTGAGGAGAAAGCGATAGAACCACACTTGATCGAGATCGAGTGTCAGCGCGTCGCGCAGGCCCTCCAAAAGGCTGCTGAACGTGTCGTCCGCGGCGGACAGCTGCGTCATGGCCAGCACGAGCAGCACCAGCACGATGAACGCGGCCAGCACGGCGGCTGCGACAGCCCCTGCGTTGATCTTCCTCTCCTTTTTTGGGCTTCAGCGCGAAGAGTACGCAGCGGATGCGCAGGAAGAAATTCTGAAACGGGACGATGAGAAACGCGTACAGCGCGTCGAGCGGCAGCAGATGGCCGCTTTCGCCGCCGGTCAGCCGCCCGGAGCGGCACAGAAGCCAGTAGACAGCGAAGATATGCAGGATGAACAGCAGCAGTTTCTCCGAAAGGATATATTCATGGTTGACGAACTCGGGATAGCGCGAATCGTACTGGTACGGATGCAGTCCGCGCCAAGCGATGCAGCCGGTCACAAGCAGCATGCAGCCCAGCCAGACCCAGCTTTCCCACGGGCGCTTCTCGTCCCGGAACAGATATTCTCCGGCCGCGATAAATCCGGCCGCGAACAGCGGCAGCGTCCACCACTGATAGCTGCCAAGATAGATATACGCCAGCACATACATTCCGAACGCCAGCAGCTGCTCTTCCGGTTCGCGGAAAACGGCGGTCTTTTTCGGTACGAGCGCGTTCTGCGCCCACTCCGGTGTTTCCGGCGAGCGGGGAAATTCGTTGGTTTTATGGTCTTCCATCGGAACCCTCCTGTTGGTCGTCTACAAACTCCAGCAGGTCGCCCGGCTGGCAGCGGAGCTCATGGCACAGGGCCATGAGCGTGGAAAAGCGGATGGCCTTGGCCTTGTTGTTTTTGAGAATGGACAGATTTGCGGGGGTGATGCCGATGCGCTCGGCCAGCTCCCCGGCGGAGATTTTGCGCTTTGCCATCATGACGTCCAGATTCACGAGAATTTCCATGCCGCACCCCCTAGATCGTGAGGTCGAGCTCAGGCCTTCATGTCGATGGCCTGCTGGAAAATATTCTTGACGATGCGCACGATCAGCGCCATGAAGCCCGCCGCGATGGCGACCGCAATGAACGGCAGATAATACAGACAGCTGACAAGGCACACGGCTCCGGCCCCGACGCAGCACCAGCTGACCTGCCGCAGCAGCTTTACGTTCCGCAGATCAAAGACAAGCTGCATGCGGATATTGTTCAGCAGCTGCCATAGCCGCACGAGCAGCACCCAGCCGAAGCCGCTGCAAAGATAGATTGTCAGCATCATCAGAAACACATACTGCCAATTCATCAGCCGCAGCCCGACAAACCATTTGACTGCCCAATAGCACCCGATATCGAGCGACGCCAGCAGAATCATAAACAGCACCACGCACCCGCGTGAAAGCGCGATGGAGCGATCCTTTGACCAGTTCATAAGAAGCACACTCCCTTTCTGTAGCCACAGACTACCATAAAAAGATTGCTTGTCAATTAAAAATTATCGATAAACAATAAATATTTCTTAAGAAACGGAAAATGCACAGTTTGAAACTGCAACTTTTCCGGCGGGGATTGTTTTTTGCACACTTCTGTGATACACTGTGAAAGCTGCGCGCTGCGCAGCGGATTGGAGAAGAAAAATGAGTCAAAAAGGGCATACAAGAAGCACATTTTCCGGGAAAATCGGATTTGTCCTGTCGGCTGCGGGGGCATCCGTCGGCCTTGGAAACATCTGGCGCTTTCCATATCTGGCTGCGAAATACGGCGGCGGGATTTTCCTGCTGGTCTACATCCTTCTGGCGATGACGTTCGGCTATACGATGATCGTTGCGGAAACATCCATTGGCCGCATGACGGGCAAAAGCCCGGTTGGTGCGTTCAAGGCGTTCGGGAACTCCGGCTGGCTGCGGTTCGGCGGCTGGATCAACGCAATCATCCCGATCCTGATTGTGCCGTATTACTCGGTTATCGGCGGCTGGGTCGTCAAATATCTGGTTGATTATGTCCTTGGCCGCGGCAGCGCGCTTGCCGCCGACGGCTATTTCTCCGCGTTTATCTCCAACGGCGTCTCGGCGGAGGTTTGTTTCGCCGTGTTTGCGGCGCTGACGCTGACGATCATCTTTGCGGGTGTGGAAAACGGCATTGAGCGCGTGTCAAAATTCATGATGCCGGTGCTGGTTGTGCTGTCTGTGATCATCGCGGTCTATTCTGTAACGCGGCCCGGTGCGCTGGAGGGCGTGAAATATTTTCTTGTGCCGAACCTTGCGCATTTCTCGTGGATGACCGTCGTGGCCGCCATGGGGCAGATGTTCTACTCGCTGTCCATCGCCATGGGCATTCTGATCACGTTCGGCTCGTACATGAAAAAAGACATTTCCATCGAAGGCTCGACGCGCAATGTAGAGATTTTCGATACAGCCATCGCCATTATGGCGGGACTCATGATCATCCCTGCTGTGTTCGCATTCTCGGGCGGCGACCCGGATGCGCTGAAAGCAGGCCCGTCCCTTATGTTCATCACAATCCCCAAGGTCTTTGATTCCATGGGCCTCGGGACCCCAATCGGCATTCTGTTCTTCATCCTCGTGCTCTTCGCCGCGCTGACCAGCTCGATCGCGCTGACAGAAAGCGCTGTGTCTACCCTCCAGGACGAACTTGGCTGGGGCCGGAAAAAAGCGACGGTGGTTATCGGCGCTGTGATGCTGGGGCTTGGCAGCCTGTCGTCTCTTGGCTATGGGCCGCTGGCAGGTGTGAAGATCATCGGGATGCAGCTGCTGGATTTCTTCGATTTTCTGACGAACTCCGTCATGATGCCCATCGCGGCGATCGCGGTCTGCCTGCTTGTTTCGCGGGTCGCCGGTGTGAACCGTATCGAGCAGGAGGTCCTGCTTGGCGAGTCCACGTTCCGCCGCAAGAAGGTCTTCAACACCATGATCCGCTTCCTCTGCCCCTTCTTTGCTGCGATTATCCTCATCAGTTCCGTTGCAAATGCGTTCGGATGGATTTCGATGTGACAGCACAGCGCCTGAGAATTCTGCGGAAAAAGATTTAAGGCAGCACCGTATAATTACGTCTGCACGCTTCGGCAGATCTTTTACGCCAATTCTGCGGCTTGAAACGCTTGCAATACACAAAGTATTCCTGCGCGTTTCAACCCTTGACCTGACGAAAAATCTCTCGCCGAATCGTGCGGGATTGCCTTAAGAAAACCGGAAGCCCGGAGGGAACTCCCTCCGGGCGTTTTTTGCACATCTTTATTCGCTTGCCTATTGCCAATTCCGGCTGTTTTGTGCTAAACTGGATTGAATTTTCAGGAGAATCAAACACAGGAGTGTGAATCATGAGTCAGGAACCGAAAAACAACGAAGAGGGGCTTCATGTATAAGCTTGCCAGCTTTATTGTAGACAAGCGGAATCTGATCTTTCTGATTGTCGCCATTGGACTGGTGTTTTCCGCGTTTTCGCGGAACTGGGTGCAGGTGGAGAACCAGCTTTCGGCGTATCTGCCGAAGGACTCGGAGACGTACAAGGGCCTGCATCTGATGGAGGATGAATTTATCACGTTTGGCACGGCAAAGATCATGCTTGTCAACGTGACCTATGACGAGGCGCAGGCCGTGTCCGAACGGCTGGAAGCGGTCGATGGCGTGCAGAGCGTTACGTTTGACGACACGAAGGAGCATTATACCAATGCTTCCGCGCTCTACAATATTACCTTTGACTATTCCGAGACGGACGATATGTGCGAGACGGTCATGGAGCGGGTCGAGGACGAACTTTCCGGCTATGATATGTATGTCTCGGCGACCTTCGGCGATACGGCGTCAAAGACGCTGGCGCAGGAGATCGGCGTGATCGTCATCATCGTAGCTATCGTCGTGGTGTCCGTGCTGATCCTGACCTCGCAGACCTATGCGGAGGTGCCGGTGCTGCTCATTACGTTCATTGCAGCGGCGCTTTTGAACATGGGCACGAACTTCCTGCTCGGCACGATCTCGTTCGTGTCAAACTCCGTCACGATTGTGCTGCAATTAGCGCTGTCTGTGGACTATGCGATCATTTTCTGCAACCGCTATAAGGAGGAGCATGAGAAGCTGCCTATCCGCGAAGCGGTCATTGTCGCGCTGAGCAAGGCTGTGCCGGAGATCTGCGGCAGCAGCCTGACGACCATCGGCGGCCTCGTTGCGATGCTCTTTATGGAGTTCCGGCTGGGCTTTGACCTCGGCGTTTGCCTCATTAAGTCTATTTTCTTCTCGCTGTTTGCAGTGTTCTTCCTCATGCCGGGTCTGCTGATGCTCTTTGGCAAGAAGATCGACGCCACACGGCACAAGAACTTTGTTCCCAAGATCCCGTTTGTCGGCAGATTTGCCTACGCAACGAAGAAGATCATCCCGCCGATTTTTCTGGTGGTGATCATTGTTGCAATGCTCTTTGCAAACAACTGCCCGTATGTCTACGGCTTCAGCTATCTGGAGACGACCAAGCACTCAGAGCAGCAGATCGCGGATGATCTCATGGATGACACCTTCGGCTCGACGAATATGGTCGCCGTTGTGGTTCCGGCAGGGGATTATGCGGCGGAAAAAGAAGCTGCTGGACGAACTTGGGACATACGACGAGGTCGATTCCACGCTGGGCCTTTCCAATGTGGAGGCGATGGGCGGCTATATGCTGACCGACGCGCTGACGCCCCGGCAGTTTTCCGAACTGACCGACCTCGACTATGAGGTCGCGGAACTGCTTTATGCGGCCTATGCCGCCGACGGCGGCAATTACGGCAAGATCGTCGGCGGTCTTCCCCAATTACTCCGTGCCGCTCATCGATATGTTTACCTTTCTCTACGGCGAGATGCAGGACGGCTACGTTACGCTCGACGCCGACATGACCGAGACACTTGAAAGCGCCTATTCGCAGATCACCAACGCGCGCAAGCAACTGCAGTCCGACGATTATACCCGTATGCTCGTCTACCTGAATCTGCCTGTGGGCGGCGATGAGACCTATGACTTCCTCGACCAGATGCGCGTCGTCGCACGCAAATACTATCCGGATGGCGAGGTATACGTCGTGGGTGATTCCTCGTCCGAGCAGGACTTCAAGACCTCGTTCTCGCGCGACAATGTCGTCGTGTCGGTGCTGTCCATCCTGATCGTTCTGGTCGTGCTGCTGTTCACGTTCAAATCCGCCGGTATCCCGGTGCTGCTGATTTTGGTCATTCAGGGCAGTATCTGGATCAATTACGGCATCCCGACCATCACCAATAGCCCCCTGTTTTTCCTGAGTTATCTGGTCGTCTCGTCCATTCAGATGGGCGCGAATATCGACTATGCAATCGTCACGACCAGCCGATTCATGGAGTTCAAGGACAAAATGCCCAAAAGGACGCGATCATCGAAACGATGAACATGTCCTTCCCGACGATCATCACCTCGGGCCTTATGATGGCCATCGCCGGTATCCTCATCGGCCAGATGACCTCCAACGCCGCTATCGCCGGTATCGGCGACAGCCTTGGCCGCGGCACGATTCTCACGATCATCATCGTCATGTTCATTCTGCCGCAGATTCTGCTTCTGGGTGAGAAGGTCATTGATAAGACTGCGTTCGATATGCCCTCTGCTGTCTCTTCGCATCAGTCTTCGGGACGCGTGCGCATCGATGGTATGGTGCGCGGAGAAATCCATGGTCAGATCAGCGGCATTGTACACGCAGTCGTGGAGGGAGACGTCAATATCAGTCTGCTCTCCGGCACGGCCGAACCAGAGACTCCGCCGGAGGAGCCCGGCACGCCGGAAGTACCGGTGACAGCGGAAGAGGAGGATGCAGAGCATGAATAACCACAGAACGCCCCGGGCCTGCGTGACGGCCCTGCTGCTCACGCTTGCACTGTGCCTCGCGCTCGTTCCGGCAGCGGGGGCAGCAGACAGTGCGCAGACCGTCTATCTGGACTCTGCGGTCGATTTTGCCGCGTTTGCGAAAGACTGCTCCCTCGATACCTGGTCGCAGGGCAAAACCTTTATCCTGCGCGCCGACATTTCGCTCTCCGGCGTGGACTTTACGCCCGCAGCTTCCTTCGGCGGCACGTTTGAAGGGCGCGGGCATACCATCTCCGATTTCAATCTCACCCAAAACGCCAGCCCGGCCGGACTGTTCGGCACGATCCTGCCCGGCGGACGCGTGGCAAACCTGAATGTTGCGGGCTCTGTAGCTGCGGGCGGCGACAAGATCGCCTGCGGCGGCATCGCGGGCGAAAATTACGGCAGAATCGTCTGCTGCACGTTCACCGGCATGGTGCAGGGCGACACGCAGATCGGCGGCATCGTGGGCCGCAATCAGGCCTCCGGGCAGATTGTCAGCTGCTCGTTTGAGGGCAAGGGGCAGGGTACGAACGCCACGGGCGGCATTGCGGGCCAGAATGCGGGCACCATCCGGCATTGCACGAACAGCGGCAGCGTCAATATCAATGATGTAGACACTGCGCTGAGTCTCAGCGATATCCAAATCGATATGACGCTCGACCTTGCCAATCTCACCACTACGCAGACCTTCCTCACCACGACCGCCACAGGCGGCATTGCGGGCCGGAATACTGGCCTGATCGCAGTCTGCGAAAATACCGGCACGGTCGGCTATGAGCATGTCGGCTACAATGTCGGCGGCATTGTGGGCGTGACGAGCGGGTATCTGCTCAACAATACAAATTCCGGCACGATCTACGGCCGCAGGACGTTGGCGGCATCGCCGGTCAGGTCGAGCCGTATGTCGCTGTGACTGTCTCCGAGAGCACAAAGGAGCAGCTGCAGAACCAGTTGAAGGAATTGAAAACGCTCACCGATCAGGCAACCGCTGACGCAGGCGGTGCGGCAAGCGACCTCGGCTCCCAGCTGGCCGGAATGGGAACGTATCTCGACAGCGCCTCGAATGCAGCCAATAATCTCCGCGCGACCGCAACTATCGATGCGGGTGCGCTGGCAAATGGCGGTGTGAGCGGCGGGCAGCCTCACCGTCGGGGACGCGTCGGCAGGCATTGGCGCCGTCATTGGTGCGGGAGCGGACGGCGGCGTCAGCGTCGATACGCACCCGCTGGAAATTGAAGGCCACAAGGACGCCGGGATCGGCGCGGGCGTGGGCGGATTCGTTGACCCGTCTGACATTTCAATCTCCGGCGGCACGGACGGCTCCGGCGCGCTCAGCGCGTCGCTGCAGATGAATGCAGACGCTTCCATGCCGGAACTGGCAAGCGCGCTGAGCGGCATGGGCGCACAGATGCGCGCCATCGGCTCACAGGCGGCGAATCTGTCCGAGACGCTGCAAAAAGACGTGCAGGCCGTCAGCGACAAGCTGGACGAGATCAGTACGACCGTCTTTGACGCTATGGACAGTCTGGAAAACCGCGATCTTGTAACCGACGGCTCGCAGACCGATCCGGAGAGCATCACCATGGGCGCGCTGCGCGGCTGCGAAAACACGGGCACGGTGCAGGCTGACCGAAATGTCGGCGGCATCGCGGGCGCGATGGGCATGGAGGCCGGCGCCGACCCCGAAAGCGATGTCAGCAAGAGTCTGTCTTCGACCGAGCGTAAACAGTACGAACTGCGCGCCGTTTTGCAGCGCTGCGTTTCCAGCGGTGCAGTCACAGCCAAAAAGGACTGCGCGGCGGCGATCTGCGGCCGGATGGATCTCGGCCTGATCGACAGCTGTGAGGCCTACGGCAGCGCAGAGAGCCAGAGCGGCGATTATGTCGGCGGCGTCGCGGGCATCTGCAGCGCGGTGATCGAAAATTGCTGGGCAAAGTGCGCGCTTTCCGGCGGGCGCTATGTCGGCGGCATCACCGGCACGGGCGTGACGGACAGCATAACCGGCAGCGGCAGCACCGTCTCCGGATGCACATCACTTGTATCCATCACCGATTATTCACAGTATGCAGGTGCGATCAGCGGCAGCGGCGCGGGCGCGTTTGCGGATAACGTTTTTGTCTCCGATACGCTGGCCGGACTTGACGGCGCAAGCGTTGCCGGACAGGCGGAGCCCGTGGTCTATGAGGCGCTGCTGGTAAACAAGGCGCTTCCTGACGAATTCCAAACCTTTACCGTGCGGTTCGTCGCAGACGGCGAGGTGCTCAAGGCTGTCGCTGTCCGTTATGGTGATTCGCTGCCGGACAGCGCGTACCCGGATATTCCTGCTGTTGACGGACAGTACGGCGAGTGGGACGTACAGACGCTGAACAACATCCGATTTGATACCACTGTGACCGCACAGTACCATGCCAGTATCGACGCGCTCCCGAGCGACGCACAGCGCGCGGACGGCAGACCTGTCTTCTTAGCCGAAGGCGCGTATACGAGCAGCGACCGCCTGCAGGCGCAGCCGCAGGCTATCACGCCGGCCGCCTTTGGTGAGATCTCAGCCAGCATCCCGGAGGCAATTCGGAAATATTGCGAAAACATTGCGGACGGCCATGCGCCCGCCGCGCATGTGGCGCGTTCCGTCGTCGAGCAGTGGCAGCTTCGCCTGCCGGATGACGGCGCAGACACGCATACGATCCGCTTCCGCGCGCCCGATGGGCAGAGCGGAAAGCTGGATCTCTATGTGGAAAAACGAAAACGGCGTTTGGAAGAAGGTGGAGACGACCGAGGTCGGCAGCTATCTGGCCTTTTGAGGCTGCCGGGCAGACCGTACAGCTTGCGGTGCTGTCCACGTTCCCCGTCTGGTGGGTGTGGATCGTGCTGGCCGGACTTGCGGCGCTGCTGGTGCTGCTCATCATTCATCTGATCCATAAGCTTGGCAAGGCCCGCCGCCGCCAGATGCAGGCGCTGCGCAAGGCCATGCAGGATGAACAGAGCGCGACCGACGCCGTCATCGGCGTCATTGACCCGGATGCGCAGGCGGAGCCTGTCACGCTGGAGCAGGTGCAGAAAAAGAAGAAAAAACGCCGCGTCTGGTGGATTGTCGGGGGCGTTGTCGTTGCCCTGATCATAGCCGGAATCCTCATCTACCGGGCCAGTCTCAAGAGCAGTGTGGATGCGCTCCTGCTGCTGAAAGATCTCTCTGGCCGCAGGGAACTGGACATGACCGCATCTGTGCAGATGGATCTCGGAGACGAGACGCTGCAAACGGATGCGCGCCTGTTCCGCACGCAGGCCGGCGGAAACACGATTCTCTGCATCGAGGAAAACGGCGTCCAGCTATATTACTATGACGGCGCAATCTATCTGGAAAACGGCAGTGCGTACCGTACGAACGGTCTGTTCCCGGACTATTCCACGCTCGGCGAGCATCTGCTGGAACTCTACAACGCGACCGATGTGACCTACGCCCGTGAAAGCGGTGAAGAGGTCTATTCCGTGACCGCCTACGGTAAGGATGCGGAGCAGGCGCTCTCGCTGCTGACGCCGACGATTGCGGATTCGCTCAGCGCCGTTGAGAGTATCGACCTGTGCATGCACGTTGAAGACGGCGTAATCTGCTCGATCGAAGCCTCCGGCAGCTGTCAGGCGGAAAACAGTGCAGGCCAGATGCAGCCGATGACTGTCTGGGCTGAACTCACTGTCCAGCCGGACGCGCAGACAACGCACGCCGTCCCTGCGGCTGTGACCGACGCGATTGCAAACGGCGGCTATCAGGGCAAGCTGGAACTGACGGAGGATCTGGTGCGCGTGCTGTCCGCTGCCTCTGAACTTGGCCGACGCGACCCGCTTGCCGCCCGCGTCCGGCTCAGCGCCAACTGCGGCCCCGTGATCTTCGATACGTCGCTGGATTACACCCGGACTGTAAAGGACGGCAAGACCGTCAGCTGCATCCGCACGGGTGTGCTGGAACTCTATTTCTCGGGGAAACGGTTCTCTCAAGGATGGCAGAACGCCCACTGCGAGCGAGCAGACGCTGGTCAAATGTGCGGATCTGATTGATCTGGCCTACCGCGCTTGTCTGGAGGACAGCGTTACGAGCGAACAGACGGAGAACGGCTGGCGCTATACGCTGAGCCTCAGCGCCGAGCAGACGATGGTGATCTGCTGCGCCTTTCCGGTGTCGAGATCCTTGGCTGAGACGTTTACGATGCCGTTGGCGTCGATAGAGAACGTGACCTCGATCTGCGGCACGCCGCGTCTGGGCGCACGGCGGATGCCGGTCAGCTGGAAGCGGCCAAGTTCCTTATTCTGGCTGGCCATGGGCCGTTCGCCCTGTAAAACGTGGATGTCGACGGACGACTGAAAGCTGGAAGCCGTTGTAAAGATCTGGCTCTTGCGGATGGGGAGCGTGGTATTGCGCTCGATAACACGGGTACAGACGCCGCCGAGCGTCTCGATGCCGAGCGACAGCGGCGTCACATCGAGCAGCAGAAGTCCTTCACGCTGCCGGACAGCACGCCCGCCTGCAGACATGCGCCCATGGCGACACATTCGTCAGGGTTGATGCCCTTGAACGGCAGAGAGCCCGTCATGGACTGCACCAGATCCTGCACAGCCGGGATGCGGCTTGAGCCGCCGACCATGAGGACCTTGCTGATCTGTGAGATGGAGACGCCGGAATCGTTGATGGCCTGGTTGACTGGCTCGCGGGTGGCCTGGACGAGGTGGTAGGTCAGGTCGTTGAACTTTGCCCGCGTGAGCGGGATCTGCATGTGCAGCGGCCCCTGCTTGCCGACGGCGATATACGGCTGCTCAACGGTCGTCTGCTTCATGGACGAAAGTTCGATCTTGGCCTTTTCAGCGGCCTCGCGCACGCGCTGCATGGCGGCGGGATCCCGCGTCAGATCGATCTTCGTCCTTCTTGAATTCGGAGACGAGGTAATCGACGATGCACTGGTCAAAATCGTCGCCGCCCAGATGATTGTTGCCCGCCGTGGCAAGCACTTCGATCACGCCGGACGAGATATCGAGAATGGACACGTCGAACGTACCGCCGCCCAGATCGTAGACCATGATCTTCTGCGACTGCTCTTTATCAATGCCGTAGGCAAGGGCGGCTGGTCGGCTCGTTGATGATGCGCTGGACGTTGAGGCCCGCGATCTTGCCTGCGTCCTTCGTTGCCTGACGCTGCGCGTCGGTAAAATAGGCCGGGACGGTGATGACGGCGTCGGTCACAGGTTCGCCGAGGAAGGCCTCGGCATCCGCTTTGAGTTTTTGCAGGATCATCGCGGAAATTTCCTGCGGCGTGTATTTATGCCCGTCGATGGACACCTTGTAGTTGGTACCCATCTGGCGCTTAATGGAAGAAATGGTGCGGTCATGGTTTGTGACAGCCTGCCGCTTTGCAATCTGGCCGACCATGCGTTCTCCGGTCTTGGAAAACGCAACGACAGACGGCGTTGTGCGTCCGCCTTCGGCGTTGGGGATGATAACGGGTTCGCCGCCCTCCATCACCGCCACGCAGCTGTTGGTTGTGCCGAGATCAATACCGATTGTTCTGGACATACGGAGTTCCTCCTGTGAGATAGGTACGCTCAATACCAGCTTCCGGAATCCGTGACGGAGTCGGTCTGCGACTGGCTCTGGCCGGAATAGATTCCCGAATCGCTGTAGCTGTAATTGCGGTAATAATATGGGTCATAATACGCGCCGCGATAGCCGCAGCTGCCGAACAGCATGGCGACAATCTGGATCAGTAGATAAATGCCCAGCAGCCGCACAAGAAAATTTCCGCGCCGGCGGGTGCGGTGGTACGTCCAGCGGTAGCCGCCTGGGGCGTCACTGCCGTCCTGCTCCTCGTCAGAAGAACGGTAGGTGTACCATGTCTGCCAGCCATTCTGGTTTGTCTGCTGCCAGTCGCTCTGCTGACTGTCGTTTTGCGAGCCCCAGAAGCCGAACGGATCCGAGAACGGATCGTAATATTGCTGACTGGATTGGTTATATTGCTGCCGGGCCTGCTGCTGGGCTTGCTGCTGCGCCTGCTGCTGGCGGTAGGCCTGCGGATTCTTGATCGCGTCGTAGGCCGCGTTGACCTCGTTCATTTTCTGCGCGGCGGTCTTGTCGCCGGGGTTCAGATCGGGGTGATATTTCTTTGCCAGCCGGCGATAGGCCTGCCGGATCTCGTCTTCCGAAGCGTTCGGAGATACGCCGAGCACCTGATACGGATCTGTTCCCATGCAGTTCACTTCCTCTTTCTTTCGAATATGCTGATTATACCGCCTTTATTCGGGTGATTTGTAAAAGCATTTATAAACGATATGCAAAAAAAAATTGCGGACTTTTCAAAAAATAGAGACTTTTTATGCGCCGTCCGCCGCAGAAGTCAAAAAAATCCCGGCAGTCCGTAGCATGCGGACCACCGGGGGAGTATTACTTTGCGGTTCCGAGATACGCGGCTTTGACCTCCTCGTTGGCGGCCAGTTCTTCGCCGGGACCCTGCATGAGAATGGACCCGGTCTGCATGACGTAGGCCCAGTCAGCGATTTTCAGCGCCATATTTGCGTTCTGCTCAATGAGCAAAACCGTGATGCCCTGGCGGTTAATTTCGCGGATGATCTCGAAAATGCCCCGGACGACGATGGGGGCAAGGCCCAGGGAGGGCTCGTCCATCATGATCAGCATCGGCTTGGCCATAAGCGCGCGGCCAACGGCCAGCATCTGCTGTTCGCCGCCCGAGAGTGTCCCGGCCTGCTGCCACTCGCGCTCTTTCAGCCGCGGGAACAGGTCATATACGCGGGTCAGATCGTCTGCGAGGAGTCCTTGCGCAGATATGCGCCGATGCGCAGGTTTTCCGCCACAGTCAGGTTTTCAAATACACGGCGGCCCTCCGGCACAAGCGTGACACCGCTCGAGACGATCTGATCGGTCGATTTTCCAACCAGATTCGCACCGTTCAGGAGAATTTCACCCGATTTCGGCTTGACCAGTCCGGCAACTGCCTTCAGGGTGGTCGATTTGCCTGCACCGTTCGAGCCGATGAGGGTGACAATTTTGCCTTCCTCGACCTTCAAATCAATACCTTTGACGGCCTCAATGCCGCCATAGGAGACGACCAGATTTTTGATTTCCAGAATGTTACGCATCCTCGTCCACCCCCAGATACGCGTCGATGACGCGCGGATCGTTTTGAATCTCTGCCGGAACGCCGGCCGCGATCTGCTTGCCGAAGTCGATGACATAGATGCGGTCGGAGATGTCCATAACAAGATTCATATGATGCTCAATGAGGAAGATCGTAAGGCCGAACCGGTCGCGGATGCTGCGGATGAAAGCGGTCAGTTCAAGCGTTTCCTGCGGATTCATGCCCGCAGCAGGCTCATCGAGCAGCAGCAGCTTCGGGTTGGTCGCCAGCGCACGGGCAATCTCAAGCCTGCGCGCTGCTTGCCGTAGGGCAGGGCTGTAGCGAGTTCATCCTTCACATCGTCGAGTCCGACGATTTTCAGAAGTTCCAACGCCTTTTTTCGCGCTGCGCGGCCTCTTCTCTGCGGTTAGCGCGGAAGGTTGCGGAGAAAACATTGGATGTGCGGCGCAGGTGCATGGCCGGCAGAACGTTTTCAAAGACAGTCATGGATTTGAACAGTCGGGTGTTCTGAAAGGTGCGTGCGATGCCGCGCTTCGTGATTTTATCGGGTGTGTAGGAGACAGCGGGCAGGGACAGATAGCGCTCTGCATGCTCGCCTGCGTAGGTCTTTTTCATTTTCCCGCGCGGATGGTTACAGACGATTGGTTCACCATGAAGTCCACGCGGCCGTTTGTCGGCTCATAGACGCCGGTGATGCAGTTAAAGGCTGTGGTCTTGCCTGCACCGTTCGGGCCAATGAGGGCGACGATCTCGCCTGGATAAATATCCATCGAGAGGTCGTTGACGGCGACGACGCCGCCGAACTGCATGGTGATATGCTCCACATGAAGAACGGGCGTACTCATGCCTGTTTTCCTCCCTTCGCGGATTTTTTCCGCAGCCTGTCGGCCAGTCCCGCCAGCGAAAGTTCACGGGTACCCATGATGCCCTTGCGGAAGAAGAGCACCACGATCATGATAACGACCGAGAACACGACCATCCGGGAAGCCCGTGCGCAGCAGCGGGACCTTGAACGCGCCGATATACGTCTCGTTGTCCAAAAACCGCAGCCACCACTCCGAGCACGCGATGAACAGGAACGAGCCGATGCAGCTGCCGGAGATGGAGCCGATGCCGCCGATGACGACGATGAGCAGAATCTCATACGTCATGGCGGATTTGAACGTGTTGGCCTGCACCGTGGTCTGGTACATGGCGAGCAGCGCGCCGGAAATGCCTGCGAAGAAGGACGAGATCGTAAACGCCATGCGCTTATGATGGGCGAAGGTTGATGCCCATGGCCTCGGCGGCGATCTCGTCGTCGCGGATGGCCTTGAACGCGCGGCCATAGGTCGAGTTGATGAGCAGCACGACAACGGCAATGCAGATGCCGACGATCACGAACGGCATGAATGTATCCGTAAAATATGGGAAGCCGCTTTGAGCAGCTGCGAGCCGTTGGTAATGGGCGCGAAACGCCTCCAGCTGAACGAGCGCGCGGATAATTTCGGCAAAGCCGAGCGTGGCGATGGCCAGATAGTCGCTTTTTGAGTTTTCAGAACGGGCAGGCCGATCAGATACGCCAGCACGGCGGCCAGAAAGCCTGCCAGCAGCAGGGAGATGAATACGCCGAGAACCGTGCCCGCCGTATTGCCGAGCACGTTTTGAAGCGTTTCGGTCAGGGAAAACTTGAGCAGCGGGTCATAATACTGATATACGGTAGACCGGATGCCGCTCGAGATATTGAGGACGGCGAATGTATATGCACCAACCAGCATGAAGCCTGCCTGCCCGAGCGAGAACAGGCCTGTGAAGCCGTTCAGGAGGTTCATGGATACGGCGACAAGGGAGTAGATCGCGCCCTTGCGCAGAACCGTCGTGAGCATGATGGGGATGCCGGGAATGCGGTCAAGCAGGAACGCCAGCAGATAGATAAGCGCAAGACCTGCGATGGTCAGAACGGTCTGCAAAGAGAGGCCTTTTTTCTTTTCCATATGCTCCTCCTCAGACTTTCTCTGTCAGCTTTTCACCGAACAGGCCCGTCGGCTTGACGACGAGAATGATGATGAGCAGCGCAAACGTGAACGCATCGGAGAAGGCCGTCAGCTTCATGCCTTTGAGCAGATTCTCGCAGATGCCGATGATGAACGCGCCGATGACCGCGCCGGGGGGATTGACCCGATACCGCCGAAGACGGCGGCGACGAACGCCTTGAGGCCCGGCATGGCGCCGGAGGACGGCGCGATGGTCGTGTAGTTCGAGAAGAACAGGAACGAGGCAACAGCTGCCAGCGCGGAGCCGATGATAAACGTAAAGGAAATGACGGAGTTGATCTTGATGCCCATCAGCTGCGCCGTTTCAAAGTCTTTCGAGGCTGCGCGCATGGCCATGCCGACCTTTGTGCGCTTGATGAGAATCACGAGCGCCACGACCAGCACCAGCGTCAGAACGGGGGTAATGACGGTTACGCGCTTGGTAGATGCGCCGAGAATCGTGATGGTGTCGGAAATCCACGGCAGTTCCGGATACTGTTTCGGAACGCCGCCGGTGACGTAATACGCAAGATTTTGCAGCAGATAGCTTACGCCGATGGCGGAGATCATAACGGACATGCGCGGAGCCTGCCGCAGCGGCTTATATGCGCAGCGCTCCACCGCAAAGCCGAGCGCGACCGTCAGAATCACGACGGCGGGCAGGGCAGCATACAGCGGCATCGTCGCCGAAAGATAGACCATGAATCAGACCGGCGACCATGAAAATATCGCCATGTGCGAAGTTGATGAGGCGCAGAATGCCGTAGACCATCGTTAGCCGACGGCGATCAGCGCATATTGGCCGCCGGCCGAAATGCCCGACAGGACATAGGGCAGCCATTGCTTGAGAACACCCATAGGGGAACCTCCTGTTATTTGCTTATCGCCATGTCCAAACCGCGAACCGCTCACTGAAATGAGCCAGCTTGGACACGACGATAAAAGAATGATTTCATCCGGCAGCGGGTTCGGACGCTGCCGGATGAAACGATGCACCGGTCGGAGGGAATCCCCCCGACCGGAGGCCATTGTGGTCAGTATTGCGTGGCAATGGATCAGTCGGCAGACTGCACCTTGTAGAACTGGAAGCTGCCATTGATCGCCTGCTTGATGTAGGCGGTGCTCTTGACTGCGTCGCCGTTGGCATCGAAACTCAAAGAGCCCGTGACGAGATCGATGGACAGACCGGCCAGCGCGTCGCGGATGGCGGTGCCGTCGGTGGACTGGGCCTTTTCGATGGCCGCGACTGCAGCCATATACGCGTCATAGCCGAGCGCGGAGACTGCCGCGACAACGTCGTTTGCCGCCGTTGTTGGTGAGGTTCTGGGAATTGCCGTTCAGCCACGCCTTGTAGCCGGAGACGAATTCCCTTGGCAAGGCCGGACTCGTCGTTCTCGTCAAAGAACGTGGAGACGAAAACCTGCATGTCGGTGCCGTTCTGCGCATCGGAGATCGCGGAGTTTTCCCAGGTATCGCCGCCGAGGATGGGGAGGCTGACGCCGAGAGCGGAAGCCTGCTCGATGATCTGCGGAGCGTAGGCGATGGCGGACGGCGCAAAGATGACGTCCGCGCCGCCGGAGACGGCGTTATTGAGGTATGCGGAGAAATCCGCCGTACCTTCAACGAAGGTCTCATCGGCTACGATCTCGCCGCCTGCGGCTTCAAAGGCTTTTACAAAGTTCTTGGCAAGGCCGACAGTGTAGTCGTCGCCGAGCATCGACAGAACGTAAGCCTTCTTGGCGCCGAACTCTTCCATGGCGAACGAGGCCATGACGGAGCCCTGGAACGGATCGAGGAAGCAGACGCGGAAATAATAATCGTTGCCGGCAGTGACGGCTGCGTTGGTGCAGGAGCAGCCGATGGCCGGGATCTTGGCGTTTGCGAAGTAGGTGCCGGCGGCAATGGAAACGCCGGAGCCGTAGGAGCCGAGCACGACGGAAACTTTGTCGGCAACCAGCTGCTGCGCCGCAGAGACGGCCTTGTCGGTCGAGGACTGGTTGTCCTGAATGTCAAGTTCGATCTTATACTCTTCGCCATTGATTGTCACGGTCGGCTTGACGGAGTTGGCATACTGGATGCCCAGAACTTCCTGCTTGCCGCCCGCGCCGTTGTCGCCGGACTGCGGCTCAAACACGCCGATTTTGATGACCTTGGAGCCGCCGCTGGACGCGCAGCCTGCGAACAGGCACATGACCATAACGGCAGCCAGAAGCAGAGCGATGATCTTTTTCATAGAATATTTCCTCCTTCTGTCCATGTACAATAGACAAGTGTTCATGAACTTATAGTCGCCATTATAGCGAAGTAAAGTGTAAAAAGCAAGCCCTAATTGCTTGTTTTTTGAAAAAATTTCACGCAGCGCGGACAAGTGTCTTCGGCACTATGCACAAAAACAGGGGCGCGGCGAGGAAAAAGAACTTACTTGACAGTACCGCTATAATAAAAGTAAAGTGTTTTGAAGGGAACCATATATTATGTATCTGAAAAAACGGCTTTTTGCCGGACTGCTGGCGCTGGTTCTGCTGTGCGCGCCGCTCTCCGGCTGCGCGGCGCGGAAGGCAGAGCGCTATGACGTGCTGGCGTCCACTGCACCGGTTCGTGCCATGACGGCAGCACTGCTGGATGGTACGGACTTAAGCTGCGGGCTGGTCGTGACGGAAAGCGTCTCGTGCCTGCATGACTATACGCTGACCGTTGCGCAGATGGAGAAACTCGGGCAGGCTGATGTGGTCGTGCTGAACGGCCTCGGGCTGGAGGACTTTATGGAAGATGCGCTTCGCACGGCGAAGCATACCATCACGGCCTCCGACGGCGTCGAAACGCTTCCCGGTGAGGACGGCGAGGACCCGCATATCTGGCTGGAGCCCACGAATTGTATCCAGATGTGCAGAAATATCGCCGCCGGACTTTCTGACCTCTATCCGGACAAGCAGACGCTGATCGGGCAGAACCTGCTTGCTGTCACGGCGGAATACGAGGCCGCGCAGGCCTATGGCGAGGAAGCGCTGAAAAACCTCTCCTGCCGGGAACTTGTGACGTTCCATGACGGCTTTTCCTATTTCGCCCGCGCGTTCAGACTTACGATCGCCGCCGCAATGGAAATTGAAGAGGGCAGCGAGCCGTCTGCAAAGGAAATCGAGTCCGTCATCCGGCTGGTAGAGGATGAAAACATTCCTGCTGTCTTCTGCGAGGAAAACGGCGAACGGCAGACAGCGGAGACTGTCGCAAAGCAGACCGGAACCGGCCTGTTTGCGCTTACAATGGGAATGGACGGCGGCGCGGCAGGCTGCACGGACGCAATTTATCACAACATTGACATCATCCGGGAGGCGCTTTCATGATTCCACATCTGCACCCGCACGCGGGCGACTGCGAACACGCCTGCTGCCTGAAAATCGAGCATCTGTCCGTCCATATCGGCGGCGAGACGATCCTGGACAACATCGACCTGCATATGCACTGCGGCCAGATGGTCGCGCTGATCGGCCCGAACGGCGCGGGCAAGTCCACGCTCATCCGCGCCATTCTGGGCCAGCGGGAATATGAGGGAAAAATCACCTTCCATGAGGCCTCCGGCAAGGAGGCAAAGCTGCGCATCGGCTATGTGCCGCAGAGCCCGGCCTTTGACCGCGGTGACCCCGTGAGCGTGATGGATCTTTTTACCTGCTGCATTTTCAAGCGCCCCGCGTTTCTGCGCCCGACAAGGGCCATGCGGGAAAAAGTTTTGGCCTGCCTTGCGAACGTCCACGGTGAAGCGCTCATCGACAAGCGCATGCACGCTCTCGGGCGGCGAATTGCAGCGCGTGCTGCTCGCGCTGGCGCTTGAGCCCATGCCGAATATTCTCATTCTCGACGAGCCGCTTTCCGGTGTGGACGTCGAGGGCATGAGCCTTCTCATGGACATGCTTGACGAGATCCGGAAAAATTCGACCTGTCGATCCTCATGACGACGCACGACTTTACCATGCTGGAGCAATACTGCGACCAGGTGGTGCTGTTACAGGGAAAGATCCTCCGGCGCGGGACACCGCTGGACGTGCTGAACTCGGAGGAATTCGCGCAGGCATTCCACATGGGAGGAGGCGCACAGGCATGAACGTCTGGTACGCGTTTTTGAACGCACTCGGCATTCGTATGTTTGAAATGGACTTCATGAAGAACGCGCTGCTGGCTGTTTTGCTGCTGGGGCCGCTGTTCGGACTGTTGTCTACGATGATCGTGACGGGAAAAATGAGTTTTTTCTCCGATGCGCTGGGCCATTCCGGTTTTACGGGCATCGCCATCGGTGTGCTCTGCGGCGCGGTGCTGCCGATCTGGTGGGCTGTCGGGCTGGCGGTGGCGTTCGCGCTGCTGTTCTCGTTCGTCCGCAGCCGGACGAGCCAGTCGGCGGACACCATCATCGGCGTCTTTTCCTCCACCGCCGTCGCGCTTGGCATTTTCATCGTGACGCTCGGCGGGCGGAGCTTTACAAAATTCAACCGGTATCTCATCGGTGATATCCTGTCTGTTTCCCCCACAGGAGATCGGCCTGCTGGCGCTGGTTCTGTTGGCGGTCGTGCTGCTTTGGGTGTTCAGGGGCAAACCGGCTGGTGCTTACGGCGGTGCACCCGCAGCTGGCGTCCTCACGCGGCGTGGCGACGAAGCGCAATGAAACGCTCTTTACCGTCGCAATCGCCATCGTTGTGACGCTGGCAATGAGTTGGGTCGGCCTGATGGTTATCAACTCCCTGCTCGTGCTCCCAGCGGCGTCCTCGCGCAATCTGGCGCGGAATCTGCGGCAGTATCATCTGCTCTCCGTTCTGTCCGCGCTTGTATGCGGCCTTTTGGGACTGTGCGCGGCATATTGGCTTGGCTGCTCGGCCGGTGCGACGATCGCGCTGCTGCTGGCTGTCTACTTTGCCGTGTCCTTTGCACTGCGGAACCGGGCTGCCTAAGAAAGCGACAAAATTTTGCCGGGATCCCATGCGGATTCCGGCTTTTCTGCCACTTGTACGCAGGGAAAAAGTGTGATAAACTTTGATTGAAGACGGAAAGCTCGGCTCTGCATACCGGGCATATCTCCGTATAGAATAAAAGAGGTTTTTTCATGAAGATCGCAGACATCCACGCGCATATTTTCCCGGAAAAGCTGGCGGAAAAGGCGTCGCACTCCATCGGCAGCTTCTATGGCGTTCCCATCGAGCGCGAGGCGGACATGCCGCGCCTGTGTGCGGAGGGACAAGCTTGCGGGCATTACCCGCTGCGCTGTCTCCAACTCCGCGACGAATGCCAGTCAGGTTCGGAACGCCAATACGTTTCTGGCTGAAGCCGTCCGGGGGCATGACGGTTATCTTGCCTTTGGCACGATCTACCCCGGTATGGACGGATTTGAGGAAGAACTGGACCGCATGCTGGAACTTGGGCTGCGTGGGGTTAAGATTCACCCGGATTTTCAGAAGCTGGCCATTGACGACGAGCGCGGCATTGAGACGTACCGCGCCATTGCCCGGCGTGATCTTCCGGTGCTGTTCCATATGGGCGACGACCGGTATGATTTTTCCTCGCCCGAACGGCTGACGAATCTGTTGCGGCGGGTGCCGGAACTGCGGGCTGTGGCTGCACACTTCGGCGGCTGGCGCAGCTGGACGCGGTCGCTGGCGCATCTGCAGCCGGAAAGCGTCCTGTACGACACATCCTCCACGCTCGGCATGATTGACCGGGACATGGTTCTGCGCTTCATCGACGCGATCGGCCCAGACCGGCTGATCTTCGGCACGGACTTTCCCATGTGGAGCCCGAAGGAGGAACTGAACAGGTTTTTCTCCCTTGGTCTGAGCGAGAGCGACCAGCAAAAGATTTTGTACGGAAATTTCATGAAATTATTGGGCCTGAGAGACGAAGAATAAAGAAAAGGGGAAACACACATGTATCAGATCGGCATTGATATCGGCGGCACCAACGTCAAGATCGGCCTGCTGGACGAGACGCTGGAATTGACCGCTGAAGCATCCATCCCATTTCCGCACACAACGGCGGTGGACATGGCGAAAAAAATCCGTGCGGCAGTTCTTGCGCTGCTGGAAGAGCGGAACGCGTCGCTTTCCGGCGTAGAATCGCTCGGTGCAGTTGTCCCCGGCAGCATCGACGCGAGCGGAGAGACGGTTCTTGACGCGCACAATCTGGATTTCCACGATGTTCCGCTGCGCAGACTCCTGCAGGAGCAGTTTTCCGGCATCCCTGTTTATATCGCCAATGACGCCAACGGCGCTGCACTGGCCGAACTCTATAAGGGTGCGTTTGTCGGCTGCAAAACGGGCGTTTTGCTGACACTCGGCACGGGGCTTGGCGGAGGCATCATCCTGAACGGCAAAATGTTCAACGGCGGCATGAACCACGGCGTCGAACTGGGCCATGCCTATCTGGTTGACGGCGGAGAGCCCTGCACCTGCGGCAATCACGGCTGTATGGAGGCCTACTGCGCCGCATCCGCACTCACGCGCGAGGGGCGGCGCGCCATGCAGGCGCACCCGGAGAGCATGCTGGCCGAAAAGACCGGCAGCGACCCGGCAAAGATTACGCCCAAGCTTGTCACCGACTGCGCCAAGGCAGGCGACCCTGCTGCGACGGCTGTTTTCGATGATTATATTGAACATCTGAGTTCTGCCTGCGCGTCGATTTATAATATCCTCGATCCGGAAGTTCTCGCCCTCGGCGGCGGCTTAAGCGCGGCAGGTCCGTTCCTGTTTGACCCGCTTCAGGACAAGGTCAGCAAAAAATGCTTTTATTCCACGCGCGGCAAGCTTGTTCCCGCCGTGCTCGGCAACGAAGCGGGTATGATCGGTGCAGCGCTTCTGGCGCGCGACGCAGAAGCATAATGGCGCACATTGGTTTTGTCATTTTCTCATCATAAAAGGAGCGATCAATATATGGTAAGCATCAATTTTGAAGGCGCAAAGCAGTTTTATGCCAAGCAGCCGGACAAGACCGCGGCGCAGGCCGCGTTTGACACGCTGGTAAACGGTACCGGCGCGGGCAATGACTTTATTGGTTGGGTCGATCTTCCGGTAAATTATGACAAGGAAGAATTCGCCCGCATCCAGAAGGCTGCGAAGAAGATCCAGTCTGACTCAAGGCACTTGTCGTCATCGGTATCGGCGGCAGCTATCTTGGTGCACGCGCTGTGGTTGAACTGCTGAAGAGTCCGAATTACAATGCCCTGCCCAAGAACACCCCGGACATTTATTTCGCCGGCAACGGCATTTCCTCTGACGCTGTGACGGAGATTCTCGCCATGATCGGCGACCGCGATTTTTCCGTGAACGTCATCTCCAAGTCCGGCACGACGACCGAGCCTGCCATCGCGTTCCGCATTTTTAAGGCTGCGCTCGAGAAGAAATACGGCGTGGAGGGTGCAAAGAGCCGCATTTACGCCACGACAGACAAGGCGCGCGGCGCTCTGAAGACGCTTGCGTCCCGTGAGGGCTATGAAAGCTTTGTTGTGCCCGATAATGTCGGCGGCCGCTATTCCGTTCTGACGGCTGTGGGCCTGCTTCCCATCGCCTGCTGCGGCATCGACATTGAAGCGCTCATGCACGGTGCACAGGCCGAGCGTGAGGATACGCTGAAGCGCGGTGTGGAAAGCGCCGCCGTGCAGTACGCCATGAGCCGTCAGGCTCTGTACGCGGACGGTAAGAATATTGAGATCCTGGCTGCCTACGAGCCCGCGTTCCGCTTCATGGCCGAATGGTGGAAGCAGCTTTACGGCGAGTCCGAGGGCAAGGACGGCAAGGGTATTTTCCCGGCCTCCGTTGATCTGACCCCCGATTTGCACTCCATGGGCCAGTATATCCAGGATGGCATCCGCATGCTGCAGGAAACGGTTGTCTTCTTCGACAACTCCAGAACATCTGTTACTGTTCCGTCCGACGAGGAAAATCTGGACGGCTTGAACTATCTGGCGGGCCGCGAGATGAGTTATATCAACGAAAAGGCCATGCAAGCGACCAAGGCCGCGCATATTTCCGGCGGCGTGCCCGTCACCGAGATCCGCCTGCCGGAGATTGGCGAGGAAGCGCTGGGCGCGCTGATCTATTTCTTTGAGTTCGCCTGCGGCGTGTCCGGCTATATGGAGGGCGTCAACCCCTTCAACCAGCCCGGCGTCGAGGCCTACAAGAAGAACATGTTCCACCTGCTCGGCAAGCCCGGCTATTAATAAACCCAAAACGCCGGAGGATTTCCCCCGGCGTTTTTTCTGTATTAGAGAGGGGGGATTGCCATGCAGTTGCCAGATTCGCTTGCCGAGCGGCTGCTCGGCTGGTATGCTGCGGGACACCGTGCGCTGCCGTGGCGGCAGGATCATGAACCGTACCACGTCTGGCTGTCGGAGATCATGCTTCAGCAGACACGCGTGGAGGCGGTGAAAGGCTATTACGCGCGGTTTTTATCGGAGTTGCCCGATATCGCTGCTCTTGCGGCCTGTGAGGAGAACCGTCTCACAAAACTGTGGGAGGGGTTGGGCTATTATTCCCGTGTGCGCAATCTGCAAAAGGCTGCCCGCGTGATCATGGTGCAGCATGGCGGCGCGTTTCCGCGGAAATACGCCGAGATCCGGGCGCTTCCAGGTGTGGGCGATTATACGGCTGGCGCGGTCGCGTCCATCTGCTTTGACGTGCCGGAGCCGGCGGTTGACGGGAACGTGCTGCGCGTACTCTCCCGCGTGACGCAGGATACGGCTCCGGTCACGCGGCCTGCCGTCAAAAAGGCGTATGAGACGGCGCTCCGCCCGGTTTACGCTGCAAATCCCGGAAAGCGGAGCGAGTTGACGCAGGCATTGATGGAACTGGGAGCCTGTGTATGCGTCCCAAACGGTGCGCCGAAGTGCGATGCCTGTCCGCTGCGGACAGTCTGCCTTGCAGAAAAGAGCGGCGCGTGGGCTTCGCTCCCCGTCAAGGAGGCAAAAAAGCCCCGCCGCATCGAAGAAAAGACGGTCTTCTTTCTTCAATGCGGCGGGCAGTACGCCGTGCGCAAGCGGCCCGAGACGGGTCTGCTTTGCCGGGCTCTGGGAACTTCCAAATGTGGAAGGAACACTGGACGCGCAGCAGGCGCTTGCACTGCTTGACAGCTGGGGCCTTGTTCCGGAGGAGTTGACACGCACGCGCGAACGGACGCATATCTTCACGCATGTCGAGTGGCGCATGCGCTGCTATGATATCCGTGTATCGATGCCAGCAGACAGCTTCACATGGGTCAGCGGCACAAGGTTCCAACAGGATATCGCCCTCCCCACGGCCTTCCGCATCTTCTGGCAGCCGGAAGATGCAGAATAATACGCAGCCGCCCTCTGCCTCACAGACAGAGGGCGGCTGCGTATTTTATACCGTTTCAGAATAGCTGCCGAGGTAGCAGACGTGCTCACAGACGGATTCCAGTTCGCCGAGAAGCTTCGGCAGTTCCGGGGAGTAGACGGAGGCCTCGAGATCAAAGTAGAACCGGAACGTGTCGTCCGAGCCGGGAATGGGCCGGCTTTCCAGCTTTGTCAGGTTGATGCCGCGGCCATAAATGCGGGCCAGCACCTGATAGAGGCTGCCGGGTTCGTTGGAGAGCGTGACGAGCAGGCTCGTCCGGTCGGCACCGGGATAGACCTCGGGCTTGGCCGCAATGCAGATGAAGCGGGTATAATTGCCGTGCTCGTTCTGCACGCGCTCCTGAAGCGGATGCAGACCATAGATTTCCGCGCAGGCAGGCGAGGCGATGGCGGCAAGATCACGCCGGCCGGACTCGGCAACCATGCGGGCCGCTGCCGCCGTGTTTTCGCAGCGGGTCACAGTCACGTTCGGCAGCTGCTTCAGAAATTCGGAGCACTGCTCCAGTGCCTGACCATGCGAAACGATCTCGCGGATCTCCGGACGGCTTCACGCCCGGCAGGGCAAGCAAACTGTGATCTACGCGCAGGCGGACGCTGCGAACAATAGAGAAGTTGTGCTTCTGCATGAGGTCGTACACCGCATTGACAGAACCTGCTGTGCTGTTTTCCAGCGGCAGAACGCCGTATTGGCACAGGCCCTGCTCGATGGCGGAGAAAACCTTGTCAAATGTTGCGCAGAAGAACACGCTCGGATGCTGGAAGAGTTTATCGCAGGCCTGCTGCGAATACGCGCCTTCGACGCCCTGGCAGGCGACAGCTGCTGTGGGCGGGAACAGCTGCGGCGTCTGCTCCAGCGCTGTTTTGAGAAGCGCAGGAAGCGTTGTTTTTTCGTCCAGCAAATCGCGCTGGTAGCTGCGGCTGAGAGAGAACAGCAGCCGGTAGAGGCTCACGGCCTCCTCTTGCAGATCCTCCGGCGCGGCCTTTACGATCTGCGCCAGCTTCTCGCGTTCCCGCCCAGCGTCCAGAACCGGCAGGCTGTGCGCTTTTTTATATGCTGCGATCCCCGCAGCTGTCTGCATCCGCTCGGCAAACAGCCGCAGAAGTTCCGTGTCAATTCGGTCGATCTGTGCTCTGTAATCAGAAAGTTCCATTCTATATTCCCATCCTTTCAGAAAATACAAACAAAAAACGCGGCACAGAGTAATCTGTGCCGCGTTGCGAACCTGACGTCGTTTCTGCGCATCACAAATTACCCTTACTGTAAGCCAGTAAAGGTAAAGAGAAACGCGAACAGAATGGAAACGTACATCGTAAAAAACCTCATATTGAAGATGGCATCATGGTAGCAGACTGAGGCTAAAAAAGTCAAGCCCTTCTGTAGCCGCTGCGCAGTTTTTCCAGAAGCGCGG
>VOFC01000445.1_pt1 | contig 44561 bp, 93 predicted proteins | sample 5384161 | NCBI WGS metagenome assembly VOFC01 (sample SAMN12384722, study PRJNA508395) | human gut metagenome | isolation source: healthy gut B | host: Homo sapiens | reverse complement strand
GTGGAAATTAGTCAAAGACAAAAAATCCAGTTATGTGTTTGCAATGCAAATTTTCTTAATCTATTAAAAAATAATACTATATTTTCACAATTTTACCATACAAAAATGCAAGAAAAAATCTTAAATATGGACTTTCTTGCATAGAATCAAATTTTTTTTCACTATATTAGGATTTTACTTTTTAACTAACATTAGCAAAAATTATTCAAATAATTTTTTCTATCTTTAGAATAAAGTCTATCTCTCATATTATGTTTATAAGGTTTATTTAATATGAATTTTATAAACATATTCTTTCTTTTATATTTAAAATAACCTTTCTAATTGGACTATTTTTTAGTATAATCTTTTTAGATATTACATAAGGCAAACTTTATTTTTTCCTGCAAACCGTAATTGGATATTGCTCTGAAAGAGTGAAGCCTTACATTAAAAATTATTTTCTTACCAACTGCTGCATCTTCAAATATTGGTCAATGTAGCAATGATGTTAACAATATTTGAATGAATGCTTATATGCGAGGTTGATTTTATTTTTAATAGCTAAGGAATAGTCCTTATTTTATCTTTATTCCATCAAGAAAGGCGGTGATTTTATGAATAAAGATGTTTTATCTACTTTGTTTGTAGGCATTGATGTTAGTTCTGCTAGCAACTATTTTTGTGCCATTAATTTTGAAGGCAAACATATTTTAGATTTTTCTATAACCAACGATTTACAATGAAGTAAGTAGAGGTGCACATAAGCGTGCTTTAGCACTTTCTGCTCGAAAACTAATAAGGTTAATTTTTGGTTTGCTACACCATAATCAACTTTACTCTGCAAACAAATTAGATAATCGCTCAAATTAATTGCATATTTTACCATTTCAATGTGCCATTTTAGCATGTTTTATTAAGTGTGTCTGTTTTTCAATTTTTGATAGAGAAATTTTTGAAAAAACTTTTTATTTTTCTATTGACATATTACCTACTGTCTTTATATTTTTTGTATATGTCCAATATTTTTTTATGCTATTTCTTGCAATATCAACGTCCTCCAAAGAAAATATTTTAGCCATTATTGCAAAAATTTTACATTCTATCATATGACGTCTTTCTTCTTCACTTACAATTAATGTTAAAAAGAAAACTGTTCGATTATATTTTTTCGTTTTCTTCAGGCAAGCCAATTTTTTTCATGCATTCTTGTAATTTTTATAAAAAACATGTTCATATCGTTAATTTGTATTTTTTTTTTTGTTTCAATTTCAATTAATTCTTTTTCTATTTGCTCCAATTTATATTCGTTTGATTTTAATTTCAATTCTCTTTTTAATAAACATTTCATTCGTTATAAACGAATTATCAAAAGCAGTATTCTCAAATTTTTCGTATACTGCATAATTAAACAAATATTCTTTAATAAGATTATCAATCTGAGGATTATTTTTTATTTTTTCTTTTATTAATTTTAACTTATTTTTTCTAACTTGAAGTCTATGTGGTAGAAAAGAACATATCATTACCAAATCTATATTGGCATATTTATCTGGCATTTCTAATTGTTGAAATATTTTTTCATAATAATTTGATGGTATACACATATTAAATACAGCAAAACAATCCATATTAATAAAATATTCAAAACACTTTCTCACTTCATCCAAAGAAGGTATATATTCATTTCTATATACTTTTTCATACAATTTATTAATTGCTTTTTCAGCTACTGTTAAATGCTTATTTACATTTCTTATAATATTATATCTTAATATTATATTTTCTCTAAATGCCGATGCTACTTTTGATAAAAAATTAGTCCATTCTTCCAAATCTATACTGATAAAATTTGTACATATATAATACGTTTTAAATTTTTCCTCATCAAATAATACTTTAGGCATATTAATTATCGAATAAAAATATATTTCTTGTAACCACTTAATCTTTATATCACAATATATATTAGCATAATCAGGAGTATACTCAATTCTCCTCATTAAGAACTTCCCTTTTTGTGCCTCCAAATCATTCATTATTTTGTTTCCTTTCTTCTATTTTCTTTATAACTTCTTTCACTATTTGGTCACTAATATTTTCCTTATTATTGTTTCCGTTAATTATTAACCAATCCCCATCTTTTTTTATGTATTTATAATATATTTCTTGTATCTTTGTTTGATATCTTAAAAAGTTTTCATTATATTTCTTTTTCATCATAATGTTGTCTTAATTTTTCATCATAAAAAATATTCCCACCACATTCCCAGTAAGATAAATATTTATTATCTGCATTTTTTCTCTTTAGACATTCATCTATCGGAGTGTCTATAAAAAATCTTTATATCTGGTTTCCTAAATATTTCTAAACATCTGTTAATCCAATCATCATTTTTCACTTCATCTGAAACAACATTTTTTTGCTAATTATTGTATAAATATACCTATCTAATACAATAATATATTTTTCTTTCAATTTTGGAACTATTTCTCTATAATATGTATTTGATAATCCCATTAAATACATTAATGAAAATGTATGTATATCACAGTTTTCCCATTTAGTTTTTAACAATATATCTCTAATAAATTCAGAATGTATAAAATTTGTATAAAAAACTTTATTGTATTTCTTTTTAAATTTTTTACTAATACTTTTACTTGGCTGCTCTTGCCACTTCCGGTCCAATCCTTCCAATTCTATTATACAACCATCTTCTGTTGTATCAATTTTAGTTGGCTTATTCTTTGGATATGGATATTTAAATTCTCCTAATTTTGGAACTAAATTATCAATCATTTTATTTACCTCTTTTTTTTTTTTTTAACTAAATTTATTATACTTTCTATATTTTTCCAATTAATAGATGCTATTTCTTCATCTTCAAAAAGTAATTTCATATTCTTCTTCAACAGCCATTATTAATTTAACTATATTTAATGAGTCTAATCCAATATTAAATATATTTTCACTCTTTGAAATTTCATCAATATCTTTATACAAATCTTCTCCCAAATTTTCATTTATAATTTTTCTAATTTTTATTTCTATATCATCCATAACACTTTCCTCCTAATAATTTATAAGAATCTCTATTACTTTCTTTGCATAATTTATTAAATCATAATCTTTTTCTTTTTTGCATATTAAGATGTTTGGCAATATCGAATTCTTCTATATCATATAACTTCGCAAAATTATGAAATATTTCCTCATAAGATTTAAAGAAAATATTATTATTAATTAATACAACTTTCATAATTAAGTTTAAAGTTTTTATTATTGATTCCTTATTAATAGTGTCTTCCGAATATAATAATCGTTTTAGTTTGTGAATTGCTTCTGGTAAAACCATTAAATTTTTTTGAATTAAATCATTATGTGCAATTACAGGTATTTTCACATTATCGAAAATTAATGGTAAAATTTCTTTTTCTGCATTTGATATAATGCAAATAAAGTTTTTGCATCTACATTTAAACCTTCAATTTCTAGTTTTGAGTAAATTGTAGTTCCTATTTTCACACTATCTTTATATTTTTCTATTATTTTTTGAAATTTTTTCAATTTCTGCGAATTTATAATTAGTTAGGCAAATTATTATATCTAAATCACTCCAATTTTCATGCATACATTCCCTTCCAGCACTTCCATGTATTAACAGTAGCTCTATATCATCTATTTCGCTTTTTTAATTCTTTTACAAATTTTATTAAAACGTTTTTATAAAATTTCGAAATTTTATATTCATTTAATTCTCTAGTTGGTATCTTATGGGATATTTTAGGAGTTCTTTTAGCCTTATACAATAAAGTTTCTTTATATTTTTCAATTTTATCATTTTCATTGTTAAAACAATTACAATTATATATTTGCACATTGTGTATATCTTTTAAGTTATTTAAGATATTATACATTTTTCTAAAATTATCGCTTTCATCTATGCTCTCAGAAATCAATATATTTAGTTTTATTTCCAACATAAATATAATCATTATTAATATCTATTTTTTATTATTACTATTTTTCTGCTCTATTATTTTAAAATTATACTTTCCTTTATTGCATCATTTGTCTTTTCTATTCCCACATTATAATCAATAATTATATTAAACTTTTGTTTGGTAATTTCATTTTATTTGCTCTTTTGATACATTTCGTATAAATTAATTTGTTGTTGATCGTATAAAGAACTTTTTTACTTTTTTCTTCATTTATCTCGTTTTTATTAAGAAAAAAATTTTAAGGTTCTCTATATCTGTAAATAAATATTTCTTTTTGCTTTTTTCCATATTTTCTTCTATCTCTTTTTCTGAAAACCTCTTACTTTGAGTGTTGCTCTTATTCTAGCTTCAAAGTTCAATATTCCCTTGTCAATTATAATAATATTTTTTATTACTTTTTAAAAATTTCATTATTTCTATTTTTAAACTTTCGTACATAGCATCACAGAATTCTTCTATTGATGAGTCTTTAAACCACCATGTATGTAGTTTTATTCCTTTTTCTTTAGGGAAGCCTTCATAATCTTCTAAACCATAAAATGCTGAAATAATATCACTATACTCTTCTTGCAGCAAATTACTTTGAGTTGTTTTTCCTACTCCATCAATTCCATTCAAAAAAGAACAAACTATCTTCATTAAAATTCCCCCCAAATCATCTATAAATTTTTCAATTTCATTCATTATATTTTCTTCTTTTTGATTTTTTTATTATTTTCAAATATAGTTAGCATTATTAAAAACGAATATATCTTGTCCTTTTCTTCCATATTATTTAGATTAAATATACATAAAATTCTCATTATTATAAAATAAATAAAGTCTTTGGAAATTTGCATATTATTTGCCCTTAAAATTCTTATATATTCTTTCATAAATACTTTTCTAATTTTAGTAGTTTTTATTTTTCCTGATATAATCTTGATATTATTATTTGTTATCTCATATTTAATATTTAACTTGCATAAATTTAAATTTTTGATAATTTTTTCGTGATTATAATATGAATTTTTATGATACTTTGGTGCATAATACAAATCGTTAAATAAAATTGACCAAAATATCGTACTAAATTCAGCAATTATAGCATTATATCCAGATGTTGTATAATCAAAAGCTATAGGTTTTATTCCAAAATTCAAAGCATTTGGATCTCCCTGACTTAAAAAACATTTAACTTGTGTATTTTTGTCAAAATATTTTTTTTAGTTTCTTTAACAAAGTCAATTAAGTAATATTTTTTATTTTTAAATTCTACGCAACTATTTTCATTATACCATATTATTAATCTTTCATTTACTCTTTCATTGAAAAATTTTTGCATGGGATATTTGTTTTCTAATATATTATTACTAATCCATCTCAAATTTTCATCAATCACTTTATGTATTACTTCATATTGCTCTTTACTAAAGTTTTTTATAAAAGTCGTTTTTTCAACTAGAAAATCATTTAACAATCCTTTATCCTCTTTAATGCTTTCATCATATTTATATAGAATAATACAAATATTTTCATACATTATAATTTTTTTCTATGCTAGAAATTCTCAGCTTTCCACATAGTAATAAGTATCCTCTTAACTCTTCTTTTGTATTTTTTAAATCAAGTATTTTAAAGAAATATTTTTTCTTCCCTATATCTTCAATAGCACCATTAATTGAATTTTTTTTTGTTCATTTATATGATTTACAATAAAACCATTATTAGTAAATTCTTTCTGTATTTTTTCTTTATTTATATTTAATACTTTTTTATAATTAATTACACTATTACTAACGAAATATATTAAATCATTTATTTTGACAAGTTCAGTATTCATTAAGTTTTGGTTATTATCTACATCTATAATAATTTTATCTTCTTTGTACACATATGTATCATACATGTTGAATTTAATTTTTCTAATTTTATTTATTTCTTTTATTATTTCAAAAACCCTTACTATTTCTAAATAATATTTCTATTTTGTTTCGTTTTAATTCCCTTTTGCTAAATCTATAAATTTTTTTTTTCATATTCTATAAATTTTTTTAATTTCTATACTGTGTCCTTCTTTTTATAATTAATCTTTGTATTTGAGTCAGATTATTAATTTGTCTCAATAGTATTTTTGTGTTTCTAAATTATCATTACTAATTTTTTTTACTCTATCCAAATTCTTTATTTTTAAATTTAATATATTAGTATATGTTTTTAATTCTGAAATTAAATCATGAACATTATTCTTATAATTTATAATTTCTTTTTAAAATTTTCTTCCATTGTTGCGATATAAATGTTAGTGTCAAATATTCTCTTAAAATTAATAGTATCTATCTCTATGTTATTATTAATTTTATATAAATATAATGTGTTCCCAACATCCTTTTATTTTCATAATAATTGAGAACGTATCCATTATACCATTCTTCTAGTTCTCTAATGTTTACTGTCATTTCAATATATTTTTCACTATCAGCAAATTCACTTTCTATTACTTTTACATTTTCTCCTTCAATATTTTTATATAAAAATATTATGTTTTTATGTATTTTTTAAAATATTTTTTTGAGAATTTCTGATTATAAAAGTCTGTTTTTATAGTTATACAATTATTATCTTTTAAATTTTCTTTCAAATATTTTTCTAAATTGGTAGTTTTGTTTGTTGCGATTTCCTGAATCTTATATATTTTTAGAAACTCTTTGAAATCAATTTTGTTTTTGGGTACATTTAAGATTTCATCATCTTTTGTATTTTAAAATAACAAAAATAGTCTAAAAAAGTGCTACGTCTTTTAAAATTTTTTAATACATTATATATTGCTTCATATTTGCAACTTATGAATGGATTCATTATAATTCTCCTTCTATTTTAAACTTCTTCCACCATCTATATTAAAAAATACTACCAGTTGTATAATCACAAAATTTTTCTAGAACTATTTTAACAAATTCCGCTATTTCATGTGGCTCTGCAATCCATTTCATTGGAATTTTGTTTTTAACATTTTCAACTTCTATTGCATCGTTTATCCAATCTTTATTCATTGGCGTATTACAAGCTCCATAAGATATTGCATTCACAGTTATTCCTTTTTTCAATAACTTCTAAAGCCATTTCTTTTTGTTAGCATAGCAATGGCTGCTTTAGAAGCGTCATAATGATATTTATTTTTTCTTGGTAAATTATAATGTACTGAAAGCATATTTAATATCTTTCCTCCTGATGGCATAATCTTGCCAAGAATATTACTACAAAAATAAACGTTCCATTTAAATTTACATCTATTACACTTTTAAATTCATCAACAGTCATTTTAAAGAAGTTGTTTACAGTTTGCTTTTGCAGCATTATTTATTAAAATATCTACTTTTCCATATTTTTTTAAAATTATATTTTTTAAATTTTGAACATTTGATTCTTTTTGATATATCTGTTTTTACAAAAATACCATTGTTTGTTAATTTTCTTGCAACTTTTTCACCGTTTTTTTTTTCATCAATATCTACAATTACTATATTCGCCCCTTCATTATCTAACTTGTATGCACATTCTTTTCCAATACCATTTGCACTACCTGTTATAACTATAACTTTATCATATAAATTCATTTCTTCCCCCTATATAATCAAAAACTAATATTTTCCACATAATTATATCACTGTTTGCAGATTATGTAAAGTTTTTGTATAATTAAAATATGTTTTCGTTTTAAATCCAGATTTTGTAACTCTCTTTCTTTTGCCATCAACTGGTGCAATATCAAATTGATACTGATAAACATTTCCTCTTTTTCTTACACTAACCATATTTTTACCTCCAATTTTTTTGGTAAATAAAAAATGAGCTAACACTTTATATATGTTAGCTTTTTGTTATTATAATTGTTTCAATTTGTCGCCAAGATAAAATGCAATATTTTCAATAGTTCTAGCAATTTTATTTTAGTTTGGCAACAAAATGGCAACAATTCATATATTTTTTCAAAGTTTTTTCTTTATTTAAAATCACTATAACTATTGATATTACTGATTTCTTCCACAACAATTTTGTATTTTTTCCCACTTCCATTAAGGCGATTTAACTCTTGTATTATTAGTACTATAAATATCTATTAATACTAATAATATTGCAGATTATAGCCATTTGTATTTATTATATTATTTGTACTATTTTTTTTAAAAAATTAAAGGTAAAGACTGTATATGTGTCAATGATGTGAAACAAATTCATATAAAAAAATGTAGTATATTGAATTTATCTTTATTATGCGCATAGCATTTCTAATTCTCTTCTTTTTTTTTTTGGTGTTAAATATCCTAACACTGCCATAGGTATATTATTTGACCTCTTTAAATATGCTTTTCCTTGCCTTATTAAATCCTCTAAGCTATAAAATTTTAGGTAACTATAAAATCTTTCATTGTCATTTCTATGACTTCTTTCTACTTCTCCATTATGTTCTGGTGTTCTTGGTCTTATCTTGTAATGTTTTATTTTTAATCTGTTTAACAATGTATCCATTGGATGTTCTTTTTTATTCTTGCTTGGTTATAACTGAATTCTGTTCCATTATCTGTTTGTATTGTTTTCGGCTTGTATCCAAAGTATTCGATACTCCTTCTTACAAAATCTACTGTATTTGCTGGCGTTACTTCTTCATACCACCATAAAAATCTTTCTCTACTTGCTTCATCTATACACGTGTATTGATAATACCTTTTATCTTCTGGCAATTGTACCTTGCATTCATTTGGTACATACTTTGCATCTATTTGCCACTTTTCTCCTATATTTTTTGGTGTTTCATATTTTTTATTATGTTTCTTTTTTTCGATGTATTTTTATATTCATTCCTTTGTAAAACTTTATATTTAATCTTTTCATTACTCTATACAATGATGTTATCTTTTTCGTATATCCTTTTTCTCTTCTCAATTTTGCCCACAATTCACATAGTGTTATTCTTGGATTTCTCCTTACATAATTCCTTATCCATCTTATTTCTTGATTTGTATGTGATTTTGGATGTCTTGTTTTTGGCTTATGACTTTTTATCTTCAAGGCTTTCCTTTGTTCCATCATATTTTTTCATCCATCTCCATAATGATATTCTTGATATGTGATATTTTCTACATGTATACTCTATATCTCCATTATTCATATATGTTTTTACTGCTTTTTCTTTAGTTTTTTTTAAATCATGTGGTAAATATCTCTTTTTATTTTCTCTTTTTTTGTGATATACTATTATCCATAAGTGATTCAAGTCCTTTCGTATAATTTGTTTTTGCACAATTCAATTATACTACTTGAATCACTTTTTTTTCTATTCTTTTTTTGTTTCACATCAATTGTAACATCTTTATCCAATAATATTTTTCTATCTTTATTATATCTGAAATACCAAATTCTTATTCCCTGCTTTTACCAACTCTAATACTCTATTTGCTTTTGTATTTAATTCTTTTTAAGTCATCATTTATTGTTACTTTTTGTTCTGTTTTATATATTGTTCTTTTATGTATTCCATTGTAGTAGGAAACATATTCTGAATTAAAAAAGCACTTTTTCTTCCATATATGTATCCAAATGTAATTGTATCCACTCTTTTATATCGTACTAATTTCTTATCATATATTGCTTTATATTTTTCAACTTTACTACTTACAGGAATAAACCAATATAAACCATTATTTCTATTATCTTTAAAACAATAATAACATGGTCTCATATAACCATTTTCTTTGTTTACCATCAATTCTTTATCTTTTATTAGTTCAAAAAATTCATCTTTTATAAAATAAAAGTTTCCTGCTTTTATATTCAATTTTTGCTCCTATTCTAAAATTATGACCTTGCCTTTTTATAAAGCAAGGTCTTTATAACATTTATTAACTGGTCTTTTTTATGGTTCGCACACCAGTTAGCGAAAAACATTTATTAATCAACCTTTTTTATGGTTCGCATGTTGATTAGCGAAAAACATTTATTGCATACACTTGATGTCTTTCTTATTATATTCATTTTAGCAAATTTTATTTACTTTTGTAAATAGTTTTGTAGAAAATTTATTGATTTTCATACCACTTTGCAAATTCTTGCATTGCTTGTACAGAACCATCAACTTTTTGCAATTTCAAATTTGTATTGATAGTACTTTCAGAGATTTTTATTTTTCGTTTGCACACAATTTGCAAACAAAATGCAAACAATTTAGTGTGTTTTCATATTTATGTTTACTTTACAAATCTCTGTAACTATTGCTATTACTGATTTCTTCCACAACAGTTCTTATACTTTTTACCCGAACCACATGGGCATGGGTCATTTCTTCCCTACTTTTGGTTCTTCATTTACAATTGTTTTGTTTACTCCTCCTTCTTTTTTGAGAAATCTTTTCCATCAACAAGTTCAATTGCCGCTTTTTCTTGCAATTTTGCATCAGTTATTCTTGCAGCTTCTTTTTCTTGAAGTGCCTTCATCTCTTTTTAATATGCATTAACAATTTTACAACATCGAATTTAATATCTGTAACCATTTGGTCAAACATATCAAATCCTTCCATTCTATAAACAACTACTGGGTCTTTTTGACCATATGCACGAAGTCCAATACCATTTTTAATTCGTCCATATTATCAATATGATCCATCCATTTTTCGTCAACAACTTTAAGCATTACTATTCTTTCAAGTTCGCCAAATGTTTCTCCAAATTTCTCTTCTTTGTCATTGTAAATTTCATGAGCCTTTTTTTTCTTTAATTCAGTTGAAATTTCTTCTTCTGCTTTAACTTTTTCATTTTTTAAAGATTCTAATTCATTCAATTCCAAATTCTGCCGAAATTTCTTGAAGAATTCCTTCTTTAATTCTTGCCTGAATCATTTATATACATAGGAACGATTGTTTCAGCAACCGAATCTATCATATTTTACTATTGTCATTTACATTTTTTCGCCATCAAGTACTTCTCTTCTTTGTTTGTAAATAATTTCTCTTTGTGTATTCATAACATCATCATATTTTTAAGTACATTTTTTCTAATACTAAAGTTTCTTCCTTCAACTTTCTTTTGAGCATTTTCAACGGCTTTTGAAATTATTTTGATTCTATTGGCATATTTTCTGATGCACCAAAGTATTGTAAACTTTAGTAATCATGTTTCCACCAAAGATTTTCATTAAATCATCATCTAGGCTATATAAAATCTTGATTCTCCTGGATCTCCTTGACGTCCACTACGTCCACGAAGCTGATTATCAATACGTCTTGATTCGTGTCTTTCTGTACCAATAATTTTTAATCCTCCAGCTTCTGTTACTTTCTCCTTTTCTTCTTTTATTTTTCGTCATATTTTTTTTACTAAATTCTTTAAATTGCTTTCTTTTTTTAATATTTCTTCGTCATCTGTTTCATTAAAAGCTGTTTGCTTCTTCTATTTCTTCATATGAAATTTCTTTTCTCATTTCTTGTTTAGCAAGATATTCGCTATTTCCTCCAAGCATAATATCAGTACCACGTCCTGCCATGTTTGTAGAAATTGTTACAGCTTTATATTTACCTGCTTGTGCTATAATTTCAGCTTCTTTTTCATGATATTTAGCGTTTAATACTTGGTGAATAATTTTTTCTTTATCAAGCATTTACTTAATTTCTCTGATTTTTCAATTGATACTGTACCAACTAGTATTGGTTGACCTTTCTTGTGACTTGCTTTTATATTTTTATAACAGCACGGAATTTTGCATCTTCATTTTTATATACAACATCATTTTCATCTTTTTCTTACCATTGGTTTGTTTGTTGGTATTGATATAACATCTAGATTATAGATTTCTCTAAATTCTGCTTCTTCTGTCATAGCAGTACCTGTCATACCAGATAATTTATCATACATTCTAAAGTAAGTTTTGGAATGTAATATTTGCTAGAGTTTTAGATTCATCTGCAACTTTTACATGTTCTTTATGCTTCAATTGCTTGATGAAGACCATTATTGTATCTTCTTCCATACATAATTCTTCCTGTGAATTCATCTACAATTAGTACTTCTCCATCTTTTACAATGTAATCTACATCTTTTTTCATTACACCATGTGCTCTTAGTGCTTGATTTACATGCATGTACTAATTCTGAGTTTTCTAAATCATTGAAGTTCTCTAATCCAAATTCTTTTTCGGCTTTTTTATACCTTTTTGAGTTAAAGTGATGCTGATTTTGCTTTTAAGTCTATAATATAATCATATTTTTCATTGTCTTCTGCTTGTTCAAATCTTTAACATCTTCTTCTATGATTGTTTTTGGTGTTAAGTTTAGACAAAATCTATCTGCTTTTTTATAAATATCTGATGATTGATTTGCTCTACCAGAAATTATAAGAGGAGTTCTTGCATCAATTAAAATACTATCAATTTCATCGACTATTGCATAATTTAATTTTCTTTGAACTAATTGATTTTATATACAACCATATTATCTCTTAAATAATCAAATCCAAATTCATTGTTTGTTCCATATGTTATATCACAATTATATGCTTTTGTTTTTCAGCTGGTTTCATTCCACTAATTACAAGTCCAACTGTTAAACCCTAAAAATTTATATAATTTTCCCATCCATTCACTATCTCTTTTTGCTAAATAATCATTAACAGTAATTACATGCACACCTTTTTCTGTAAAAGCATTTAGATATGCTGGAAGTGTTGCTACTAATGTTTTTCCTTCACTTTTTCATTTCAGCAATTCTTCCTTGATGAAGAATTTCCATATTTATTTTATTATGATTCCTCTTTTATTCGTATGTATCATTTTTTATGTATCTTTTATAATATATCACTTTATACTCTTTTGGCAATACATTTTTGGAAAATACTTGTTTAATAGTTTTTACTTATTTGTTCATTATATATCTTCATTATATATTTTTTAATCACTTTATAGGAGAATTTTAAATCATTATTTCTTTCAATTTTATGTCAATCATTTTTGAAAATGTCCTAAAATTTTTTAAACATTAGCACTAATTTTAATAGAATTAGTGCTAAATTTTAAAATTTAAGAAACACTTTTAATAGATTTTTTGCTTTTCAACAAAATTATCAAAATATGACTGTTTCCATGGATGAGTAATTGGTGGAATATATATTTTTTTAGGTTTTGCTTCCACTATCTCATCAAAGTTTTCAGACAATGCTTGCACTTCTGGAATCTCTTTTAAAGCAAATACAGTATCATTAACCGTTGCATATAATTTATTGTCAAAGGATTTAATTACAACACAACTAGTACCTCTATTAAAATATATTGGAGTATTTAGGCGATTAACTAAACTGTAATATTTGTTATTAAATTTTATTGAGTGTCCACTGTCAATTTTTTTTTTTGTTAAAACAGCTAAAATTAAATTGATTTTTTCTCATCAGGTTGCTTTTCAAATACAGATTTGGTATCATTAATACACAAGGCAAATCGTTTGTTGAATTTATGCATATACCTTTTTAGAAACTGATTGGCTTCTTCAAGGGTAGCAATGTTGGCTAGTCTGAGCTCTTGAGGTAAACGTTGTTGTAAGGTTTCAAAAGCTCTTTCAATGCGAGGCTTAAATTCAGGAACGGAACTTGTTTCGAGTTGTATGCCTAGTTGGGAACAGGCATATGAAAATTGTGTAAAGGTATCTTCTTCTAACAGAGAAGAGCCTTTTTTCTGTATTCAAATACCGTTCTTTTTATCAGTTTTAAATTTGTAAGGTATACCATATTTCATTAATATTTGCTTAGTTACATTGTAATAACCATTTAAAGTTTCTTGTTGGTCAAAATATAGCCCTACAAGATTTCCAGTAGAATCATCAATAGCAGCATGTAAAGTAGTTTTAAATCCACCAAACCAAGGATGAATGCAAGCATCCATTTGTATTTCTTCACCAAAATATTGACATCTTGGTTGACGAGGATGAGCATCTTCAACAGCAACAATATTTGCTTGTAATTTTTCTTTTTCAGATTTAGAGGTTGCTGATTGCTTGTCCGAAGCTAATTTTTTAGCTAATCGTTTTCTAGTAGATTTATGAGTTCTAGGTGACAAAATATATCTATCCCTTAAAACAGTTCTAACAGCATCAATAGATAAATAAATATTTTTCGTTTTCTGCCAAATATTCAGCAAAGGAAGTATAAGTGCAGTCAAAATACTTAGAGGTATAAAGTTGTTCAATTTCAGTTTTCTCTTCTTCAGATAAAGCATGAGCTGGTTTTCTACCACGATTACCATGTAAGAAAAACTCCTTGCCTTCAAGTTTGTAACCTACAATCATCCTGTTTATACTCCTAATAGAACAATCAAGCTTAATTGCTGCTCTTTTTTTACTTCCATTAGTTTCAACTAATTTCTTAATAGTTAAATATTTTAATTCTTCTTTTTCATTCTTAGTTCTACCTTTCTCATTAGTACCTCCAATAAAATTTTGTGACCCATCATACATTATACAGTTTTTATTGGACGTAAACAAATGTTTTTTGTTAGGACATTTTCTTAAATGATTTATTAAGACATTATCATAAATGAATCAGATTTAAATCATTATTTCTTTTTCAATTGTAGTGTTACAATTGATGTGAAACAAAAATAGAATAGAAAAAAGTGATTCAAGTAGTATAATTGAATTGTCGAAAAACAAATTATACGAAAGGACTTGAATCACTTATGGATAATAGTATATCACAAAAAACAGAAAATAAAAAGAGATATTTGCCACATGATTTAAAAACTAAAGAAAAGCAGTAAAGACATATATGAATAATGGAGATATAGAGTATACATGTAGAAAATATCACATATCAAGAATATCATTATGGAGATGGATGAAAAATATGATGGAACAAAGGAAAGCCTTGAAGATAAAAAGTCATAAGCCAAAAACAAGACATCCAAAATCACATACAAATCAAGAAATAAGATGGATAAGGAATTATGTAAGAAGAAATCCAAGAATAACACTATGTGAATTGTGGGCAAAAATGAAAAGAGAAAAAAGGATATATGAAAAAGATAACATCATTGTATAGAGTAATGAAAAAGATTAAATATAAAGTTTTACAAAGGAATGAATATAAAAATACATCAAAAAAGAAACATAATAAAAAATATGAAACACCAAAAATATAGGAGAAAAGTGGCAAATAGATGCAAAGTATGTACCAAATGAATGCAAGGTAAAATTGCCAGAAGATAAAAGGTATTATCAATACACGTGTATAGATGAAGCAAGTAGAGAAAGATTTTTATGGTGGTATGAAGAATTAACGCCCACAAATACAGTAGATTTTGTAAGAAGGTGTATAGAATACTTTGGATACAAACCTAAAACAATACAAACGGATAATGGAACAGAATTCAGTTATAACCAAGCAAGAATAAAAAAAAAGAACATCCAATGGATACATTGCTAAATAGATTAAAAAATAAAACATTACAAGATAAGACCAAGAACGCCAGAACATAATGGAAAAGTAGAAAGAAGTCATAGAAATGACAATGAAAGATTTTATAGTTATCTAAAATTTTATAGCTTAGAGGATTTAATAAGGCAAGGAAAAGCATATTTAAAGAGGTCAAATAATATACCTATGGCAGTGTTAGGATATTTAACACCAAAAGAAAAAAAGAAGAGAATTAGAAATGCTATGCGCATAATAAAGATAAATTCAATATACTACATTTTTTATATGAATTTGTTTCACATCATTGACTTTCAATTTTATTGATTTTATTATGTAAATGTAATATAATTAATTAGTAACTCTTAAATTTAGATTCAGTGTCTTCGCACAGGAGGAAATTTTATGCAGGAAAAAGTTCAAAATCCAAAAGCGTGAAAGTTGTAGAAGCGGAAAATGATTTCAATTCAAAAGAAGTTTCAGAACCGGGAATGTTTTTTTTATTCTCAGCCGTTCTTCTCACAGGTTCGCGAAGCACTTTTTAAATCGCGGTAGCCAATCAGCTCTTAGAATGTGGGGGAAATCGTGGGGCAACATTTCAAATTGCCACCATGTATTTTAGAAAATTCTTTACAAGTAAAAAGGAGATCCCCAACAGATGCTTTTTGAGCTGCTAACACAAGATCTATCTCTGATATGGTTTTGCGTTATGCAATGCCTCTTATATCTACTGGATATTACCCAATAGATATAGCATTTGCGCGTATGCCTCCATTTGGCTTCGAGCTCAATGTCTGTGGTTCTGTGCGGATAATTTCCACCTTTGGCAGTAAGTTCTTGGTAACTTTAACAAAATGTCATAATAGTAATTCTGCTACTATGAATATTTATCTGCTCAAATAAAATATTGTTCCCCCTCTCCTGTTTATTTTATGGGAGAGGGGGAATTCTTTATATAAAATATTTCATAATGGACCAGCATTAATGCATAGAATTATTAAAACAAGGAGGTTACTATGTTTATTTGTAATTTAAAAATAAATAAAAATATTATTTGGAAAATATTAATAACCATTTTGATAATAAGTATAACTATTCTTATAGGCTTTGCCTCATTTAAAATCTTTTTTTCATATAAAGATTCCAATTCTACCAAGCAAAATATTTTTAGAAATTAATTCTGATGAATACACTAATTTTTTAAAAGCTTCTCATGAGAATATAGATGATTATATTGGAATGGATGTAAATATTACTGGATATATATATCGTTTACCTGACTTTTCTTCTACGCAGTTTGTTTTAGCTAGAACTATGATTTTAGAAGACCCCAGTCAGTCAGTTATTGTAGGAATGCTTTGTGAATGTTCTTCTGCTACCAAATATGATACTGAACATGGATAAATATTTCTGGAACTATTGAAAGAGGAAATTATAATTCAGAACTTCCAATAATAAAAGTTAATGATATAAAGGCAGTATCTTCTCCTAAAGATGAGTTTGTATATCTTCCAGACTAATTCATTTTAGGCTTGCCTATCAAAAATAGCCTTCATAACTCCTTTATCCAGTATTCCAGCAAATATATTTTTTTAATATTATAAGTAAAATGGGCCCTACAATCATTCCCATTACACCCCATATTTTGTACCCTGTATACATTGCAATTAGTGTAAATATTGGATGAATTCCTAAATGTTTGCTTACAAGCTTTGGTTCTAATATCTGCCTTACAATACTCATTATAACCCATAAACCAAGTATTGCAACTCCTAATACTATATCACCGTTAAGTGAACTTATAATGGCCCATGGAACCATTACACTTCCAGAACCAAAGAATAGGAAGTGCATCCACAAATCCTATTCCAAGAGCTACAAGAAGCGGAAATTCTATATTTAACCCCATAAAATCGTATATTGTAAGTCCTATTAAAGATATTATAAATGATACAAAAAATTAAAGTTGCCTCTGCTCTTAAATATTCTCCTAAAGCTTTTGCTATCTCTCTTAAATGCTTGGTTAGCTTTTTTCATCCATAATTCTGGCAAATGATGTTCTAACTGGTCTATCATATAAATTTTATCAGTACATACAAAATAAAGCGACATTACAGAAAAAAATATTGCTAATATTATATCTGGAACAGATTTTACCCAGTTAGTAAAACCATTTAATATATTAGTTAAACTTTCTTTAGCATTATTTACAAGATTATTTTCAATTGTTTCAATTGTGGCTTTTAAATCTTCTGGCATTCTATCTAGTATATTTACATTACTCGTAAATTTTTCTACTAATCCTTTGGCATTATTGTAATAAACCTCTGAATTTTCAATAAGGTTATTTGCTTCTGAAAAAAGAGTAATAATTTCCCAAACTAAAATAGAAACAATAGCTAAAATAGCTAGTACAATAACAAATATTGAACTAATCCTTCTTGTCCATTTAAATTTTTTCATAAGCAATTTTATAACTGGTTCTAATAATAAAGCTAAAACAAAAGATACTAAAAATGGCATATAAAACACTGATAACTTGAAACAAATAAACATCAAAATTATTGTCAAAGCTAGTAGAATTAAACGCTTAATTACTTTACTCCAATAATTTATATCCGAAACCATTTCTTTTCTCCTCTGTTTTAGCTATTCTTCATAGTATAGTAAAACTATACATTTATATTATATGTTTAAATTTTACAATTATTCAATTTAAATGATTTCGTATTAATTTATATTATCTTTTATATATATCTTTTTGAGTATATTCCTCTGGTGAGAGTCCTAACCTTTTCTCTGAATAAACCATCAAAGTAAATGTAAGAACTAAAATAATAACACCAAAGCTAATCATTGCAATGTCTATATTAGCAAAACTTAAAACTGTTGCTCCTCCTAAAGTTATAATTGTTCTAAACAGATTATCACATATTCCTCTTGCTGAATAAATTGCTGGCAAAATTTTATCTGTTGTAAAACTATTCATGTACCTTTTTGCAAGAATCTGATATATTGCATTTGCCGCTCCCATAATTAGTATAAATGCTACAATTATAATAAGTTTTATATAAAAATTAATATTTAGCATTGCTGTTCCTCCTACCAATATAAAAGAAAAAAGCAAATGTTAATAAAATATTTGTTAATGATTTATTTTTAAATCTATTATTGAATTTAGTTGCTGATGTAGAAAATAATCCCTTAGTAAGTTCTAAAAAAGCAAATGTTAGTCCTATTATAATAGAGTTTGCTCCTATTCCCTGAAGTAATGTTAATTGGTAAGTGTCTAGCAAAAGTATTATTCCCCAAATAGTACTAATCATAAGTAAAAGAGCTTTAAGCCTTTTTGACTTTATTACAAATTTATAACCCTTTTTAATTCTTTTTTATATTCTTTAAAACTAGTCTTATTTCTAGACTCTTTATGTCTAAAAAAATTAAATGAAATTACTGCTGAATATATAATACAAATTAAACATAATATTATAGGAATATATGGATTTATCTTATATAAAAATCCAGATAATATTGTAGATACAGCAGATAATATACAATATCTAGAATACCCTTTTCTATCTATTCTAGTAAATATTTCATTTCTGGAATATTGTGCTTCACTTGAATTGATACAGTTAGTAAATTTGATTCTGATAGAAATTTTAATGTAAAGGCTAAACCACTTATTACTTGAGATATTGCAAGTCCTAGAAACGTTTTAAAAAAATATAATTATTATTGCCCAGATAATGTTTAAAATATTTCCTAAAACAGCCGTATTTCTATATCCAATTCTAGATGTAAGCATAGTTGCTGGAATTTGTGCTAAAAGCATTGATATTGCATAAATAGTTACAGATAATAAAATCTGCGAGTCCGTCATTCCTTTTACTTCAGTATAAAACAGTACTGCACACCATAAAAGAACAATAAGTCAAATCCAAACATTAAATATTTAGGATATAATTTCATATTATGCTTTTTTATTTTTAATTCATCTTCAATCATTTTTTACCTCTTCTTTAGTATGTTTATTATACATATTTTTATTCGCTATTTCTATTTCCTTCCATATATAGTAATTTCATATTATAAATTTCTTTAGGTATATAGTTTTCTTTTTATATTATTTCGTCTTCTGGATATGGTACATTAAAATAACTAGAAGCTGGATAAGCTGTTCTTGGTCTTTGCACCATAAAATCAGCATCTGCTCTATAATATTGTGGTATATTCTGAGGTCTGCAAGGTCTTCCTCCTGGTCTACATGGTTTATGGATTCTACTATTTAATATACTATTAATAATTAATATTTTTATTAAATCTTGAAGTGTTCTATTTTTTGGTCTAATATGCTCTGTTCTTGCTATACTATTACTGTTTACAGCTACTGCTTTTTACTTTGTTTTCTGACATATCCATCGATTTTTAACTACCATATCGTCTTCAATTGCATTATAGATTTTAAGAGACATAGCTTCAACTACTTCTTCTGTAACATCTTGGCTTACATTTTCACTTATTGTTTTTTTCAACCATTGGCATTAAAATATTATAAATGTCTGGATAACATTTTTTTATCTTTGAAACCTCTTCACTTTCTTTCATAATTTCTTGTTTTTCTTGAGCCTTTGCATTTTCAATAACGTTTTTAGTATATGGAACCTGCATAACTGGTTCTGCCTTATACTGTATAGGTGGCTTTTTGTACTTGCTGATATGTAGGTACATATTGCATATATTGATAATTTTCATATGGTACTTCTGGTGCAAATCCATTTCCTAGAACATTTTGCATATAATCTTCATAATTTTGATAAAACATAAATTTACCTCCTAAATTATATTATGCACTTTCTAATTTTAGGTGATAAATTTATGTTATTTTATAAACTTTCAACTAGTTCTTTAAACTTGTTTCCTCTTTCTTCAAAATTTTTAAATAAATCAAAGCTGGCACTAGCTGGTGAAAAACAAGACAACCTCTCCTTCTTTAGAAATCTCTTTTGCTTTTAGAACCGCTTCCTCCAATGTTTTACATCTATATATTGGTAATTCTTTATTTTGGCTATCTTCTTCTTTTTTTACTGCCTCTTCTATCTTATCTGCGGTCTGTCCCATTAAAACCAATTTACTAACATTTTTTAATATCGGCTCTGCAATTGGAGCATAATCAAGATGTTTATCATATCCCCCCTGCAATTAAAACAATCTTTTCATCAAAAGAATTTAGTCCAGCAATTGTTCTCGATGGACTTGTTCCAATAGAGTCATTATACCAAGGAATATTATCTATGCTTTTTACATATTCAATTCTATGTTTTACACCCGCAAAATTTTCGATTGCACTGCAAGTTAAGTCTTCCTTAGTTATCTCTTCTGTTGCTGCAATTGCCGCACACGCATTTTCACAATTATGAATTCCTCTTAATTTCATATTTTTTGCTTTATTAAATGTTTGCGAACGCCATCTTCACATTTTTTTATTAATTTCTCTTCTCTATCAAATATAATTCCGTTATCTAATATTTGATTACTGCTAAAATATTTAACTCTCCCTTTTGCATCTTTATAGAATTCCTTAGTAATTTCATTATCATAATTAATGACAAGCAATCCATCTTCTTTTTGATGTAAGAATATGTTTTTTCTTGCTCTCAATGTATTCCTCATAATCTTTGTGTACATTCAAATGGTTAGGAGATATGTTTGTTATTACAGAAATATCAGGACTTATTTTCATATTCATAAGTTGAAAGCTGCTAAGTTCTAAAACAACAATATCTTCTGGCTTCATATTTTTCAATTTTATCAAATAACGGTGTTCCAATATTACCACCTAAAAAACAGTTATATCCATTTTTAGAAAGAATTTCATGTATCAAGGTTGTTGTTGTTGTCTTTCCATCACTTCCGGTAACTCCTATTACTTTACTTGGTGTAAGTTCAATTACTTTTTCAATTTCTGAAGTAAGAATAGCTCCTCTATTTACTTCTTTTTGAATTTCTACTATATTTGGCATACAACTTGGAGATCTAAAATATAATCAAATCCTACTAAATACTTTTAAATTATCTTCTCCTCCATAGTAGTCCATTTTATATTTATCTATTTTTTAATAATATCATCATCTAAATCTTCTTTGGTTCTATTATCAAATATTGAAACAATTGCCTTATGATTATAAAAATAATCAACTAATGGCATATTACTAATCCCTAATCCAATTATTGCAATTTTTTATTCTCTATTTCTTTGTTAAATTCATCTAATTTAGTATTTTTTATACATAGGACCTCCTTTTTTTGCTAAATCAACCCTGCTTTTTTACACTCATCATATACTTTTTTTGCTGATTCTTTAGAATCTTTGCATTCTGTAATATCCACTTTTATTGTATTTTTGCAGGTCTTATTAAATCCTGACTTTTCATGTAAAAAGTCTCTTTCATTTAACATCTTTTGACCTCTTCTAATGAAATAGCCCCGCCTAATTGATTAAATCTGCGTTTTACCCTTTCTTCCAAAGTTGCTGTAACAAATATATGGCAATCCATATTTGGATAAATATCTACTAACTCTCTTGCAGACACAATAATATTAAAATGTTTTTTATAGCTTTCTATTATATTATTTGCAAATGCAAATAGTGCACTATTATTTGCTTCACTTTGCAACTTTAGAAACATCTATTGCATTTTGAGCACTTTGTATTTTATCTTCGCTAACTTTTCACCAGAAATATAAATCTCTGTTTTTCTATTCTCGATTTTAAATTCTACTTCTAGCGTTTTCATAAAGGATAACGGATTAAACTCCATTTTTCTTTTTAGCAGATTTTTCAAGTAACTCTTTTATATTTATTCCTTTTCTATGCAAAGCTTCTATAATTCCTCTATATATATTTCCGCCATCTATAAATATACTATTTGGTATGTAATTTAAAAGTTCTTTACAAATCGAAGTTTTTCCTGTCCGACCATTCCTTCTATACCAATCACTTTATTTGACATACTTTTATTAAAACCTCCTACTTTTCACATATTATATATGTTTACTATTAATAATTCAAGTATTTAAATATGGCTTTAAAATTTGCCTGTATAACTACGTTCATTTTACAAATTTTTTCTGGAGTTCCTACTGCTATAATTTCTCCCCCTTTGTCTCCACCTTCTGGTCCTAAATCAATTATATAGTCACAAGTTTTAATTAAATCTAGATTATGTTCTATTACTAAAACAGTATTTCCAGAATCGACTAATCTTTGCAAAATATCTACTAACCTATGGACATCATCTATATGAAGGCCTGTTGTAGGCTCATGTAATATATATAATGTTTTTCCTGTTGCTCTTTTGAAAGTTCAGTAGCTAATTTTATACGTTGTGCTTCTCCTCCTGAAAGTGTTGTTGAAGGTTGTCCTAATTTTATATATCCTAACCCTACATCATATAATGTTTGTATTTTTGTTTTATTCTTGGTATATTAGAGAAAAAATTCTAAAGCTTCTTCTACTGTCATGTCTAATACATCTGATATGCTTTTTCCTTTATATTTTACCTCTAAAGTCTCTTTTATTATATCTTTTCCCTTACAAACTTCACAAGGCACATATACATCTGACAAAAAGTTCATTTCAATTTTAATAATTCCATCTCCGGAACAAGATTCACATCTTCCTCCCGCCACATTAAAACTAAATCTTCCTTTATCAAATCCTCTCATTTTTGCCTCATTTGTAGTTGCAAACAAATCTCTTATTATGTCAAAACTCCTGTATATGTTGCTGGGTTTGATCTAGGTGTTCTTCCAATTGAGATTGGTCTATATTTATTATCTTATCTATGTTATGTAGTCCCTTAATTTCTTTGCATTTCCCTACTCTTTCGTTTGAACCATTAAGATTCTTATTAATATTTTTGTATAGTACCTCATTTATTAGTGTACTCTTTTCCAGAACCAGAAACACCAGTTATGCAAACAAACTGACCTATTGAATTTTTGTACTTATGTTTTTTTAAATTATTTTCCTCTGCTCCTAATACTTCTATATACTTCCCCCGGTTAACTTTCTTCTTGACTTAGGAACTGTTATCTGCTTTTTTCCTGATAAGTATTGTCCTGTTATAGAAGTTTCTACCTTAGAAATCTCCTCTGCTGTTCCCTGTGCCATAACCTTTCCACCGTGAACACCTGCATATTGACCAATGTCTATAACTTGTCTGCTGCATACATTGTATCTGTATCATGTTCTACTACAATTACAGAATTTCCAATGTCTCTTAACTTTTTTAGTGTTGCAATCAACTTATCATTATCCCTTTGGTGAAGTCCTATACTTGGTTCATCAAGTATATACATAACACCAGTTAATCCAGATCCAATTTGTGTTGCTAAACGTATTCTCTGAGATTCTCCACCTGAAAGTGTTGCTGCATTTCTTGAAAGAGTTAAATAATCTAGTCCAACATCTATTAAAAATTGTAGCCTTTTATTTAGTTCTTTTAAAATTTGGTCTGCTATTATTCCTTCTTTTTCTGTTAATACTAATTGATTCAAATATTCTTTTATATGCAAAATAGACATATCTGTAAGTTCTTTTATATTTTTATTACCTACTTTTACAGCTAAGTTTCTTTCTTTAGCCTTGCTCCATGACATTCTGGGCATGGCATATTTCTCATATACATTTCATAAAATTGAATCATTCCTGCTGATTTAGTTTCTCTGTGCCTTCTTTCTAGTGTTGGAATAACACCTTCAAAAGGCACTTTTATTTTTTCTAATTCCAAATGCAGTTTCATATTCGAACTCTATTTCTTCACTGCCAGTTCCATATAAGATTTTATCTAAAAATTCTCTTGGAAGTTCTTTTTATTGGTCTGGAAATGTCTACACCATAGTGTTTTCCAATTGCTTCAAAATACATTTTTGCAATTGTATCTCCCTTTTTCATTGTACTAGCTCCAAAAGCTTTTAACTCCGTTATATAATGTTAAATTTTTATCTGAATTATTAAATCTTCATCCATTTTCATTAAATAACCTATTCCTGTACAACTTGGGCAGGCTCCCACCGATTATTAAAAGAAAACATTCTTGGTGAAAGTTCTTCAAAACTTATATCACAATCTGACAAGCGTAGTTTCCACTATACATGTGCTCTTCTCTCCACCTTGCATGGAAATTGTTACTAAATTATTAGCATTTTTCATAGCAGTTTCCACAGATTCGGTTAATCTTCCTCTAATATCTTCCTTTATTACTAATCTATCTATTACTATATCTATACTATGTTTCTTTTTTTCTATCTATTTCTATATCATCTGTAAGTTCATATATCTCGTTATCTATTCTTGCGCGCACAAATCCTTCTTTTGAAAATCCTCTAGTAGCTTTTTATATTCACCTTTTCTTCCTCTAATGACTGGAGCTAAAACCTGTATTTTACTTCCAATAGGCAATTCTAAAATGCTATCTATGATTTGATCAATTGATTGCTTCTCTATTTTTTTACCACACTTTGGGCAATATGGAATTCCTATTCTTGCATATAATAAACGAATATAATCATAAATTTCTGTAACCGTTCCTACTGTTGAACGAGGATTTTTTTTTGAAGTTGTTTTTTGATCAATTGATATAGCGGGAGAAAGTCCATCTATTGACTCTACATTTGGTTTATCCATCATCCCTAAAAATTGTCTAGCATATGAAGACAAACTTTCTACATATCTTCTTTGCCCTTCTGCATATAATGTATCAAATGCTAATGAAGATTTTCCAGAACCAGATAATCCTGTTATTACAACTAATTTATCCTTAGGTATTTCTATATCTATATTCTTTAGATTATGTTCTTTTGCACCTTTTATAATAATTTTATCATTCATATAATTGCCCCCCATAACACGAACATTATAAAACGTTTGTTTTATAATGTCAATAGTGTTTACATATTTTTTCAAATTTGTTTGTAATGTTACAATTGATGTGAAACAAAAATAGAATAGAAAAAAAGTGATTCAAGTAGTATAATTGAATTGTGGAAAAACAAATTATACGAAAGGACTTGAATCACTTATGGATAATAGTATATCACAAAAAAGAGAAAATAAAAAGAGATATTTACCACATGATTTAAAAACTAAAGAAAAAGCAGTAAAGACATATATGAATAATGGAGATATAGAGTATACATGTAGAAAATATCACATATCAAGAATATCATTATGGAGATGGATGAAAAAATATGATGGAACAAAGGAAAGCCTTGAAGATAAAAGTCATAAGCCAAAAACAAGACATCCAAAATCACATACAAATCAAGAAATAAGATGGATAAGGAATTATGTAAGGAGAAATCCAAGAATAACACTATGTGAATTGTGGGCAAAAATGAAAAGAGAAAAAGGATATATGAAAAAGATAACATCATTGTATAGAGTAATGAAAAGATTAAATATAAAGTTTTACAAAGGAATGAATATAAAAAATACATCGAAAAAGAAACATAATAAAAAATATGAAACACCAAAAAATATAGGAGAAAAGTGGCAAATAGATGCAAAGTATGTACCAAATGAATGCAAGGTACAATTGCCAGAAGATAAAAGGTATTATCAATACACGTGTATAGATGAAGCAAGTAGAGAAAGATTTTTATGGTGGTATGAAGAAGTAACGCCAGCAAATACAGTAGATTTTGTAAGAAGGAGTATCGAATACTTTGGATACAAGCCGAAAACAATACAAACAGATAATGGAACAGAATTCAGTTATAACCAAGCAAGAATAAAAAAAGAACATCCAATGGATACATTGTTAAACAGATTAAAAATAAAACATTACAAGATAAGACCAAGAACACCAGAACATAATGGAAAAGTAGAAAGAAGTCATAGAAATGACAATGAAAGATTTTATAGTTACCTAAAATTTTATAGCTTAGAGGATTTAATAAGGCAAGGAAAAGCATATTTAAAGAGGTCAAATAATATACCTATGGCAGTGTTAGGATATTTAACACCAAAAGAAAAAAGAAGAGAATTAGAAATGCTATGCGCATAATAAAGATAAATTCAATATACTACATTTTTATATGAATTTGTTTCACATCATTGACACATATACAGTTTACATATTTTTTCAAATTTGTTATAATATATTTAGTTTATACAGTTTAAATGTATTTGATTTCTACTAAAGGATTAAGCTTTAGAGAAGTCAAGAAAGGAATTTATTACATATGGAAAATTTTAAAAAGTAGAATTGAAGATATTAAAGAACTTGAATATATGATTGATGTACTTATTCAAAAAAGAAAAGAGGAAATAATTAATAATAAAGAGTTTATTACTGATATAAAAAATATTCAAATGTACCTGCATTTAAAGTAAAAAATGGAAAAAGCATTTCGGAAGGACAATCTGTTTATGGAGTTCTAGTAGATAAAGATGGTATTATTCATCGTCAGTTCTTTAACCAAGATGCGGATTTACTTTTAGAGCTTCCTGAAAGTACATATGTTGGTTCTGTTACTCTTCAAAGTATGAATTATACATTAGAGCAAAATGATTTGCTCGTTTATTTAGCAAAATCTGATGTAGGCCATATGTATGACGAAAATGCTTTCAGCATTAGAAAGAGAGCAGATGAATATGTTTGCAGAAGATCTAGAAATGTATTCAAATTATGTAAAAAGTTTGGATTTAACTATGTTAGATGCCAATTCTGTTGTTTCATCTCAAAATACTATGAAAATGATTTTGAGATTACTAATCCAAATAATAGCGAAGCTACTCAAGAACAAATAGCACAATTTAGAAATTTAGGTTTTGAAATAGATACATCAGAACTTGCAACATCTGACCATACTATAAAAGAGCTTCTAAACACTTCCTCTAGCACATTATTAGTTGTGAAAGTAAACTCTGATTGGAAAGTATTTGGTCTTGATGAAAATGGTAAGTTAAAATTAGAAGATAATTTACAAATTGTAGATAATACAACACCTTTTTCAGTTGTTACAAGTGATGGAAAGCTAGAGAATAAAATCCCCAACTGTTGAATTTAGAAGAAAAAGATAATCCTGATTATTCTATAACATTGGATAGAACAACCGAAGCTGAAGAACGTGCATATTTGGTTGTAGGAAATAGCCGTGCTTCTACTGAGCTTGAGTCAGAAACTATAAAAGCGCCTTATGTAGATGTAAAGAATAATGAGATAATACAAGAAGCGGCAGAAAATCTGACAAAGTTGATTTAGATGCCGATAATGATTTAGATGATTCATATGACCCACATGAGCCAGAAGCACCTAGCGAAAGGCATCTATAATTCAAATTTATTTAAGCTAAAGTCCTAACATTAATTATAGGCTTTAGCTTAAATTTTAATTAAATATTATTTCTATACTTTTTTTCACAAATTCATTTTTCATAAAATACTTCAAACAGAACCTCTTAAATAATTTTCTATCATGCACATCCCTATTCCTTTATCTATTCCCACATTTTCACTTGCAAACCAAGGTTTTTCTCCATCTAAATTATAGCTATTTTGAAAACCATAATCTGACCAAAGTTCTGGAAAATTATTATAATAATACTCCATTGCACTTATTGCCTCCTTAGGAGTAAATACAATCGAGCCAACTGCACCAGATATTGCAATTGTTCCATCATTTTTCTCATCTACATCTTCTATACATGGCTTTGCGCCTATGTTTCCTTTATATCCATTTTTAGTAATACATGATGTAAGTCCCCATGAGTTTTCTCCATATGTTTTAAATTTATTTTTTTATTTTCAATACAATAATTTCTATTTGCTAAAGTCGCTTTCCTTGAATTTTCAAACCAATTAGTCCCTTCATTATCTTTTTTATTTCTAAAATCGAAAAATGCATGTGAATATTGATATGCAAATAAAAGAGCCAAAATACGAATATATAATACCTTCTATTTCTCCAAAACCACCTTTTTTTCTTTCGAATGCATAATAAATTTCTTTATTTAAGCTAAATGTTGGAGATGCAATAGCAAGAAAATATAGCATAAGTTGCTCTGCATACATATCCCAGCTTCCTGTATGCCCTTCCTTTTTACTATATCCCATATAAAATTGCCTTTGAATTTTTATTTAAAAAAAATTCCATCTCCAATTTACTCTTTCATATAGTTTAAGTACCTTTTTTAATTTCTCCTTCAAAAAATTCCCCAGCAAAAAATTGCACAGCAAATTAAAAGTCCTGTATCAATTATAGAAATTTCCGAATCATCGTTCCTTTTCCTGTATTCAAGTTTCTGTAATTGCTTTTTCCATTGAATCTGTTAATTCATCTGCATACATAATAACAGTTCCATCAGTATTTCTAGCAGCACGTCCAATAGTTTGTATTAGTGAACGTTCAGAACGTAGGAACCTTCTTTGTCAGCATCCAGTATTGCAACTAGTGATACTTCTGGAATGTCTAAACCTTCTCTTAAAAGGTTTATTCCTACTAATACATCAAATTCCCTAATCTTAAATCTCTTATTATTTCCATTCTTTCTAATGCTTTAGTATCTGAATGCATATATTTAACTTTTATATCTAAGCTTTTTAAGTATTCAGTTAAGTCTTCTGCCATCTTTTTAGTTAATGTTGTTACTAATACTCTTTCTTTTCTTTCCACTCTAATTCTAATTTGTTCAATTAGATCATCAATTTGATTAGTTACTGGTTTAACCTCTATTTTAGGGTCTAAAAGGCCAGTAGGTCTAATAATTTGTTCAACAACATTTTCTTTTGAATGTTCTTTTTTCATAATCTGCAGGTGTTGCACTAACAAATACAACTTGATTTATTCTTTTTTCAAATTCCTCAAATGTTAATGGCCTATTATCAAATGCTGATGGTAATCTAAATCCATAATTTACTAATGATTCTTTTTCTTGCTCTATCTCCATTATACATTGCTCTAACTTGGGGAATTGTAGCATGTGACTCATCTATTAATAATAAAAAGTCCTTTGGCATGTAATCAAATAGTGTAAATGGCGGAGAACCTGCTGGTCTACCACTAATATGTCTTGAATAATTTTCTATTCCTTGGCAGAACCCCGTTTCTTTCATCATTTCTATGTCAAAATTTGTTCTTTCCTCTATTCTTTGTGCTTCTATTAGTTTATTATTATCTTTAAAGAATTTTACTCTCTCTTCTAATTCTTGTTCAATTGTTTTTATTGCTCTTTCCATCTTATCACTTGTTGTTACATAATGTGAATTTGGAAATATCATTACATGATTTCTTTCTGCTATTTTTTTGCCTGTTAAAGGATTTATTTCTGCTATTGTTTCAATTTCATCTCCCCAAAATTCTACTCTTATAGCTGATTCATTTTGGTCTGATGGATATATTTCTACAATATCTCCTTTTGCACGAAATGTTCCTCTCTTAAAATCAATCTCATTTCTTGAATATTGCATATTTACAAGTTTTCTTAGTACTTCATCTCTTGTCTTTTTTTTCATTCCTGGTCTTAAAGAAATAATCATATTTTCGTAATCTATAGGGTCTCCTAATCCATATATACAAGATACTGATGCAACAATAATTACGTCTTTAGTTTCAAATAATGATGCAGTTGCAGAATGTCTTAATTTATCAATTTCATCATTAATAGATGCGTCTTTTTCTATATATGTGTCAGAACTTGGTATATAGCTTTCTGGTTGATAATAATCATAATATGACACAAAATATTCTACATTATTCTCTGGAAAAAAACTCTTTAAACTCCGAATATAGCTGACCTGCAAGTGTTTTTATTATGTGCTAAAACTAATGTTGGCTTTTGAACTTTATTTATTATATTTGCCATAGTAAAAGTCTTTCCAGACCCTGTAACTCCTAAAAGGGTTTGAAATTTTTTACCTTGTTCAATTCCTTTTGATAAATATTCTATTGCTTTGTTATTCCTAAATCTATTAATACTCCTGATGCTCTATATGTTATGGCTGATGAAAAATATATTGGCTCTCAAATTCTGATAAAGATATTATGGTTAAATGCTTTGTTACTTTTGAAGATGTAAAACCTGTTTCTAAAAAATCGTAATCAACTTTCTAATCGCTTTGTATTCTCTACTTGTTCCAAAAAGCCTTGGAAAGTGTTTATGGATAAAATTGCTTTACGTTATGACTTCACTAAAATTAAAAAATATTGCTCTTATTGGTGATGGAGGCAATTGGATAAAATCTGGTATCTCTGAACTTCGTCTTGACTCGTGCAATTTAGTTAAATATTATCTTTGTGAATTTCATTTTAAACAAGCTATTCATCATATTACTACCGATAAACTTAAACGCAAAATACTTATTAGGATTTTTAAATACTACTCTAAAAAAAGAAATTTATTAAAGCTACTAACATTATTTTAAAGTACCATCAAGAACGTGAAAAAACTATTAAGAAAAATATTGATTACATTATTAACAATTATTCTTACATAAAAATATGCTTAATTTTAATATTGGTTCATCAATGGAAAGTCATATTTCACACCTTATTGCTTCTTTCTTCTCATCTAGACCAAAAGGCTTTTCTACAAGAAACATAGATAAATACTTACTTTTAAATGATTACAAACATAACAATATAAATATCTTTAAATTATATTTGAAAACATATACTTCAAAGCGTTCAATTAATATTAATGAAAATGAATACTACTTTACATTATCTAATTGTTCAGGTATTGATAACATTCCTATTTTAAAATATGGTAATGTAACTCACGAATACATAACTTTAAGAAATATTTGTCATTACTAAAATTTAAGAACTTAGATTTTAATTTCTAAGTTCTTACAAAAATTTTCCGATATTTCTTGACACTGTTATATACTTAATAAATTGTAATTTATCTTTTAATGTTATCATTTTTTGTATGGTATTGGTTTATCATTTTCTTTTTTGCAATTGTCCTATTTTTATCACAAATTATGTCATACAAATTATCATCGACATAAGCAATCTTTTTCTATATCAACATTATTTTCTGGGATTTTTCCACTATTAAATTTTTGAGCATAAATACCACATTCTTTTATATAAGACATTATTAAGCTATTTTTTCTTTTTTCTACCACTGAAAAAGATTGACTGTTCAGATAATCTTTTTACTAATAAAATCGCAAAAATAAGAATAATCATCATCCTGATTTTATTACCATCATCTTGTGCTTCACAACGAATTTTTTTATTTCTCTTAATAACTCTCCTTGCAAATTATTAGCTTGACCTTTTTAGGAACATAATTTTTTTTTTCCATATATATTTACATTCTTCAAAAATACTTTTGATTATAGTCTTTAGCTATAATTTCTTCAATGGTTAAATGCTACTTTTTTTCTTTAATTTATCGAATAATCCCATAATCAATCTCCTTCATAATTACTATTTATTTTTTATCCTTTATAAAACCAATTATTATTAACGCAATCCCAATTATTGCTATTGGAATATATACATAATTAGGTACTTTGCATACAAATCTATCAATTCCTGTTAAAATAATATAAATTATTATACCTAAACTAATAAACCAACTTCTTTTTCTTTCATTTTTTTTTTCTCACTTTCAAATTATTATTTTGTTTCTAGTTATATATTGCTATTTATATATATCGTTATCAATAAATATGATTTAGAATAATCCTATATTAAACATTTCCTTTTAGAATTTTAGTTGTTACTTTTATCTTTTTCTCCACATAGCACTAATGTAGAACATTTAATCTTTGAAACTTTTGATTTAATATCTAATTCAGACATAGAGTTTGTTAAATTAATAAAATCATTTTTGGAAATTCCCATACTATCAAAAGTCTTTTTTTTGGTATAAACTTAAATATAAAATTCTGTAATTTCAACATTTTCTTTGGTATCTCATAAGGTGTTCCAATTAAAACTATTGAATTTATTTTTTCTGAATATTCTATTGCATAATCAATAGCTAATATACCACCTAAAGATAAACCACATAAATTTATCTTATCTTTGAAAGAATCACAATAGTCTGCAAATGTTCTATATATATTTTCATAATTTATTTGATAATTTTTTGATAAGTTAAATAAACTAGGATTGCTCACTTTTATATTACTTTTATTTAATTTTTTCTATAACTTTATTCCAACTTTGTTCTGTTTGTCCTAGTCCATGTACGAAAATATTAATCATTTATTGTTACTCCTATAAAATTATTTTTAATATCTTCTTTTTTTTTTAATCCATTAAGAAATCAAATATATTCATTCCTGCTGTTGTTTCTGATTTATACAATTCTGTGTATCCACATTTAGTACAACTTATTGTAATGAATTTTTTATTTTGTACATCAAAAACTTTTGCAAAGTTTCCTCCAGTTGCTTGAAATTGATCTTTCTCATATTCTTCACTACCACATTTAGGGCATTTCCATTTTTCCATATTTATCATCCTTTCTTATAATTCAAAAATATTTGCTTTTAATACCAGTCTTGATATTTTTATTTTATCATCTAGTGGTATTTCCTAACTACTACCTGCAATACTTCTTTTAATTTTATATTCTTTCGTTGGTTTTCCTAATAATTTATTAAGTTGTATAAGTGTTTCTTAATAATTCCGATTTCAATTTCAAATTATATAGCATATATATGATTGATATAAACCACGATATTATTGTTGCAACGAATAAAAATTTTAAGTTTTTAGTAAGAAAATATGCTAGTGCATCTAGTCCAAACCAAAGAAACATAGAAAACAATTAATTTTCATAAAGTCAGTTTATTTGACTTTATTTTATCTTAAAAATAAATATAAAAAGCAACTAGCATCTTTATTGGTTAGTTGTTTTAATTAATTGAAAAATAAAAAACTTCTTTTATGTATTATCATATATTTCTCCAATTTTATTTAAGCTTTCAATTAAATCTTCATATTTAATTTCTTGTGCATAAAAATTATCTTTCTGATAAGCCTTCCACTGCCTTTGCATTGTTTGACTATTTATCAAAATATCTACCACTTCTTTCCAAGCATTTATTTCTTCTGTTGTTTCTCTGTGTTTTGCTGTTGATATAATTGCATTTTTTAAAGTAGATTTATCTATATTTTTTATTTTGTGTATTTAATAACATATGAACATCGTAATAGTCTCTTATTCTAGTCCCAAAAGTTCCTCTTTTATAATAGATTCAAATTTCTCTGCAAGAATTGTCTCAACATTATACGACAACACTTGTATTTTTCTGTCTTCCAACATTAATCTAAAATCATATTTTATTTCTCCATATGTAATTTTATCTCCTGTTGTAACATCTATTTTCATTATAACAGGCATTTCATTATTAAAATTGGCTTCAAAAGTCACTCTATAACCGCCATAGTCATCATCTTCTCTTATTAATTCTATTTTATTGATTTTAAATGTTACATTATCTTCTAAATCCATTTTACATATTTCATTAAAAATATTCTCAATATTTTCTTTGTTCAGTGTAAATCCCTTAATAGTTGTATCCATATCCATTGTTGTTCTACCATCTATTCCTAGCATAGCAGATATTAGCATACCACCTTTTAAAATAAAATTATCCTTATACTTTGACATTGAAATTCTTTCTAATACTCTTTCTAACATATATGTTTGTAGAACTGCTTGTGCAGCTACTTTATTTTCTTTTTTGCAATATTTTTTATAATAGCTTTAAAACTCATTGTATTATTTTTCATTTAACTTAATACCTCCATATATTGCTGTAATTTATTTTCTATATTAAATTCTTTCGAATATTTATACAAAAGTCGTAAATTCTTTTTTTTTTTTTTACCATATTCTTTCATTGCCATATTAAAAATTTGTGGATCTATCTTATTTTTATCTCTTATAATATCACAAATTGTTCTCTCTAGATCATAAACTGGAACTTCAATACCTTTTTCTAGTTCTATAGTTGTTACACCTAAATTTAAATTTTCATTTTTAATATAATGAATTTTTAAATAATCATTACTTACCCCTCATACTACTTGAAAATGTTATATCTATTTTTAAAGGTGTTCTATCTGTTAATCCATAAAAATATAAAGCTGTATTATGTGAGAATATTCCTTTTTATATTTTTGTGACATAAGCCAAAAATTCATTAATGTCTTTTTTCTTGAAGTGCATATATACCATGAAGTATTCTTTTCAAATATCCTTGTTTCTCTAATTCTCTTATATAATATCTATTAATATTGTTCTTTTCAATATCTTTTGCATATATAATTCCATTATTTTTTTCTACTATTTTTTTTATTTTATTATACTGGTTCATGGTATCGCCTCCTGACATTTCATATACATATTATACTTCAAATGTATATGAAATGTCAAATTTTCTTTTAGCTTGCTACTCCCAATCTCCCATTGTACTTACCACAACGGTATTTTTTGATTAAATTCTTTTTTTAATCTCCGTCTATATATTTTCCCAGAAACTTTGTTTCACCTATTTCTACTCTTTTAATATTAATTTCTCGCAATCTTTCCATTGCCTTTATTCTCGTGCCTACTGCTTTTGAGCTTATCTAATATAATAAATTTTATTTCTGCTCCCATCATGTTTCATGTAACAATTTTTTATCATTTTTAGCATCAATTGTTATTTCTTTTGATGGTATTAAAATCCTTATACCTTTAAAATCTATAATAGCACATATAATATTTTTTAGTTATGGTTAATAAGCTTCTATAATCTTTTAGTTCAAAACGGTATTTTTGAATCACCTCTGGATATTTTTCATGGTCTACTTCTGACATAAACATTTCTAATGGTCTTGCCGCAAAATTAACTCCCTTTGTACATTCTGTTGATATAAAGGTTTATAAATCATTAATTCTTCGTTGTTCTCTGTGTGTCTTGCCGTGCCAATAATTTCATATAAATACAAATTGGGTTCTTTTTTTAATTGTTCTTCAGTCATTTTTTCTCTTTTTAAAATGTTGAACAATATCTCCTTTATTAAATTTTCTTTCCATAAAAGTCCTCCTTAAATCACTATTATTCTCACAAACTACAAAATTGTAAGTAAATTTTCACTTGTTTTTATTTATTGTTTCAACTACAATATCAATTGCTTTACTAATAAAATCCACCTTTCTTTGACTTATCATTTTACCATTAGAATATATACTAATTACTGCAACGGCAATTTGATTTTCCTTTGTAAAATTTGTATCTCCTGTTATTGTCTGCCACTCTATATTTATATCATTTTTTTGTTATTTTCTTATCGCTTTCTATTTGATAACTAATATTCTTTGTAAATGCAGAATTTGAGTTTGCAGCTACTCTAATCTCATTGTTATTTTGATATATTTTAATTGTATAAAAACTTTGTCTTCTTCTTTTTTCAACAAAATTTTATTTGGTGATATAGTATTTTCGTAAATTAAATTCTCATTTACAAAATTGTTATTTGCACCTTTGTTATTTTTTTTGAATATTAATTGCTATACCACATATAAGTCCAGCAGTAAGCAAAAAAAGAATTATTGCAGTTATACTTATATTTTTCTGTTTATCTGTTAATTTTTCCATTTATAGTCTTCCTTTCAAACTACTATTCTTTGTTATAATATCATAAAAAAAATTACTCTATACTTTCGCATAAAGTAATTTAAAAATTGTAATTGCCTTTTTACTTTTAATTATTAGAAACTGGGTTTATCATAAGACAAATTTCCATCTGAACTTATTTTAAATAGCACTCTTACTGCCATAGAATTATTATCTGATAAGATAAATTCATACTCTCCCTCTCCTAATGTTCCATATAATTTAGTCCAATTAAACTTTCTCCATTCAATTAAATATTTCTCATTTTCATTTATATCTGGTAAATTATCCCCTAAAGTTTCTTCCGTACTTTCACTTGAAATATTAGAAATTTTATTTAATTCTTCCCATATATATTCTGTTCCCGTTCCGAGTATATCCAGGAGTAGAGTTCTTTGTTTTTTCTCCTATTTGTTTTCCAACACCAGTATAATTTTTATTTTTAACTTTTTATTAATTATATAATTATGTGAGTAATTATATGGCATATCATTTGTATCTTTTATTTTTAGTGTTATACTACTATTTGATAATTCTGATATAGTAACAGTTACATTATCTTTCGAACTATAACAAAACCTTAATATATCATCTGGTATCTGTATATCGCTTTTATCTTTTATTATTTCAACTTTTCCAACATTACCAAGCTTTGCAGGATATGTTTCCATTACATCTCCATTAAAGTATATTAAAATTTCTTGCCCTTTTTTTTTAATTCAATATTATCTAGTCCTATACTATATAATTCTGTTCCATTTTCTATTCCCATAGCTAGAAAATTGTTATTATTTACCTTTACTACTACTGCTTTTAATCTTGCTTTCATATTATCGTTTTCTTGATATTTTTTATTTCTTCTTCAAAATCATTATAAGTCATAAACCAAGTACCAATTTTTATATCATCAAATCCTGCTAATGTATGAAAATCTATTACTTTATATCCTAATCCAAAATATTCTATTGTTCCACCATCACTTATTTCTCCTGCTGGATTTTCTATGCAAAATATAGGTTTTTCTTTGTTTTTGTACTCTATTATAATCTACTATAAAAATATAGCTCCTAAAATAACTATTATTCCTAAAAATAACTCCAAATACTTTTAAATTTTTTTTTCATAAATGTTACCTTTCCTTTTATAATTTAATCCAAACAAACTCTTACTATAAATCTAGCAGATTACAAAGTTTGTAAGTTGTCGCTAAACTATTTTTTAAAGTTGTCTGAATTAAAATATGATAATGATAAGATTATACTGGTGTAAGGATACAATCCCCATCTAATGCCATTTTTTCTGCAACTTCCAGCATATTTGTTTTATTATATGAGGTATATTATAGTTTCCTGCAAATTTAGAATTATCTAGTAATTCATTATTTATAGTTACCCATTCTAATTTGTTTTTTTTCTTCTACTAAATTTACTTCATGTTTTAAAAATCCCATAATAAACTTGTAAATTATTTTCATATTTAAAATAATTTAAATCCATGAAATGTTCTAGTTCTATATCTTTGTTAGATATTCCTGTTTCTTCAAATAACTCTCTGTATGCTGCGTTATCATTAGTTTCATTTTCTTCTACTTTACCACCCACAAAATTATAAAGCCCTTTATATGGTTCTTTTGCTCTAATGCAAAAAGTACCTTATCTAAATTTGAATTAAATACTACTATTAAGTTTAGTTTTTTCATTCATTACTCCTTCAATTTCCAATTTAACCTCAACGATAATTCTCATCAAATTACTATTCTTTAATTATAATATCATAAAAGAAAAATTACTCTATACTTTTGCAGAAAGTAATTTATATTCCTGCTTTTGTAAACCTTCTTAATGTAAAATTCTATTTTATATAATATACATCACACATATTTAACCTTTTTAAATATGTTACATTAGATAAATTCATAGATTGCTTTACTATATCCACTATTTTTTCATTGTCTTGCCAGTCATTGATAAATATTAATATTCCATTAGAAATATCTTTATTTTCCATTATATCTTTTATATTTTCTTTCGTACATCCAATATCTTTTGCAATATATGATTCTTTAATATTGGCAAATAATAGTATATCATCTAAAAATCTATTATTGTCAGAATTAAATAAATATAGTGCAGGAACACTTTTTAATTCATTTGTTACTTTTTTCATAATATCTCGCTTATTAGAGTATAACACTTCTGGTTCTATTTTAAAATCTTTTATATATAGCAATACATTAGCAAGTTGTATTCCTTCAATTTGAGGAATTAATTCTATTGGTATATTACATTTATTTTTTAAATTTTCTATCAATTCTGCTTTACTTGAATATGAACTTTCTTGTTCATTTCTAAAGTCTTTTCCTATAATTAAATCTATAATGTCATTTGATATAAATGACATTATAATCATTGATATAAAAATAAATATCATTATTTTATTTATAGTTTTTTCTTTAAATAAATTTTGCAAAATTTCATAAATACAATTCATCATAAGAATAAATATCATTGGAGACACTGCTATAATATATCTTAACTCTATATATGGCGAACATATTGATACAATAATAAAGTAAAATAAAGTTGGTATTGCTATATATTTTACATATTTATTTTTTTCTTCCATTATTTTTTATACCTTATCATTTTGTATATACATACACTTACAATTACTAACATTAATACAATTAGAAAATCATTAAATACATATACATTTGTTATAAATAGATATAATAAAATATTAACAAAGTGTTGACCTATATTGCTTAAATTATTTAATACTCCTTTTCCTCTGTATCCAAAAAGATATGATTAATTGAGTATGGAAATATGATTAAAGAACATATGCCTGCTACTCCTATTGCTAATATATATTTAATTACTTGTTTATATTTTTTCTCTTTTTATGTACTTTATAACAAACATTATAAACATTGCTACCAAATAGAATAAGTAATAATAATGTGTTAAAGAGCCAATTAATACAGATAGACTTATTCCTATTAAAATCATATTACTTTTGTTTTCTTTTTCTAGTAATTTCAAATGTAAATATGTTGTTATAACTATATTTAATGTAGATAGAGCATACATCCTTATAAAAATTGCACTTGTTACTGCTGATAACATAATACTGGATATAAATGCTAAAAACACTGATTTTTCCTTATATTTTTCTTTTCCTCGTAAAATTTTTACTTCAATTAAATACATAAATATTGTAATAAATATATAAATAATTATATTGATTACAATTCCTGGCCATTTAGAAAAAACATTAATATTAAATCCCATTGCCATTCTTAATATAAAATAGTAAAGTGGTGGATGATTATCATTTTTTGATTTTCAATAATTTGTGAAAACATAATTTTTTCATTGTCATTTACTTTTAGATAATCTTGATAATATTCTTTATTATGCCACACATTGTAAAAATCATTATTATTCTGTATCTCAGGTTTATTATAACTTGCCAGTCCGAAGTGAATATGCTTCATCCATATGAATATATGATTTATGATAACCTGCAATTATAAATATGGTGGTTTGAATTACAATACATATTGTTATCATCATAATTATTTTCTTATTATTTTTTCTCATAACTTTTTCCCCCTTATTTGATAGAGAAAAAGTACAAAAAAGTTACAAAAAAAATTGTAACTTTTCTTAGTTTTTTAAAATTCTGTAATTTTAGCATTATAATCTTCTGAATTTTTAATGATTCTTTCTTTTGTTTTTGCCTACATATTTACTTTCATTCATATATAATTTTCCATTTTCTACTTTTATATTTGTTGTAATATCTTCCCAATTTTTTTTTTTCGTACCATTTATATACATCTTGGAGTTCTTCATTATCATATCCACTAATAATTTGTCTAGCATTCACACATATATCTTTTTCATTAAATGTAAATATAATACAATGTTCTACTGTTTCTTGATTTCCACCATTTAGAATTTCATTTTCCTTTAATCCTGCTTTATATCCAGTATATTCCATTACAATATGAGTATAATCCATTCCTTGTTTTATATTTCCTGTCTTAAAATTATATAAAATCCATTTACCATCTTCATCTTGTATAAATCTATATGTATTCCAAAGATTTATACCTACTACAAATATGATACAAGTAATAATAATACTAATAATTACTTTAAATGCTATTTTCTTTTTAATATTTTTGATGCACTTAATTTCTTTTTTCTCTAGTTTCAGTATTGTTTTCTTCATTTGATTCTTCTAAATCAAATGCTCCATCTTCCTTATTGTATTTAAAACTTTTGCACATTTTTTCGCATTTTTTTATGTGATTTTCTATTTCTTTTTTAGTATCACTACTTACTAAGTCTTCTACATATAATGGTAATAAATCTTCTATTATACTACAATATCTATCACTTTCTATCTCTTTCATTTTGTCCTCCTTTTTTACATATTGGATTAGCTCTTTTTTCCTCTATGGAAAACTACTTTTGCCCAAGTTTCTTTTTTTCTCAATAACTTCTGATATTTCTTTAAAAGAAAGTCCTAGTAATCTTAAATAGATTACATTACGCTCATTTTCCGTTAACTTTTGTATTCCTTTATATAACTCTATTCTATCTTGATTAAAGATGTAAAAGTATCTTCAATAGATGTAATAGACATATCTGTTATATTTTCAATATCTTCATAAATATTATTTTTAGAATATTTATAATATAAATGTTTTGCAATAATACATAACCAAGTAATAATTTCACAATTTCCTTTAAATTTGTTAATCTCTTTTATTGCAATACAAAATGTTTCTTGAGGTTAATTCCTCTGATAAAGTAGTATTATGGGATAAACTTATTAGATATTTATAGACATTTTTATAATATTTATTACAAATATCCTCAATATCATACATAATCACATTCCTTTCTTGCTTCTCTTATTCAAATTTTATTGAGTTGATAATTCTATTAATACTTTCTTCTATATTCTTAACTTAAATGTTTTTGGTGCATATTTATATGCTAAAATTAAAGATATTAAGCAATACAATATGCAAAATACAATTGTTGCTATTCCAAATGATACTGTTGGCAGTTGTATTTGAATCATATACCAACATACAAAATAAGTAATTCCTTGAACTACTTTATATGTGCTACTTTTTATTTCTGTACTTGCATTATACGGTTGCAATAGATAATACATAACTAGATAATGTACAGAAAAGAATATGCTCATTGCTATTATTGATATAAATAGTATAAAATAATTTAATACATTATCTGTTCCACCAGTTATAAATAACAATACTGGCAAAGCTATTGCAATTATTAAAGTTGGTAATAGATTTACTATTATTAAAGTTTTTAATCTTTCTTTAAATAATCCTAATATTACTTTTTGGTGTTCTATATATTCTATATGTAAGCATACTATGGTCGCAATTCATAAACATTGCTTGTGTCATAGTTGTTCCTCTATTTAACATATACATTATAAAGACAAAATAAGGTAAATAAGTAAGTAGAATTCCATTTACTCTTCCTGCAAAATCTTTATTCATAAATGCTATTATTGATACTATAATTGCTATTCCCAAAATAACTACTGCTTGTTTCTTTACTGCTTCTGTTAGTATTTTCTTATGCCTTTTAACAAATATATCATGAAAATATGCAAATCCTTTTTTGGTTACTTGTCAAATTGCTATCAAATTCAATTTGTTTTTGCAACAGTATCTTTTATTATATCTGTACTTGTTTGATTTTGCACCGCATAAACATTTTGGTTAGTTAATATTTGTTTATACATTTTTCTATATTCATTAAAATTATTAATTTTTATAAAGCTAAATATTCCTAAGATAGCTGTTATTACAAATATTATCATAAATATTGTTTGATTTATATTAATTGAAAGTATTGGTAAACCATAAGCTACTGCAAGTAATATGGCTACTGCTATCCATAATATTTTAGTTGGCATATTTTCATTTTTTATTTTATATTTTTCAAAATAATATAAATTATATGTACTTACTATCATTTTTACCATTACTACAAATACAGGAAGTAATACACATATATATATTGGTATCCTGATTGAACTTCCAAAGGCAATTGTAAATGGCAGAAATCCTATTATTACTTTTATTAATTCATAATAATAATTAGATAATGTATATTTTTTGCATCCATATTCATAATTATCATTGCATAATATTTATCTTTAGTTGGATTGAACATAAATGTATTCATTAATCCGCCTATTAGAGTTAAAAATAAAAATATGTGCAAAAAAACGTCTGCATTGTTTGTTTTTGAAATCATAGGTATAACTGCTGCAATCATAAGAAAAACATACAAAAATTTTCCTAGAAATATACTTATTATCTGCCATAAAATACTTATAATATTTCCTATAATTTTAAGCGCTTTATTTTGATATAACTTGTTTGGTAATATCTTTTTTATAATTGGCAATTGTTTTATTGAATAAATAATACTATTTACTTTATATGTATTTTTTAATTTAAAGGATGTAATAAATGACTTAATCATATAGTTATTCCTCCTTTAAACTTTCAATAATTTTATTTTTAAAAAGTTTCGTTATCCAAATCAGTTTTGTCTATTTTTTCTAGTATTCCTTTATTAAGAATAACTATTTCATCACATAAGTCAAGTGCAAGTTCCATTATATGTGTTGAAAATATTAATATATGATCTTTTTGATGCTTTTTAACATTTGTTTCATTTCTTCTGCTACCACAACATCAAATGATGTTAAAGGCTCATCTAATAGTAAAATATTAGGGACTTGCTATAATATTTACTAACATTTGCATTTTATTCTTCATACCATGTGAATAGTCTTTTAAAAAGCTTATCTCTGTCATCTTTTTTCTATTTTCATAAAGTCAAAATATTCATCTATTGTTTTTAATTCTTTTTATCTTGTCTTTATTTATTTCAATAAAAAAACTTCAAAAATTCTCTTCCTGTTAAAAATTCTGGAACATTTGGGATTGACAAAACATAGCCTATATCTTCTGGTTTTATTTTTCTTGTTTTACCATTATCTTCAATACAGAATTCTCCATTATCTATTTCTAAGTCTTCATTTAAACAATTAAAAAGTGTCGTTTTCCTGCTCCATTTCTTCCTAGAAGTCCATATATTTTTCCTTTTTCAAATTCAAAATTTATATTTTTAATACTTCCTTTTTTTTCAAAATTCTTTTTAGATTTTTAATTATTAGTTTCATATTTTTTACTCCATTTAAAATTATTATTTTTGAAGTTATATTATCATAATATCTATGTTATTTTATTTTAGCCTTGTATCACTTTTGCGCCAAATGGTGCTAAAGAGAGTTTTGCAATTTTGAAAAATTGTACACCAAATGGAATTCCTATTATTGTTATGCACCACAAACAACCAAAAATGAAATTCTCAATAGCCATAGGTATTCCAAAGAAAATAATCCATATTATATTGGCAAATAATGATGGTACTCCTCCTCCATATTCTATATCTTTTCCAAATGGTGCAAATGCCATTGAAGCAAATTTGAAACATTGTTTTCCATAGGGAATTCCTATTATTGTTATACACCACAAAATTCCTGACAATATCCAAGAAAGTCCACTAAATAATCCTCCAAAAATAAACCATACTATATTTCCTAAAAACCCATATTTTCCTCCTATTAATAGGCTATAATTTTATCCCATAAATATATTTTCTATAAAAAATAATCACACTGCTTTTCTGTTATATCTCCATCAACAAATGCACTATTTACTGAACCTTGTAGCTCATTTATTAAACAGTCCAAATAGCTCACTTGATTTTTTATTCCTTCTTTTAACCTTTTTTTAAATCTTCTTCTAATATAAGTTTCCATAAGATTATACCATACTACATTTTTAATTCAATTTAATTTTAAAGAATTATCTACATTTTTCACTTTTAGCCAAAATTATGTAAGCATTTTTATTTTTTACCCACATAATTTTTGTCAAGCTTTTGATTTTAAAATTTCTTCTACTTTTTTTAGTATTGCTTTAAATCAGTTGGCAATTAATATTAGTATCGTTATTTTTATAAAAATAGCAAATATAATATTTTCTTTTTATTTTCAATTCTAATTTATTGCCAACTTTTGACGTCTGTCATCATTTCTGTCCCGCCCATCGTTAGCATTAAGGACTGGTTTTTATTCCATCATTGTTTTCTTTTAGATTCTATGGTATTTTTTACTTTTCTACTTTATCTTTCTTTATTTTATCTGAAATTATACTAATATATCCTGTCGGCATATTTTCTATTTACAGCTACATATAAAATTGTTCCAATATCATCTGCCTTAAAAATAATTACTTCCTTTTACTAATATTCCTATTTTTGAAGCTCCACCAATTCCGCCAAAAAAGCTTAATGGTATTGATATTACCAGAGCACAAGGACATGATACTACTAAGAATGTTAATGCTCTATAAATCCATTCTGTA
>VOFC01004749.1_pt1 | contig 44615 bp, 64 predicted proteins | sample 5384161 | NCBI WGS metagenome assembly VOFC01 (sample SAMN12384722, study PRJNA508395) | human gut metagenome | isolation source: healthy gut B | host: Homo sapiens | reverse complement strand
GATGAATGCGGTTCAAAATATCCTGCTGGCGATGTGAAAACGCAAATTCGGCAAGCCTTTCATAATGGCGGAAACATTTTTTCCTACAGATTCAGATGCTTATTTTTCGGCCTGAACGGCCTGATAGGAGCGCTGAGAAAGTTTCAGATATTGCCGAGCGGCTGTTCTTGACTGTCTGTTTGAAAATGCACAAGGTGCTATGTTGCCAGCAATGGCAGAGAGGGCTAAAAAGCATGTGCGGTTGATAGTGAAGTCATTGCGTGCTATGATATCCAAACCAACTATCCTACTATGTTGATATGCGGTTTGCTGGAAATCAGTATGCCTGCACTTGCACCTGCGCTTTAAGGAGAAAAGCAGGATTGGGGATGCGGCATCATCTCAAACGCTATAACTACGCTGCCCCATGGCGCATATTGCAACTGCTCCCCCAACGCCGGGGGCATAGCTTCTGATATTGCCGGCGCATATTCAGCAAACAGGCGTGACCATACAGGGGAACACAGGCGTATATTTGACCAATATGGGAAGTATTCAGAACATTGAATCGAGGATTAAATATGCTCAATCAGTTTTCAAGAACACAGCTGCTCATAGGGCAAAAGGGAATGGAGCGGTTATTCAACGCGCGGGTCGCCGTGTTTGGAATTGGCGGCGTGGGTGGATATACTGTGGAAGCTCTGGCACGTAGCGGTATTGGCACGCTGGATCTGATTGATGACGACCGGGTATGCCTGACCAACCTGAACCGTCAACTGCTTGCTACGCGGAAAACTGTGGGGCAATATAAGGTAGATGTGGCGGGAGCAGCGCATCCATGAGATCAACCCGGATGCAGTCGTTCACACCTACAAAACTTTTTATACGCCGCAGATGGCGGAGCAGTTTGATTTTACGCGTTATGATTATGTCGTGGACGCCATTGATACCGTGACCGGAAAGCTGGAGTTGGCAGAGCAGGCCCAAAAACAGGAACGCCTATCATCAGCAGTATGGGCGCCGGGAACAAGATGGCGCCTTTGAGGTGACAGATATCTACAAGACATCCGTGTGTCCGCTGGCCCGTGTGATGCGGCGGGAGTTGAAAAAGCGCGGCGTGAGAACGCTGAAAGTCGTTTATTCCAAGGAAGCGCCTATGACGCCTTTGGACGATATGTCCATCAGCTGCCGAACCCACTGCATCTGCCCGCCGGGAACGGCCCGGAAATGCACCCAGCGTCGGCAGGTCCCCGGCAGCAACGCATTTGTTCCCTCTGTGGTGGGGCTGATCCTTGCAGGCGAGGTCGTGAAGGATCTGATCCGGGCGGATGAACCTGCCGGTTCAGGAGACTTCAGGCCGCAGCCGCTTTCAACAGGAGAAAATGCCTGATTTCCCACTACACGGCGGGAAATCTTTGAGGAAAACACCGAACTTTCTCGATTTGCCAAAATCCAGATTGACACGGCCCGCATTATAGAGTATGATTCAACCAACAAATGAAGTATGTTGTTGGAAAGGAGCGGCTGGTATGTTCTATTACGATTCTCGAATGTTCACCTGCACTATGGACATGGCTATGCCGATGCCCACGTTTTCGTGTGCTCATTTGCTGCCTTTCCGGAACATCCGGGGTCGAATGTGTATCTGTTAAGCTAAAAGCAACAGATCATCAGGACACATTTGAAGCGGGGAGCTTTTGAGCTTCCCGCTTTTTTCGTTGAAGGAGGAATTGATTTGATTGAGTTGGCACATATTTCCAAGAATTTTGGAAGCGGTCAGCAGCAGGTTCATGCAGTTCAGGACGTATCCCTGTCCATCCGGACGGGGGAGATTTTCGGGATCATCGGATTCTCCGGCGCAGGAAAATCCACGCTGGTGCGCTGTATCAATCTTCTGGAGCGGCCTAACGCCGGTACGGTCACGGTGGACGGAAAGGAGATCACAGCCCTGAGCGTAAAGGAGCTGCGCCAGACCCGGAAGAAGATCGGGATGATCTTTCAGCACTTCAACCTGATGCCGTCCCGGACGGTGGCGGGAAATGTGGCCTATCCCCTGCGGGGCAGCGGACTGAGCAAGCAGGAGACCGCAGACAAGGTTCAGCGCCTGCTGGAGCTGGTAGGGATCGGCGATAAAGCTGACGCTTATCCCAAGCAGCTCTCCGGCGGTCAGAAACAGCGGGTCGCCATTGCCAGAGCTCTTGCCAACGATCCCAGCGTGCTGCTGTGCGATGAAGCTACCTCTGCGCTGGATCCGCAGACCACCAAATCCATTCTGCATCTGCTGAAGCACCTGAATGAAACCCTTGGCATCACGGTGGTGCTGATCACCCATGAAATGGCCGTGGTCAAGGAGATTTGCCACCGCGTCGCAGTAATGGAACACGGCCGGGTCGTGGAGCAGGGGGACGTTTTCAACGTATTTGCCGATCCGAAGCAGGAGATCACGAAGAACTTCATTCATACGACTTCCAATCTCCAGAAGATCGAGGAGCTGGTTGCCGAAAATTCCCCCGGTGGTTCAGCTTCAGCCGGGAGAGGTGATCGTCCGTCTTTCCTATTTGCAGCGAAATGTCTCTGAGCCGCTGATTTCCACCGTGTCCCGGAAGTTCAACATTTCCCTGAACATCATCTTTGCGGATATCACCATCGTGCAGGACGCCCCCATCGGCGGAACGGTGGCCATCATCAGCGGAGAGCGGCAGAAAATTACGGAAGCAGTGGAATACCTGATCGAGAAAAATGTAGGCGTGGAGGTGATCAAAGATGCAAGAGTTTCTCAATGAGCTGATCCCCAATGTCATGGCAAAGCTGCCGGACTTTTACGCGGCCATCGGCGATACCCTTTTGATGGTCATCTGGTCAGGAGCCATCTCCTTCGTTCTGGGCTTGATCCTCGGCGTGCTGCTGACTGTTACAAGACCGGGGGGAATTCTGGAACACAAAGTCCTCTATCAGATCGTGGACAAGCTGGTGAGCCTGTTCCGCTCCATTCCCTTTATCATTTTGCTGACATGGGTCATGCCGGTGTCCCGCGCCATTATGGGAACCGCCATTTACGTCCGCGGCGCCATTGTCCCGCTGGTGTTCGGCTGCGTCCCCTTTTTCACCCGGCAGGTGGAAAGCGCGTTGGCGGAGCTGGATCCCGGCCTGATTGAAGCAGCGCTGTCCATGGGTTCAACCCCGCTGGAGATCATTTTCCAGGTCTATCTCAAGGAGAGCGTGGCAGCCATTGCGCGGGGAACGACCATCACGGCTATCAGCCTGCTGAACCTGACCGCCATGGCCGGCGCAGTTGGCGCCGGAGGCCTCGGCGACTTTGCCATCCGCTACGGTCATGACCGAAACATGGCGGATGTGACCAATGTGACCGTTGTCGTTCTGGTGCTTCTCGTCTGTCTCATGGAATTGCTGGGCGGACGGATCGTAAAGAAAAGCACGCATTGAGGGAGTCAGGCAATGAAAGTACAGACGAACGGAATCGTCGTGTTCAGAAGCGCTGCGGGGATCATCCGAATGCCGGCTTTGCCGGGACATGAGCCGAGATGACAAGTTCTGCATCGGAAAGGCAGAAACAGGGGACGCAGTACCCAACACAAAACATGACAGATTTTTAAAACGACTGATTATTGGAGGAACTTGAAAATGAAACGGAATAAAGCGATTGCATTTGTATTGTCCACCGCACTTTTTGCGCTGGCTCTGACTGCCTGCGGCTCTCAGAGCAGCAACGGCACCCCTGCCGATGACAACAGCCAGTCCGGCGGCGACGCCAGCGAGCCGATCCATGTGTCCATCGGCGTTACCGGCGCTGTTCATGAGCAGATCTGGGCGCCCGCCATTGAAACGCTGAAGGGCGAGGGAATTGAAGTGGAGCTGGTGCAGTTCTCCGACTTTACGCTGCCCAACAATGCGCTGGCCAATGGGGATATCGACCTCGACGCATTCCAGCACCACCTGTATCTGGATTCCGAGATTGAAAGCTACGGCTATGACCTGACCAAGATCGCCACCGAATATTCCACGCATATGAACCTGTTCTCCGAGAAGATCGATTCCATCGACCAGCTGAAGGATGGCGATGTGATCGCCATTCCCAACGATCCCACCAACGGCGGCGCGGCCCTGAAAATCCTGCAGGACGCCGGCATCCTGACGCTGAAGGCCGACAGCGCGTTCAGTCCCACGGTGGACGATATTGAGTCCTACAATTACAATGTGAAGATCGAAGAACTGGCCGCTAATACCATTCCTTCCGCTCTGCCGGACGTCACCGCAGCAATCGTGAACGTGAACTACGCCATTGACTACGGCTTCAAGATGGACGACGCGCTGTATGTGGGCGATCTGAACGAGGAGCCTTACTGGACGCTGATCGCTGCCAGAACGGAAGATCTGTCCGATCCCGATAAAGTTGCCGTGTACGACAAGATTGTAAAGGCATTCCAGTCCGAAGGAACCAAGAAAGTCTATGAGGAGACCTTCGGCGGCTACTATGAGCCTGCCGGTTGGGATGAGGATCTGCTGGCCCCTTATAAAAACGCGTAAACGCCTTGCGGGAAGCCGGGAGAATTCCCGGCTTCCCATGATTCTGCGGACAGGAGGCTTGTGATGCTGGATTTTTTCATTAAAAACGCGCAGATCGTAGACGGCACAGGCGCGCAGCCATATTTCGGCAGCATCGGGATCCAGGGGATACCATTGTATTTGCCGACGCTGAAAAGCACAGCGGAGAGACGGCGCGGCGGGTTCTGGATGCCGACAGGCAGATGGCTGTGCCGGGGTTCATTGATATCCATTGCCATTCCGACGCGGTGATTTTCCATCCCGGCAAGAACCGAAACCGACTGCTTCAGGGATTTACGACGGAGGTGATCGGAAACTGCGGGCTGTCGCTGGCCCCCACGGCCCCGGAAACGTTGGACGCCCTGCGGCAATATTGCGGGCCGTTTTTCTCCTATATGCCGGTGCCGTACAACTGGCGCAGCTTTTCTGAATACCTGACTGCGCTGGAGCGGCAGCAGCCGCTGCTGAACACCGCGGCGCTGGTTGGACACGGGACGCTGCGGATCGCTCTGGCCGGACTGGAAAACCGGCCGCTGACGGACGGGGAACAGGAGACCATGAACGGCTTACTGCGGGAGTGTCTGGAGGCGGGGGCTTTCGGTTTTTCTACGGGACTATTTTATGCGCCCGGCGTTTTTGCCGGCCGGCAGGAGATTTTACAGCTGGCAAAGATCACGGCGGAATACGGCGGACTGTATGCAACGCATCTCCGCAGCGAGAGCAGGCATCTGGCGGAGTCTGTGGCGGAAACGCTGTCCCTTGCAGAGCAGAGCGGCGTCCGTGTGGAATTCTCGCACCATAAGGCTTCCGGCAGAGAGAATTTCGGGAAGGTCCGGCAGACGCTGGCCATGATTGAAGACGCTAACGCCCGCGGTTTGGAGGTACACTGCGATGTGTACCCCTATGTCACCGCCAATACGCAGTTCAGTTCCATCCTGCCGCCGTGGGCGTTAGCGGGCGGTACGGACGCCCTACTGAGCCGCCTGCGGACGCCGGAGCTTCGGGCGCAGGTGATCCGGGATCTCAAGGGAGAGGGCGCTGTGTTTGAAAACCTCTATCTTGCGTCCGGCTGGGACAAGATCCTGATCAACGAGTGTTCCGCCCCGGAATTTGTGGGCAAGACCATTGCTCAAATTGCAGAGGAGCGGGGGGCAGACCCGTTTGAAGCGGCGATGGACGTCATCGTGGAGGGCAACAACAGCGCCATGATGATGATCGAGCTGATGTGCGAGGAAGACGTGGCTGCCGTCCTGAAGGGCCGCTATTCCATGGTGTGTACCGACGGGTTCCCGTCTCAGGGAAAGTGCCATCCCCGCTACACGGCGTCGTTTATCCGGGTATTGGAAAAATACGTCCGGCAGGAGCGTCTGCTGACGCTGCCGGAGGCCATTCAAAAAATGACCGGCCTGCCGGCGCAGAAGCTGGGATTGCCGGATCGAGGCCGCATCGCTCCGGGCTGCAAGGCGGATCTGCTGCTGCTGAATCCCGAACGGATCCACGACACAGCGGACTATGACCACCCTGACGGTCTGGCACAGGGACTGGAGATTGTGATGATCAACGGTGTTTTGGCCATGGAACAGGGAAAAAAGTACCGGCGTCTGCGCCGGAAGAGTTCTGCACAGGAATCGTGCAGAAAAATAAGGAGGGGCATCATGCAAACATTATCTGAGCGCACTGCCAGCTTTACCGATTCCGTCATCCGCCGGATGACGCGGATCTCTGCAATACAATGCGGTAAATCTGTCTCAGGGCTTCCCTGATTTTAAACCGCCCAAGGCCATTCTCAACCGGCTGGCGCAGGTAGCCTATGAGGACTATCACCAGTATTCCATCACCTGGGGCGCGCAGGACTTCCGGGAAGCGCTGGCCGCCAAGCAGTCCCACTATATGGGGCGGGCCATTGACCCCAACAGCGAGATCGTTACCACCTGCGGCAGCACGGAGGCCATGATGGCGGCCATGATGACCGTCACCAATCCCGGCGACAAGGTGGTTATCTTCTCTCCATTCTATGAAAACTACGGCGCCGATACCATTCTCTCCGGCGCGGAGCCCATCTATGTCCCGCTGGTGCCGCCGGATTTTCACTTTGACGCCAACGTGCTGGAGGACGCTTTCCGCCAGCACCCCAAAGCGCTGGTGCTCTGCAACCCCTCCAATCCCTGCGGCAAGGTCTTTACGCGGGAGGAGCTGGAAACCATCGCGGCGCTGGCGGCCAGGTATGATGTGTGCGTCATCACCGACGAGGTTTACGAACACATTGTCTACGCGCCCCATCAGCACACCTATTTTGCCACCCTGCCGGGGATGTGGGAGCGGACGCTTTCCTGCTCCTCCCTCTCCAAGACCTATTCCATTACCGGCTGGCGGCTGGGCTATATCATCGCGCCGCCGGAGATCATTGAGCGGGCCAAGAAGGTTCACGATTTCCTGACGGTGGGCGCGGCGGCTCCCTTTGCAGGAAGCGGTGATCCCCGGCCTGCAATTCGGCCAGGACTACTATGATGATCTGCTGGCCAAATATACCCATAAGAAGGAACTGTTCCTCAAAGGGCTGGACGATCTGAAAATCGTCCACAATGACCCGGAGGGCGCTTACTATGTCCTGATGGATATCGCCGAATTCGGCTATGACAGCGATCTGGAATTCTGCGAGGATCTGGCGCGGCTGGTAGGCGTGGGCGCTGTTCCCGGTTCCAGCTTCTTCCGGGAGCCGGTGAACCACCTGATCCGCTTCCACTTTGCCAAGAAGGATGAAACGCTGCTGGAAGCGCTGAACCGGTTGGAGCAGCTGAAAGCAAAAATTCCCTCCAGAAAGAAAACCATCTGAGAATACACCATACCATAGGGCGCAGGCGGGATCGCTGACGATCCCGCCTGCGCCGATTAGGGTGTGCTTTTGCCGCAGAATAATAAAAAATCTGGCATATCCTGTCGTTTTGTGCTATAATGCAAAAAATATTGTATGTCAGGAGTGCGGAAGACCCGGTACGTCTGCGGGGCTTTCGGATCAGAAGGATGAAAAAAAAAGAGAGTGTTGACGCGGATCTGTGCGCTGCATTACGCAAAGCTTGTTTACCGCTCGCTGCTGTTCCTGCTGGCAGCGCTGCTGTATTTCTCCGGCAGATTTCGATACAGCGGCGGCCTGTTCCGCGGTTTGGAGGCGGAGCCATGGCTGCTGGCGCTGATCTGGATCGTATACGCCGTGGAGATGCTGCTGCGCTTCTTCCCTCCAAGTTGGAAAGCATGGGCTGCCAGAAGCAGTTCCCGCAAAATTACCGCCCCACCGGCGTGTCCGCGCCGCAGATGCAGCCATGGACGCGCACCTTTGCCGCTGCGGCTGCATGGCTTCTGCTCAATGGTACGATCGGCGTGCTTTACCGGGTCAAGCTCATAGGCAAGGATATCCTGATCCTTATCAGCCTTGCTTACGGTGTGTGCGATATGATCTGCATCCTGTTCTTCTGCCCGTTTCAGACCTGGTTCATGAAGAACCGCTGCTGTGCGGTCTGCCGGATCTATAACTGGGACTTTGCCATGATGTTCACTCCATATCTGTTCATCCCCAACGGGTATACATGGAGTCTGCTGGGGATGTCCCTCCTGTTGCTCCTCCGCTGGGAGATCACGGTACACCGGCACCCGGAACGCTTTGCCGAGAACACGAACGCGGCGCTTTCCTGCAAAAACTGCGAGGAAAAGCTGTGCCATCACAAAAAGCAGCTGCAGCATCTCCGGCGGGATATCCAACGTGGGGAAGAGCAGGCCGGAAATCCCTTTGCGTCCTGATTGGCAGGGCCTTTTCACCTGTTACTGACAGTGCATCAATGTAAAAGCGAAACGGCACAGCGATTGCTGTGCCGCTTCGCTTTTATTTGAATGAGTTTCATGTTGGAATCGTTCTAAATATGGAAGCTGGGGCGGCAGCTTCAGCGGGGAATGAGATCGTGCCGCACCAGACTGCGCCGCATATTGGCAAAGGCCCATACCAGACTGGCCCCTAAAGCGATTCCCAACGCATACTCGGCGGTCTGCGCGGCATAGTCTCTGGCAAGGGATATCTCCTGCCGGACGGCGCAGTAGGTGGCATAATACAGCGACCGTCCGGGAATCAGGGGGATGACCAGCGCAATGGTCAAAAACAGCGGCGTAGGGGCGCGCAGCAGCCATGCCAGCACCTCTGCGTACAGCGCCGCGAAGGCCGAGGCAATCAGTGTGGGCAGCAGGATGCCGTCCAGCGCGCTGGCCGCAGCCAGATAAACCCCGCAGGTCAGCACGCCGCCCAGAGACGCAGGCAGCAGATACCGCCGCCGCAGATGGAACACCAGACAAAAGCCCAGAGAGCCGGTAAACGAGGTGAGCAGCTGGATCATCATAAGCCAAACCTCCCCATCAGCCAGAAGCCTGTCATAAAGCCCATGGCCAACGCTCCGGCCCACAGCAGGGCTTCAATGAGCCGCATGACGCCGGAGATGGGCGATCCCACCATGGTGTCCCGGACGGCATTGGTCATAGCCATGCCGGGGATCAGGAGCATAATGTCACCGATCATGATTTTGTCCATATGCAGACCGGGCATCAGCGTTGCCCAGAGCGTAATACTGATGCCGACAGCAAGCGCGGCCAGCAGATTAAAAACCAGACGGTTGGGACAAAGTGCGGAGAAGCGGCGCTGCAGCCAGCAGATCGCCAGACCGAACGCGGCGGCCGACAGGCCGTCCCAAATGCCGCCGCCAAAAAAAGACCGTGCAGCTTCCCGCCGCCAGAGCGCTGCCTGCGTAAACCGAAAGAGGACGCGGCGGATTCCGGGTCAGCGTGAACAGCTCACTTTTCAGCCGCTTTACGGACATCGGGCAGGTGCAGCACCGGCGGCTCAGAGCGTTGAGATCCTCCAGAATGGTAAGATCCGTGCCGCCGGGGGTGAGGATCCGACGGGTCTGGGTGATGTCCCGCCCGCCGGGCAGCGACATGGTGACCACAATGCTGGAGGTGATGACAAAGGCATTCATCCGAGCCGCACCATAAGCCAGTCCCAGCCGGGAGAGGGAATCCTCTACCCGGTTTACGTCTGCGCCGACGGCCAGCATGGCCTCCCCCAGATCCAGAAAGCAGTGGAGCAGAGCGTCCGACTGCTCCATCAGGGTAGCTTCCGGCTCCATGTGTCAGAAACCAAAGAGCATGGAGCGGTTGATCTCCGCCAGCGTGTGAGCGCCGCACATGGCCATGGTGTCGGCCAGTTCGGCCTTCAGTTTGTCCACATAGGCCTGAATTCCTGCCTCGCCGCCGCCGTAGACCATGGTGACGAAGGGACGGGCGATCAGCACGGCGTCCGCGCCTAATGCCAGCGCCTTGAACACGTCCGTGCCGGTGCGGATGCCGCCGTCCACAAAGACCTTCATCCGGCCGCCGACGGCGTCCACGATGGCGGGCAGCACCTCGGCGGTGGCGGGGCATTGATCCAACACACGGCCGCCGTGGTTGGAGACAACAATGCCGGCAGCACCGGCTTCCAGGGCCTTTTCCGCACCCTTTACCGTCATGATGCCCTTGAGGATAAAGGGCTTGCCGGCCATGGCGGCGATCTCCTTCAGCTGGTCCACGGTTTTGCTGCCGGCGGGGGGATTCAGTCCCTTCAGGAAGGGCAGGCCGGCGGCGTCGATATCCATGGCGATGGCGCAGGGATCGGCGGCCTTTACCAGGTCCATTTTATGGCGGATCGTTTCCAGATTCCAGGGCTTCACGGTGGGAACGCCGCAGCCGCCGTTGGCTTTCAGCGCTGCTGCGGTGGCTTCCATGACGGCGGGATTGGTGCCGTCGCCGGTGAAGGCTAAAATGCCGGCCTTGGCGCAGCCGGGAACCAGAATGTTGTTATAGCCAAGATCGTCATACTTGTCGCTGTAGTGCAGCGTCACGGCGCCCACAGGGCCTGCCATCACAGGGATCGCCAGCTTGTGGCCGAAGAAATCATAAGAGGTGTCCACATCACCGTTTTCGCAGATGGTGTCCATATTGACGCACAGCTCCTGCCATTTCTGGTAGTTGCGGATGGCGCCGGTGCCCAGACCCTTGGCGCCGGGACCGGGGACCGTGTTTTTACAGGCGAGGCCGTTGCACACCGGGCAGGCGCGGCACTTGCCCATGCAGGTCCGGGCCTGCTCCAAGCTTCCTGATAAGTCATTTCTATCATCCTCCTGTTTCCTGTATTCACAGCGGTCTCATTGTACAGCGGAGAGGAAAAAAAGGCAAGCCCCCCCTGCTATTTGAAAAAAATCTGACTTCTGCGGAACTTTTGACCATGAGAACCGTCTATCTATACAGGAGACAGCGATGAAGACTGTTAAAAGGAGGATTGACCGATGAAAAGAAAGCTCTTTGCATGGATCCTTGCTCTGACCATGGTTTTCTCTCTGGCTGCCTGCGGCGGCAGTGGGAAAAACGCAGATTCCAGCAGCATGGCGGTGGCCGATTCCGCGCCTTCGGAGACGGAGAAGGGGTATTTTGACACCGACGACAACTATAATGCCAGCGCCGACAGCGGCAGCACAGTCCTGAAGGATCAGAAGATCATCTACACCGGTACGCTGAATCTGGAGACCACGGAGTTTGATGCGGCCGCCAAAGCGCTGACGGAGCTGGCAGAGTCTCTGGGGGGCTATCTGGAGAGCAGCACCGTAGGCGGCGGGAGCCGGGGCTACCGGTGGGCGGATTATACCGTCCGGGTGCCCTCCGCTCAGTTTCAGGGCTTTCTGGATCAGGCCGGGGGAGCTTGCCCATGTGACGTGGCGGAACACAGACCTGGAGAATATCACAGAGACCTATTATGACACGGCGGGCCGCCTGAAGACCCAGCAGATCAAGCTGGAGCGGCTGCAGAAGCTGCTGTCCCAGGCGGAAAACATGGAGGACATCATCACCATTGAGTCCGCCATCTCCGAAACGGAGTGGAATATCGAGGACCTTTCCGGCACCCTGCGGCACTACGACGCGCTGGTGGACTTTGCCACGGTGACAGTCAGCTTGCAGGAGGTCTACAAGTATTCCGACACGGAGGAGCTGCCGGAGAACTTTGGACAGCGGATCGGCAATGCCCTGAGCCGGGGCTGGCGCTCCTTTGTGGACGGCATGGCGGACTTCATCGTGGCGCTGGCCTACAACTGGATGTGGATCGTGCTTTGGGCGGCGGTTATGATCGCGGCGGCGGTGATTGTAGGGAAGATCCGGCGGCGGAGACGGGCAACAAAAAATTTGCCTGCCGCGGAAAAAAACGGATGAGAAACCGGGTGACAAATCCGGCAATTCCTGATACACTGAAAGACAATGAGATATTCCCGCTGCCTTGAACTTTTGACAGGAGGGCTGCCTATGAAACTGACATGGCTGGGACACGCCTGCTTTTTGCTGGAGGAGCAGGGGTATCGCATTGTGATTGACCCCTATGAGGGTGTGGCAGGGTATCCGCCTTTACAGGTGAGCGCCCACGCAGTCTTTTGCAGCCACGGCCATTTTGACCACAATGCTGTAAACTGCGTGACGCTGCTGCCGGAGACGGAATCCCCCTTTTCAGTGCGGGAGGTGCAGACCTTCCACGACGATCGGAACGGCGCTCTGCGGGGCGAAAACATCATCCGCATCTTCACGGCGGGAGGCGTGTCTGTAGCCCATCTGGGAGATCTGGGCCACCAGCTGACTGCGGCGCAGCTACGGGAGATTGGTTCCGTGGACGCTGCGCTGGTGCCGGTGGGCGGTGTGTACACCTTGGACGCTGCCGGGGCAAAAGCGGTGTGCGACGCGCTGCACCCCGGATGTGCAGTCCCCATGCACTATCACCACGCACCTTACGGCCTGCCGGAGCTGGCAGGGGCAGAGGAGTTCCTGAAGCTGTGGCCGGCGGCGGAGGTTCATCGGCTGTCCGACGCGGATATTGCCGTAACAGGCGGGCTTTCCGGGGTGATCGTCCCCAAATTTAGCATAAACCCCACTTGACAAAGTGCTTTTGTTCCATGTAATATAGTTTAAGAAACCATATCACACGGAATGAGGTGATTTTATGGAACAGCGCAGACAGGTGACTCTGCTGGGCGACTCCATTTTAAAGGGAATTCAGGTGGACTTGAGCAGCCGGCGCTATAAACCCCAGAACGAGATGAATGTGGAGGCACTGGAATCGGAATTTCAGCTTTCCATTCATAATGACGCGCACTTTGGCGCTACGGTCCGCAAGGGCAGCCGCTTGCTGGACCGGATGCTGGACCGGAAGCTGCCCTGCGACATGATGGTGATGGACTTCGGCGGCAATGACTGCGATTTCAACTGGAAGGAGATCGCGGAGGACCCCACGGGGGACCATCAGCCCAACGTGCCGCTGCCGGAGTTTGTAGAGCTGTATCGGAAGATGATCCGTCAGATCCGCAGCCATGGGATCCGTCCCATCCTTACCAACCTGCCGCCGCTGGACAGCGAGCGCTTTTTCAACTGGTGGTGCGGGGATCTGGACAAGGACGCCGTGCTTCGCTGGCTGGGGGATGTGGGCAATATCTACGCGTGGCAGGAACGGTATTCCCGTGCGGTGGAGCGTCTGGCGCGGGAAGAGCAGGTGCCGCTGGTGGATGTCCGGGGAGGCCTTTCTGGACCACGGCCATCTGGAGCAGACCCTCTGCGCCGATGGTACCCACCCCAATACGCTGGGGCAGGGACTGATCACTGCGGCATTTCAGAATTTTGGCCGCAGCTTGCGGCTGGCAGGGCAGACGGTCTGAATACGGACTGCCTGTCAGAAAAGGACAACGGAAAAAGGACGGCTGGTTTTCAAAACCAGGCCGTCCTTTTTTACAGCTTCTGAAAGATATGCACCCGGAAGGACGCCTGACAGTCCAGCGTTTCCAGCTTTTCCAACCGCTCCACGCCGGATTTGGGCGTTTTCCAGCAGTAAGGCGTCATACGGAAGAGGGATTGGATATCCGCCTGATTTGCCAGATGGAGGGGGAAGTCCACCGGGACGATATCCGTGTAAGCGAAGCCCTCATAAGGGGTTTCCTTTTCCTCGTTGGGGTAGGGCGCATCGTAGAGAATCTGCTTCAGCTCCCACAGGTGCCGCGCCCCCGGCACCACATAGAGGAAATGGCCTCCGGGCTTCAGGACGCGGCGGAATTCGTCAATGGCCAGCGGGGAGAAGCAGTCCAGCAGAATGTCTGCGGCCCCATCCGGGAAGGGAAGATGATAGCAGGAGGCCACTGCAAATTCGATGTTCTTATTCCGCTTGGCAGCCAGCCGCAGAATGAATTTGGAGATGTCAATGCCTGCCATGCAGGGCGTTTTCCCGGCAGCCGTCAGGGCCTGGTCGATGCCGGAGGTGTAATATCCCTCGCCGCAGCCGGCGTCTAAAATCACAGATTTCTCCCCGGTAAGGGACAAAATTCGACTACAAAGTGTATTCAAAAAGCGGATGATAATACCCGGCGGATAGGAAATCCCGGCGGGCTGCCGACATAGCCTTGTCATCGCCGGGATCGGCGGAGTGCTTCTGATTGGGGGGCAGCAGATAGGTGTAGCCCTCCTTGGCGATGTCATAGCTGTGACCGGCGGCACAGCAGTAGGTGTGTTCTTCCCGGTTCAGCGGCGCACCGCAGACGGGACAGCGAAAAAGACTCATGTGCGCTGCCCCCTTGTCACGTCGTGGATCCATGTGCCGCCGCGGACGCGGCGGATGCAGAACGGGGACTTTTACAATACATTCCACCTGAATGGCAATGGCGATAGACCAGTACCCGCTTTTCAGAACCAGCGCGCACAGCGCGGTGATCGGCAGGCAGATCACCCATTGGGGCAGGAGATCCAGCGCCGTGGCATAGGCCACGTCCCCGCCGGCCCGCAGAACGCCGGTGACGGCGGAGATGGCGTAGGCGTGGAGGGGAATTCCGGCAAAGGCAGTGACCGCCAGCGCCGTGGCGATGGCGATGGATTCCCGTACAGCTGAACATGGGGAAAAAGAACCGGGACAAACAGCGTGGGAATCAGCAGGAGAGAAAGAACGGCGATGCCTGCGCCGATCAGCGTGGAGAACCGCAGCAGTTCCTGACTCAGCTCCAGCACATCCTGATGGCTCTGGCCTTCGCCGATGGCTTTGCCCACCAGAACGGCCGTTGCCGCGCCCAGACCGAAGCACACCACCAGAAGAAGGCGGCTCAGGTTGCCCATCACGGCGTTGGCCGCCAGCATCTCCACGGAGTTGTCCGTATAGCCCAGAATCACCGTCAGCAGGGAGTTGCCAAGACCCCATGCGGCCTCATTCAGAACCACCGGGGAGGCATATTTCAGAAACCGCCGGGCCATGTCCATGCCGGGGTGGAGCAGGGCGGTCAGATCCAGCGGAATGACCCGGCTGCGGACGGCGCAGACCACGCAGATCGCAAACTCGCTGACGCGGGCCAGCAGGGTGGCAATGGCCGCACCGGCCACCCCCAGCGCGGGAAAGCCGCCGTGGCCGAAAATCAGCAGGTAGTTCAGCCCGGTGTTCACCAGGGTGGACACGCCGAACAGCTTCATGCCGAAGGTGGGGTTCTCGACGCTGCGCTGGGCGCTGGCATAGATGGACGAGAGCATATTGAACACATAGGAAAAACCGATGACTCGCAGATACGGCGCACCCAGCAGGGACAGCTCGTGACTGTTGGACAGCAGATCCATCACCTGCACGGGGAACAGGAAAAACACCACTGCCAGCACAACGGTAATGCCCGTGCCGATGAAGGCGGCCACACCGATGGCGCGGTTGATGCTGCGGGTATCCCCTTTGCCCCAGTACTGGCTGACCAGAATCCCCAGCCCGCTCTGCACGCCGAATACGATGCTGATGAGCAGAAAGACCGGGACGTTGGCAGTGGTGACTGCTGCCATCTCCTTATTGCCCAGCTGACTGACCATAAAGGTGTCGATCAGTCCCAGAGAAAAGGTGATGAGGTTTTGCAGAATGACCGGCAGGGACAGCGTCCACAGCCGCTTGTAAAAGCCGGGATTCCGGCTGGAAAAGGAAGACATGACAAATCTCTCCGTTGTATGTTGATTTGGAACCGGCATTGACCGGCGGAGCAGAGGAACGCCTTACAGCATGGGCATCCGGCGGTCATGGTGATTCCGCAGGGCCTCAGCGCAGGCGTCGATCTCCGTAAAGGTGGTCTCGGGGCCGAAGCTCAGCCGGATGACACCGGCAGCCACCCGCTTGGGCAGATGCAGCGCCGCCACCACCTGACTGGACTTTCCCTGATGACAGGCGGAGCCTGCGGAGACGCAGATCCCTGACTGCCAAGATCGTTTACTACATTCTGGCTGGGCCAGCCCGCCATGGAAACAGACAGGACATGGGGGGCTTTGCCGTCCCCGATAATCTGGAGGTCCGGAATGGCGGAAAGCTTTTCCACGGCGTAGGCCTTGACCTCCGCCATGTGCCGCAGCTTGTCCTCCAAATGGTCCCAGCGCAGCTCCACCGCTTTGGCGAAGCCCGCGATCTGGGCGGTGGCCTCCGTGCCGGAGCGGAGCCCCATCTCCTGACCGCCGCCGGGCAGCAAGGGGCGGGGATTCCGGACCCGCGGGCCGATGTACAGGGCGCCGATGCCCTTGGGGGCGCCGATCTTATGGCCGGAGAGGGTGATGAAGTCTGCCCCCAAAGTTCTGGCGGAGAAGGGGACCTTCAGAAAGCCTTGGACCGCGTCGGTGTGGAGCAGCGTTTGTCGTTGACAGCTTTCAAACCTCTTGGCAATGTCTGCAATGGGATAGATATTGCCCAGTTCGTTGTTTACCATCATGACGGACACCAATGCTGTGTCCGGCCGCACCGCGGCGAGAACGGATTCGGTAGAGATGTCTCCGTTTCTGGTCCGGCAGAATCCGCGTGACCTCCCAGCCCTCCTGCTCCAGCTGCTGGCAGCAGTTGAGGACGGCGTGGTGTTCCACGGCGGTGGTGACGATGTGACGGCCTGTGTGGCGGTTCTGCCAGCAGGCGGCCCGGATGGCCCAGTTGTCCCCCTCGGTGCCGCAGGAGGTGAAGAAAAGCTGCTTTGCTTCGCAGCCTACGGCTCCGGCAATGACGGCCCGCCATGCGTCCACCCGGCGGTGCATCTCCTGCCCCATGGGATACTGGCGCTGGGATTTTCCTCCGTCGAACGGGATATTGGCGTTGGTTCTCCTCATATAACAGGTTGGCGTTGGGGTTGCCCAACGGAGAAAAATTCAGTATAATAAGCGTATCTGCTTATTATATAAAGTTTTTTGAAAAAGCGCAAGAAGAAACCCTGTTTTCTCTAAAACCGCTGCTGAAAATGAAAGACCAAGGGGGGGAGAATTGCCCGATGAAGAAGTGTACCGGATCATAACCCTGCTCTGCCTGCTGTCCCTGATGGGATGCGGGGCGGAGACCGCATCATAAAAAACCTCCTCTTGCCTGCGGCCTATTTGGGCTATGGCGGGATACTACACGCAGACCTGTCTGAACGGTGCAGAGCCGCCGGTATTCTATCTCTCCGCAGGCGAGTTTTATTACCTGATCATTCCCCGGTATGCGGACACGACCCTGCGGCTGTACCGGAGCGACATCGAGACCGGGGACAGGGAATTGGTCTGGGAGGATCCCGGCTGCCGCCCCTTCATCATCCAGTGCAACGTCAGCGATATTTTCGCCGATGCGGTGATCTCCCTGACCCACGGGGAAGACGATTTCTGAAGGACGGTAGCGTTCAGGTGGGAGAGCGGGGGCTGAATATCACGAAACAGGAGCGCGGCTGACGCGCTGCAAGGAAAGGAACCGAAACAAGACTATGAAAGTCGCCATTTATACCCTTGGCTGCAAGGTGAATCAATATGAAACGCAGGCTATGGAGCAGACCCTCCGGGCAAAAGGCCATCAGGTGGTGGACTTTTCCGATGAGGCGGACGCCTATGTGGTGAACACCTGCTCCGTCACTGCGGTCAGCGACCAGAAGTCCCGGCAGGTGATCCACCGGGTACAGAAGCAGCATCCGGCGGCGGTGGTGGCAGTGTGCGGCTGCTACCCCCAGACCCATGCCGGAGGATGTGCGGAAGCTGGGGGTGGATCTCATTGCCGGTACCGGCGACCGGGAGGGGTTTATCACTGCTTGAGGAAGCTGCCGCAGGCAAGAAGAATCTGGAGGCCATTGACAGGTCCTTTGAGCGGCGGGTGTTTGAGGTGCTGCCTGCCGGGGGGATGGAGGGCCGCACCCGCGCCATGCTGAAAATCGAGGACGGCTGCGTGAACTTCTGCACCTACTGTATCATTCCCTACGCACGGGGACCGGTGCGCTCTCTTTCGATGGAACAGGCCGTGGAGCAGACGCGGCAGCTGGCGGCGGAGGGCTACCGGGAGATCGTACTGACGGGCATCGAAATTTCCTCGTGGGGCCATGACTTCAAAAACGGCAAAGCCCTCATCGACCTGCTGGAAGCCCTGTCTGCCGCGGCGCCGCAGGTACGCCTGCAGACTGGGCAGTCTGGAGCCCCGGACTGTTACGGAGGACTTCTGCCGCCGGGCGGCGGCCCTGCCGAACCTCTGCCCCCAGTTCCACCTGTCTATGCAGAGCGGGTGCGACGCCACGCTTGAGCGGATGAACCGGAAGTACGATACCGCCCGATATCTGGAATCCGTGGAGCTGCTGAACCGCTGGTTTGACCGCCCCGCCGTTACCACAGACCTCATCACCGGCTTCCCGGAGGAGACGGAGGAGGAGTTCGCTCAGACCTTAGACTTCATCCGGAAGTGCCGCTTTGCTCAGATGCACATTTTCCCCTACTCCATCCGTCCCGGCACCCCGGCGGCCAAGATGCGTCAGATTCCCAAGGCCGTCAAGGAGGAGCGGGCCCACCGGGCTGCCGCCGCGGCGGAGGAAATGCACCGGAGCCTATCTGGCGGGCTGCGTGGGAAAGATCTATCCCGTTCTGTTTGAGCAGCCGAAAAACGGAAAGTTCTCCGGCCATGCGCCCAACTATATGGAGGTGCTGGCTGAGGGGGAAAACCTCCACAACCAGCTGCGGAACGTGAAAATCACCGCCGTGGAGGGGGCGACACTCTGCTGGGCGAGATCCAGGAGGATTGAGATGAAAAGCCATTTTTTCGCCTATCTCTCCCGGATGCGCTTTATCCAGCGCTGGGCGCTGATGCGCAACACCGCCCCGGAGAACGTCCAGGAGCACAGCCACCAGGTGGCGGTGCTGGCCCATGCCCTGGCGGTGATCCGCAATGAGAAGTTCGGCGGCCGGGTGGACGCCGGAGCCGTGGCGGTGGCGGCGCTGTACCATGACGCCAGCGAGATCCTGACCGGCGACATGCCCACCCCCATCAAGTACGACAACCCCGCCATCCGCAAAGCCTACAAGGAGGTGGAAGCGGTGGCGGAGGAAAAGCTGCTGCATATGCTGCCGGAGGAATTTCAGACGGTGTATGCCCCGATCCTCCGTCCGGACGGGGAGACGGAGCAGCTGGTGAAGGCGGCGGACAAGCTGTCCGCCTACATCAAGTGCGTAGAGGAGCTGAAAGCGGGAAACAACGAGTTCCGGGAGGCTGCCGCCCAGACCCGGACGGCGCTGGAGGATATGGTCTGCCGGAGGCGGCGTATTTTCTGGAGACGTTCCTGCCCAGCTTTTCCCTGACGCTGGACGAACTGAAATAGGGCAGGGTGCTGTATGGATATCAGGCAGTTGAACTATTTTATGGCGGTGGCGCAGGCGGGCAGCTTTTCCAAGGCGGCGGAGAATCTGACGGTTTCTCAGCCTACGCTGTCTGTGGCGGTGAAAAAGCTGAAGAGGAGCTGGGCGTCCGGCTGTTTTATTCCTTCAACCGGGAGCAGCGACTGACAGATGAGGGCCTGCGGCTGATGAACGGCGCACGGCGGCTGATGGATGTTTACCAGCAGACCGTGGAGGATGTCCGGGTCATGGATCACAATACGGAAGGCTCCTTTACGCTGGGACTGTCCCCCTTATTCGGAGCCTGCTTCTTCGGGGGATCTGCTGCCGGGCTTTGCCGCAGCGTATCCCAATATCCACATTGAGATCGTGGAGGACGGCGCCAACCGAATTGACGAAAAAGTAGCGCGGGGCGAGGTGGATTTGGGGGTGTCCCTGAATACCGACCGGCTCACCGCCGCCGTGGAAAGGCGGCACTTCACCACCCAGCGGAATGTAGCCCTGCTTCATGAGAGCCACCCTCTGGCGGAGCGGGACTCCATCACGGTGGCAGACCTGCGGAACGAGTCCTTCGCCATCTTCAACCATAATTTCATCCTCCACCGCCAGATTGTGGAAGCCTGCCACGCGGCGGGCTTCCGCCCCAGGTTCGCACTTCTCACCAGTCAGTGGGACTTCATGGTGGAGATGGTATCCAAAAACCATGCCGTGTCCATCCTGCCAAAGCCCGTGCTGGAAAAGCAGTCCCACCCCATGTCAGGTGTATTCCGCTGACGGACAGCATGAAGTACTGGGACATCGTGCTGACATGGAATAAGGAAAAATATATGCCCCGCTCCTGCCGTCTGTTTCTGGACTATATCAGCCGGAACCTGCCGCCGGACGACCTTTTGACTTGAGATCCCGCCGTATATATCGGCGGGATTATTATTTTAATTAATATATTTGCTTGTATAAAATTATAAAAATGTAACATCAAACAAAAAATAATAATAAAATTGATAATTTATAATAATTGAATTTTATAAATGCGATTGATATAATTTAAACAACTGGTGCACCAAGTGAAAAGGAGAAAGAGGATACTATATGGGAATTAACTCACAATCTCAGGCTCTGATGGACAAGATCAGGGCGAAAAAAGGAATTCCCCTTTTTTTGAATACCGTGGCCCGTGTACGGGAAGCTAATATCCGCCAATATTGTACAGACCCGCCGTTGGTTGAAATTGGAAAAACACAAGATGTCTTTGTTCCTGCCCGTGGGGAATGCTCCGAATTAAGCTTTACTACCCTAAAGAATTCATGCAGCAGGACTGTGCATTGCTTCCTGTGGTTGTTTTTTACCACGGTGGAGGGTGGACTGTAGATACAGTTGAGACACACGATAAGGCGGTTCATGTCATGTGTGCATCCAGTGGCTGCGTATTTGCCTCGGTTGACTACAGATTGGCTCCTGAAAACAGGTTCCCAGCCGGTATTGAGGATGCATACACGGGCTTACAATGGATTTATGACAATGCTGAGAAGATTGGCGTTGACCGTGAGAAGATTGCGGTTTGCGGAGATAGTTCGGGTGGAAACTTTGCAGCTGTTGTATGTCAAATGGCAAGAGACCGCGGCGGTGTTCCTATCCGCAATCAGGTTCTGATTTATCCGAATACAGATTTTGTTATGGCAGGATGGAAATCTGCGGAGACAGTCGGGAGCGGGTATTACTGCACTAAGGATGCGCTTCTTTGGTATTGGAATCATTATGTGGGAGATTCTTATGATCTGGAAAACCCATACCTGTGTCCTATGCGGGCAAAATCGTTTGCTAATCTTCCGGATGCCTACGTAGTCGTAGCCTCATATGATCCGCTTCATGATGAGGGAGAAGCATATGCAAAAAGCATTAGAGGCAGCGGGAGTAAAGGTTAAATTCCGTGACTGCACGGATTTGATGCATGGATTCATTCTCTTTGGGATGAAATTGATGAAGGGTACGATGTTCTTGTAGAAATTGGCGCGTATCTGAAAGATAATTTGAAACAGTGATCTGAAAGATAATTTGAAACAGTGAAAAGGAGATGGCTTATGATAGGCATTATTGGTATAGTACTTGCTATTATTTTCCTGATGGTCGGTTCTTATAAAGGGCTGTCCGCACTGCCGCTGACTTTACTGGCCTCTTTGATTGTGATTGTGACCAATGTAATGAATCTCTGGGAGTCACTGGCCACACTGTATATGAATGGTTATGTGGGAACATACCTGAACTATTTCTTGATTTTCTGCTGCTCCAGTCTTTACGCTCACGTTATGACAGAATCTGGCAGTACGTTGTCTATTGCTTATCAGCTCCTTGGCTGGTTTGGCAAAAAGCGCGTGATTCTGGCGTCCATTATCATCGTAGCTATTTTGACCTATGGCGGTGTGAGTTTGTTTGTGGTCATGTTTGCTGTCGGCCCAATTCTTTATACCATGTTTCAGGAGGCCGATTTGCCGCGACACCTGATTGCGGCGGTGCTGTTTGCCGGTTCCTGCACCTTTACCATGACCTGCTTGCCCGGCAGCCCGCAGTTGACAAATATTATTCCCTCTCAGTATCTGGGTACTCCTCTGACGGCTGCCCCTGTGTTTGGCTGCATTGCAGCAGTGGCACTGTTTTTGATGGATTATGCATATTGCGAATACTGCGCGAGAAAAGCGCGGAAGAATGGGGAACATTGGTCTTTTCAGAAAAATTTTGATGCCTCTAAATATCAAACCGGTGACCGCTCTACTTTGCCCGGAGCATTTCAGGCATTCCTACCGATGGTTGTCCTGATTCTGTTTATCTTTATTGGCGGCAAATTTATCAGCAATTCTGCAATGCTTTCCGTCAGCGCTATGCTGCTGGGTACAATTAGCTGCTATCTGTTGAACCTGAAGCGGTTCATGAGTATGGATATCCGCAAAATCCTTGCAAGCCTGAACAACGGTATTACCTCTATCGGAAGCCTTGCTGCTGTCTGTGGCTTTGGCGCGGTTGTACAGGGTTCGGCAGCATATGGCCGAATTGTAGAAAATGTTACTTCTTGGCAGATGAGTCCGTATATGCTTGCAGTTGTAGCTACGGCAGTGTTGGCTGCAGTGGCAGGCTCCTCCTCCGGCGGCGCACGGCTTATGCTCTCCAGTATGTCGGAGTATTTCCTCTCTACTGGTGCGGATATGCAGATTATGCATCGTCTGATCTCCATTGCGGCAGGAAGTCTGGACTCTATGCCGCATGCAACAGGAATTTTCCTGTTCAACGATTATCTGGGGACTACTCACAAGGAAATCTATTGGCACTGCTTCTGGACAGCATTGGTACCTCCTGCTATTATCGCACTGGTCGGTGCTACGATTTTTACGGTGATTGCCTAAATACATTTGAAGTAAATTGTGCTATATTACATTTAAGTGTGCTACAGGATAGTCCACTTAAATACCAAAAAAGGAGAGATCATGGTGAAAACTGCACTGATTACCGGCGGCGCTTCCGGCATTGGAAAAGCCTGCGTGGAGAAAATGGCACGGGAGGGCTACGGCGTCGTCATCGCCGATGTAAACCTGGCCGGGGCGGAAGCTCTGGCGGCACAGCTGACGGCGGAGGGCCTGTCTGCCATGGCTGTTCACATGGATGTGGGCAGCGAGGAAGAAGTGGAGGCCGGCTTTGATAAAATGATGGAAGCTTACGGCTCCTGCGATCTGGTGATGTCCAACGCCGGCGTCCAGATCGTCCATCCCTTTGACGAGTATCCCTTCGCCGACTGGAAGAAGATGATGGCCATTCACGCTGACGGCGCGTTTCTGGTGTCCCGGGCGGCCTTCCGCCGCATGAAGGCCAGCGGCAAGGGCGGTCGCATCGTGTTCACCGGCTCTGTCCAGTCCTTTGTTGGCTCCAAGCTGAAAGAACCCTACAACTTCGCCAAGCACGGCGTGGCAGGTCTGGCCAAGGCCATCGCCCGGGAGGGCGCTGAATACGGCATCTACACCTATACCATCTGCCCCAGCTACATCAAAACGCCGCTGGTGGAAAAGCAGATCCCCGAACAGGCGCGGGATCTGGGTATCACGGAGGAAGAAGTGGTGAAGAACATCATGCTGCGGGATACCGTGGACGGTGTGTTCACCACCGTGGAGGATGTGGCCAATACCCTGTTCTTCCTCTCCAATGACCAGGGCGCCCTCACCGGCCAGTCCCTGCGGCTGACCCACGGCTGGGCCATGATGTAATTTGCGGGAGGAGACAGTTATGGAAAAAATTGCTGTTTATGGCTCCGGCACCATCGGCTCCTGCGAAGCGACCCTCATCATCGGCCACGGGATTCCCTGCACGGTCATCGGCCACTCCGAGCGGGGACTGGAGCGCTGCCGCAAGGCGGTGGCTCAGAACTGGGACGACCTGATCGCCAATGGCCTTGCCTCTGAGGATAACAAGGCCGCCGCGCTGGAATTGCTGACGGTGACCAACGATCCTGCTGCGCTGGCGGGCTGCACCTATGTTTTTGAAGCCGTGGCGGAAGGCACGGCGGAAAAGCAGGCGGTGTATGAGGCCATTGCCGAATATGCGGAGCCGGATGCAGTGGTGGCTTCCTGCTCCTCCTCCATAGATGCGGAAATTTTGGCAGGGCTGTCGCCCAAGCCGGAGAACCTGCTGATCGCCCACCCCTTCCAGCCGGTGCATATGCTGCCGCTGGTGGAGGTCGTCCGCCACGAAAAGACGGCGCAGTCCGCTATTGACCGGACGCTGGCGCTGCTGAAAACCCTCCACCGTCAGGTGGTGGTGCTGAACCGCAGCGTGCCGGGCCTTCTGGTGAATCGCTTCGCACAGGCGCTGTTCCGGGAATCCATTTACCTCATCGAGCAGGGTGTTACCACTGCCGCGGATATTGACCGGGCGGTGAAATATGCCGTGGGGATGCGGTATGCCTCCATCGGCCTGCTGGAATACTACGACGCCGTGGGCTTCCAGCTGGAAAGCACCATCGCCGGGAATGTGTATCCCGACCTGTGCGGCACCAGAGAAATTCAAAAGACCACGCGGGACGGACTGACCTCCGGCAAAACAGGTCAGGCGGCCGGACAGGGGCTGTACGACTGGTCGCAAAAGGATCAGGACGATTTCCGCCTGCGGAAGCAAAGTCCCTACTTTGCCGGCGTCCGGGAGTGGACCATGCCCACAATCCACTGATCCGTCGCCCGCCCGCCTTTGTTTACGGATGGTTTACAAATTTTTCATGGGCATTTCAGGAATAAAGGCTATACTAAGCCCATCAGTTGAAGGAGAACAGCCTCAGCTGATCTGAGAGGAAAAGCCATTCTTTCAAAGTTGACCATAGCGGCTCACTGCCCGCCGGGGAAGATGTCCCGAAGCGGCAGACCAAAAATTCCGTCTGCCGTCAGGCTGGGCGTGGCGATATGATCCCTTTCTTTTTCTTTCATAAAAACCGGCAAAAAGCGGAGACGTCAGTCTCCGCTTTTTGCTGTGTTCAGGCGCTGCGTCAGCCATTCTTTTGACTGCTGGCGCACGAAGAATTCCGCAAATAAAAAATGGCGGCGGAGAAATCTGTCCGACAGGTTCCGACAAATTCCAGTTCTTTCCATAAATTATAATCATAACTGTAAACCAGCGCACCGAATTATGGGGAATCCGGGCGCACCGGGCCTTGCACACATTATGAAAGGAAAGAAGGACGAGAAAAATGAGGAAACGACTGATCTCCTGCCTGCTGTCGCTTGTGCTGATATGCAGTCTGCTTCCTGCCAATGTGCTGGCTGAAGAGCTGCGGGATGAACCGATTCCGACGGCGGAGGAGGTACTGCCGGAGACTGAGGAGCCGAAAGCACCTATGGAAACGGAAGAATCGGAAGCACCGGCAGAGCCAGAAACGCCGCTTTCTGCGTCTGCGGTGCAGGACAGCGGGGAGGGAACGCTCGCCGAGGAAGGGCCTGACCCCGAAGTTTTTGCGGCTGAGATCGTCAGGGAGGGGGAGGAGACGCAGAAATTCCAGACCCTGAGAGAAGCTGTGACGGCAGCGCAGACAGGCGATACGATCCGTCTGCTGGACGACTGTGAGGAAACGGTTCAGATCTCAATGAACAGCAAGAAAAATACCCCGACCCAGCTGACCATTGACCTGAACGGACACGCCATTGACGGCAAGGGGGAAAAGCGGTGCATTGTCGGAATACAGGCGAACAGCGCCACCGATCGGTGTACGCTGACGGTAAAGAACGGTACGCTGAAAAACGGCGCTGCCGGAAAGGAGTCCTCCGGTGGGGCGATCTCATGGCCCTGTGACCTGAAAATTGAGGATTGCACGATCGAAAAGAATGCAGATAAGGCCATTGCGGTTTCCTTCCAAGGGGAGGATGGACTTGTAGAGATTTCCGGGACAGATTTTATCGGTAATCATGAAGAAAGACCGGCGGGCAGCGGCGGCGCTGTCAGCATCGCGATGAACGGCACAGCTGAGATCAGTGATTGTACCTTTACGGACAATTCAGCCGGTTCCATGGGCGGCGCCATTTACTGTGACCATGGGGAACTGAACATCACAGACTGTACCTTTGAAAAGAATGAAGCTGCCTGGGGCGGTGCGGTTGCCTGTATGGGAACCCGGATTACTCTGGAAGGCGATTCTGCCGCTATGAAGGAAAATACCGCATCGGTGATGGGCGGCGCCATTCATATTCAGGAGCAGAGCGTTTTGAACATCGGGGACGCCATGCTGGCAGACAACGAAGCGGCCTGGGGCGGCGCAATTTCCGCATATGCTTCGGAAGTGAACATTCACGGAACCCTTGAAGGCAATACGGCTGCCAAACTGGGAGGCGGCTGCTATAATTCCGCGTCGATGCTGAACCTCAATGGGGCTGTGATCTGCAATAACCGCGCTGGAACCGCAGGCGACGATATCTTCAATGCGGACGCGGCAGCAAAGCTGTCCCTTGGCGGAACCGGCAAGCAGACGCTGGATGACTGCGGCGATCAGATCGACGGCTGGTATGAGGATGGAATGCCGGGAACGGCGGAAAACGATGACGGCACCACTTCTACCGTGTATGGCCCCCGGTGGGACGCCCACAGTGAACAGAACCATGTCAAAGCCTGCCCCGCAGGTACGGTGGAGGGCGCGTTGGCCGTCAAGGCGGCCCACAAGGTCATTGTTCCTATGGAACCGGACGAACCGGACGCGCCGTTCCACTCCAAGTCCAAGGCGGCCACCAACCTGAACAGCCGCTACCAGTCCGACGTGACTCTCTCCCTGCCTGCACAGCAGGAGACGCTGATCTCCGACGTTGTGTTCGTGCTGGATAAATCCACCAGCCCGGAAAAGGAATCGGCGCTTCGGATGCTGGAAACGCTTCGGGAACAGGTCGGTGCGGACGCGAAGGTGCGGGTAGGCGTTGTGACCTTCAACACCACCGCGGCGAAAAACGGCTTCTTTGATCTGTCAACGGAGCTGGACAAGATCCAGACGGCATTTGACGCGCCGCAGGTTTCCGGCACCAATCTGCACGCGGGAATTCTGGCGGGCGCTGCCATGCTGGATGCGGATACGGCTGTGCAGGATGATCACCGCAAGTATTTGATCGTCATCAGCGACGGAATTACCTATATGTACGATGAGGACGCAAAGATCGTCCCCTATTACTGGATGAACGACGGTTCGCCGTACTTCTCCAAAGATCCCTACAGCTGGGACTTCAAATATGGCCAGGGAACCACCTTCACAGCGGAGCAGTGGGACGCGTGGGTGGAGACAACGGCGGAAACGCTGAAGCAGGAAACCATTGCCCCGGCTCTCTATGAGAACAAAAACACGCTGACCGCAGAAGACGGTGTGGAGGTAACGGAGAATCTGGCATATACGACCAGCGTTGACCGCGGACTGTATTATGCGTATCAGGCCTATCGGGCGGCGGCGCAGAGGTACCGCTGCTATGCCGTGGCAGCCGGCACGGGCAAGGTAAACACTTACCCCTTCGGCCCTTCTTTCATGGAGTATCTGGCCGGCGGTGAGGAGGTTTCCTTTGATACCATCCGGAATGAGATCGTCTATCTTCTTGGCGCCGGTTCCTGCGTTGTGGACGAGATCGGCAGCGGAACGGACAACAAGGGCAACGCCTATCACTTTGACTTTGTGGATGATGCGGCCAATCTGGCCCTGACAGTGGGGGGCCGGACGTACACGGTGACAAAGGCGGAGCAGGTGGAAAGCGGTGCGGTTTCCACCTACTGGTTTGGCCAGCCTGTGGAAAATGGGCAGAGCAGGGGACGCCTATCCCTTTGTCCTCCACTATTACAAGGACGGCACGACGCTGCGTGGAGAACGCTATGACGAGTGCTTTGTCTGGGAGTTTCATGCGCCGGTGACGCAGTTCCAGCGGGTGGAGCTGACCTACACCGTCCGGCTGGCCGACCCTCAGACTGCTGCCGGTACCTACGGCGCATATGACGGCACCGGTGAAAGCGGAGCATCCGCTCTGTTCACCAACAACAGCGCGGTGCTGTATTCCGTGGATTCCACCGGCGTCAGCGGCCAGCCTGAACGCTTCCGCAGGCCCACGGTCTCCTATACCGTCAGCGGCAGCTCCGGCGGTGGCGGCGGCAGCGGCAGCGAAAGCTGAATACCGAGGAACATTACTCCTATATCATCGGCTACAAGGACGGCCTCCTGCGGCCTTACGGCGAGATCAGCCGCGGCGAGGTTGCGGCCATCTTCTTCCGGATGCTGACGGATAAGACCCGGAATGAATACTGGAGCCAGACCAATTCCTTTACGGATGTGGCGGCGGAGAAGTGGTGCAACAATGCCATTTCCACCCTTTTCAGCATGGGGATCATCGACGGTTACGGCGACGGTGCTTTCCGGCCTGACGGCCCCATCACCCGCGCGGCCTTCACCAAAATGGCGGTAAATTTCTTCGACTATCATGTGAAGGATTATGACGGCAGGTTCACGGATGTGGAGGGCGATGCCTGGTATGCCGGGTATATTCAGGCGGCAGCGGAGCTGAAGCTGATTGAGGGCTTTGACGACGGCACCTTCCGCCCAGACGACTACATTACCCGCGCACAGGCCTGCGCCATCATCAACCGGACGCTGGGGCGTGTCCCGGATGCGGATCGCATGAGCATCCGGCCGCTGGTAACGTGGCCGGACTGCGATGAGGACGCATGGTACTACGCGGACATGATGGAAGCCACCAACAGCCATGATTACCAGTGGATCACCGTGGGCGGGGAAAAGACCGAAAAGTGGACGAAGAAGCTGCCCCAGCGGGACTGGGCTGCTCTGGAACACACATGGTCTACTGCCAACTCCGCCAAGGGCGGCGAAGTGGTGGGCTGAGGACTCGGAGGAAGTTCCCCTTGATTGACCGTCTCTGCTGGCTGCCGGAAAATCCGGCAGCCAGCAGCGTGTCGAAAAAGTTTTTTGACACGCTGCTGCAAGATTTTCTGAACTTGATCAGTTCAAAAAACCTGTGATTGAAAGCGAAAGACACCCCTCCTGGGTTTCTTTCGCAGCTATTTTCCTTCCCGTCGCGCAACATTTCCGAGTTGTTTGACCATTTCTGAGGGCTGCCGGATTTTCCGGCAGCCCTCTATTACGCTTGCTTTTTTGAAAAGGAATATGCTATAGTATAAGGATCATACAGGCAGAGTAGAAGCGCGCGTGTCGGCCAACAGGCCACAGTGCCGGAGGAACGGGGAGTTGTCCGCCGGACGAAAGGAGATTTCCGCAGTGTGTGCTTCGCATCCCGCTGCCGCATACCGGAACCGGCGGGCGGTGCCTGCCCGGCCTCCTCTGTGCGGCGTAACTGCCCACAGAAGGAGGAATTTTTATGTATCCCCACCCCTTTTCCGTCGGCTATTGGCGCACAGCCGCCGGTGAGCTGAAAGACGTCCGGAAGTTGACCTTTGCGGCGCTGTGCATGGCACTGTTGCATGGCACTGTCCGCCATTCCGTCGGTGCCCCTGTGGGGCGGTGCCAAGATCACATGGGGCTTCCTGGCCAGAGCGGTGTGCGCCTGGGTCTGCGGACCTGTACTGGGCTGGTGTTTGCCGTGGCGGAGGACCTTCTGAGCTTTTTCATCACCGGTGGCGGCGGCTACCCTTCTTTCCCGGCTATACTTTGACCACCATGCTGGGCGTTTTTTTATACGCTTTGTTTTTTTACAAGTTGAAGATTACACTTCGTAATGTTTTTTTGGCGAAATTGCTGACCAATATCCAGAATGTGCTCCTGGGCGCACTCTGGATGGCTATTCTCAGCGGCAAGGCGTGGTACGTCACCGCCAGCGGCAGCGTCATCAAAAAATCTGGTCTGCCTGCCGTTTCAGACGGTGCTGCTGCTACTGCTCATGACCGCCCTGCGCCCGGCTTTGAAAAAAAATGCGCCTGGTGGAATGACCGGCAGGCCGATTTGCCTGAATCGTAAATGCACAGAAAAAACGAGCCTCCGCTTTTTGAGCGGAGGCTCTTGCTCGTATGGATGCGCGGAGCGGATGCGAAAGGGCGGGGGAGGGCAACTTCTGCCTCAACAGAAGTTTACCATTTGCTTTCCCTTTGTTCACAAATTGTTTACCTGCCCCCCCCATTGACTTTACCTGACAGGGGTGGTAAACTGCGCTTTAGCACTCAGGAAGAAGGAGTGCTAAAACGATTTGAGGTGCTTTTTGTGGACTTGACTGACCGGAAAAAGCAAATACTGAAAGTTGTCGTGGAGGATTACATCCGCACCGCCGAGCCGGTAGGCTCCAAGGCCATTGCTTCGGAAATGGGCGGCAGCGTTTCCTCCGCCACCATCCGCAACGAGCTTGCGGATCTGGTGGAGCTGGTTATCTGGAGCAACCCCACACCTCCGCGGGCCGTATACCCTCCCCCAAGGGCTACCGGCTGTACGTCAACGAGCTGATGGAGCGCCAGCGGCTCTCCTTAGCGGAGACCGAAAAGATCAACCAGTCCCTCCAGATCAAGATGGAGGAGCTGACCGGGTCATCTCTCAGGCGGGCCGGGCCGTCAGCAGCTTTGTGAATTACCCCGCCTATGTGGCCACCGGGAAAGGCAACGTTACCGCCAGCCGCTTCGAGCTGCTGCCGGTGGATGAAAAGAGCTGCATCGTGGTCATGATGATGGGCGACAACCGGGTAAAATCCCAACTGCTGCGGATGCAGCTGAAGGTGGACCAGGATCAGATGGCCGCATTGGTGGAGCTTTTGAACCGACACTTTACAGGCATCTCCACTAAGGAGATGAACCAGAAGCTGATGGCCGTCTCGCAGGGCATTACCCCGCAGCTGTTTCTGCTGCTGAGCCAGACAGTGAATTACGCCGTGGATGTTCTGGAGGAATCCAACCACCGGGAGTTCATCACGGCGGGAGCCAACCAGCTTTTAAAGCTGCCGGAGTTCCGGGACGCGGATAAGGCTCATGAGCTGATGAGCTTTCTGGCGGACGACAAGGAAGCTGCCGGTGCCGGACGAAGGACCCATTAAGATCCTGATTGGCCCGGAAAATGTGAGCGACGCGGTTTAAAGGACACCAGCGTGGTGGTGGCCAGTTATGATATTGGCGATGATATGCGGGGCCTGATCGGCGTGGTGGGTCCTACCCGGATGGATTACGCCGCAGTGGCCGCCCGGCTGACGGCTTTGCTGACGGGCTGACAAGGCTCTTCGGCAAACAGGAAAAACAGGAATTACCCCCGAAGGAGGATACAGATACATGAGCGAAGAAACCAAAGAGCCTGTAGAGGAAACTCCCGTGACCGCGGAAACGGCGGAGACGGAGCAGGAAAAGACTCCGGAGAATCAGGAGCCGGAAAAGAAGGCCAAGAAGAAAGAGAAGAAGGAAAAGGGCATTACCTTTACGCGGGAGCAGGTGGAAAAGATGGAGCTGGCTGCCAAGCAGCTGGAATCCGTGAAGGATCAGTTCACCCGGCTCACCGCCGAGTATGACAATTACCGCAAGCGCACCACCAAGGAAAAGGACAGCATCTATCAGGACGCCAAGGGCGACACCATCAAGGCCTTCTGGCGGTGTATGACAATCTGGAGCGTGCCGCAGCCGCAGAGGGCGGCGAGGACAGCCCCCACAAGAAGGGATTGGAGATGATCTTCCAGCAGTTCAAGGAGCTGCTTGCCAAGGAAGGCGTCAAGGAGATCGAGGCCAAGGGCAAGGATTTTGACCCGGAGACTATGGACGCCGTGATGCACATTGAGGATGAGAGCTTCGGTGAAAACGAGGTGTCTCAGGTGTTCCAGGCAGGCTTTGAACTGAACGGCAAGGTTCTGCGACACGCCATTGTACAGGTGGCCAACTAAAGGAGATTTGTATGGATAAGAAGCTGTACCGCGATCCCCGGAACGGGATGCTTGCCGGCGTGTGCGCCGGGATCGCCGAGTATTTCGGCTGGGATCCCACATGGGTTCGGCTGGGCTGGGTGCTGTTCACCTGTTGGGGGGCAGCGGCCTGATCCTGTATCTGATCGCGGCGGTCATCATTCCCAGAGATGACCCGGTTTATTGACCGCGCTTCCGCCGGAAAACCGGGGCAATGAAGCCGGATCAAACAGAGTTAATCAATAAAAATTCAGATAAATTTGGAGGAATTCATTATGTCTAAAGTTATCGGTATTGACCTTGGTACTACAAATTCCTGTGTGGCCGTGATGGAAGGCGGCGAAGCCGTCGTCATCCCCAACGCAGAGGGCAACCGTACCACCCCGTCTGTGGTGGCGTTCAGCAAGACCGGCGAGCGTATGGTCGGCCAGGTGGCAAAGCGCCAGGCCATCACCAACCCCGACCGCACCATCTCCTCCATCAAGCGGGAGATGGGCACCGATTACAAGGTGAACGTCGACGGCAAGTGCTACACCCCCCAGGAGATCTCCGCCATGATCCTGCAAAAGCTGAAGAGGCGGACGCTGAGGCCTATCTGGGCAGCACCGTCTCCGAGGCCGTCATCACCGTTCCCGCCTACTTTACCGATGCCCAGCGTCAGGCCACCAAGGACGCCGGCAAAATCGCCGGCCTGGACGTCAAGCGTATCATCAACGAGCCCACCGCAGCGGCTCTGGCCTACGGCGTGGATAAGGAGCAGGCCCAGAAGATCATGGTGTATGACCTGGGCGGCGGCACCTTCGATGTCTCCATCCTGGAGATCGACGACGGCGTCATCGAGGTTCTGGCCACCGCCGGCAACAACCGCCTCGGCGGCGACGACTTCGACGAGTGCATCATGAAGTGGCTGGTCAGCGAGTTCAAGCGTACCGACGGCGTCGATCTCAGCGGCGACAAGGTCGCCATGCAGCGCCTGAAGGAAGCTGCCGAGAAGGCCAAGATCGAGCTCTCCGGCGTGACCTCCACCAACATCAACCTGCCCTATATCACTGCGGACGCCACCGGCCCGAAGCACCTCGATGTGACCCTCACCCGGGCTAAGTTCAACGAACTGACCGCGCACCTGGTCGAAGCCACTGCAGGCCCTGTCCGTCAGGCGCTGAGCGATGCGGGCCTCACCGGCAACGACATTCACAAGGTCCTGATGGTCGGCGGCTCCAGCCGGATTCCCGCCGTGCAGGATATGGTCAAGAAGCTCACCGGCAAGGAGGGCTTCAAGGGTATCAACCCCGATGAGTGCGTGGCCATGGGCGCCGCCCTCCAGGCGGGCGTTCTGACCGGCGATGTCAAGGGCCTGCTGCTGCTGGACGTGACCCCGCTGTCTCTGGGCATTGAGACCATGGGCGGCGTCTTCACCAAGCTCATCGACCGCAACACCACCATCCCTGTGAAGAAGAGCCAGATCTTCTCCACTGCCGCTGATAACCAGACCTCCGTTGAGGTCAACGTCCTCCAGGGCGAGCGGGAGATGGCTGCCGCCAACAAGACTCTGGGCCGCTTCCATCTGGACGGCATCGCACCGGCCCGCCGCGGCGTGCCTCAGATCGAGGTCACTTTCGATATCGACGCCAACGGCATCGTGAACGTCTCCGCCAAGGACCTCGGTACCGGCAAGGAGCAGCATATCACCATCACCTCTTCCTCCAACATGAGCAAGGAGGACATTGATAAGGCCGTGAAGGAAGCCGAGCAGTATGCCGCCGAGGACGCGAAGATGAAGGAGGAGGTGGAGACCCGCAACCAGGCGGATCAGATGGTCTATCAGAGCGAAAAGACCCTCAACGAGATGGGCGACAAGATCCCCGCTGAGGACAAGACCAAGGTGCAGGCCGGGATCGACAAGCTGAAGGAAGGCCCTGAAGGGCACCGACACTGCCGCCATCAAGGCCGCTACCGACGAGCTGACCCAGGACTTCTACGCCGTCAGCGAGAAGCTCTATCAGCAGGCCAACCCCCAGGGCGGCGCACAGGCCGGTCCCGACATGGGCGGCCAGCAGGCCGGCGGCGCGCAGGGCGGTCAGTATTACGACGCGGACTACAAGGTTGTGGATGACGACGACCAGAACAATAAGTAAATCAGCGTGTTCGGAACCGATGGGACGGGGATTTTTCCCCGCCCCATTGGGGCCGTTTTGGAGAAAAATGAGGCAATTAGGGCTGAGGAGCCTGAAACGGCAGTCCGCAGTGTGCGGTTTCCGGTTCCTGATTCCTAATCGCGCATGGAGGATGTAGAAGTATGGCAGCAGAAAAACGTGATTATTACGAAGTTCTGGGCGTTGACAAGAGCGCCTCCGAGGACGAGATCAAAAAAGCATATAAGAAGATGGCCCGGAAGTATCACCGGACCTGAATCCCGACAATAAAGAGGCCGAGGAGAAGTTCAAGGAGGTCAACGAGGCATATGAGGTTCTCTCTGACTCTGATAAGAAAGCCCGCTATGACCAGTTCGGCTTTGCGGGGGTGGATCCCAACTACGGCGCAGGCGCAGGCGCAGGCGGCGGAGCTTATGACGCCGGCGGCTTCGACTTTGGCGATCTGGGGGATATCTTCGGCAGCTTCTTTGGCGGCGGCTTCGGCTCCGCCCAGCGCCGGAACCCCAACGCGCCCCCAGCGGGGCGAGAGCATCCGCCTGAGTCTGACCATCAGCTTTGAGGAGGCGGCCTTCGGCTGCGAGAAAGAGGTCAGCGTGGACCGCTACGAGACCTGCGCTGTCTGTCACGGCTCCGGCTGTGCCCACGGCACCTCGCCCGAGGTCTGCCCGGACTGCCGCGGTAGCGGCCAGGTGCAGGTGCAGCAGCGGACGCCCATGGGCGTGTTCGCCACCACCTCCCCCTGCGGCCGCTGCGGCGGCAAGGGCCGCATCATCAAGACCCCCTGCACATCCTGCCGGGGCAGCGGGCTGGAGCGCAAGCGCCGACCATTCAGGCCAAGATCCCCGCAGGTATCGACAATGGCCAGACCATCTCCATCCGGGGCCAGGGCCACGCCGGAAAGAACGGCGGCCCGTCAGGTGATCTGCTCATTACCATTACGGTGCGGCCTCACGAGCTGTTCCGCCGGGAGGGTACCTCCGTGCTCTGTGAAGCACCCATCACCTTCACCCAGGCAGTGCTGGGCGCGGAGCTGGAGATCCCCACCATCGACGGCAAGGTAAAATACGACCTGCCGGAGGGAACCCAGTCCGGCACCACCTTCCGGTTGAAGGGCAAGGGCATCCCGGAGCTCAACGGCCGGGGCCGGGGCGACCAGTACGTGACCGTTTACATCGAAACGCCCCGCAATCTGAACCGGGAGCAGAAGGAAGCTCTGAAGAAGTTTGCGGAGAGCGTTGGCGATAACAATTATGAGGAACGGAAGAAGTTCTTTAAGAAGTTTAAGAAGTGAGGCAAGCCATGTATCTGGCAGATTACCATACCCACACCAAATTTTCTCCGGATGCCCATGATCCCATGACGGACCTGGCGCGGGCGGCCATCCGGGCCGGACTGGACGAGATCTGCTTCACCGACCATGTAGAGCCTATGGAGCTGGGGCAGCACGATTCTGCGGAAGCCCTATGACTGGCAGCTTCTGACAGAGGATTTCCGCGCGGCGCAGGCGGCGGTGGGCGATCAGATCCAGCTGCGGCTGGGCATAGAGCTGGGGGACGCCCAGTGGGCGCCGGAACACGCAGAAAGCTGCTGGCAGATGCCCCGGCGTTTGATTTCATCATCGGTTCTATTCACCTGCTGTCTCCGAAATACCGGGGCGAGGATCTGTATGTGTTCTCCCCCAAAGATGAGTCCGAGGCGCAGGAGGCGCTGGGGGATTATCTGGAGGAAGCCCTGGCGCTGGCAAAGCTGGGCGGCTTTACGGTTCTGGGCCATTTGACTCTGCCCCTGCGGTATTTCAATGAGATGCGGGGGCTTCATACCAGCTTTGATCCCTATGAGGCTGAGATCCGGGAAATTTTGAAAACTCTGATCGAAAACGGGCGAGGCATCGAGCTGAACGTCAACCGGGGCAATCAGCCGCTGCCGGATGGGAAGTGGCTGAAAATTTACCGGGAATTGGGCGGCGAGGTCATTACGCTGGGAACGGACGCCCACAGCACACAGCATGTGGGCTGCTCCATCCGGGAGCGGCAGGAGCTGCTGCGGGCCTGCGGCTTCACCCGGTTCTGCACCTTTGAAAAGCAGAAGCCCATCTGGCACGCACTGTAATTGAGGAATTGATTTTTCAATGGGAATGATGTATACTGTTTCCGCAAAATCCCAAAAAACAACCATTTGGAGGGGCCGTTATGAAAATCGCATTGGGCTGTGACCACGGCGGCTACGAGCTGAAGCAGTTTATCATGAAGACCCTGGAAAAGCTGGGCTATGAGTATGAGGATTTCGGCTGCTACTCCACGGAGAGCTGCGACTATCCCGATTTCGGCGCTGCCGCTGCCCGTGCCGTGGCTGAGGGCAAGTGCGACCGCGGCATCGTGATCTGCACCACCGGTATCGGCATTTCCATCGCTGCCAACAAGATCAAGGGTATCCGCTGCGCCCACTGTGCCGACTGCCTGGAAGCAGAGATGACCCGCCGTCACAACGACGCCAACATGATGGCCATCGGCGCGGGCTTTACCGGCAAGAATATGGCAGAGCGGATGGTGGAGGTGTTCCTGACCACCGAGTTTGAGGGCGGCCGCCACGAACGCCGGGTCAACAAGATGATGGCTCTGGAGCAGGAATAAAACACGGAATCTACGAAATGGGGTGAGGAGAGATGGCGTCAGGCACCAGAGGATACAGCAGCTATCGCGGGAGAGGCCGGAAGGGAAAAATTTTCCTGGCCATCCTGCTGATCCTCATTATTCTGGGTTCTGTGGGCTTTATTATGGCCCGGGAGCACATGCGCTATGACGCCGACGGCAATCTGCACTTTGACCTGCCGTGGACGAAAGGGCCGGAACTGTCTGACCAGCTGCCGGAGACGCCGGATGTGAAGATCCAGAAGCCGGAAGCTTCCGAAGATACCCCTGCGGCCGTGAACGTGATTCAGGCCGTACAGCTGGGAGAGGATCCCGCGCAGTGGCAGGCGCAGCTTTCCGCCGGAGCGTATAACGCCTTCGCCGTGACCATGAAAGCATCGGACGGCACGCTGGAATATCCCTTTGAAACCAGCGTATCGGGCCGGAAGCTGTCCGACCGGGCGGTAGCGGTGCAGGAAGCCCTGCCCCGGCTGCTGGACGGAGAGCGGTACAGCATTGCACGGCTGTCCTGTTTGCGGGACGGCGGCGTGGCCAGAGAAAATCTGGAGTCCATGGGCCTGAAGAATACCGGCGGGTATGTGTTCTATGACGGCAACAACGAAAACTGGCTGGATCCGTCCAAGGAAGCTGTAAAGACGTATCTTTCCAATCTGGCGGTGGAATGTGCGGATCTGGGCTTTGACGAGATCCTACTGACCGACCTGAGTTATCCCACCGTGGGAAAGCTGGACAAGATCGATTACGGTTTTGCTGACGGCTTTGCAGATCAGACCGCCTATCATGCCGAACAGATCGCCGACCTGCTTCGGGCCATTCAGGAGGCGCTGGCAGGCCGGGATGTGAAGCTGAGCCTTGAAGTGCCGGAAGCGGCCTACGAACATGACGGTATTGACAGCGATGCGGGGGCTGGATCTGTACGGTGGGCTGATGAGCCGGTTGAGCCGGGTCTATGTGCCGACCGCGCCGGAGAAGGTGGACGGAATGGATACGGAAGCGCTGGGGAACGGTGTGCTGATTCCCGAACTGACGGAGATCCCGGAGGGCGTTTCCTATAGAAGCTACCTGATGATGAATCCCTGAACGGCATTCGCCGGAAAACGTCTAAGCGATGAAAAAGCGCCGTGCTGCATAGCAGCACGGCACTTTTTTTGCGTCAATCCAGCTGGAAAGTTTCCAGATTATGATGAATTTTCACAGTGATAGGGGCAAACTGGGGATAGCGCTTCAAAAATTCATCGGTAAATTCAAAGTGATCCCACTGGTGCATGGGGAAAAAACGGCGGACGTCCATCAGCCCCAGAAAGTAGTCCGGCCCCAGATCGCCGCCGCTTTCCAGACGGGGATCCAGCGGCAGCATGGCAAGATCGGCCCTGCGGCCCCTGAGCGGTTCCGTATACCGCTTGAAATTGGCCTCCATGTTGCGGTTCCAAGCCAAGTCCCCCTCTTCCGCCCAGTGCCACCAGTTCAGATCTCCGGCGTGGAAGATGGCTTTGTCCTCCGCTGTGACCATCCACGCAACGCCCTCGTCGGTGGAGGGGAAGGTTTCCACCGTGACGCCGGCAGAGGGGCAAAGGTGTCATGCTTGCCGCAGCGGCGGCATTTTGCGGCGGTCTCCGGGGAGACTGCCACTTTTCAAATTGTGGGACAGGAGATGAAAGTCGCTGCCTAACAGAAATTGAATGTCCGCTTTGCGGTCCGCCAGTGTGAACACTTCCGGATTGAAGTGATCCTCGTGGCGGTGGCTGACGAACACCAGCAGGGGCTTGTCCGGCAGGGGCGGGAGAACGGCTCCTTCCACCAGTCGAACAGCAGGCAGAGGGTGTTCAATTCTATGAGGAACCCGTCGTGGGCCAAAAATGTGACACGCATGTAAATTTTCTCCTTGATTCGCAAAAAGGGGGTGGGAAGCCGTCTCACATTGTGGTAAGATTATAACATGAAACAATCAGATTCGACAACTGTAAATATTCCGGCGGCGCTGACTGCGCCACTGCTGGTCTGGTACCGGGAAAACGCGCGGGATCTCCCGTGGCGGCATACGGAGGACCCCTACCGCATCTGGGTGTCGGAGATCATGCTCCAGCAGACCCGAGTGGCGGCGGTCTTGGGCTATTATGCCCGGTTTCTGGAGGTGTTCCCCACGGTGGAGGCGCTGGCGGCAGCCGATGAGGAGCGGCTCATGAAGCTGTGGGAGGGCCTGGGCTATTACAGCCGGGCCCGGAACCTGCAAAAAGCGGCGCAGGAGATCGTGAAGCTGGGCAACTTCCCGGACACCTATGAGGGCCTGCTGGCCCTGCCGGGGATCGGAGACTACACCGCTTCCGCCATTGCCGCGGCAGCCTTTGGCCGGCGGGAACCGGCGGTGGACGGCAACGTGCTTCGGGTTGTGACCCGGCTGACGGACTGCCACGATGATATTCTGGATGCGGGGACAAAGCGGAGCATCCGGGCGGCGCTGTCGGCAGTGATGCCGGAATCCGGGGCGGACGTTCGAATTTTCAACCAGGCCATGATGGAACTGGGAGCCACGGTCTGCGGCCCCAATACCGCACCGCGGTGCGGCGCTTGCCCGGTGCGGAGCCTCTGTCTGGGACTTCAGCGGGGAACTGCGGCAGAATTGCCGGTGAAAAAGCCGAAGAAGGGACGGCGGGTGGAGGAGAAAACCGTGTTCCTGCTGATCCGGGATGGGAAAATCGCCCTGCGGAAGCGGCCTAAAACCGGCCTGCTGGCAGGACTTTGGGAGTTTCCCAATGTGGAGGGCGCTCTGGATGAAACAGCCGCCGGAGAGGCGGTGGAGACCATGGGGCTGACGCCCATCGACTGGCGCAGCCGCCTGACGGCCAAGCACATCTTCACCCATGTGGAGTGGCGCATGACCGGCTACGCGCTGACCGTCCGGGGCAGCGGTCCGCGGAACTGGAATGGGTGGATGCGGCAGGCCTTGCGGCGCGCTCTGTGCCGTCGGCGTTTGCCCGGTATTATGAAGCGGCAAATGATATTTTGAAGGAGAATTGATATGGGCTTTCTGCTGGGTTTGCCCCTGCGGCTGCTGGGGCTTGTTTTTGGGCTGATCCGATTCCTGATCCCGGTGGCGCTGCTGGTCCTTTTGGGAATATGGCTGTATCGGAAGTGCGGCGGACACAGACCCGCCGACAGCGGCAAAAAGGATGAACCGCATTTCAAGGGGCCGGTGTACACCGTGGATTATGAGGATGTCAAGGACGACGACAAGCATAAGGAGTAAGCGCTATGGAGGAATTCTGGAGTTTATTCCCCATCCTCATGGTGGTAGCCATTGAAGTCGTGTTAAGCCGCTGGATAAAGGAGCGGAAGCAGCATAAAGCGGAGCAGCGGAGCAGCCAAAAGACGATGAATCCGGCGGTGGGGCGCGTTCTGCGGCAGAATGATCCTGCTCTGGATACTACGCCGGACGGCCCGGTACCTTTGGCTATCAGACCAGCTGGGCTGCGGTAAAATGCGGCAGCCCGGATGAGGTCATCAACGCCTTACAGCTTTCCGGGAAGCGGGTCAACTGGGCTGCCGGCCTCGCGGCGGCGGAGCAGGGGCGGGGGCTGTTTGTATCTCCGTGCTTGGACGGCTACGTACTGATTGTTGGCCGGGAGACATGGAGGGTATATCCGGGCTGCTTTGACGAGGTACAGCAGTTTGATACACAGCGGGTCAGCGATTGCGCCCGCTGGGCGCTGTATCGGAATGGCCGTAAACTCAGAGAATTCTCGTATGAAGACGGGGATGATTGACGATGGCCCTCTGACCACGGAGGAGCAAACTCTTGGGTTTGATGCGTTCCCACGGAAATATGAGAGGCGGGAAAGCACCGAACAGAATGAACTGCGGTTCCCGGATGAGGAGGATGTTCTGAACATTGCCGCCGCATGGGGGAATTGATCCCCGATTTGAAAAAGAAAACGTATCCGCCGTCTGTCGGATGGCTGTGTACATGAGGAGAGACTATGCTGAAGGCAATCAATATCCTTGGCGTTCTGGCTTTGTTCCTGCTGCTGCGGAAGCTGATCTGGTGCCTGCGGTGGCTGTGGTGCTGGAAACATGACCGGGAGCCCCCGCCGCCCATCGGCTGGCTGCCCAATCGGGACGGGGGCCGGTTTGCCGCCCATGTGGAGGAGCACGATAAGGAGGAGTAACCGTGCCTTTCTGGAAAAAGAGCGAAGATCCGTGGGACATCGATCCATCCAAGCGCCGCCCGGCCCCAAAACCGGCGGAAAAAGCCCCCGGTCTGGTGGATACCATCCGGGAGGAATGGGACGCCATGCAGAAGGAGCGGCAGGAGAAACGGGAAAAAGCTGGAGCTGCCGCCGGAGAAGTGCCCCTGGTGCGGCAAAGACATGGAGCAGGGCTTCCTTATGGGAGCAGGGGTGTTGCCTGGCACCGGGGCATCCCCACCGGAAAGGCGCGGTGGCTCAGTCCCGGAGGTGAAAATATCATGCGGGTGGACACAGAAGGCTTTTTGACTACCTACCACACGGCGTGGTACTGCCCGGACTGCAAAAGAATGACCATTGACGCAGCTGACCTGCAAACGGAGGCGGAGAAAAACCAAATGGCCTTCCCCACGGGAGCGGAGAATATGACAGAACAGAGCGATGAAGCAAAAGAGGGAGAATAGGAAAGATGGCACAGCTTTATTTCAAATACGGGGCCATGGGCTCCAGCAAAACGGCAAACGCGTTGATGGCCCGGTTCAACTATGAGGAGCGGGGACAGAAGACCCTGCTGGTGAAGCCCCGGATGGACCAGCGGGACGGAGACCACATGGTCCATTCCCGTATCGGTCTGGAATACCCCTGCGTCTACTTCGACGAGATGCTGGAGCTGCCGGAGACGGCCTTGCAGGAAAATGCCTGCATCATCGTGGACGAGGCCCAGTTCCTGTCCAAAGAGGACGTGGACTATCTGGTGCACGTGGTGGACGATCTGGGGGTCCCCGTCATCTGCTACGGACTCCGGGCGGACTTCAAAGGGGAGCTGTTCCCTGGCAGCTACGAGCTGCTGGTGATGGCGGACAAGCTGGAGGAGGTGAAGACCATCTGCTGGTGCGGTAAAAAAGCTATGTTTAACGCCCGGTTCGACGAAAACGGCAAGGTCTTGAAGGAGGGCGCACAGGTGGTCTTGGGGGCCAATGACAAATACATCGGCCTGTGCCGCCGCCACTGGCGGGCCGGAGATCTGGGCCCGGACTTCAACGGAAAGGGTACGGGAGACTGATGATCTGTAATCTCTGCCCCCGGCGGTGCGGCGCGGAGCGTACGCCGGACAGGGCGGCGGGCCTTTGCGCCATGCCCTCTCTGCCGGTGGCGGCCCGGGCTATGCTCCACCAGTGGGAGGAGCCGTGCCTTGTGGGGGAACACGGCGCGGGAGCCGTGTTTTTTTCCGGGTGCAATCTTCGGTGCAAATTCTGCCAGAACGGGATCATTTCACAGGAGGGCTTCGGCAAAACCATATCGACGGAGCGGCTTCGGGAAATTTTCCAGGAGCTGGTGGAGCAGGGCGCGGCCTGTCTGGATCTGGTGACGCCCACCCATTTCACGGACGCGGTGCTGGAAGCCTTGGGCGAGGAGCGCTGGCCGGTGCCGGTGGTTTGGAACTGCGGCGGGTATGAATCCGTGGAGACCCTGAAACGCTTGGAAAACCGGGTACAGGTGTACCTGCCGGACCTGAAATACGCCCTGACGGAACCGGCCAAAGCGTATTCCGGTGCGGCGGACTACCCGGAGACGGCGAAAGCGGCCATTTTAGAGATGTTCCGCCAGACCGGGCCGTACAGAATGGAAGACGGCCAGCTGAAAAGCGGGGTGCTTATCCGGCATCTGGTGCTGCCGGGAGAACTGGAAAACACGAAGGACGTCATCGACTGGGTGGCGGAGACCTTCCGCCCCGGCGAGGTGCTGTTTTCTCTCATGAGCCAGTACACGCCCCAGCCGGGGGCCGTGGGCAAGCTGGCCCGAAAGGTGACGAAGGCGGAATACCGGGCGGCGGAACAGTACATGGCGGACTGCGGCATTGCCGACGGCTTCACTCAGGAGCGGACCTCCGCCAAGGAGGAATACACCCCGGATTTCCATTTGCAGGGGATCTGAGACACCGGGCGGAATAAACAGGGATTTGATGGAGGCTGCATGGCTTTTGATTTCAAGAAAGAATACAAAGAATTTTATATGCCGAAAAACAAACCGGAGATCATTACAGTTCCCAAAGCAAATTACATTGCGGTGAGGGGAAAGGGTGATCCCAATGAAGAGGACGGGGCATATCAGCAGGCGATCAGCGTATTATACGCAGTTGCCTACACGCTGAAAATGAGTTATAAAACGGATCATAAAATTGCCGGTTTTTTTGAATATGTTGTTCCACCGCTTGAAGGCTTCTGGTGGCAAGAAAATACGGATGGAGTGGATTACACCGATAAGTCCACATTCAACTGGATCTCCGTTATCCGCTTGCCTGATTTCGTAACGAAAGAGGATTTTGAATGGGCGGTTGAGACCGCAGCGAAAAAGAAAAAACTGGATTGTTCCTCGGTGGAGCTTATGACGATTGATGAAGGCTTGTGCGTTCAGATCATGCACTTGGGAGCATTTGATGATGAGCCTGTGACCGTTGCGCTATGGACGCGTATTTGGAGCAGAACGGATATGCGAATGATCTGAATAAGGAAAGATTACATCATGAGATCTATCTGTCCGATGCGAGAAAGGTTGCTCCGGAAAAATGGAAAAGGTTATCAGACATCCTATAAAGAAAATGTGAACGTCCATTTGACGAGGAGTCTATGGCAACGCCCCTGTATGATTTATCATACAGGGGCGCTGCTGTATCCGTTTTCAGATGCCCAGCAGGAAAGAGGCGAAGCGGAAGTAGATCAGCAGGGAGAGGGCGTCCACGATGGTGGTGATGAAGGGAGAGGCCATCACCGCCGGGTCAAAGCCGATCTTTTTAGCCAGCAGCGGCAGCATACAGCCTACAATCTTGGCAGCGAACACAGTGCATACCAGCGTCAGGCAGATGACGGCGGCTACGGTGACGGTAATGGGATTGTGGAATACCATCCGGTCCAGCAGCATCAGCTTGGCGAAGTTGGCTCCGGCCAGAACGGTGCCGCACAGCAGCGCCACCCGGCACTCCTTCCAGACCACCTGGATCAGATCGGAAAACTCGATGTCACCCAGCGAGATGCCGCGGATCACCGTGACGCTGGCCTGAGAGCCGCAGTTGCCGCCGGTGTCCATCAGCATGGGAATAAAGGCGGTGAGGATGGTGAAGGCGCTGAGGGCGTCCTCAAAGCTGGAGATGATCTGGCCGGTAAAGGTGGCGGAGATCATCAGCAGCAGCAGCCACGGAATACGGGATTTGAAGGTTTCAAAGGCACTGGTGCGGAGGTAGGGCTTGTCCGTCGGCAGCATAGCCGCCATCTTTTCCATATCCTCCGTGGTCTCTTCCTGCAAAACGTCGATGGCGTCATCGACGGTGACGATACCCACCAGGCGATTTTCCGTGTCCACCACGGGGAGAGCCAGGAAGTCATACTTGCCTAAGGCACGGGCGGTCTCCTCCTGGTCATCCAGGGTCTGGACGCAGATGTAGTTCCGCTCCATGATGTCCCCGATGATGTCATCCTCCTCTGCCAGCAGCAGAGTACGGATGGAGAGGACGCCGATGAGGTGCCGCCAGTCATCAATGACGTAGCAGACGTTGATGGTTTCCTTGTCCGGGCCGGTCCGGCGGATGCGCTTCAGGGCGTCCTCCACCGTCATGGTCTCCTTCAGATCCACATACTCCGTAGTCATAATGGAGCCGGTGGAGTCCTCCGGATATTTCAGAATTTCGTTGATGCTCTTCCGCATATCCGGGTCGGAGTGCTTCAGAATCCGCTTGACCACATTGGCGGGCATTTCCTCCACGATGTCAACCGTATCGTCCAGATACAGCTCGTCCAGCACTTCTTTCAGCTCCGTGTTGGAAAAGCCCCGGATCAGCAGCTCCTGCTGGTCGCTTTCCAGCTCTACGAACACCTCTGCCGCCTGCTCCTTAGGCAGCAGACGGAACAGCAGGGGCAGCGTCTTTTCATCGTCCAGATCGTCCGCTAAAATGGCAATGTCCGCAGGCTCCAGGCAGCAGGAGGTCCCGCAGTTCTGTATATCGTTTTCGGTTCACCAGATCCTCAATTTTTTCGACCAGTTCCC